>ERZ791611.19-NODE-19-length-183073-cov-8.955709_pt1 | contig 183073 bp, 166 predicted proteins | sample MGYA00510275_ERZ791611 | MGnify/ENA primary metagenome ERZ791611 (study PRJEB30046, sample SAMN00791912) | human gut metagenome | study: EMG produced TPA metagenomics assembly of the A metagenome-wide association study of gut microbiota in type 2...
TTCTCATGGCGTCTTCTTTCATGCGCATGAAGGTGGCATCAGGATCGGTCTTGGAATAGGAGTTGCGTTCTCCAAGAGTGTCAAGATGGTTGTCGTATTCCATCAACTTGTCACGGTGCTCCTCAAGTTCCCGGACTTGTTTCTTCTTTTCCTGGATGACTTTCTTTTGTTTCTTGTCCTTTGTTACAGGCTGGTGTTCCAGCACCTCTTTAAGTTCATTCACTATATCTGAGAGCATGGCGGGAGTGAACTCTACGGGTGTGTCTTTGGTGGAGTTCTCTTGGGCTATGGCTTCATCCACCTGCTCCAGGAGAATGCGGATCTTATCCATCAGCTTTGTACGGTTCTTTTCGACTGTCTTGCGCCAGACAAAAGTATATTTGTTGGCTCTGGACTCAATCTTGGTACCGTCAATATACTCTACGTCAAGGCTGATGAAACCTTTGTCGACAAGGACAAGAACCAACTGCGTGAATACATTATTTATCTCTTCTTTTACACGATTACGGAAACGGTTGATGGTAATAAAATCCGGATGTTCATTACCGGAAAGCCAGATATAATGAATGTCACGTAGGAGAAGCTTCTCTATTTTGCGGCACGAATAGATATTGTTCATGTAGGCGTAGATAATCACCTTAAGCATCATTTTAGGATGATAAGGACAACGACCGGTTGCTTTATAAAGCTTCTTGAAATTGTCAAGATTGAGATTATCAACAACTGTATTAACTATGCGAACCGGATCGTTCGCTGCTATGTTTTCATCAATTCTTCCGGGAAAAAGAACTGTTTGGTTGGGAATGTAAGGACGAAAATGTAACTTTGCCATAATGAAAAACTTTATGCCTAAAGATACAAAAACTTTGGGTAATAACAAAGCCCGGGCTTGTGAAAGTCTGGGCTTTGTGCATAAAAAAAGGTTGTGCCAGCGTTTTGACACAACCTCGTGAATTTTGTACCGGGATCGAGGTCTACCAGAGTGGTAGCACCCAACGCCTTCGTTAAAGAAGCCTCATACAGTTTAAATGAGAGTTCAACCGGTTCTCCCTCTCCTTGCGGCTTCTGCCTGTTGTCATTATCCGGTAATCCCGACGTACATGCCAGCATCATCAGGGCCAGACAAACCGGTAAAAGAATGTTTATTCTTATCTTCATAATCTTTCTGCAATTCGTTAAATACCAATATTCGTATCCTGGCTGGCATCGCTTTTCCAGTCTTCCACCTTAAAGTTTTTCAATATCCCACCGATTTTGTTGACTGTGATGGAGTACATATAATGTTTGCCCGCTTGCCATTGGACAGGAGTAGCGGAGGCCGTTTTAAAGGTGCGCAATTCAGTACTGCCCTCGCTGCCGACTGCTACAGTCAGGCTGAAAGAAAGTACCGATTCGGTCGCACTCATCGGAGCCATCAGGCAGGATACGTTCGGGGAAGACAGTGAAGTAGACAGTTCTTTCGAACCGTTCAACGTAACGACAGACGTAGAGACCAGACCGTTCAATACCCCATCCGTCAACTGCATGCTGCCTTCGCCGACCTGCAACTTATTTGTATTACTCTGGATACTGATCTGCTTCAAATAAAGGCTTTCACTAACATCGGTCTCTTTGTCTATCCTGAAACTCACTTTTGCCAACGCATGATTCATCGTCAACGAAATAGCACGATTCGTCTGGGTAATCCCTGCCTGTTTTGTGGCATAGAGATAATCTGTTTGCTGGCTTCCGGTAAAGTCGAGCTGCTGGGTCTCATCTGAATCGCTTCCTTTTCTGACGGATACCGGAATGGTCAGGTTGCTGCCGGATGTTATATCCACATCCGGATAACAGGCATAGACGTCAGCACTCCCATTTGCCGTTGTTATCTCCACTGAGGCTGTGCTCGACCAGCTTCCGTTACTTTGGGTAAACAGCAAAGTAGGCGTCGATGTATTATAGGCGGTCAGCGCATCGGCATTGGCCACATATAATTTTACCTGATTGATGGAAGTCACGATTCCACGGGTCTGTATTGTTTCCGCCAATCCGACCGAAACCAATTGGAGAGCGGAAGAAGACGGTTCGCCGTTATCCGGCAGGCTGTCCGTGCATCCGGCACAGGTTGCCAATAACGCTGTTAATGTATATAAATTCAATTTTCTCATATTCTTTTATGTATTAAGTTGCATTTAAGTCTCCCCCGGATTCCGCACTACCGTCAGAAGCAAACGGAGTCACATTTACACTGTTAAGTATCAACTTATTCGTAGATGTAAAATTGTATATGTAATTATTAGCGGCTTCCAGCTTGATGCTCGATTGAGCATAAGATTTATCTATCCCCCCAGCAGAGACGGTTATTTGGTAAACAGCCCCGGCGTTAGCACGGATAATACCGATATATGTATGATTTGTTCCGGAAGCCGTTACCGGCAAAAGCTGGATGGTCTCATTGGTTCCGCCGTCAGTACGCAGAGAATTTCCTTCCAACTTAATGCCGTTTCCGGTCGTAATGCTCGCATACTCCACATTAATCGTGATCTTGGCCGCCACCGGGCACGTTAGCCGGAACCCAGCAAGAGTATGTCTGGGAATCTATTTCATCTGCTGTCAACTGTATAGTAGTGAACTGGTCCAATAAGGAAGGATAAGTTTTGTCGGTTTTATCGGGGGCTGCCACTATTTTATAATTAGTAGGGATACTTTGCAAAAGAATCTGTTTTAACTGATAACCGCTGTATGAATAAGTCCAGTCTAGCGTTAGCCGGGTTGCCAGTCGACGCAGCAGCAAACGGACATCTTTATTCTCGCCCTCGATGCTTTTGATGGTGTTGCTTTCTACACAGACATGTTCCAGATGCAAGATATATGGCATCTTATTCATATCGGATTGAGTGGAAGGATTTAGTTTAGATATAACAGAAGCGTCAATGCTTTTTTCCTGGGCGGAAGCCAGTTTATCGGTTCCTAGCGTAGTTGTATTTCCGCTACCCCATGCCACGATCACCAGTTGGCAGTCGGAGTTTGCTGTCAAAGTTTGACTAAAAGCGGAACCGATTTCGTGATCAGTAACATCACTTGCATTCATTCCTCCTATGCGATTGTCGGAACGATCGTACTGTTGTATTTCTAATTTATAGAGTTTGTCCGGTTTCAGGGAACTCTCCGCTCTTTTCGTTGCCATTGCCAGTTGGAGAGCGTAACTGAAAGCTGCTTCATTCGATTTAGTTGTCAATGGTGCAGACAGGGTAGATCCGTCTGCTTCGTCGGCAAAACCGATATTGAGCGTTACTTCCACCATCTTTCCCTCCGACGGATTCACCGCCGGAGGGTCGATTTGTTCCTCGCAACCTGTGCTTATTAATACCAGTGATAAGAGTGTCATTATTACTCCTTTCGTTTCTAATTTGTGTCCTATATCTGCCATTCTTTTATCATTAATTTACTACATCAAAAGCGCTATTTTAACATTTTGTCAGAATCTCTTTCTTTTATAAGAAAGAGAGTTGGGACTGACGATTTCCGTACAACGTTGTTTTTCAATGCATTACACACCGAAATGAATCAATAAACTTTTACACCTTTCAGGATGGCGTTATTTCAATTTTATCAAATTGTAATAAAATAGTCCCTCAAAACCTTGCTCCGGTCGTTAAAAGTTATTACTTTAGCTGCCGATAACGCTAGATTATCAATCATTTTGATACAGAATCTCTTTCTTATAAAAGAAAGGTATTTTTCTCTTCCCTTTGAGATTCAAACTGTCGTTTAAACTCTCCGTTTTCTATTTTTATCGTTTTTTTCTGACTCTCCCTTTCCTTTTTTTACGCACATTAACAATACGGGGGTACTACTAAAAAATGCACACCAAAAGCTGTACAACTCCGGCTAGGAATTGTATAAAAAAAGCCCCGGCAAACAACTACCGGGGCTACGATTCTCTTATATATTTTAAGTATTAAGCATGCATCACCAATAACGGTGTATCGGTGTGAAATAGCATCTTACGTGCAATCGACGGGTTGAACATACGTGCCAGAATATTGCGACGATATGTGCTTAATGCAATCATGTCGATTTGTTCATCGCGGACAAACTTTTCGATAGCCAGCAACAAATCGCCGTCGGCCAGTACCGTATGGGTAATGTTTGCATCCGGATATTGTTTCAGGAAATATTCGCGGACACCAGTCAGACGTATTTCGTTCCATTCGTCTTTACTTGTCGATATATTGAACAGATGAATATGAATATCATATCCCTTCACCAGGTCCATAAATTCATCGAAAGCCACCAGGTCGCGCTGGTTGAAGGAAGTAGCGAATGCAATATTTTTGGCTTCGCCAAAATCATTGAAGCGTATGTTTTCCGGAATTGCCAAAACAGGTACTTTGTTCACTTCTATCACTTCACCGGTGACACTGCCGATCAGATCCATATCTTTCTGGCTCTTTCCACGCGTACCCATGACAATAAGCGTAGGATGATATTCCTTACAATATGCGAGAATCTCTTCTTCAGGCAGACCTTCCCGTAATACATAATTATATTTTACCTTAGGCAATTCGCCAGCCTGCATCTTACGGTTGATCAATGTGCAGATGTTCTCTATATCAATTTGTACACGTTTCAACACGTTCTGTACAGACTCTTCTTCATTTACCTGGTAAGCCAACGTGTCTCCCATTGGAATTGCCGAAGGAAAATATGGGCTGAAATAAGCATGCATGATCATTACTTCCGCACCTGCATGATAGGCATAATTAATACCCAGTTCACAAGCCTTAATGGAATAATCAGAAAAATCAACCGGGATCAGGATCTTTTTCACCTGCGGGGCTGCAACTTCTTCCTGCGTATCCTCACTGAGCCACTTACTGTCCTCTATTATGCGCAAGGCATGAGGCAGATCACTTTCCTTAATTCTCACACGCACTCCTGCCGAAACGACCGGTTGAATCTGATTTACATTATGTATATAAACTTCAATTCCTTCCGTTTCAAGTATTGTTTTGAGAATCTGAGCTTTCTCGAACGTGTGAATAGCTAATGTTACTAATTTATCTTCCATACTCGTGTGTTTTTATAGATTAAACAATCGGAAAATGCTAATATCACTAATAAAAAAAATCCCACAGCGTTTTTGTTTAGTCAGCTATGGGATTTTTTATGTACTGTAAAATTCTTTACGCCTGCTGTGCTTCAGATACATCCTCTGTTTCCGCCAGTATCTGTAAAGCACGTTCAAATATTGTTGTATCATCCAGAACTACCAAACCACCATCTGGTCCGGGTTCGATATGTATCCCACAGCTTTTACCATCCTTATAATTATATCCACCAAAATAATTACGAACAGTTTCAACTGATAAACCTAACTCATCTGCAATACGATGAGTACTACCGTCAGGCAGACGGTCTTTAATTCTGCGCAATTCATTAAAAGTGATTGTCTTTGTCATGGTTTCCTTATTTTGAAGGTTAATACTTCGTTTATTAATTAATGGCACTAACTTAAGCAATATAAATCAGAGGGACAAATTATTTCGTTAAAATAAACCTTTTAGCAAACATGCTTTACGACATGTGTTATATTTAACTGTAACTGCTTATTTTATCTTAAACAGGCAACTAATTGAACATTAAATACTGCTATTATTAAAACAGCAATGAAAATCGCATATACGATCAGACGCTTCTGCCCGACCGAATATAGCTCACTGGCATTACTGTTTGTACCGGTAACTACCGGACGGACTTTGACATATAGCCAATATACCAACCAGCCAAAGAATACTCCTGCGATCGCTCCGGGAACAATATCCGAAATAAAATGGACCCCCAGATATACACGGGTATAAGCGGTAAGAGCAGCCCAAAGGAAGATCGTCCATGTAAACAGCCGATAACGGAACAACAATGACATAAAGGTCGCAAAACCGAAAGCATTAGCAGCATGGCTGGAAATAAAACCGTATCGACCGCCCCGGTAATCAAAGACAGTTTTTACCTGATCCATAAAATCCGGATGATGTGTCGGCCGGAAGCGGGTAAAAATGGGTTTGCACACATGTGAAGCAAACTGGTCACAAAGAGTTATTACCAGCACTATCGCCAGTAATATCAGGATAGATTCCCGCCATTTCTTCTTATACAGCAGTACGACCAATATAAAAAAGGCTAACGGCAGCCAGACTGCCTTACCCGAATACAACCACATAAAGCGGTCAAGGAAAGGAGAATCGCTGCCGTTTAGCATGAAGAACAAATCCCGTTCGTAAACTAATATTTTTTCTACCATCAGATTGTTTCTATATCTTTTGTCGGCATCCAGCCAACATTACCATCTTCCAGTGCTATTTCACTCCAGTCGCCTAATGTACTTCTGACAGACACTTTTGTTCCTTCATGCAGAACGAACAAATCCGTACCACTTGCATCCGGAGAACTTTTCACTGTTACTGTCGGAGCAAAAACAATAGCATGTGTACGGTTTACCAGTTCGCTCTTCTGATTTGCGGCAAAGATATTTGTCATAATCACACAAAGCAAAAGCAGCACACCGATATAGAAACCGACTTTCTTCAGGCGAATCTGCCTTGAAAAGAAAAACAGGATCAGGCATCCGATGAATAAGATGAAACAAACGATTCCCATTTTAGCCCAGGAGTCAGCTGCTCCCATATTCTGAATGGATTCGAACCATCTGCTCAGGAAAAATCCGTCTACCGGTTCAATCTTGTCAACAGTCTTCTGACGTGCCATCTGTAAGTTGAAACGGACATCGGCGTCACCCGGATCAAGAACCAGCGCCCGCTCATAATTCAATATTGCAGAGGCAATCTTTCCTGCTTTGTAATAAGCGTTCCCCAGATTATAATAAATCTCCGGTGAGTCGCCATTACTTTTCAGTATTCCTTCATATAACTCGATTGCTTTTCCATAATCTTCTTTGGTATACGCAGTCTCAGCTTCCTTTATCGCTGCATCCTGCGCATAAGCAGTCCATGCCAGACACTGAATCAATAGAAAAAACAATATATTTCTAATCTTTATATTCGTTTTCATCTTATTGCTTTTTAATTGTATTCTCCATCTTACCAATGGCATCTACGGTTAACTCATATAACTTATCCATAGCATCCGAAGCCTGAGCCGGCGCATAGCGGGCAAATTCGCAGGTGTTCAGAATATCCATAAACTCATTTGTTAAGGTTTCATCCACACCAAATTTGGCCAATTCGGTTTCCACATTATCTTTGGTCAGACTTGCCTGAGGAATATTCAGTTTATCACTCAAATATCCCCACAAAGCCCGGAGAACTTCATCATAGAACTCTTCTTTCTTGTTTTCCTTCATCAGCTTGCCGGCATTCTTCAATCTCCTGACAGCGATTTTATTTGCCTTTTTAGTACGAACCAATGCTATGTTGGCATTTTCCTTTACTTGCTTGCGATAAATAAAGAAGAAGACAATAAACAGGATGGCCGGTACCAGATAGCACATGTAATACATGAACGATCCAAAGAAAATATCGTTGTTGGCAATGAAATTGAAATCTTTCACTTTCAGGAAACGGATATCTTTACCCAGATACTTCACACTCTCTTTATTGCTGAAATTAGACACGACCGGAGAATTACTGCTTCCCCCCTCGCCTTGTTCTACATGAAGCTTGTAAGGATCGGACTTCAATGTCTTATAAGTGCCTGATTTAGGATCGAAATAAGAGAAAGAGATAGCCGGTATCTCAAAATCTCCGGCATAACGGGGAATAGCCATGTATTCGATCGTTTTGCTTCCACTTACTCCGGCAGTTGTCGTTCTGACATCTGTTTCCTGTTTTGGGTCGAAAGTATCGAAATCATTCGGGAAAACAACTTCCGGATTCTTGATCAGTTTGATATTTCCGTTACCGGAAATCTTCACTTTAATAGTAACAGCATCATTTGTCTTTACATTATTGGAATTAATATCCGATGTCATGGTGAAATTACCTACCGCACCGGAGAACGATGCCGGTTTACCGGAAGGCAACGGCTTCACATCTATTGTAGCAGGACTCGATACCAATGCTTTCCGTACTCTGTCGTACATGTCATCGAAACTATCAAAGATGCTGCTTATTTTCCGTTGGGTCGGAATACTGATAATAGCGTCGAACTTACCGCTTTCTATTGTCAGTTTTCCTGAACGTTGCGGATAAAGGACTGTTTGTTTCAAAACAACGGTGAAATAGTTACGACCGTTATAATGTTCCTGCGACCATTGCTTTTCCTGCGGCAACTCTATCTCCTGAGCAAGAAATCCTTCAAACTCCGGAAATTTTACTCCTTCCAGTCCGCACATGCGTGCTGCATATAATTTGAAAGTGACCAGAAAACCTTCCTGTTCATACACATTCCGGTTTGAAACTTCCATTCTCACAAAATAATCATCCTTGCCTATACCTGTTCCGGCTTGTCCGCCATTTGCTTCGGCAGCCTTGTCCGGAGGAAGTACTTTTACACTTAACGAGTTGGATGTGTAATTCGCTCCTTTTACCTTGATAGAAGCTGCCCCGATATTAAACGTACCCTCTTTCTTCGGCATCAGGATATAAGTAAATGTGTAAGCTACCTCCGAAGAAACATTTCCATTAATAATCTGAGTACTCGAACTTGTGGCAAGAGACGGCCCCATCAGTACTTCGAAATCCGTAAGTTCGGGTATCCGCAAATCGCTTGCCTTCGCTTCAGCATTTACGGTATACGCCAATCTGAATTGTTGCCCCATCACAACAGCATTCGGAGCGACTGCCTTAAAGGTCACATCAGCGGCCTTTGCCATCACCCCGGCTGTTAGAAATAGAACGAATAAGAAAGCTAATCTTCTCATTATATTGTTGTTTTTTCTGTTTTCTGTATCAATTACCACTCTTTATCTGTTTTGCGACGTTGTTGCTGTTGTGCCTGTGCTTTCTTTACTTTCTCCTGCGTATCCTTTTCATCCTGCAGGAAGGCATCGAGCATCTGCTGCGCATTGTCCCGACTCATCTGTTCATTTTGCTGCTGTTCTTGCTGAGTCTTATTTTCTTTCTTGTCGTCTTGCTGTTGCTGCTGCTGGTCTTGTTGCTGTTGATCGTCCTTATTTTCCTGATCTTCGTTCTTGTCCTGGTTCTGCTGATCCTGGTTTTGATCCTGATTCTCATTCTGTTGATTTTCCAGCAACTTCTGGGCTAATGCCAGATTGTAGCGGGTCTCGTCATCAGCCGGATTCAAACGCAAAGACTGTTTGAATGCTTCCACACTTTTGTCATACTCTTTATTCTGCATGCTAATGTCGCCCAGATTATGGAATATATTTGCAAGACGGGCTTTTCCTTCTTCAGTTTCAGCCATCTTTTCAGCAATACCGGTCAGCAACTGGTATTGCTCAGCTGCTTCAGGAAACTTTTTCTGTTTGTATAAGGCGTTCCCCAGATTGTAAGTTCCTTCAACTGAACGGGGATTTACTTCCAGACTTTTACGGTAAGCAATTTCCGATTCGGTAAACTTTTCGTTGCCATACAACTTGTTTCCTTCACGTACGTTCTTACGTTCAGCCTTTTGGGCAAACACCGCTCCTGAGCAAAACAGGAGCGCTCCCATCCATATCATTGATTTTCGTATACGTCTCATCTTATCCATTGAATTAAGAGAACAATTTTACTTTTCTGAAAATTCGGTTCTTCCTGTCTAAGGTAAGGAAGTCTACGATCAACAGGATCAATGCGATCCATGCCAGTGTCTGAAATTGTTCGTTGTATTCGGAATAGACTTTGCTGTCGAGTTCCGATTTATTCATCTTCTCTATCTCTTTCTGCAATGCTTTCAATGCAGAGTTGGTATTGTCGGCACGGACATACATGCCATGTCCTGCGGCTGCGATCTCCTGGCACATTTGTTCGCTCAACTTCGTGATAACGACATTGCCGTCTTTATCCTTCATATAACTGTTGGCTCCTGCAACAGGAATCGGGGAACCTTTCGGATCACCCATGCCGACAATATTCACATGAATGCCTTTTTCGGCAGCAGCGGCAGCGGCTTTTACAGCATCGCCTTCATGGTTCTCACCGTCCGTGATCAAGATAATTGTCTTATCGGATGTTTCACTGGGAGTGAATGAACGCATAGCCAGATTGATAGCCGAACCAATAGCCGTACCTTGTGTCGACACCATCGACGGGTTGATGGATGACAGGAACATCTTTGCCGAAATATAATCGGAAGTGATCGGCAGCTGGGTGAAAGCGTCACCGGCAAAAACGATCAACCCCATCTTGTCATCCTTAAAACCATCCGTCAGTTTCGACAACATCTGTTTAGCTTTATCCAGACGGTTGGGTGATACGTCTTCGGCCAACATGGAGTTGGAGACGTCCAGGCAAACCATTATTTCGACGCCCTGGCGTTTTACGGTTTCCAGTCTAGAACCAAACTGCGGTCCCGCAATAACAAAGATAACCATCGTGATGGCTCCGAACAATAGCCAAAACTTCAAATGCTGGCGTTTGGGAGATACCTCCGGCATCAACTCTGCCAACAATTCGGGATTACCATATTTCTTTATTGCTTTTTTCTTCAGGATGATTGCATATACATAAAATGCAATCAACACCGGAAGGATGAAAAGCAAGTACAAAAAGTCCGGATGTGCAAAACGAAACATAAGCCTTTATATTTACGGTATATTTCTTAACAATGTATTTCTCAATAAAATCTCAACCAAAAGCAAAGCGAATAACAACAAGGCCCAGTTCTTATATTCCTCCTGTTTCTTGCTATATTGCTGAACGCTGATCTTGGTCTTTTCCATCTTGTCGATCTCCGAATAGATTTCTTTCAGACTGGCATTATCCGTTGCACGAAAATACTGTCCGCCGGTCGTTGCCGCAACCTGCTTCAAAGTCGCTTCATCGATCTCGACATCAATATCTTGATACTGCACGCCGAAAGCTGTCTGGAAAGGATACGGAGCTTTACCTTGTGTCCCTACCCCGATCGAATAAACCCGGATACCAAATGTTTTGGCAATCTCTGCAGCCGTTACCGGCGCAATCTCACCCGCATTATTCACACCATCGGTCAAGAGGATAATCACTTTTGATTTAGCCTGACTGTCTTTAATACGACTTACCGCATTAGCCAATCCCAGGCCGATGGCAGTTCCATCCTGGATGATTCCCGGTTGAATGTCCTTGAACAGGTTTAACAACACCGTATGATCAGTCGTCAGCGGGCATTGTGTGAAACTTTCAGCCGCAAAAACAACCAACCCGATATTATCGTTCGGACGACCGTTGATGAAGGAAGCCGCCACATCTTTGGAGGCCTCCAGGCGGTTCGGTTTCAGGTCTTGTGCTAGCATACTACTGGAAATATCCATTGCCAGCACAATATCGATACCTTCTGTCGAGGTGTTTTGCCAGCTATTCGTCGACTGCGGACGAGCCAGTATGATAATAAGTACCGCCACTGCCGCCATCCTTAATATAAAAGGAACATGTCTCAGGTATACTTTCCATGAAGTTGCTCCCGGTGCATCGAATGCTTCCGAAGATGATACCTGCAAACTAGCCTGACTTTTGCAGAGCTTCCAGATATACCATCCTATCATCGGGATAAGCAGCAATAACAAATACAGATATGTAGGATTTGCAAATACCATTTTATTCTTTTGTTATATTAGAATCGTTTGTTTCAGTTGCTTTCCCTTCCGTCTCTGCTTCGGGAACGGCAACTTCTTCAATCTTCGTCTGATTAATAAATAAGTATGCATTCACCATACTCAGATCATTCTCATCAGGCAGCGGATTCATTTTTGCGAATTTCACGAAATCAGACAAATTAAGTATCTGTTTCAGATTTTCGTAAACCGAATCAGCTTCGTGCTGCTTGCGGATAATGTCCAGGATTTCGCCGGAAGTCATTTCCATCGCATTGATATCGAAGCGGTCCACGATATAGCGACGCAATGTCTCGGTGATTAACGTATAATACTCCTTGCTGCGACCCTGCTGCCAGAGTTTCTGCTGCTTGATCTCATCCAGTTCCTTGATAGCCTGCTCGTGAGGCGGGAGCTTCGGTTCCGGTTTCTTGAACGGGATAAGGGATTGCTTGTTGCGTATACGTTTAATAATATAGGCAATCACGCAAATCAGGAACAGAGCCAGCAATATGCCATAGATAAGCGGATAGTAGTCTGCCAGCACGAAAGGCGGTTTCCATATATCCTTTATATCATAAAACTCTTCCGGTTTATCCACATTCACAGGAATGGTCGAAACTTTCAGGGCCACCTGGTTTGAATAAACAGTATCGACTCCGTCGATTACTTTGAGTGGCGGCAACAGATACAATGACGAATCGAAAGAGGTTATCAGAATATCCTGCTTGATCAGCAGGCGGTCGTTCTCGATAACCGACGAATCCGCTTTAGAAAGGCTCAGCACTTCTACCCCACGCATCAATGTGTCGTTGGGAATCACTATCTGAACCGGTTTGTCCTTGTCTGTCGTAACCGTCAAATGTAAAACAGTCTGTTCTCCGATCAGGATGGCAGCCGAGTCGATCTTTACATCGATCAATGTCTGCTGTGCCACCATCTTCCCTCCTGCCAGCAGGAACAGAAGAAGAAACAGAAAGCTTTTATTTATTATTTTCTTTTGCATGCTTAACTACGTTTATCAAAAAGAGCAATCAATGCCTTCACATAATCATCTTCCGTACGAATAGAAACCGAATCTACCCGGCATTTCTTGAACGAATCGCTCATGATAGTCTGCCGGCGATTCCACCATTCCTTATAGGCTTCGCGGACGCGGGCGGAAGAACTGTCGATCCAACGTTCTGCACCGGTTTCAGCATCTTTTATCTTCATCAATCCGACAGACGGAAGTTCAGTTTCGCGACGGTCGTACACCTGGATAGCCACCACGTCATGTTTACGGTTGGCAATCGTCAGGGCGTCCTTAAAACCATCCTTATCGATAAAGTCGGATATCAGGAAAGTCGTACAACGTTTCTTTATGGCGTTGGTCAGGAATTTCAAAACCTGAGCGATATCCGTCTTCGTATCCTGTGGCTTGAAGTCGATCAGTTCGCGAATGATATAAAGAATATGTTTTTTCCCCTTCTGAGGTGGAATAAATTTCTCGATCTTATCAGAGAAGAACACCACACCGATCTTATCGTTATTTTGTATAGCCGAAAAAGCCAATGTCGCAGCGATCTCCGTAATAACCTCTTTCTTCATTACGTTCACGGAACCAAAGTCTCTACTCCCCGATACATCGATCAGCAACATCACGGTCAGTTCGCGCTCTTCTTCGAACACCTTTACATAAGGGCGCACATAGCGGGCGGTCACGTTCCAGTCGATATCGCGGATATCGTCGCCGTATTGATACTCGCGCACTTCGCTGAACGCCATACCACGGCCTTTAAAGGCAGAGTGGTATTGTCCTGCAAAAATATTGCGGGACAAGCCGCGGGTCTTTATTTCAATTCGCCGAACCTTCTTTAATAGTTCACTTGTTTCCATTTTTCTTCAATTTGTGCTTTCAAAACTGATGTAAAACCGTTTCCCAAGTTGGGAAAGCATTTTACAAGGGTGAAAAACCGTTTCCCAAGTCGGGAAAGCATTTTACAAGGGTGAAAAACTGTTTCCCAAACCGGGAAAGCATTTTGCAAGGGTGTAAAGTCGTTTCCCACGCCGGGAAAGCATTTTACAAGGGTGCAAAGTCGTTTCCCAAACCGGGAAGGCATTTTTCACCAGTAAAAAAGCATTGCCAGAACCGAAGGTTAAGGCACCTCTACCTTATTAAGGATTTCGCTGATCACCTCTTCAGATGTCAGGTTATTCGCTTCCGCTTCGTAGCTCAAACCGATACGGTGGCGCATCACGTCGTGGCATACGGCACGGATATCTTCCGGAATCACATAACCTCTGCCTTTGATAAATGCATAAGCACGGGCAGCCAGCGCCAAATTGATGGAAGCACGGGGAGACGCACCGAATGCAATCATATTGGAAAGGTTTGCCAGGCCATGTTCCTGCGGGAAACGGGTTGCAAACACGATGTCGACGATGTAACGTTCGATCTTTTCATCCAGATATACTTCACGCACCACTTTACGTGCTTCCAGTATCTCGTTCTTTGTCAGGATCGGTTTGATATCCGGTTTGATGCCGGAGATATTCTGACGGATGATCAGTTTTTCTTCCTCTTTCTTCGGATAGTTGATGATCACTTTCAGCATGAAACGGTCTACCTGCGCTTCGGGCAGCGGATAAGTACCTTCCTGCTCGATCGGGTTCTGGGTTGCCATTACCAGGAAGGGTTCCGGCAACTTATACGTGTTTTCGCTGATTGTCACCTGACGTTCCTGCATGGCTTCCAACAGTGCACTCTGTACTTTGGCCGGTGCACGGTTAATTTCATCCGCCAACACAAAATTAGCGAAGACCGGGCCTTGTTTTACCTGAAATTCTTCGCTTTTCTGACTATAAATCATTGTACCGATCACGTCGGCCGGCAGCAAGTCCGGCGTAAACTGTATACGGCTGTATTTGGCATCGATCAGTGAGGCCAATGTTTTAATGGCAAGTGTTTTAGCCAAGCCGGGAACACCTTCCAGCAGGATATGCCCATCTGAAAGCAGACCGATCATTAACGATTCAACCAAATGCTTCTGTCCAACAATTACCTGGTCCATGCCCATCGTAATCATGTTTACAAACGAACTTTTACTCTCAATCCGTTCGTTCAACTCACGAATGTCTACTGTCTGACTCATAGATTTTTTTCTTATTTATATTGTTATTGTTTCTGCTTGTTTTTATAGTTGCACAAAATTAGAAATGTTAAATTCGTATCCTTCACTTTTGCAGTTAAATAATACTAACCGGAGCGAGAACTATTTTGTTTTATTTTACTTAAAATCGTGGATTTTAGTTACAATTTTCCGGACAATATTTCTGTTTGACGTGCAGCGGCTTTCTCTACGGAAGCACGGCTATGTTTGTCTATTCCGTACAACTCCGGTGCAGGCACCTGTATCTCAGTACCTACGGGGACATTGTTCGGATCCTTGATGACTGATTTATTATATTCATACAGGTAAACCCAGAATATTTTACTTCCATAATATTCAAGAGAAATCAAGGTCAGACGGCTTCCCGGTTCTATTTTTACTTTTGCCAGTATTTTAGGTGTTTGTGCCGCAGGCTCGACTACCGGCGCTACGGATTCGACGGAAACAGTATCCTTCTCCTCTACCGTTTCAGGTTCCGCTTCTGTTACTTCGGATTCTTCCACACGGGTCGTATCCTCAGGAACAACAGCAGTTCCCGGCAACGACATACCGGTCAGGACAGTCGATCCCGACGTATCAGATCCCAGGAATAAACTCCGGTTAAGATACAGGAAGATACCTGCTATTGCAACAATGGCAACGACACCGACGGATACCAGTATTTTGATCCAGGAAGAAGCCGTCGGCTCCTCGTCTTCAATCTGAAACCCGTCCATGCCAGGATAATTGGCAACTGAAGGTTCTTGCTTCGTTTCTTCTTTTAGCTGGTCTGAAGATGTATTTTCCGGTTCGGTTTGCTCAGGAATATCATTTTCTGCCGGAGAGGGCTCGTCCGGGACTATCGATTCTTCGATTACTTCTTCCGGTTCATTTTCTGCGGGTTCTTCGACCGGCTGCTCAACCTCCGGAAGTTCTTCAGAAACACAGACATCATCTGTCGGCTGCAATGGCTCCGGTGTTTCAACGATCACTTCTTCGCTTTCCTGAAGGATTTCTTCGACAGATTCATCTTCCGCTTCTTTGTCTTCCACCGTATTGGATACGTCCAGATCGGTAAAGTCAACATCTTCGTTCAATTCCGTAGTTTCAAAAAAAGAGAACGGTTTATTTACCAGTTCACGTAATTCTTTATCAGGGAGGAAGGAAAACTTATAATGTGCAGGTATCAGGAAACGCTCGCCTGTATTCACATGGATACTCTCCCGTTTTTCTACCAAAACGATTTTAAAACTACCAAGTCCTTTTATTTTAGCTACTTTATCGGTAAAAACTCCTTGTGATACGATGGCAATAAACTCTCTCAGGAACTGCTCGGCGCTATTCCTATCCTTTCCGGTACGCTCGGCCAGTAAACCGGCCAGATCTTGTATTGTCAGCCGACTATTCATTGTCGCTCAATTCTTTTAGTTTGGATTTCAGGGTCGCCCCCGGCTTAAAGACAGGAACCAGTTTGGGCGGGACCAGATAACGTTTTCCACTTGCAGGATTAACAGAGATACGTTCCGCTTTCTTCTTGACTTCAAACAGCCCGAATCCCTGTAAATAGACAGCATCATTATCCGCCAGTTTCGAACCGACCACAGCCCCAAAAGCGGCTAACATTTCTGTTACCTCTTTCGACGTCCATCCCAGTTTTACAGATAATTCTGTAATCAGTTCCTTGTTTTTCATACTTGCTTCATCTATAGATTCAGCCACGATATTAGTAATTTTTTTGTAAACAGACAAACTTCTTAATGCTTTTTATATCAAAGCAACACTTTTCCGTAAAGGTCGAAAGCCTGTGATTCTTCGATATTTACGTTGTAAAACTCTCCCGGTTTCAATGAGTGCTCTTTAAAAACAATCACTTCAGGATCTACCTCCGGAGAATCGAATTCGGTACGACCGATATAGCCGTCTTCCTCTTCCCGGTCGATTATTACTTTAAAAGTTTGACCTACTTTCGACTCATTCACCCCGGCAGATATTCTTTCCTGTATCCGCATGAGATAATCCAGACGTTCCTGTTTGACTTCGTCGGGGACATCATCCGTATAATTTTTGAATGAATAGGTACCCTCTTCATGGCTATAAGCAAAAGCACCCATACGTTCGAAACGTGCCTTTTTGACAAACTCGACCAGTTCTTCAAAGTCCTGCTCCGTTTCACCCGGATGGCCCACCATCAAGGTTGTACGGATATGGATACCCGGAACTTCTTCGCGGATGCGTTCCAGCAAAGCATACGTTTCTTCCTTCGTGATATTACGGCGCATTTTTGTAAGCATCGGATCGCTGATATGTTGTAAAGCGATATCCAGATATTTGCAGACATTTGCACGTTCACGCATCACCCGCAACAAATCATAAGGGAAATGGGTTGGATAAGCATAATGCAAACGAATCCATTCCACTCCGGGGATATCAGAAATACGTTCGACCAATTCCGGCAACGCGTACCTTTTATATATATCTTTTCCGTAATAAGTCAAATCCTGGGCGATCACCTGAAATTCTTTTACACCCTGTGCCACAAGCAAACGGACCTCTTCTTCTATCTGCTCCATCGGAAGGGACTGGTAATGTCCGGTACTGATAGGAATGGCACAATAGGAACAAGTTCGGTTACACCCCTCCGCTATTTTCAGAAAGGCATAATGTTTCGGGGTGGTCAATACACGGTCGGAAGCCAGTTCACGATGATAAGACTTACCGATATCGGTAAGGAGTTGCTTCCAGTTGAATTTACCGTAAAAGCGGTCTACCTCCGGCAATTCCTGTTTCATTTCCTCCAGAAAACGTTCGGTGAGACATCCCATTACATACAACTGGCCGATCTTTCCTTTTTTCTTGGCTTCACCCAGTTCCAGAATCATGTTGATCGATTCTTCCTGCGCATCACCGATAAAACCGCAGGTATTAACGACAACGATCTCCCCGTTTATTTTATGCGGATCATGCTCCACCGTATAACCGTTAGCTACAAACTGACGCATCAACTGTTCAGAATCGACCAGATTCTTCGAACATCCAAGCGTTATGATATCTACTTTATTTTTCCTCATATTATTTTACGAACTGATAGTAACTAGTTCCCCTCTTGAGAGGGGATAAGGGGTGTGTTATAATTCTGTCCAAAAACAGGCTTTAACACACCCCCTGCCCCCTCTCAAGAGGGGAAAAGTTACTCTTATCTGGTATTATTATTCTCCAAATAGCGAATTGACAAATTCTTTTTTATTAAAGACCTGCAGATCCTCCATTCCTTCACCCAGGCCGATATACTTCACTGGGATACGGAAATGGTCTGAAATACCGATCACTACACCACCTTTAGCCGTTCCGTCCAGTTTCGTTACAGCCAGCGCATTCACTTCGGTAGCAGCAGTAAATTGTTTTGCCTGTTCAAAAGCATTCTGACCTGTCGAACCGTCCAGAACCAACAAAACTTCGTGAGGAGCATCAGGGATAACCTTCTTCATCACATTCTTAATCTTGGTCAACTCATTCATCAAGTTTATCTTGTTATGCAAACGGCCGGCCGTATCGATGATAACGACATCCGCACCATTTGCCTTGGCTGAACTAAGCGTATCAAACGCTACGGAAGCCGGATCGGAACCCATCTTTTGTTTTACGATAGGCACGCCTACCCGTTCACTCCAAATGACAAGCTGTTCCACCGCTGCGGCACGGAATGTATCGGCTGCTCCCAAATAGACATTCTTTCCGGCTTTCTTAAACTGGTAAGCCAGCTTTCCGATCGTAGTAGTCTTACCGACACCGTTCACACCGACTACCATAATTACATAGGGCTTTTTATCTTCCGGCACAGTAAAGCTTTCGGCATCTTCCGTATTGTTTTCGGTAAGCAGAGTTGCGATTTCATCGCGCAACAACGTCGTCAGTTCCTGGGTAGTTACATATTTATCCCGGGCTACGCGCTTTTCGATACGCTCAATGATCTTCAACGTCGTATCTACACCGACGTCGGAAGTGATAAGCACCTCTTCCAGATTATCCAATACTTCATCATCGACCTTGCTCTTACCGGCAATAGCCCTGGTGAGTTTAGAAAAAACATTTTCTTTGGTCTTAGATAACCCTTTGTCTAAAGTTTCCTTTTTTTCTTTACTGAAAAAGCTAAAAATACCCATATATTAATTCGCTTAATTTATTTCTGCTTAGAATGAGGCTGCTAAGTTACAACTTTTTTAGTTGACAGATGACAGTTGACCGTGGAAAGTTATTTGTTTTCCGTAAAAACAGCCCTGCCACCTGCTTGTTGCAACTTAACCGTTTCTTCCTTTATAGTCTTCGTAACCGAATGTTCTGTAGACCACCAGTTCATCATCCTTACTCCAGAGAGCCAATGACGGATGCGGTATGCCGTTGAACATGGATGTTTTGACAATCGTATAGTGAATCATATCTTCAAAAACGATCTTGTCCCCTATCTTCAACGGTTCATCGAATGACCAGTCTCCCATATAATCACCACTCAGACAACTGTTTCCGCCGATTCGGTAAGTAGGCTTTCCCTCTACCGGATCTGTTGCATTACGGATAACCGGTTTATATGGCATCTCCAGGCAATCAGGCATGTGGCAGGTAAACGAAGCGTCAATTATAGCCGTCTTTATTCCGTGGTTTTCAACGATATCCACAACGGTTGTCAGGAGAAATCCCGTTTGCCATGCAAAGGCACTTCCTGGCTCCATAATAATCTCTAAATTAGGATACTTAGCCTTAAAACCATGAAGTAATGATATCAGATGCTCCGTATCATATCCTTTGCGAGTCATCAGATGTCCGCCCCCCATATTCAACCATTTTATATGCGGAAGAAAACGTCCGAAACGCTTCTCCACTTCTCCCAATGTTTTTTCCAGATCGAACGAAGTCGATTCGCATAATGTATGGAAATGCAATCCTTCCACTCCTTCCGGTAACTTTTCACCCAGCAGGTCGGCTATAATGCCCATCCGCGAACCGGGCGCACAAGGATTATACAATTCCGTTTCCACATCCGAATATTCCGGATTAATGCGTAAACCACACGATACCCGATTCCCATCTGCTTTCACCATCGGATAAAAACGCTCGAACTGAGACAAGGAATTAAAGGTTACATGACTACTGTATTTTAATATGGTAGGAAAATCCATTTCCGTATAAGCCGGCGAATAGGTATGTGCCGGACTTCCCATTTCTTCAAAAGCCAATTGTGCCTCAAACTTCGAACTGGCCGTCGAATACGGTATATACTCACGAACGATCGGAAAAGATTTCCATAAAGCAAATGCTTTAAATGCAAGAATTATATTCACTCCTGCCCGCTCCTTCACACTTTTGATCAGTGCCAGGTTATTACGAAGCAGCTTCTCTTCCATTACATAACAAGGAGAGGGTATTACGTTGAAATCGATCATTTAGTTTCTTTATTCTATTAAACAAGCTACAAAGATAATCTTATATTCATAATATCCCACCTTATAGACCTGAAGAAGATTTGTATGGTAACTAATTTGTTTTTGAGGACGTCGAAAACAAACTACATAGTAATAAATCCAATAAGCATATCCATTATCTGTCAACTATGACAATATAGCTTTTCTTCCCTTTTAACAATGAGAATAAAGGATGCTATTTAGTAACATTATAGTGTCACCCACTTTCACTCAGTAAATAGTTATACTCACAGCTCTCAACTTAGGCTTGGCTAATTTTTATCTAACTATTGTACTTACACAAGGTATAGATTTTTTATTCGATTCAAACTTTCTTATTTGATATAAAATAGTATATTTGTTACTTGTATAAGTATCCTGTAATTCTGAATATCATGAAACAACTATTATTACTTCTACTTCCTTTTTTATGTCTGTGTTGTAATTCATCCGACAAAGAATATGAAGATTACTCAAAAGAAGTTCTTATTACCGGGAAAGTTTTGAACAGAGATTTTTACCCACAGGAAAAAGACTTAACACTTATCGTTCCTTTTTTCCGGGATCAGGAAACGAAATATGTTGTTCCTATTGCAGAGGACGGTAGTTTTTCATTTCATTTTTCTCCTTACGCTAAACTCCGGAATGTACAGATCAATAAGTTTGCAGACCATATATTAGTCAGTCCAGGCGATAGTTTGCATGTGGAGATAGACTTTAAAAACATACTTAATCCGAAGATTTTTGGAGATGCAGAGAAAAGGAATCAGGAAACAAATACTTTCGTACAGAGCGGACGCTATTATATAGAACACTATTCGATCAGAGGAGATCTGGAACCGGAGGCTTTTGATGCAGAACTGCAACAAGAATATCAACTACGACAAGAACGCAGACAGGAGTTTCTCGAAAAATACAAACCGGATGAAGAAATACAGCAATACACAAACAAACTCCTGGAGATCGATTATTATTGCACACTAATAAGCTACCTGAATAACCGGAGCTGGCAAAATAAAGATATCTCCAGATACAACAAACAGGAAATATTTGTTAAGGTCGATTCTCTTTTCGAAGGGGAAATCATTCCGTCAAATATATTCAAACTGACAGAGATCGTTAACTCTTTTATCTCTTACCCAATATATAAGATGAAGAAAGAGAAGACTACTCTCGATGATATCATAGCAGCCTACCCTACCGGAAAGAATATCAGGCAATATCTTTATGCTGCATCAATCTCACAATCGTTAATAAGTAACGATACAACACTCTTTTCCAGTCGGCAAAAACAGCTCGATTCAATTGTGCATATTCCTGTTTTAAACCGTGAACTTCATCTAGCTTATCAAAACAAAAAAGATTTTCTGAAAAATCCCCGTACCGTATCCAATTATATGCTTTATGGGAACTATTCTGATATGCCAAACTCAAAGATCGACACAGATTTTATGAAACCCATTTATGAAATACTGGACAAATATAAGGGAAAAGTAATCTACCTGGATTTTTGGACTACATCATGCCCCCCTTGCCTGAAAGAAATGGAACCACTCAAAAAACTTCGTAAAGAATATTCTCCGGGAGATGTCGTTATAGTAAGTATTTGTGCCGGCGGTCCCAAAAAGACATGGGAAGATTTAGTGAAACGGCTGGATCTGCAACAGCCAGGCATCGATTGCCTGTATCAAACAGACATTTCGGATGAGAACTCTTTTTATAAAATATTGAACCGACTGGAATTAAAAGGTTACCCTCATTATCTGTTACTCAATCGGGAAGGGATCATTGTGGATTACGGGACAGTGGTACGTCCCAGTGATCCGCGAACCAAACAGAAAATAAACAGTTTATTGTAAATGTTTATCCGATAATCGTCAACCGGGCAAACTTCAATAGTAACTGTTTTTGTCCGAAATGGGTGAATGCTACCGTTGCTTTTGCATTTCCGCCATCGCCTTCGATAGCAATGACTTCTCCTTCTCCAAAACGGTCGTGACGTACTTTTGCTCCGACACGTAAACCGGAAAGGTCGGATGCAGGAGCAGAAGACGACGCCGGAGTGGATGTTGTTGTTTCTACTTTTGTCAAACGCTGGCGTTGCTGTGCCTGCGCCACAGGAGAGATAAAAGAAGGTTCTTCTTTCTCCACTGCACGTGGCTGCTGGAAAGGTGAAGTAAATGCCGGACGCTGGAACCGTTCGCGGGCAGCAGCAAAAGTGTCTGCCGACGAATCCGCCGGAACATCCAGGAAGCGCACATCGATATCTTTCAGAAAACGGCTGGGAGAACACATGGCGCTTTGCCCGTTCCGGAAACGACTTTTGGCATAAGTCAGCACACAATTTTCTTCGGCACGGGTGATCGCTACATAGAACAAACGACGTTCCTCTTCTACCGCACGCGGATTATCTTTGGACATAGATGATGGGAACAACTCCTCTTCCAAACCGACAACAAACACATTTTTAAATTCCAGTCCCTTAGCGGCATGTACGGTCATCATCGTTACTTTATTAGCCTGCTCGTCTTTGTCATTATCCTGGTCGGTCAGCAGGGATACCTCCGAAAGGAAGTCTGCCAAAGAAACCTGTTCGACTCCTTCTTCACGTCTCAACTCACAGAACTCGGCAATACCTTTCAATAACTCCTGTAAGTTTTCCTGCTTACTAATCCCTTCCACCGAACGGTCCTGAAAAAGAGAACTGACAATCCCACTCTCCTTGACCACTATTGCTGCCATTTCTTCGGCGGACAAGCGAGTGTTCTGCTCTATGAAACGTTCAATCATCTCACGGAAATCAGTCAGTTTCTTCGCTGTCCCGCTATTGATAGGCAAGTCGTAGTCGATAGGAGCATTCAGTACCGTCCAAAGACTTACGTTATTTTCCGTAGCTGCTTTTATTACTTTATTGACGGTCGTATCTCCGATACCGCGCGACGGATAATTGATAACACGCTTGAATGCTTCTTCATCATGAGGATTCACAATCAGGCGCAGATAAGAAATGATATCTTTTATTTCCTTCCGCTGATAAAATGACAAACCGCCATATATTTTATAAGGAATACCTCTTTTACGGAGTGCCTCTTCCAGGATACGCGACTGTGCATTCGTCCGGTATAGGATGGCAAAGTCTACATAATCATAATCTTTGCGCAACCGCAACTCATTGATTGCAGAAGCGACAGCATATCCTTCCTCGTAATCCGAATAAGAAGCAGAGATACGCACTTTGCTACCCTCCTCCTTTTCCGAATAGACATTTTTATGAATCTGTTCCTTGTTCTTATGAATCAGACTGTTTGCCGCATTTACAATATTTTGTGTAGAACGGTAATTACGCTCCAGTTTAAAGATACGGCATCCGGGATACTGATTTTTGAATTGCAGGATATTGTCGATATTGGCACCACGGAAAGAATAGATACTTTGTGCATCATCCCCTACCACGCAGATGCGGCGATGCTGCTCACAAAGTCTTTGGACTATCAGGTGCTGCGCAAAGTTCGTGTCCTGATACTCATCAACCAACACGAACTGGAAGAAGCTGCGGTATTTCTCCAACACCTGCGGATGGTCACGGAACAGGATATTTGTCTGAAGCAACAAATCATCGAAGTCCATGGCACCGGCCTGGTGGCAACGGTTCTGATACCGTTTATAGATTTCACGCAGTAAAGGAACTTTCGAATCTATGTCATGCTGCATCAGTTCCTTGCTTTGTTCGTAGGCTTTCCAGGTAACCAGCGCATTCTTGGCATTAGAGATACGGCTTTGCACCATGCCGAGGCGATATACCTTATCGTCCAGCTGCATCTCTTTAATGATAGCTTTCAGCAGGCTCTTCGAATCTGTCGTATCGTAAATGGTAAAGTTGGAAGGATACCCGATATGCTCCGCTTCATAACGCAAGATACGTGAGAAGATAGAGTGAAACGTCCCCATCCACAGACGGCGGGCCGTCTGGTCACCGGTAATGGCGGCGATACGTTCCTTCATTTCACGGGCTGCCTTATTAGTAAAAGTCAGTGCCAGGATACTTTGAGGTGCCAACCCTAGATGTACCAGATAAGCAATCTTATAAGTAAGCACCCTGGTCTTACCCGAACCGGCACCGGCAATCACCAATGACGGACCTTCGTTATATTCCACAGCTTCGCGCTGACTTTCATTCAGTTTATTCAGATATTCTTCCACGTACCTTTTCTTTTAGGAACACAAAGGTACTAATTTTTATTTATTCGGATTTCATTAAATCATCATTCCTGTTATTTAAAGGGATTCGCGCAAATTGATACGATTGTGTTAGCAAGGATTACAATAAATTATTACCTTCGGGCGTTAATAAAAGAAAAACGATGAACACACGGTTAGCAGCAAATCTATCGGTACTCTTTACAGCTTGTATGCTTGTACTATCATTCAGTTTCGGCTTTCACAACTACTCGGAGGCACAGAAAGCAATCGTTTCGGACCTGAACCAGGCATTGCAGCAGACCATTATGCAAAATTCCGAGCTATGGATGAATCAGGATACGCTCAAAACCTATTCACGCCTGTCCGCCGTTTTCGGAAATCCCGTTTCCATCGAAAGTTATAACAAAGATTTTGCCGAAGCATTGAAGTTCGAGCAATTAAAAGATAAAAGCGGCATCATCGTACATGTAAAAAACAAGAAAGCCATAGATAAACCGGTAACAGACGCAACGCCGGGAAAAGACCAGACTAAGAATTACCTGGCAAGCGATACTGTTATCTGGTTAAGTGCAAATCTGAACCTCCCCGAATCATCCCAGGAAGATTTGGGAATCTCTTTTCAGGGATATGTAAACTATTCAGCCTCCGACGTCCTGGCGCTGACAGACAAGAAGGTTCCCCTCCTGCTCCTGTTGCTTGCCCTCCTGGCAGGTTGTCTTTCGTGGTTTTTAATGCGGCGCAAGCAGGCTGAAGCTCCTGCACAAAAAGAAAAACTTATCGCTTTCGGAAATCTTACTTTCTCATGCGACAAGGCTTGTTTCTATAAAGAAGACCAGGAAAAACTACGGTTAACCCCGCAGCAATATAAAATAATGGAAATGTTCTATCTTACCTCTTCCCATATATTAGCACGCACTGATATTTGTGAAGCCTTATGGCCCGGCAAGGAGAATGCCGACGAAACGTTGAACACCCTGATACGCCGCCTCCGCCCGCTTATCGAGGAAAACAGCAATCTCAAAATAACGACAGACCGCGGACGGGCTTACCAGCTGGAAATCAAAGAACCGGTAACAGAGGCCTATACCCAGACTGCCTGAACACGGAGAAACTTTTACACGTAAAAGAATAATTATGAACAAAAATCAGCAACCGGAATGGCTTGAATGGGCCAAGGAACTACAATTTATCGCACAAGCGGGGTTAACATATTCAAAAGATGCTTTTGATATCGAACGGTTTGAACGCATCAGGGAAATATCGGCCGAAATAGTCAGCCGGCAAACCGGTTTGCCTCTGGAGAAAGTAAAGGACTTGTTTTGTAACGAAGAAGGTTTCCAAACACCTAAGCTGGACACAAGAGCCGCCATCTTTAAAGACAACAAGATACTGCTGGTCAAAGAGAAAAACGGTACCTGGTCGTTACCCGGAGGTTGGGTGGACGTTAACCAGACCATAAAGTCGAACACGATAAAAGAGGTAAAAGAAGAAGCCGGCTTAGACGTCGAAGCAACCCGGATTATAGCGGTACAAGATCGGAACCTGCATAATCTGCCTCCCTATGCTTATAATGTCTGCAAAGTGTTTGTCCTCTGTGAAGCCCAAGGCGGAGATTTTCAGCCCAACATAGAAACGATAGAAAGCGGTTATTTCAGCCTCAATGAAATTCCCCCGCTGGCGGAAGAAAAGAATAATAAGGAACAGATAGAAATGTGCTTTGCCGCCTACCGGGATAAAGACTGGGAGGTACAGTTTGACTGAAAACCACGAATATCAATCATAAAACGTAAAACCATGAAGACAAAGTATTTATTAGGGATTTTGTTTGTAACTATGTTCGCCGCATCATGCAATAGAACCATCGATAACAAGCACAGGTCATTGACTATACAAACAAAAGGTATAGAGTATGATTCTTTGTTCATCCGAAACACGGAGATTCAGCCTTTCTTTATAAAAGGGGAAAAGGCGGATAGCATTACATGGACATTTCAGATACCGGACAGCCTGTATAAAACGACAGCGTCTTTTGAGATACTCCCCAAGCCTTTTGACTGGAATACAAATACCACCTTTAAAGCATCATTTATAGCAACCATAAATGGAAAAGACCTTTATACGCATCAACTGACACTCGATGAAGAATCATCCCTTTTCACCCTGGCATATAAGGATTGCAAGACAATAGAGAATATTTTCTTAAATGCCAAAACTCCGGAAGGAACAGACAGCACAGTTATAGGAAAAATCAACCAGACGATATTTACGGTGGAACCTGATAAAGATTCCGAGACATATATCAGATTGATTGACCCTTTTTACAGCCTTTTCATGAGTCAGAACGATACAACCTATGAAGAATATGTAAACAGATACACCCTATTGGCCAAACAATATCCAGCTTCAAAATACCTGATCTCCCAATTTGCCAACCATCTGAGTCAATATAAGGACAAGAAAGATGTTCAGACCATTTATACTACTTTCTCAGATAAATATAAAGGTACAATCTGGGGAGAAGCCGTTGAGAAATATCTGACCGCAAAATTCGAAAACATCAGTCTGCCCGATGCTTTAACGGAAGAAAGCACTCCAATCATAAAAGACTCTACACGATATACGGTCATCATCTTTTCTGCTTCCTGGTGTCAGCCTTGCCATAAGCAACTTCCTGTCCAGAAAGAAATTTATCAGAAATTGAAAGATAAAGTAGATTTCGTAACCATATCCATAGATGAAAAGAAAACAATCAAACAATGGCAGGAATTTGTGAAGAAAGAGGAATTACCCTGGAGAAGCCTGCTTGCCTACCAGGATATAGCCGGAGTACGTGGCAAATATTATGTACCTCACATTCCGCATATCCTATTAGTATATCCCGACGGCAATTTCGAACCATTCAATTTATGGGAAGAAAATGAGATAAACAAGCTATATGCATTAACAGGAAACTAAGCAACACTTGCCGTCAGAATGAAAGTTGTACCAATATTACGGATATTGTTACCCTAATTACATGTCCCTGTTTTTAGATGTAAATCTCTTTGTATCTTTGTTACTATTCAAATACTTACGACTTTGAAAAGTAAAACGATAAAAATAGGAACGGTCCACCAATGTAACTGCTACATGGGTAGCAAGACATTGCATCCTCTGGTCAGCGTCATCGACTTATCCGACAGCAACCTGACGCAGCAAAACATCAAGTTAGGCTTTTATGCCGTCCTGTTAAGGGAATGCCGGTGCGGGGATTTCCTGTACGGACGTCAATATTATGACTATTCTGACGGTACGCTCCTGTTCCTCACACCGGGAGAGACCATTGCGATAGATAACTGCTTATTGCCACAGAAAGGCAGGATGCTGGCATTTCATCCGGACCTTATCGGTTGCACTTCGTTGGGGCAGAATATACAGGATTACTCATTCTTTTCTTATCACAAAAATGAAGCCCTCCATATCTCGGCACGTGAGAAACAGAAAGTATCGGAATGTTTCGATAATATCCGTGAAGAGTTACAGCACGCCATAGATTGCCACAGCAAAACGCTGATAACAAAATACATCGAGTTGCTGCTGGATTATTGCATACGTTTCAACGAACGCCAGTTTATCACCCGTTGCGAAGCCAACAAGAAACTGCTCACCAAATTTGAGAAGATACTAAATGAATATTTCGAAGCAGACCGGGTGAAACGCAACGGTTTGCCTTCGGCTGAATATTGTGCGGATTTACTTCAGCTGTCACCCTCCTACTTCACAGATTTGCTGAAATATGAAACGGGGAAAAACATAAAGGAACACATACAGTTCAAACGTATCGAAATCGCCCGACAACGACTTCAGACAACCCACAAAACCGTCAACCAGATTGCTGACGAACTAGGCTATTCTTCAGTCCAGTATTTTACCCGGTTGTTTACCAAAATAGCCGGATGTTCACCCAACAAATACAGGCATCCCAACTGATACATTACATATCACTATCTTGCTTTTCGATGGAGAAAGGAGAAGGGATGAATAAAAGTTTCTTGCGGAGGAAACAAAAGTTTAGACAGCAGAAAAACAAATAAACTATACCTGACAGCAATTATGGACATAGAGATAAATGTAATACCCCACAAGTGTAAGATGGTTGCATGTTGTATTTGAAAAGTAACAATAATGGTAGATATATCCCTGCTATTGTAGATACATTTATATCTACATTCATATCATAGTCCGCTAATAAACAATAAATTACAACAGAAGTTGTAGATATTGCAGATAAGAACCTTTGAACTAAATCAATTCCGTCAATAGTTTGTCGTTTATTGTTCCAACAAACCTTCCAGATAACGTTCGGGCGGTAATCCGATGCGCTGCATGAATCCGGCAAGGGCACTAAAATTCAATCCTTCTTTCTCACTGTTAAGCAAAGCAACCCGGCGAATCACACTTAACGGCAAAGAAATGGGAACGGAAGGCAATAACTGTCCGTTATCATACCGGTAACCGGCTTCGGACGGACTGCGGAGGACTGCCAGCCGCCATTCTTTTTCCGAAGCAGACAATGGTTTCTTTACTTCCAGGCAGGCATTGCATAAAAGAGAAAAGAAACGCGAATCGGCAGTAAAGCCGCTGTGTTCTTCATCGAAAAAGAATTTATCGTACTCGCGGTCCATCTGGGTAATGAAATTATCGAGTATCTGTTTTTCGTCGTATTTACAGCGTACCAGGAATATGTTTTCAAAAAGACAATGTTCGGCTAATTGCTCATAGTCAAACGATAACCGCAGATAAGGCTGTCCGGCTGACTGTACCTTTTCAGGCAGAACGGTTTCATTCTCATAGAAGGAGAACTTATAAAGTTCCATCTCCGGCCCGATCAGCATCCGGCGCTTTTCACGAAAAAAAGGAATAGCCTGTTTGCTGCTTTCCAAAGGGATACCTTTTTGTGCCTCATATGCTCCGATAGCCTTCCGGAGCAGCGATAATCCATATTGATATTCTTCTTCAGGAACCGTATATAATAAATTCTCAGCCTGTAAAATAAGTGCCGGTTCGCCGGCCGGTCCGGTGCATCCTTCAACGAACGATTGCAATGATATATAGCCTGATAATTCCATTAATTTAATATTTTTTGTGGGCAAAGATACACTATAATTCAGAGAATTACTACCTTTGTTTCAACTATAAACAATTCTAATAACCAATTACAAGAAGATGAAACGTCGTGATTTCTTAAAGACCAGTGTAGTAGCTGGCGCCGCTCTCTCAATAGACTTTACCGGGTTGCAAGCTGCGTTGTCCAGCAATACGATGGCAGTAGAACAAGCTCCCGAAATGGTCGCCGTAATGGGTGGAGAGCCCGAAGTCATGCTTGACAAAGCATTGGAGACCCTGGGGGGAATCGGTAAATACATCAAGAAAGGGCAAAAAGTCGTTATCAAACCGAACATCGGCTGGGACCGTACACCGGAACTGGCTGGAAACACTAATCCGGGACTAATCAAGGCATTGGTAAAGAAGTGCCTGGAAGCCGGAGCTGAAAAAGTGACTGTTTTCGACCATACCTGCGACAACTGGCAGAAATGTTACGAAAGCAGTGGCATCGCTGCCGCCGTCAAAGAAGCCGGAGGTATCATCATGCCCGCCAACGATGAGAAGTACTTTAAAGAAGTATCCATCCCCAACGGGGTAAAAGTAAAGTCTGCAAAGATACATGAAGCGTTGATTGAAGCGGATGCGTGGATTAATGTGCCTATCCTGAAGAACCATGGCGGAGCGAAACTGTCGTGTGCCATGAAGAACTATATGGGTATCGTCTGGGACCGCCGTTTCTTCCATCAGAACGACTTGCAACAATGTATCGCCGACATCTGCACCTGGCAGAAGAAACCAGTATTGAACATTGTGGATGCTTACCGTATGATGCATCAGAACGGACCGCAGGGTAAAAGCGCTGCCGACGTAGCAACATTGAAATCCATGATTGTTTCCCCGAATATCATTGCTATCGACACGGCTGCCCTCGCTTTGTTCAATCAGGTAAAGAAACTGGATATGGAAGCCGTAAGCCATATCAGCAAAGGTGAAGAATTGAAACTGGGAACAACGGATTTGAAGAAAGTCAATATCAAACGTATTAAGATTTAATGAAGCGATTAAATTATCAGAAAGGAGTGAGAGTACTTCTCGCACTCCTGTTTTTTATACCCATACTCTTGTTTTTTCTTGATTTCACCAACAAGATGCCGGTGGATGTACATAAGTTTCTGCATATCCAATTATTGCCCGCAGTATTAGGCGGCATGTTTGGTATTGTTGCAGTATTGCTTATTATGACATACCTTTTTGGACGTATATACTGTTCAGCCATTTGTCCGGCCGGGATTCTGCAAGATATCATCAACCGTCTGTTTTGTATTGGTAAAAAGAAGAAAAAAGGTGTTCGCCGTTTCAGTTATCATAAGCCAATGAACTGGCTACGATATTCAATACTGGCCCTAACAGTGGTGACTACCGCATTGGGATTTTCCGGGTTATGCTTATTACTCGACCCTTATAGCAATTTCGGTCGTATAGCAGCAAACCTGTTTCGTCCTGCTGTGATGTGGGGAAATAATGTATTAGCCGACTGGCTGATGAAGATGGATAACTATTCTTTATTCCATGTTACAATCAGTACGGTTAGTATTGCCGGATTAATATCTGCCATTGTTGCACTGGTCGTATTTATTGTAATGGTTATTTTCCGGGGGCGTTTGTTTTGCAATACATTATGTCCCGTTGGAGCCTTACTCAGTCTGGTATCACGTTATTCACAAATGCGTATCTCGTTTGACAAGGAAGCCTGCAACCATTGCGGCAACTGCGAACGAACCTGCAAGGCGGAAGCTATTAATGCAAAAGAGATGACGGTCGACTCATCGCGTTGCGTGGATTGCTTCAATTGCGTTTCTTCCTGCTCCAAAGGTGGATTACAATACCGTTTCAAACCGGCTTTCCGTAAAGAGAATGACAATCTTGTCCCCGTGCCTGACACGGGGCCGCAGAAGGACAGACATTCTCAATCTGCTGCCGATACGGGCAGTTCCAATGCGATCCCGTGTCAAGCACGGGAACGGACAAGTGCTTCTAACAGCCGCCGTACGTTCCTGGCAACCGGAGTAACGGTTGCCGCAACATTACCCGTTGTTTCGGCTATAGCAGATGGCGTCGGACAAGCCAAAGGACATGGTCAAGGCAACGGTCACGGAAAGAAAAAAGGCCGGAAGAAATGGCCACCCATCACCCCTCCCGGTTCCCTGAACCTGGAACGGTTTAAAGACAAATGTACGGGATGCCATATCTGTGTCGTGAAATGTCCCAGCCAGGTATTACGTCCGGCAGGGCTTGAATATGGTTTCGACTATCTATTGAAACCACGCATGGCTTATATCAGCAGTTATTGTAACTATGAATGTACCATTTGCTCGGAAGTCTGTCCGGCCGAAGCTCTCAAACCGATTTCCGTAGAAGAAAAGAAATCATTGCAAGTCGGCATTGCCACCTTCTTTATCAACCGTTGTATCGTGAAGACGGAAGGAACCGATTGCGGAGCCTGCTCCGAACACTGTCCGACACAAGCGGTACATATGGTTCCTTATGAAGGGACGCTGACTATTCCCGAAGTAAATCCGGACCTGTGTGTCGGTTGCGGCGGCTGCGAATCCATCTGCCCGGTACGTCCGATGCGTGCCATTATCGTAAAAGCAAACACGGTGCATCAGACCATTGTTTTGCCGGAAGAGGAAGAAGTTAAAAACGTAGAAGTCGATGACTTCGGATTCTAACGGAAAAATGCTACCTTTGCAAGCAAATTTTGCAGAATGAAATTCGAATTACAACACAACGATACTAAAACAAATGCAAGGGCGGGCTTGATTACAACCGACCACGGGGTAATCGAGACGCCCATTTTTATGCCTGTCGGAACACAAGGCACAGTGAAAGGAGTCCACATGACCGAGTTGAAAGAAGATATCGATGCCCAGATTATCCTGGGTAACACCTATCATCTTTATCTTCGTCCGGGTCTTGAAATACTGGAAAAGGCCGGCGGACTTCATAAGTTCAATACATGGGACCGGCCTATCCTGACCGACAGCGGTGGCTTCCAGGTGTTCTCGCTTTCCGACAACCGTAAACTGCATGAGGAAGGTGCCGAATTCCGCTCGCATATCGACGGTTCGAAGCATCTCTTCACACCGGAGAAAGTAATGGATATCCAACGTATCATCGGAGCCGATATCATTATGGCTTTCGACGAATGCTGTCCGGGTGATGCCGACTACGACTATGCCAAGAAATCACTGGGACTGACCGAACGCTGGCTGGACCGTTGTTTCGACCGTTTCAACGCTACGGAACCGAAATACGGATATCAGCAATGCCTCTTCCCGATTGTACAGGGTTGCGTATATCCGGACCTGCGCCGTCATGCCGCAGAAAATGTTGCCAGAAAGGGAGCTGACGGGAATGCCATCGGCGGACTGGCTGTCGGCGAACCGACCGAGAAGATGTACGAAATGATTGAGGTTGTAAATGAAATATTGCCGAAAGACAAGCCCCGTTACCTGATGGGTGTCGGTACGCCGATAAACCTGCTGGAAGCTATCGAACGCGGCGTGGATATGTTCGACTGCATCATGCCGACCCGCAACGGACGCAACGGGCAGCTTTTCACCCGTTTCGGCACAATCAATATCCGTAACAAGAAATGGGAAGATGACTTCTCTCCCATCGACTCCGACGGAAACTCATATGTGGATACGCTTTACAGCAAAGCCTACCTGCATCATCTGGTCAAAGTAAACGAACTGTTGGGCTTACAAATCGCCTCCATCCATAACCTCGCCTTTTACCTTTGGCTGGTGAAGGAAGCACGCAGGCACATCATTGCCGGTGATTTCGCTACCTGGAAAAGCGGCATGGTGCAACAACTTGACAACAGACTTTAAAAGTTGACAGCCAACTAAAAAAGACATTCGCATGAAATTCAAATTAAGACGGATAGACTGGTATATCATCAAGCAATTTCTCGGAACGTATGTTTTCGCGATTATACTGATTATCTCTATCTCGGTAGTTTTCGATATAAACGAGAAGATTGACAAGTTCCTGAAGCCGGACGTGCCCCTGCAGGCCATTATCCTGGATTATTACATGAACTTTATCCCGTACTTTGCCAACCTGTTCAGTCCGCTGTTCACGTTTATTGCGGTTATCTTCTTCACCTCCAAGCTGGCAGACAATTCGGAGATTATTGCGATGCTTGCCAGCGGCATGAGTTTCCGGCGGCTTATGTTGCCGTATGCTATTTCGGCGGGGATTATTGCGATAGCCAGTTTTATATTGAGCGCGTTCATTATTCCTCCGGCAAATATTACACGTATTGACTTCCAGAATAAGTATATCCGAAATAAAAAGGTAGAATATGCCCGCAATATCCAGATTGAAGTGGAACCGGGCGTGATTGCCTATTTCGACCGCTACGATGCGCGTCCGAATATGGGTTACCGTTTCTCTCTGGAGCATTTCGAAAACAAGAAGCTGGTATCCAAACTGACTGCCAACTCCATCAAATACGACTCTCTGTACAAATGGACTGTCATCGATTATATGATACGTGATTTCGACGGAATGCGCGAACATATTACCGAAGGTTCCCGCAAGGACACTACGCTGACGATTATTCCTTCCGACTTCCTGATTTCCGTCACCGACTGCGAAACGATGACTTCACCGGAGCTGGCAACCTATATCGAACGTCAGAAAACGCGTGGTATCGGTAATATCCAGACATTCCAGATAGAATATCATAAGCGCTTTGCCTCCATCATGGCGGCATTTATCCTGACCTCCATCGGGGCGTCTCTTTCTTCGCGCAAAATCAAAGGAGGAATGGGATTGAATATCGGTATCGGACTGGCGCTGAGTTTCTCCTATATCCTGTTTACGACAGTGACATCGACCTTTGCAATCAACGGATATGTGAGTCCGATGGTGGCAGCCTGGATTCCAAATATCCTTTATACGTTTATCGCCATTTATCTGTATCAGAAGGCGCCGAGGTAATACGGAATCTCAAACTAAAATGAATATAATAGACACAAAACCCAAGCCGTTTCAGCGGTCATCCTGTAACATTTGGACTGATCCTTACATACAAAAGCAAATGTTACAGGAACATCTGAATCCTGAAACGGACGGTGCCAGCCGCAATTGGGCATCTATCCTGAAAATTGTTGATTTCATAAATAGCCATATCCGGCCGACCTCCCATATACTTGACCTGGGATGCGGACCGGGATTATACGCGGAGTTATTTCGTGACCAAGGCCATGAAGTAACAGGCATCGACTTCAACAAAGCCTCTATCGATTACGCCTCCCAACGAAGGAAAGATATCCGGTATATCCAGGATGATTATATTCTCCATTATCCGGCGGGTAACTATGATGCGGTCATGATGATTTATTGTGATATGGGTACCCATTCCGACCAGGAACGCGATACGTTGCTCCACCACATCTTCGACTCACTGACCGAAGGTGGGAAACTTATCTTCGATGTTTTTACCGAAGAGCTTATCAAAGACAAACGGGAAGAAAGAAATTGGGAATACAGTCCATCCGGCGGCTTTTGGAATGACAGCAAATACCTTCTGTTAAGCCAGACATTCCATCATCCGAAAGAGAAGTGCTTCACGTACCAATACAATCTGCTGACAGATGATGAAATAAAGCATTTCATCGTATGGGACCGTTATTATAATGAAGAGGAAATCTGTACATTATTGAAAAATGTAGGATTTAAAAGTTGCTCGGTATATAAAGATATGCTAGATACAAATAATTTCACGTCAAATCATGAGATGTTTGTGGTGACGGAGAAGTAAATATAATATATAACAAAAGATGCTACCTAAAACAGATAGCATCTTTCTATAAATCTTGTGAATATTCTATTATTCAAAAACGACTTCGAGTTCATCTACAAATAAAGTACTTCCTGCAGCACCATTAAATGTATCTCCTTTTGCACTGGAAGAACAAATCAGAGCTAACTTATACAGTTTTGTAGCATCATATGTTTTACCTTCCAGATACTTAAATTCAAGACTAAAAGGAGTATATTCCGATTTAGCTGATCCATCAGCCAATTGTGCTATGGCAACGATCTTTTTAGAACCACTGATATCCACCCCTGTCAAAGTTTCACTTTCGCTCGAAACTTCATATAAAACTCCTTTTATACTACATTCGTCTGTCAACTCAGGATGTTCTACAATTTTATCTTTTACAGAACCATCCAAGAACAATTCACCTGGAGTATATTTATAATATCCATTAAAAAATAACGGTTTTTTATCACACATGATTCCGAACTTCGTACTGTTTAACTGATTTGAGAAATCAATTGCAAAACGTCCGGTATATAAAGAACCAGAAGTAAGAGCTGGTGCCATAGATACATCAGCTGTATAAACTGTTACCAGTTTTGCAGCCGTCCCTTTTACTGCATCATCAGTCGGAACAACCGGGAGTTCACCGGTATAACCCAAGAGTGCTAACAGACTAGCTCCGGCAGTACTTGTTGCCCATTTATCATCTGGAGACGGAGTCTTATATGCAGCTTTACCGGTACCTTTATCCAGCCATTCGTCTAACGAATATTGTAATACCTTACCAGCAACAGCAACCGTATAAATCGTTGTTACAATTCCATCTTCCGAAGTGACGGTATAAGTGACCGGTTTAGAAAAATCTTGAGCTACCCCGCTTGCCGGAGTAATCGTTGCTTTATCTGAAATCTTGATGGTAGGAACCAAAGCTGCCAATTCTTCCGCTTTGATCGTATCTGTTACCATAAAAGTAATGCTTGTTCCATCAATAACTGGCTGTGAAACCACTTCTTTACTATCAAAAGTAAACTCCGTAATCTTAGCTTCCGAACTCTGGTCGGCTGCTAATTTCGTTCCTGTAAAGTCTACCTTCACATTGATCGCAGCACCTTCCTGAGTTGCCTTTACATTGATAACCATTTCCAGCTTTTCACCTGTGATCGTACCGCTCATCACCACGTCACAATCGCCGACTACAGGTAAGGATAGCTTTTGTTCGCCATCAAACTGACAAGCGTTATCGCCCTGTTTTTCTACATTACATTTGTCTACGGATATATTTCCGAGCGCCATCGCACCGAAGCTGAAGTTCTTCAGTTCCATCTTGATCAGGTTATCTCCAACCTTTGTCACATACACTTTCTGGGGAAGATCAGTACCTACTTTCGTACCATCCAGGTCTACATCCAGTGTTCCTTTGTATACACCGTCAAATTCTGTTCCGATAGGTTCTACCTTATCGTCATCACTACAAGCCGAAAACAGGCCTAGCATGCAAAGCAGGCCGAAGAAATACATTAATTTTGTTTTCATAAATCTGTTAGTAAACTAATACCTTTTTAATTAGTAAAATAAAGTTTTTTAGCGGTACGAAGATAAGGATAATTTTTTATAAAACGTTTTGTTCTGGAAAGGCATTGACGGATAAATTGATAGGGAGATATTACCCCCCAATAATACCGCCAGTCATGAGGTGTTTGTGATAGAGGAGAAATAATATATGACAAAAAGAGGATGCATCATTGACGCATCCTCTTTTCTCAAACAATATAACTATATCTTGCTTATTAGTTAGCTTTTAAATCTAAACCTAAATCGAACGCTTCTGTAGCATCCCAATTATTACTGATAGCTGGTAACAACATACCTGCCATGGCGGCATCTGGAGGAATAATACCTGCTGTACTCAACATATTCCATAGATTCAGGAAATCAGAAGAATCGTCACGCATTTTCATGATCGGGTCGAATGCATTCTTGTCAAGGTAAATATAAGTATGTCCATTCTCTGTTTTTGTACTCATGGGTATTCCATTAACAGCCCAATCCTGTAATAAAGCAATCGTTTCATCACTGACCGGAATTTCACTTACTTTGAGTAGACCAGCTAATAACTGTTTTAATTGGGCAGGTTCACTTGTCAATACTGTTGTTATGATCTCAGACATTCCATCAGCATTGCTACCCATCGCTTGCCCGATAATATTGCCTAAATCGAGTTTCATATATAGTTTACCATCTTTATGGAACCAATAGGCCAAGTGTTTAGGAGCATCTAACCAATTGGAAGTTGGGATAAGTGCTTCTACAACCTCTTTTGTCGGTGACTGGAAAATCCAATCTGTTTTGAATTCAATTTTTCCCTCTTTTATATATTTAGCTGTGATAGTACCATCTGTACCTAAAGTAACCGAATTTAATACTTGTGGAAGAAGTATCCCGAAAAGACCTCTGAACATGGCTCCGTAAGATGTACCGTAATCAGAAGAAGATGTAACACAAACATAGTTGACGTAACCAGCACCCGCAAGTACAGCGTTTGGATTCTCATATCCGTTATATTCGAGTGGTCCGGTCGTATAATCCGCCAGACTATAAGTTTTCGCCCATCCGTTCGGGTCATTCATTACGACAGTCAATTTCAATGTCATTACTTTCTCTTTGACAGAACCGGCATACTCCACATTAGCATAAGTAGTAGTAGCTGTTCCTGAAAATTCGCTGTTTTTAACCTCGACATTAGAGATTGTAGTTTCATTTTCTCCCGGGATTATATTATTCAGTAAAAGTTTCCCATTGTTACCACTGGTAGCCGAGAAAGTAACTTTCTTTCCGGTTAGAGCCATATCACCATATGAAAGCACTAAATTTTCTCCACTGTAATCACCTACCAACTCTTCCCAGCTGTTGTCAACTATTTCTTCCTCATCGTCACTACATCCTGTAAATAAGCCGATAGAACAAATCAATGCAAATAAATAGACTAATTTTTTACTCATAGTAAATTACGTTTAATATTATTATTAATGTTAATAGGGTGCGAAGATAAGAACATTTTTTTTGTAAACATACCTCTCCTGATAAGTCCTTAAAAATAGAACATTCTTTATTAATAACATCTCCCATAAAGTAGTGTAGAATCACAAAAATGCTATTTATAGCTAAAAAAATATCAGGTTGTTGCAACTAGTTGCAACAACCTGATAGAGATCTTATAGTTATATCGGATTTTAGTTCAAACTTATTTCACTAAATTCAAACCAATTTCTAATTTAGTTGTTTTATTCATTGCTTCGGGGAATGAATCCAAGAGTCCTTTTACAAAAGCTCCCATTCCACCTAAAGCATTATCTTCAATCATACCGGATAGCATAGGAAGCAACGGTACGATTTTATCAACAAGCTCTTTGTCGATATATACTCTTGCCGAATTTCCATCAGAAGCCATTTCATAATTTACAGGTATTCCATTCTTAACTAATTCTATTAATGGATCAAATGAAGATTGTTCTGATTTTGATCCTGCTATGATCTTTTCCAAATTCAAAAAGACGAGAATCTGAGTCTCAGTTACATTATAGGCTGCGTAACCTTCTTCTGAAGTCTCCCAAGACGGAGTCACTGGTTTATCCAGACTAATTCCACTTTTAGAATAAGATGCTACAATTTGTCCGTTATCCTGAAATGTAACATTTTGAAGTACTTGTCCTAAAACTAAACTTCCTAAAGGACCAGCTAAAGCCGGTATTGATTCTATAGGCAAAAAGCCTCCTAACAAAGTCCCATCCTCGGCTTCCCAAGTCATGAATAGCGGCCCAGAAACAAAACTATCATTTTCGTCTTTCTTTATTTCTGCTAATTTCCATGTTCCAGCAATAGGTGCTGTTATTTTCAATTTAACATCCAGTGTCAAAATTCCAGATTCTACCGACCCTTTTACAGATACTGTACGTAAATCTGTCTTATTTTCACCTTCTAACGCATAGTTTTCTCCTGTTTTAAGCATTTTAGCATCCACTGTAATTTCAGCTTCGCCTGGAATAAGTTTTGTTAAAACGACACTTGCTGACTCTGCAGAATTAGCAATTACTTTTACAGATTGATCTGAAACTTCAGTGCCATCCAAGCTTAACTTAAGTGTCTCTGCAGAATATGTAGCAGAAACAGCTTTCCAACTGTCATCTGTTTTTTCATCATCATCACTACAAGCCGTAAACAGGCTCACAGAGCAGATCAGAGCAAACAAGTACAATAAATTTTTCTTCATTATTTTTTAAGTTTAATATTAATCGGGGGCAAAGATAGTTATTATTCCTTTTCAAAGTTAAGGTCTGTAATAATAATTATGCCGTTCATACTTAGGAAATCACTATTGATTTTTAACACTATGTCCCTGCGTAGGCAAGAAAGTGAAAGTCAAACTGACCAACAAACCTGCCATATATCTTGAAGAAGGTGGCTGCGATCGATCGGAGATTGAGTAAGAAAAGGCAGCAGGAATAAACCAACTGCCTTTTTTCATTCAAAAAATCGTAATGCTATCATTGCTTTTGCAGGATCAAGGTTACATTTACATCATCCGTCTTTTCGAGGATACCCGGAATTTGTGCCATAACAGCCTTGAAATTATCAGGTAATTTTCCCAAAATCAAACCGGACAAATCTTCATCGGTCAGCAAAGCAAACAGTTTTCCCAATACGTCATATCCGAGAGTGACTTGCGCCGTTCCGTTGGAAACGCTGTAACTCAAAGGAACACCGTCCGAAAGGTAAGGAGCGATCAACTTAATCGCCTCCAGGAATTTCAGGATTTCACTACTACCTATATCCGCTTTAGACTTGTTAGCCTCCACTGTTGCCAGGATCTGGGCAATATTTAATTGCACATACAATTTATTATTTTTGATGTAATACTGTGCCAGGTTAAGCGGGGAAGACTGCCAGTCGGATGCTCCTTTTTTCATATAACGGGCAGTAATGTTTCCGTCTTCTCCGTATGAAATGCTTTCAAGTACTTGATGCAGCATAGGGCCTGCAAACAGTCCAATCATAGGTGCAGCCATCGATACAGGAATCGGGCCGGAGATTCCGGAGATACCTAAACCACTCAGGTCGATCGTTGCGTCGCCTGCCGACCAGACAAGGTTCAACGGCTGCTGTACTGCCAGGTTCCAGTTACCAGTCAGGTCATTCTTCGGCATGGTTACGTTCAGGGAGAGGACCAGCTTGTCTTTTTCCACACTGCCGGTGTATTTTACTTCACGCCCGTTGCCTGAATCTGTTCCTTCAAACGTATATTTCTCTCCGGATAGAGTCAGGGGGACATTCGATATCGTTGTAGTAATTTCTCCCGGAATTACGCCGGGAACCAGATTAGGAATTAATGCGGATTTCGATCCGCCATTGATAAGTCCGTTAATGACACTCATGTCAAAGGTACCTTTCATCGTGAGTGTAGCCGTCTTACCGTCTTTTGTCTCAAAAGAAATTTCCTTGCCCAACAAAGCGACATCGCTATACTTCAAATCTAGATTTTCACCGGAGTAAGTGGCATTTACTTCCAAGCCATTCGGATCTTTCGAATCATCATCATCGCTACAAGCGGTAAACATATTTAACGTACAAAGCACGGTAAACAAATACAAAAAACTTTTCTTCATAACTCTCTTTTCTTTATTATAAGTTGCACAAAGATAAATGATTTGCTTGTTAGAAGAGGTGTGTTTGATTTAAAATTATCAGTCATCTATGCCAATAGAAATAGCTGAACTATAATATTCTCCCCATAAGAGTGGGTGTTTTTCCCCATTGCAATGGGGATTATTCCCCACTATTAGGGGGAAAATTCCCCACATAAATAAAAAAGGTGGGGAATTTCTAAAGGAGAACTTGCCTCGGCTAATAACCTTCCTTTCATTTGTTCTAAAAAAGAAATGCAGAAGACTCAAATATTGTCAGAGTTGAACTATTTTCTTTAATGGGGTTTTACCCCATGCCGCAGGCTCTATTTTGCCGTCAGTTTCAACTGACGGATAGATAAATCTTCCGGTTTTACCGGATTCCTCTGCGGGTTTTAACCCCTTTTCCCTTTCCTGGGTGTTATTATAATGAAAGGGGATAAATCCCACAGAGGAAGAGGCTTTGCCTCCTGTATTTAGAACCGTTGGTTGAAACCAACGGCAAAAGAGAGCCTGCGGCACGAGGCGAGCCTCGTTTAATAAACCTTCTTAAAACCCAAAAAGCGCCGACAATAAATATTGCCAACGCTTTCCGAAAACTTAATCTATATACTAATTACTCTACCACCAACATCTTATCATTGACAGCCATCTTGTCGCCAGCCGTTATATAAACCTCTTTCACCACCCCGTCTATCGGGCTGCGTATCTCGTTTTCCATCTTCATGGCAACCAGGACGCAGAGAGGGGTTCCGGCTTTTACTTCGTCGCCGGGTTTTACATTTACTTTCAGGATTACTCCCGGCATCTGGGCCGTGATGACCTGGCGGCCGACAGCTACCGACTGGATACGCGACAGGCGCATCTTCTTCAGTTCGTCGATCACCTGTACCTGGAAGTAGTCGCCTTTGTTCTTTACTTCGTACATGTCGTCACGGATATTGGTGATCTGTACGCCATGCGATTTATGATTCAGGATAATGGAGTGGATACTGTCGCCACCTACATTATAATCGACATCATATATCTTTCCGTTTACGGAAACTTTCTTTACCGGGCCGTCTTCCAGTATCTCCACTTTAAATTCGGTGTCCGGCATATCATTTACTGTTGCAAAATAAGTTGCTAATGCTTTCGGCATAATCTTGTCCTCCCCTTTTTAATAGTTATTGGCAGTCATCTGCAATTTACCGTAATATTTCCATAAGGATTCACCGACCAGCGGAACTGTTGTCATACGGGCGGCAGCCTCTTTCTCCTGTTCAAAATGTTTGATCGCTGCGGCGATAACGGCAACCAGCGGGTCATTATTCTGACGACGTTTCAAATCTTCCTTATCAAACTTGGTGTCGATAAAGGTCGTATCGTAATTTCCTTTCAGGAACGTTTCGTTGTGCAACACACGCTGATGGAACGGGATAGTCGTTTTAATCCCCAGTATCTTGTATTCACGAAGGGCACGGGCCATATTGGAGATGGCCGATTCGCGATTACGTCCCCAGGTGCACAGCTTGGCGATCATCGGGTCGTAATGCAGGGAGACTTCAAATCCGGCATAGGCGGCACTGTCCAGGCGGACATTACGTCCTTCGGGAGCTTCGCGCACTTTGATGATGCCGGGGGAAGGCATGAAATTGTTTTCCGGGTCTTCGGCATAGATACGGCACTCGATGGCGGCTCCGCGAAACTCTACATCTTCCTGCTTGTAGGGCAACGGATTTCCGGCGGCAACCAGTATCATATCACGTACCAGGTCGACACCCGTAACCTCTTCCGTCACCGGATGCTCCACTTGTAGGCGGGTGTTCATTTCCAGGAAATAGAAGTTCTGATCTTTATCCATCATAAACTCCAATGTCCCGGCACTGTAATAACCGATCTTTTTACAGGCTTCGACTGCCACGGTAAGCATCTTTCTGCGGGTTTCTTCCTTGACAAAAGGTGACGGAGATTCTTCGATCACTTTCTGATTTCGGCGTTGGATGGAACATTCGCGTTCATATAAATGAATCACATTTCCATACTTATCACCTAAAACCTGTACTTCGATATGGTGCGGATTCTCAATATATTTCTCGATATAAATGGCATCGTTTCCGAACGAATTGCCGGCTTCGGAACGTGACAGGCGGAAGGCTTCTTCCAGCCCTTCTTCATCACGAACCAGACGCATTCCCTTACCTCCACCTCCGGCTAACGCCTTCAGCATAATCGGGTAGCCGACTTCTTTGGCGACCTTACGCACTTCGTCGATATTGTTAACCGGTTCTTCCGTCCCGGGAACAACCGGCACACCGGCTGCTTTCATGATCTTACGGGCTTCCGTCTTGATTCCCATTTTGGCTATCACATCGGCACTCGGACCGATAAAGATGACGCCTTCTTCTTCGCAGCGACGGGCAAAATCGGCATTCTCCGAAAGGAAACCGTAACCCGGATGGATAGCTGCACCCGTTTTTTGGGCAATCGCAAGAATCGCATCGGGTTTGAGGTAAGAAGTATCTGATTCATCTTCAGAGATACAATAGGCTTCTTCGGCATACCGAACATGCAAGGCTCCCCGGTCTACATGGGTGTAAATCGCAACGGTGGGTATATTCATTACGCGGCAGGTACGAAAGATTCGCATCGCAATTTCGCCGCGGTTGGCTACTAGTACTTTCTTAATCATAATCGTTCGCGTATTAAAGTGGTAAATTGGAATGTTTCTTCGGCGGGTTGGACTGCCGTTTGTTGGCAAGCAACTCGAAGCTGCGGATCAGGCGGGCACGGGTTCCCGACGGTTCGATGATTTCGTCCACATACCCCAGTTCGGCTGCCCGGTATGGGTTGGCGAACTTTTCACGGTAATCGTCCTGTAGTTCCTTACGTTTCTTTTCCACATCTTCCGCTTTTTTCAGTTCTTTACGGAAAAGGATATTTACAGCGCCATCCGGTCCCATAACGGCAATCTCGGCAGTCGGGTAAGCGAAATTGATATCACCGCGGATATGTTTGGAACTCATCACATCATAGGCACCGCCATAGGCTTTACGGGTAATGACCGTTACTTTCGGCACTGTCGCTTCGCAATAAGCATAGAGCAATTTGGCCCCATGGCGGATAATGCCTTCATATTCCTGATTGACGCCCGGAAGGAATCCCGGAACATCTACAAAGGTCAGCAGCGGTATATTGAACGCATCACAGAAACGGACGAAACGGGCGGCTTTTACCGAAGCATTAATATCCAGCGTTCCTGCCAGAGCTGCCGGCTGGTTGGCTACCACACCGATCGTTTTTCCATTCAACCGGATATATCCGATCACAATATTTTTGGCATATTCTTCCTGCACTTCAAAGAAGTTATGATCGTCGGCCACCGATTCGATCAGTTCCTTCATATCATAGGGCTGATTCGGGTTGGTCGGGATCAGGTTATTGAGTTGTTCGTCAATGCGGTTGGCACTATCCGTCGTAGGAATGAAAGGCGGTTCCTCCATATTATTGCTGGGGAGGAATGACATGAGTTCACGTATCTTCAGGATACAATCCATATCATTATCGCCGGTGAAATGAGCCACGCCTGAACGGGTGCTATGTACTTCCGAACCTCCCAGGTCCTGCATGGAGACTTCCTCCTGGGTGACACTCTTTACCACTTCCGGCCCGGTAATAAACATATAACTGGAATCTTTCACCATAAAAATAAAATCGGTCAACGCCGGTGAATAGACTGCTCCTCCGGCACACGGTCCCATAATGGCACTGATCTGCGGGATTACCCCCGAAGCCATCGAATTGCGTAAAAAGATTTCGGCATATCCCGCCAACGAACGGACACCTTCCTGGATACGGGCTCCTCCGGAATCATTCAGTCCGATAACAGGCGCACCGAGTTGCATCGCCATATCCATGATTTTACAAATCTTCCGGGCATACGTCTCTGAAAGGGCGCCTCCGAAAACGGTAAAATCCTGGGCAAATACAAATACGGTACGTTTACCGATTAAACCATATCCCGTTACAACCCCATCTCCTAACGGGCGTTGTTTTTCGAGACCAAACTCTGTACACCGATGAGTTACAAACTTGTCGACTTCTACAAAGCTACCTTTCTCAAGGAGTAATTCGATTCGCTCGCGGGCTGTTAACTTGCCTGCTGCATGTTGTTTCGCGATACGGTCTTCGCCGCCTCCCAGCTCTGCCTGATGGTTCAGAGCCGCCAATTGTTCAATTTTCTCTTTCATGGCGATGTCAGTTTTTATTGATTGATGAACTTTAATTCACTTGCAAATCTGTCTTTTGCAAAAATAAGATGAACAGACGGCTTAAACTGTGTGATAAATTACACCGTGAAAACACTCCGTGTCTTAATTCCCTTACAATGTAAACATTTGAAACCACGAAACAGTTACGGAATTTGATCGAATTTATCAATGAAAGTATTGATGAAATTTATCCAAGCCGCTTTTAATGCATAAAAAAACTCCCAACGGCACCCTGTATGCCATTGGGAGGTCTGAAATAAAGTAAAACAACAATCTTTCTAACAGGATTTACCTGTCATAATATCTAATACCAATTTATCTGTTTCTTCCATTCCGCGGGAACCTATCGCCGTCAGGTTCGAGATCGACTTGTCCACATCTTCGTCGATAATACCTTCAACCGGAGTCACCACCTTATTCTCCATGGCCATCAAAGCTGAGATCATGGCAGTAGAGACACCGCTCGACACCTTCAATGCGCAACTCGGTTTTGCCCCGTCGCAGATCATTCCGGTAATATTTCCGATCATATTCTTGATTGCATACGATATTTGCATCTTGCTTCCTCCCATCAGGTAAGTGATGCCGCAACTGGAACCCGTGGCAGCCACAACGCATCCGCATAATGCAGAGAGACGTCCCAGGCTCTGCTTGATATAAATAACCATCAGATGGCTGAGCATCAGGGCACGTATCAACTGCTCTTCCGTACATTTAATATCTTCCGCAAACGAAAGGACCGGCAACGTCGCCGCAATTCCCTGGTTGCCGCTGCCGGAGTTACTCATAACCGGGATCATCGCCCCGTCCATACGGGCATCGCAGGCGGCAGCTGTCATCACCAACATGTGGGTATAGGCAGAGTCGCCCATATATTTCTTGCCGTATTCGCCGGAAACTGTTTTGCTGACGGTATGCCCATAGTGTCCCTGTATGGAAGCCTGGGCGGCTTTCTTATTCAGATCTGCCGTTTCAAGGATAAAACGGATATCATCCAGCGGCATTTCCATCGCAAACTCATATACGGTAGAGAAAGAGAGTTTCAATTCATCTCCACCGCATGGCTTATCGTCCGTTGCATCCGACTGACGCAGATCGGTCAATACTTCCCCGTTTTTCTCTACATATATAATATGTGTATGTTCATGGCAAATAATAACCCGGGAAGTCTGGTCGCCTGCCGTGCAGATCACTTCGATATATAACTTGTCGACATTTTCCTTCAGGGCAATATGGATGATCTTTTCGTCTATCATGGCTTTTCCGGCCTGTAATGCTTCCGGCGTGATGTCACGCAGCACTTCCAATTCGTACGAAGATTTACCGATCAGTGTTCCGAGAGCGATCGCGATAGGCAATCCCACCATCCCTGTTCCGGGTATCCCCACTCCCATTGCATTCTTCAGGATATTGGCACTAAGTAATACGTCTATCTTTTCCGGACGTTCGCCCAATACCTCGGCAGCTTTCGCGGCAGCCAAAGCCACAGCAACCGGTTCCGTACAGCCAATAGCGGGGATTACCTCCTGATGGATCAGTGATATGATTTGTGATTTTGTTATATTATCCATGACAGCGATGTTTTATGCGTTAGATTATTCATGTTTCCGGCAAAGGTAATGATTTCTAATTTATGTTATATGTTTTGCTAAATTAAGAATGAAAATAATATCTTCGCACCGCCTAACTCACAGGGTGATAAAGGCTACTAAAGGCTTCTTCAGCATAGAATATCCGGAATTATGGATTCCATTGGTTCTTTGCTTCACCTGCCTGCTTTGTCTGTTCACCGGACGAGTCTTGTACGTGGTCACCGGCAAGCTCCGGCAGAAATGGACAGGCCGGGATACCGACAAGCCGCAACCGCTCCCGGTCCGGTGGGGAAACGGCAAATGGAAACAGGTGACGGATACGGCAGTCGGCCTATGTATGAGTTCGTTTATCATAACCGGATTGCTCTCCATGTCGCCTATCCCGAAATGGCTGGGCGATACTCATACGGCAGCAGAACAGGACCGGCTGCATCCGCCTCTCCTACTGGATAATTTTAGTATGGAACCTTACCTGCTTTTGCAACCGGATGCTTACGGGACATCTGCTAATGACGGGGAGAAGATCTGTATGCTAAAGTTGTGCTCCTATCTGAATAAACCTCTGGTAGAGATTATACGTCAAAAGGGGAATAATGCCGTGCAATCTGAATATATTTATGCTGCGAATAACGTTCCGCAACGTTTTATTGTCACACGCCCCGACATCGTGCATTCGCTGCAAAAATTATACGGGCCGAAAATACCGTTGTTACGCATATCGAAGCTGAAAGAGTATGATGAATATTATCGGCCTGAGTCCGAATCGAAAACATTACCCTTGCCGGTATACAAAGTGGAGGTCGACAACAAAACGCAGGACCTTTATTATTTCCCGTCCTCTGCCCCGACTTATTATCACTATAATTCGAACACGAAACTGAGGAAAAAGATATCAGATTTTGCCACGTATTGAATTATAAGTAATTTTGGCTTCGTTTTCTAATCATAACACAAAGAATGAATCAGATATACGAAGAACGGCTGGGAACAGACCGTATGCTACCTCTTATCTTCCGGATGGCACTGCCTGCGATAGTTGCCCAAATGGTAAACCTGCTCTACAATATTGTAGACCGTATTTATATCGGGCATATTCCGGGAATAGGCACACCGGCACTTGCCGGCATCGGGGTAGCCGGTTCGATTATTATCCTGATTTCCGCATTTTCATCCATTGTTGCAGGCGGAGGTGCTCCGCTTGCAGCAATTGCCCTCGGACAGGGAAACCGGCAGCAGGCCGGAAAGATACTGGGGAACGGCTTTATACTATTGCTGATCTTTACCGTGCTGACTTCCACCCTCGCCTATATTTTCATGAAGCCGATCCTGCTGTTCACCGGAGCCTCGGAACAAACACTCGGATACGCCACCGATTATCTTTCTATCTATCTGATCGGTACGTTATTTGTCGAAATATCGGTAGGCTTGAATACCTTCATCAATACGCAAGGACGTCCGGGTATTGCCATGTGGTCGGTAATGATAGGTGCCTTCCTCAATATCCTGCTCGACCCGCTTTTCATTTTTGGTTTCAACATGGGGGTAAAAGGGGCAGCATTAGCCACGATTATTTCACAGGCCGGCAGCGCCATCTGGTTGTTGTCTTTTCTGACTTCTTCCCGCGCCTCCCTTCGGCTCGAAAAGCAATATATGAAACCGGACAGGAAAGTGATCGGGGCAACTCTGGCTTTAGGCATATCACCTTTTATCATGGCCAGTACGGAAAGCCTGGTAGGTTTTGTGCTGAACGGTATGTTAAAGACATTCGGCGATATTTACGTGAGTGCATTGACCGTTATGCAAAGTTCGATGCTTTTTGTCAGTGTTCCGCTGACTGGCTTCGCCCTGGGGTTCGTGCCTATTGTCAGCTATAATTACGGGCATGGGAATAAAGAAAGGGTAAAAGAATGTTTCAGGATCGTAGTGACTTTCATGTTCCTGTTCAATTTTATCCTGATGTTGCTGATGATTCTCTTTCCCTCCGTTATCGCTTCGGCTTTCACTTCAGATGAAGAGCTAATACAGACTGTGAAGCAGGTTATGCCTGTATTCCTGGCTGGTATGACTATTTTCGGCCTGCAGCGTGCCTGCCAGAATATGTTCGTCGCCCTGGGCCAGGCTAAGATTTCCATCTTTATCGCATTACTCCGCAAAGTAATCCTGCTTGTTCCATTAGCCTTGATCTTACCGCATTTTATGGGAATGATAGGCGTCTATGCGGCAGAAGGTATTTCCGATGCAGCGGCGGCTATCTGCTGTACGATCATTTTCTTTATACAATTTCCGAAGATACTGAACAGGATGACCGGTGTATGATAAATTTCACTCTTTACCCAACGTTTCAACGGTAAATGTTTCCGCCTCCGTGCCATTGCCGCGTCCCTCTTCCAGACGTACACTGAAAACGACTGTGCCTGTTTGTAATTCGGGAGAAGCGTGCACTGTGACTTCGTAAGTGATGGGAGTATCATGGGTAACCCGGGCAATCCGGACAGGTTCGGATAGTTCCAGGTTTTCTCCTTCTTCCAGTTTGACTACCGGAAGTACATTCAATGCATCCTGAAAACTGTTATTCACGATTACAAAAGAGATACGACAGGTTTCTCCCGCATCGATCTTTTGATTATAGGTGATGCTATCTTCATCCAGAAGAATATCCTCTATCTGCAAGTCCGGAAGAAGGACGTGAGACGACGGTGTATATTTTGGACTTCTCCTTACAATATGCGTTTCCTCTTCCGTACTGGCTGCAATCGAAGCACCGGCAACGCCACCCACAGCCGTTCCTATAAACGCACCTATTTCACCACCATTCTCATCATTGATCGCCTCTCCGATCAATCCACCGAAAAGCCACCCGATAAAAGAGCCGACCTGTGCGCCAAAACCGACCCGGTCTTCACTACTCATATTCCTCATGGAGCCGCAACCCGGCAGAAGCAATAAAGAAAGCATTATGGATAGAATCACATTTCTCATATAAAAATCCTTCAGTTTGACTTTATGACATCGGAAAGAGCAAAAACCCCCATTCAATTCCATTTTTTTATGTAAGTTTGCGGCCAGTTAAACAAAGAATAATGATCAATCAATTCCAGACACCATCCGCAGATCTGCAACGCCAATATGATCTTCTCCAAATGGAGTATGAATACGAGAAAGAAACGTACAGGCAACAAGCCGAACGGGTGGGTATTCACAGGAAAATACAACAGGGACTTTGCTGGTATCCTGTGATTCCGGGAAAAAGTTATTATAATTCGCTCAATCAGCTCGTCATTGAAATAGAACGCAGGGACGATAAGGAGATCGAACATAATTTTGAGTACGGACGTCCGGTTTGTTTCTTTACGACAAACGGAACCGGCAGTCCGCGTTATCTGAATTTCTCCGGCATCATCAGCTATGTACAGGACGACCGGATGGTCGTCGTCCTTCCGACACCTTCAGCTTTATTCGACCTGCAAAACGTGAACAGTGAACTGGGCGTTCAACTCTACTTCGACGAGACAAGCTATAAAACGATGTTCAATGCACTATCCGGTGTAATGAAAGCAAAAAATAACCAGCTTGCCCATCTGCGTGATGTGTTGCTGGGGAAGACACCGACCAGCCGGAGAAACCTGTTCCCGGTACGTTTCCCGTGGTTAAACACAACCCAGGAGGAGGCGGTCAACCATGTGCTGTCGGCTAAAGAAGTATCTATCGTACATGGCCCTCCCGGAACCGGGAAAACAACGACACTGGTCGAAGCGATCTACGAAACGCTGCACAGGGAAAACCAGGTAATGGTCTGCGCCCAAAGCAATACGGCTGTCGACTGGATATCGGAAAAACTGGTAGACCGGGGCATCAACGTGCTCCGTATCGGCAACTCGACACGGGTGAATGACAAAATGCTTTCATTTACGTATGAACGGCGCTTCGAGTCGCATCCCGACTACTCCGAACTTTGGGGAATCCGCAAAGCAATCCGGGAGATACAATCCTCTTTCCGTAAGAAAAGTCACAGCGAAAAGGACACGGCCCGTAACCGTCTTTCCCGCCTGCGCTTCCGTGCCACCGAACTGGAGGTGCAGATAGACGCCGACCTGTTCAGCGAAGCCCGCGTCATAGCATGTACGCTGGTGGGTTCTGCCAACCGGGTGCTGACCAACCATAATTTTACCACCCTCTTTATCGATGAGGCAGCACAGGCACTGGAAGCTGCCTGTTGGATTGCCATCAGCAAAGCGGACAGGGTGATTCTGGCTGGTGACCATCACCAGCTTCCTCCCACTATTAAATGTATAGAAGCTGCCCGCGGCGGACTGGACCGTACTTTGATGCAGAAAGTAGCAGCCGGCAAACCTGAGACTGTCTCCCTGCTTAAAGTACAATATCGGATGCATGAAGATATCATGCGTTTCTCGTCCCGCTGGTTTTACCAGGATGAGTTGCAGGCTGCGCCGGAAGTAAAGTACCGCGGTATCCTCGCCTACGACACACCTGTCGTGTGGTTCGATACGGCAGATTGTGATTTTGAGGAAGATCAATTATCCGAAAGCCAGAGCCGGATCAATAAAAAAGAGGCGGAACTGCTGGTGGAGCAACTGCAAGCCTATATCGAAAAGATCAGTAAAGAACGCGTACTGGACGAAAGCATCGACTTCGGACTGATCTCTCCCTACAAATCACAGGTGCAATATATCCGCGGCTTGATTAAACGGAACTCTTTTTTCAAACCCTTCCGCAAACTGATTACCGTCCATACCGTAGACGGTTTCCAGGGCCAGGAGCGCGATGTGATCATGATCAGCCTGGTACGTGCCAATGACCAGGGAAATATCGGTTTCCTGAACGACCTGCGCCGCATGAACGTTGCCATCACCCGTGCCCGAATGAAACTGATCATACTAGGCGATGCCTCCACGTTGACAAAACATTCTTTTTATCGGGAATTATACAAATACATCACAGCCAACGGCCATGTGATCCCATTAAAACCCGCAACAGAAACAGACGATTCTATTCACCGGAAATAAAATAAAGATGAACTATAAACTACTGGTCCTCGATCTGGACGGAACACTGACAAACAGTAAAAAAGAGATCACGCCTTTCACCCGGGAGGTATTAATAAAAGCCCAGCAACAAGGTCTCCATCTGGTTCTGGCCTCCGGACGCCCTACTTACGGTATCGTTCCACTGGCAGAAACGCTGGATATGAAAGAGTACGGAGGTTTCATCCTCTCTTTTAACGGAGGAAAAGTGATCGAAGTGAAAACCGGAAAGGTCTTTTACGAACAGGCCCTGCCACCAGACGTCATGTCCCTGATCTATCAACGTTCGTATGAAGCCGGACTGACAATCCTGTCTTACAACGGCAAATACATCCTGACCGAAAATGCAGCAGACAAATATGTTCAATACGAATCATTCCTGACCAAGATGAAGATAAAGGAAACCGACGACTTCCTGCACAATCTACGGCTCCCGGCTGACAAATGCCTGATAGTCGGAGAACCGGAAGACCTGGTTCCGCTGGAAGAAAAACTGCGTCAGGAACTGGGCCTTCGCCTCAATGTCTATCGTTCGGAACCGTTTTACCTGGAAGTCGTACCCAAAGGGATCGACAAAGCCGCTTCGCTGGAACGCCTATTGGAACGTGTACAGATAAAAAGAGAGGACGTTATCGCCATCGGTGACGGCTACAACGACCTCTCCATGATCAAATTTGCCGGACTCGGCGTTGCTATGGCAAATGCACAGCCTCCCGTAAAATCAAATGCAGATCGGATCACTGCATTTACGAATGATGAGGATGGCGTTGCACATTTCATTCATGACTTACTCAATAGTAATACCCACCAAAATATACATGAAATAGGTTAAAAAGATACTAACAAGATGGTCTTTATTTTTATTGGATGCGTTTATAAACCAGGATTTTTATGTAGATTTGTAATCTAAACAAAAAAACAGCAAGCCATGAAGTACAAATTATTGGTTTTAGACGTAGACGGGACATTGCTCAACAGTGAAAAAGCAATTACTGCCCGTACCCAGGCTGCTTTACTGAAAGTTCAGCAAATGGGAATACACATTGTATTGGCATCCGGCAGACCGACCAACGGGGTTATGCCGCTCGCAAAGGCTCTGGAACTGGATCATTACGGTGGTTTCATACTCTCATATAACGGTGGCCAGATCATCAACGTACAAACGGGTGAACTGCTCTTCGAGAAACGTATCAACCCGGAGATGCTGCCTTACTTGGATAAGAAAGCGAAGAAAAACGATTTTGCCATTTTCACATATCATAAAAACTATATCCTGACAAATAAACCCGACAACAAACATGTGCAGGAAGAAGCCGCGCTAAACAATATGCGTGTGATCGGTGTTGATAATTTTCCGGAGGCTGTCGACTTCAGTCCTTGCAAGTGTGTGCTGGCAAGCGACAACGAAGAAGAACTGGTAGGATTGGAAAATCACTGGAAGAAACGGCTGGACGGTGTATTGGACGTATTCCGTTCGGAAGATTTTTATCTGGAAGTGGTTCCCCAATTCATCAACAAAGGAAACACATTAGGCGTATTGATGGAAAAGCTGAAAATTACGACCGAAGAAGTCGTAGCGATTGGTGACGGAATTGCTGATGTCCCCATGTTACAGCTTGCCGGAACCAGCGTAGCGATGGGCAACGCCCGTGATTCGGTTAAGGTCTGTACGGATTTCACCACACTGACCAACGATCAGGATGGTGTGGCAATAGCCGTAGAAACCGCTATCCTTGCTGCCATCAAACCGACAGAAGTGCCTTTGGACCAGCTAAATATACGAGCTAAACATGCACTGATGGGTAACCTGGGTATTCAATATACTTATGCATCCGAAGACCGTGTGGAAGCGACAATGCCGGTCGACGAACGTACACGCCAGCCTTTCGGCATACTGCATGGCGGAGCGACTCTGGCATTGGCTGAAACAGTTGCGGGATTAGGCTCCATGATACTGGCTAAGCCGGACGAGATTGTAGTCGGAATGCAGGTAAGCGGCAGTCACATGTCGTCGGCCCACGAAGGCGATACGGTACGTGCCGTCGGGACAATTATTCACAAGGGACGTTCTTCACATGTATGGAATGTAGATGTGTTTACCTCTACTGATAAATTGGTATCATCCATACGTGTCGTAAATAGTATATTAAAAAAGAAATGATAGACTCACTGATCAGGCAGGGCCGGAGTTTTGCAATCTATCGTATCCCGGGGGAAGAAGAGCCCCGGTTCGTGATGCAAGCCTCCGGTTCTGCCCGTCTTTTATATAACATCGAAGACCTGAATGAACAACAGGGCTTCGTCATCGCTCCGTTTCGGGTCAGCCGGGAATGTCCCATCGTGCTGATTCGGCGCGATTATAGCGAATTGCCGGATAGCAGTCAAATGGATTACATCCGAATGGATTTGGAGTTTCATCCGAATGAAACAGAATCTCCATCCGAACGGAAGACAAAAGACAACTATACACATTGTTTCGATTCCTTTATCAAGCCTTTGCAGGAGAGACAGCTGGACAAACTGGTACTTTCGCGCAGTCTGACACTCGACAGGGAATCCGGCTTTTCGCCTGCAAAGGCTTTTTATAAGGCTTGCAAACAGTATATCCGTTCTTATGTTTACCTCTGCCATACACCAGAAACGGGCATCTGGCTGGGAGGAACCCCTGAAATTATCCTCTCGGGAGAAAAGGGCGAATGGCATACGGTTGCGCTGGCAGGAACACAGCCTTTACAGAACGGCGAACTGCCGACTTATTGGGATGAGAAAAACAAAAGGGAACAACAACTAGTCTCCAATTATATCCACGACCAGCTAAGTTCACTGGGTATCGAATCGACGATGGAAGGTCCCTATTCGGCACGTGCCGGGGCTTTATGTCATCTGAAAAGTGATTTCAGGTTTCAGCTGGACAGTAACGATAAGCTGGGTAGTTTGTTGAAACTGCTGCACCCTACCCCTGCCGTTTGTGGATTGCCCAAAGATGACGCCTACCGTTTTATCCTGGAAAATGAAGGTTACGACCGACGTTACTATTCCGGTTTTATAGGTTGGTTGAACCCGAAAGGCAGAACCGACCTGTATGTAAATCTGCGCTGCATGAATATCAATAAGAAGACACAGACACTCTATGCCGGAGGAGGATTGCTCTCCTCTTCAGAGTTAAGCGACGAATGGCAGGAAACGGAAGACAAACTGCAAACGATGCGGGCCTTATTATGATAGACAGGCGTTTTGCGTTAGATATTATATGTACTTTTGTAAGCAGAATAAGATAAATATAATATATGTATACCGATAAGAAAAACATTCTTCAGTTAGTGGCCTTGCTCAAGGAGCATAGTATAAGTAAAATCGTATTATGTCCGGGAAGCCGTAATTCGCCTATCGTACATACATTGGCGAATCATCCGTTCTTCACCTGCTATTCCGTCACCGACGAACGAAGTGCCGGATTCTTTGCCATGGGTCTGGCATTGCACGGAGGAAAACCGGCAGCCGTTTGCTGTACTTCGGGTACGGCTTTGCTGAATATCCATCCGGCTGTGGCGGAAGCCTACTACCAGCATGTTCCTCTTATCGTCATATCGGCAGACCGTCCGGGAGCCTGGATAGGCCAAATGGACGGACAGACTTTACCACAACCGGGCGTATTCGGTTCCCTGGTTAAGAAATCGGTCAATCTGCCGGAAATTCATACGGATGAAGATGAATGGTATTGCAACCGCCTTGTCAACGAAGCATTGTTGGAGTTGAATCATCATGGAAAAGGACCGGTTCATATCAATGTGCCGATCTCCGAACCTTTGTTCCAGTTCACTACTCCCGAATTGCCGGAAGTGCGCGTTATCACCCGCTATCAGGGACTGAATGTGTACGACAGGGAATACAATACCCTGATCGAACGGTTGAACAGCTATAATAAACGAATGATCATTGTCGGCCAGATGAGCCTGATTTATCTTTTTGAAAAGAAGATATCCAAGCTACTTTATAAACATTTCGCCTGGCTGACCGAACATACAAGCAACAAGACCATTCCGGGCATCCCGGTCAAAAACTTCGATGCAGCCATTTATGCCCTGCCTGAAGAAACGCAGGAAAAGATGGTTCCCGAACTGGTTATTACCTACGGCGGACACATCGTATCCAAACGTTTAAAGAAATTCCTACGTAATAACCCGCCGAAAGAACATTGGCACGTATCGGCCGATGGTGAGGTGGCTGACTTATACGGTGCAATGACTACCGTAATAGAAATGGACCCGTTCGAGTTTCTTGAAAAGATTGCTTATCTGCTGGAAAATAAGCCGACAGAATTTCCACGTGTCTGGGAAAACAATACGAAGAGTCTGCCGGAACCGGAGTTTGCTTATTCGGAAATGGCAGCAATCGGTCGTTTGCTCAAGTCATTGCCGACTCCGTCTGCCTTACATTTAGGCAATAGTTCGACGGTACGATACGCTCAATTGTTTACGTTGCCCGAAGAAGTTGAAGTTTGCTGCAACCGGGGAACAAGCGGTATAGAAGGTTCATTATCCACGGCTATCGGCTATGCGGTAGCATCCGACAAATTGAATTTTGTGGTGATAGGCGATCTGAGCTTCTTTTATGATATGAACGCGCTTTGGAACAGCAACTTCGGCTGTAACCTGCGCATCCTGTTACTGAATAACGGTGGCGGCGAAATCTTCCAGGCACTGCCCGGTTTGTCGATGTCAGGAAAGACACACCGCTTTGTAACAGCTACACATAAGACTTCGGCCCAGGGCTGGGCTACCGAACGGGGATTCCTCTACCAGGGCGTACACGACACGGCAGAATTGGAAGAAGCCATGAAAGTGTTCACCGATCCGAATCCGATCAATCAACCCGTATTGATGGAGGTATTCACCGACAAAGATGAAGACGTCCGCCTGCTGAAAGAATACTACCATAGTTTAAAGACGTTATAATAAACAATACTCTAAATAAAGATTTTATGTCAACACAAAGAGAATGGAAACAGATAAAAGAATATGAAGAAATCTTGTTTGATTTCTACAATGGGATTGCCCGTATCACTATCAACCGCGAACGTTACCGTAACGCCTTCACTCCCACCACGACAACCGAAATGAGCGATGCGCTTTACATTTGCCGGGAGCGTCCGGATATTTGTGTCATCGTCTTGACCGGAGCTGGCGACACCGCTTTCTGTGCCGGTGGAGATATGAATGTGAAAGGTCATGGCGGGTATATCGGTAAGGACGGCGTTGCCCGTTTGAATGTACTCGACGTACAGAAACAGATTCGCTCCATGCCAAAGCCTGTCATCGCAGCCGTCAATGGTTTTGCTATCGGCGGAGGTCACGTTTTGCATGTCGTTTGCGACCTTACCATCGCTTCTGAAAATGCCATCTTCGGGCAGACGGGTCCTCGTGTGGGTAGCTTCGACGCTGGTTTCGGTTCGTCGTATCTCGCCCGTATTGTCGGCCAGAAAAAAGCACGCGAAATATGGTTCCTTTGCCGGAAATACAATGCACAGGAAGCACTCGACATGGGACTGGTAAACAAAGTCGTTCCCTTGGATAAGCTGGAAGATGAATATGTGGAATGGTCTGAAACCATGATGATGCACAGTCCGCTTGCCTTGCGTATGATCAAAGCGGGACTGAATGCTGAACTGGACGGCCAGGCCGGTATCCAGGAGCTGGCAGGCGATGCCACCATGCTTTACTACATGACCGACGAAGCCCAGGAAGGCGGCAAAGCATTCCTCGAAAAACGCCGCCCGCGTTTTGAAGATTATCCCAAATTTCCGTAATCAGAATAATGAGAACAACGCATTATAGAATCCGGATAATTCCTAAAGTTTTACACTTCAAGCAACCGGCAGGGACTTCACGGGGGACTTATACGATTCGAAAGAGCTGGTATTTGGTTCTTACCACTGATGAAATGCCCGGACGATTCGGGATAGGTGAATGTGCTCCACTCCCTAAACTGAGTTGTGACGATCTGCCGGACTACGGAAAAAAACTGGCAACCATTTGTCACCAAACAGAACAGAACGGAATGCCCGACACCGAAGCTCTGCGTTCCTATCCCTCCATCTTATTCGGACTGGAAACAGCTTTCCGCCATTTCCAAACGGGTAATTTTGCACTTTGGGATACAGACTTTTCACGAGGTAAAGCAGGTATCCCAATCAATGGCCTGATCTGGATGGGTGACTATAAAAAGATGCTGGAACAAATCGAGGTCAAAATGCAATCAGGCTTTCGCTGTATTAAGTTGAAGATTGGGGCAATTAATTTTGAAGAGGAACTGGCTTTATTAAAACATATCCGTGCGCATTTTTCTGCTAAAGAAATAGAATTACGGGTAGATGCAAACGGAGCCTTCTCCCCTGACGATGCCCTGAACAAGTTACAACGGCTTGCCGAACTGGACCTGCATTCCATCGAACAGCCTATCCGCGCCGGACAGTGGGAAGAAATGGCACGACTCACTTCCGAAACACCTTTGCCTATTGCTTTGGATGAAGAACTAATCGGCATCAATACAATAGAAAGGAAAAAGGAACTCTTATCAGTTATCCGTCCGCAGTATATCATACTGAAACCGTCTTTACACGGCGGAATAAGTGGCGGACAGGAATGGATCGAGGAAGCTGAACAACAAAAGATAGGCTGGTGGATTACTTCTGCATTGGAATCGAATATCGGACTAAATGCCATTGCACAATGGTGTGCAACATTCAATAATTCTTTACCGCAAGGGCTGGGAACAGGGGCTTTATTTACGGACAATGTGGAGATGCCGCTCTCCATTCGCCAGGATTGTCTTTGGTATGATCCAAAGAGTAACTCATTCCCCTCTCGAGAGGGGGCAGGGGGTGTGTTAATGCCTGTTCCGGAACGAAATGATAACACACCCCTTATCCCCTCTCAAGAGGGGAAACAGTTACTTACAGATTGTAATAAACAACAGTTACAGTTAGAGGACGGAACGGTTTGTACAGCAGAAAATATACAGCAATTAATAACTAATCTACCCGCCGATGCACCGGAGATACGTCGGGATTTATACAAATTCCTGGCCGACTGGTTCAACGAATCTCCCTACATCACCGTTCATACTTCCGGCTCTACCGGAACTCCTAAAGAGTTCTCTGTCCGCAAAGAACAGATGATGCAAAGTGCTATCCTTACCTGCTCTTTCCTTCATCTGCAAAAAGGAGATAACGCACTGTTGTGTATGCCATTGCAATATATTGCCGGCAAGATGGTGGTCGTACGGGCCTTAGTTGCCGGATTGACTCTCATTCTGCGCACGCCTTCCGGCCATCCGTTGGCAGATGTAGATACTCCGCTTCGCTTTGCAGCCATGATACCGTTACAGGTATATAACACGCTTCAAGTACCGGAGGAAAAAGAACGCCTATGCCGGACAGATATACTAATCATAGGGGGAGGCGCCATAAATAAGGAACTGGAAGCAGAGGTCAGGACATTACCCAATATCGTCTACTCGACCTATGGCATGACGGAAACACTTTCTCATATCGCATTGCGCAGGCTGAACGGCCCCGAGGCTTCTTCAGCCTACACCCCTTTCCCTTCCGTACAATTGTCTTTATCGTCTGAGGATACACTCATTATCAACGCACCGCTGGTTTGCGACGAAACATTAGTGACAAACGACATCGCACAGTTGCATCCGGACGGTACTTTTTCCATTCTGGGAAGGAAAGACAACATCATTAATACCGGAGGTATAAAAGTACAAATCGAATCAGTGGAAGAAACACTACGTTCAATAATTTCTGCTACCTTTGCGATAACGGCTATTCCACATCCCGGATTAGGAGAAGCCATTGTGCTACTGGTGGAAAAGACGGCAGACATTGAAGGCCTTTCTGGTAAAATAGCCTCTCTCCTGCCTAAATACCAACAGCCTAAATATATCCGGCAGGTCGATGCCATCCCACTCACCGGCAGTGGTAAAACAAACCGGAAAGCCTGTCGTTTATTGGCGGCAAAGCTACTCTGATTATCATTTAAAACACTATACTTATGAGGTATTTTGCACTTACCGTATTATCATTCCTAACCCTTTCGTCCGCCTACGGACAGAGTGGGGAAAGTTGCCGGTTCGCACCGGACCCGACGCTTCAAAAGCCGGAAGTCTATGCCGGATATGATTGCGTCAATCTGCTGGACAGCACGTCCGTAACCGTACAACCGACCGGTTCCGGTTCGTTTTCTGTCTGCAAGACGATCAAGATTCAGACTCCCCGGGGAGCAGTGAGTAACCGTATCATCAAATATGATTACGACCCGCTGACGGCTTTCGCACAATTCAAGAGAGCGACTGTCTACCGTGCCAACGGCGATGTAATCAACCTGGACGTTACACAAGCCTGCGACTATGCGGCTCCGGCCCGCGCCATCTATTGGGGCGCCCGCCAGATCATGCTTGAAGTAGGCCAGCTGAATCCGGGAGATATCATCGAATACGAAATCGACAAGAAAGGTTTCACCTATGCCCTGCTGGCCGATGGCGGCGATGACGAATCCCGCTTCATTCCTCCCATGCGCGGACAATTCTATGACATCGTTCCTTTCTGGGTGACGGAACCCACCGTACGTAAAGTATATAAAGTATCCATTCCGATGGAGAAAGAAATGCAGTTCCAGTTCTATCAGGGCGACTGCGCCTCTTCCATGCGCTATGAAGATGGCAGGAAAGCCTATACTTTCTCCACTAACAACGTGATGCCGACCAAACGTGAACCTAACATGGTCGACCTGTTCGATGCCGCTCCGAAACTGATGATGTCGTCCACTCCTAAATGGCAGGATAAATCATTATGGTTCAATAAGGTTAACGAAGATTACGGAAGTTTTGCTCCACTGCCGGAAGCACAGAAAAAGGTAGACGAGCTTATCAAAGGGAAGAAAACAGAAATGGAAAAGATAGCCGTCCTCACCCACTGGGTTGCCGACAACATTCGTTACTCCGGCATCTCGATGGGCAAAGGCGAAGGTTATACCCTTCACAATACCAAGATGAATTATACCGACCGTTGCGGTGTCTGTAAAGATATTGCCGGAACGCTGATATCCTTCCTCCGTATGGCAGGTTTCGAAGCCTATCCCGCTATGACAATGGCAGGCAGTCGTGTGGAAAGTATTCCGGCCGACCATTTCAACCACTGTGTAGCCGTCGTTAAGTTATCCAGCGGTACATATATGCCGCTCGATCCTACCTGGGTTCCTTTCTGCCGCGAGCTATGGAGCAGCGCCGAACAACAACAGAACTACCTGCCGGGAGTTCCCGAAGGTTCCGACCTTTGCCTGACTCCCGTTTCCGCTCCGGAAAACCATTATGTACGTATCAAAGCAAACAATAAACTGGATGCCAAAGGCACACTGACCGGACAATTCACCATCACGGCCGAAGGACAATCGGACAGCAATATCCGCGGCATGTTTACCCGTGGCTGGCAGTCACAATGGAAGAACATGCTTGAAAGCCAGTTGCTGAACGTATCCCCGAAAGCCCGTCTGATTAGCGTGGATTATGGAAAAGATCCGAAAGACTATCAGGCGGCTCCCATCAAAATCACTTTCCGCTATGAAATACCGGAATATGCTATCCCGGGTAAAGAGGAACTGGTCTTCAAACCGATGGTAATGAACAACCTGTACAACCAGGTAAAGAGTTACCTGCGCATCAATACCGACCTACCCGAACGCCAGTATGGTTTCAAGGATGGTTGTTCACGTCTGGTGGAACTGGACGAAACCATCCAGCTTCCGAAAGGATACACTTTGTTAAATGAGGCTAAGAACGAAAGCAAGCAAAGCGATGCCGCCGACTTCGAAGGCTCATTAAGCCAGGATGGTGATAAAATAACGCTTCACCAGAAGCTGGCTCTAAAGAAACGTGTATATGAAGCTGGCGACTGGGACGGTTTCCGTTCTGCCGTTAATGCACACAAAGGTTTCGGTGATTATTTAATTATTAAAAAATAAAAGACAATGACTAATATACTACATAAACTGGCACTGCTTCTCTGCCTGCTGGCTATCACAGCATCCGCATTTGCCAGCCCGGAAGCTGAATATAAGAAGCTGTCGAAAGCATATACATTGAATGCAGACGGAAGCCAGGAGTTCCGTTACAACATGGAACTTACGCTTTTCACACATACGGCCATGAACGGTACTTACGGGGAAAGTTTCATCGTTTACAATCCGCAATACCAGGAACTGAAAATCAATTCCTCTTATACCAGACAGAAAGACGGCAACATTGTCAAAACGCCCGACAATGCCTTTGTGGAAGTACTTCCCCGGACAGCAGCCGATGCTCCGGCTTACAACCATCTGAAAGAAATGGTCGTTGTCCATACCGGTCTGGAACTGGGAGCAACCATCTATCTGGATTATACGCTGACTTCCAAACCGGGGTATCTGCCGGAGCTGGATATTTATAACGAGCTATTACAGACCTCTCCGGTAAAAGAATATACCATCAGTCTGTCTGCACCGGAAAGTAAACCGTTATCCTACACTTTGCAGTATAACAATGCCAAGCCGGCCGTCACAACAGCCAACGGCATGAAAACCGTCACCTGGAAATTGCAGAACCTGCCGGCATCTTCCCGCGACCCGTTCGTTTCGGCCGCCAATGGCGACGTTCCTTTCCTGACTGCAACCACTTATGCATCGAACGGAGACGCATTGAAAGCATTGTATGCGCAGTTCACTCCCGCCAGCGACGTCCAGTTGACTGCCATTGCCGAAAACCTGACAGAAGGTAAAAAGAACGATACGGAAAAACTACAGGCCATCCTGAAACACGTAACGGAAAACCTGGGTTACAGTCGCCTTTCGTTGCCGGATGCAGGATATAAAATCCGTTCGGCAAGCGATGTAATCTATTCTGCCTACAGAACCGAAGCTGAAAAGACAAACCTGCTGAACGGCCTGTTAAATGCAGCAGGCATCAAAGCCGAAACGGCAGCATCTTACAGTGTGAATGCCGAACCGGCCAGTTACGGACTGAGTGCAATAAAAGAACTGGTCGTTATTGCCAATGCAGACGGTAAACAGTATATCATGTCTCCATCATCCAATAAAATGGCAGCTGCGGGTTCGAATAATCTGACACCGGTCATCAGCCTGACCAAAGCAGGTACGCCTGTAACAATCAGCACCCCGTCTACCGACCTCACTTATAAGGTTACCCTTTCCGTCTCTCCGGAAAAAGCAGATGCAAAAGTAGATGCAACTATCGGCAACGCTTACCTGCCCTATTACGGAGCTTATCTGTCGACCTATGCCGGTGCCGACAAGGAAGCTAAAGAATCGAAGACTGGTAACGGAACGACAATCTCCTACACTGCATCCCAACCTTTAAAAGCGAACAACGGATATGTTATGGTTTCACTGCCCGATGCCCCGGTCAGCCTGGCACATAGTTACTACTGCAATATGAACAGTAGCCGCAAGGAAAACCTGCTGTTGCCCTGCAAAGCAAACGAACAGTATTCCTATACCGTTCAAGTACCGGAAGGGATGAAACTAGCTACTCCGGAAGCAATTAAAACAATTGAAAACGCTGCCGGTAAGGTAGTCATCTCCGTTAAGCAAAACGGAAACAACGCAGAGGTAGAACGCTCTTTGCTACTGAACAAACAGCTCTATACTCCCGCTGAATTCGGCAACTTGCGTACCCTGTTGACCGAATGGGGAAATCAGTCCGGCAAAACATTGTTATTGTCAATTAACTAAGCGAATACAATCAGTAATTTAAACAAGGATGGAACGAGATAATTCTACTGTTCCATCCTTGTTTTTTTGTTGAATAATAATAACTTTACAGTCAAATATTAATATCTTAAACCATTGATCTATGCAAATACTATCAAATCTACTCCTGACACTATTATTATGTTGTATTCCGGGATTTACTTACGCGCAAAGCTTATCTCTCGAGTTATATCCCCAACCACAACAAATTGTTATATCCAACCAGCAATATGTGCCGTCTCATGGATATACATTACAGGGTATCAGCAATCCGGACGCCGACGCAGTGAAAATACTGAAAGAAGCATTGCCTTTCGTCCAATCGGGCAAGTCATTACCGTTGGAAGTCAAAAAGCTGAAAGCCAAAACACCCGAAATGGAACGTTCCGGTGCTTACATCCTGGATATTTCAAAGAAGAAAATCACTATCGAGATTGTGGACGACCGTTCATTATTCTATGCCGCCCAAACCCTCAAACAACTGGTCGGCTACAATGAAGCAGGCAAACGCACACTTCCGTTATGTACGATTACCGACTATCCAGACGTACTCCATCGGGGAACTGTCGAAGGCTTCTACGGTACTCCCTGGAGCCATGACGACCGCATCAGCCAGCTTCGTTTCTACGGCCAGTTTAAGATGAATACTTACATCTATGGTCCGAAAGACGATCCTTTCCACAGTGCCAGCTGGCGTGAACCCTATCCTGCCGACCAGGCAAAGCAGATTAAAGAATTGACAACCGAAGCTGCCCGTAACAAGGTTGACTTCGTCTGGGCAATCCATCCGGGACAGGATATCAAATGGAATGCTACCGACAGTAACAACGTGATCACCAAGTTCGAACAAATGTACGACCTCGGCGTACGTGCTTTCGCAGTCTTCTTTGACGACATTTCCGGTGAAGGAACAAACGCAGCCAAACAAGCTGGCCTGATGAACTTCATCCAGAAAGAATTTATTGAAAAGAAAAGCGACATACAGCCATTAATCATGTGTCCGACCGAATACAACCGTTCATGGGCACGGACCGATTATCTCGATATCCTGGGCGAACAACTTCACCCGGCTGTCCATATCATGTGGACCGGGAATCGTGTTGTAGACGATATTACCCTGGAAGGTCTTGAATGGGTCAACAAGCGTATCCGCCGTCCCGCCTATATCTGGTGGAACTTCCCGGTAAGCGACTACTGCCGTGACCACCTTTTGATGGGACCCGCTTATGGTCTGGACACTCAGGCATCCAATGCGATGTCCGGTTTCGTTGCTAACCCGATGGAACGCGCTGAAGCCTCCAAAGTCGCCTTGTTCGGTGTTGCCATGTATAGCTGGAATATACACAGTTACGACCCGCAACTGGCTTGGGAAAAGGCTTGCGAATATTTAGTTCCCAAAGCGGCCATCGCCTTCAAGACATTCTGTGAGAATAATAGCGACCCGGGACCTAACGGCCATTTATATCGCCGGGAGGAATCTACCCGCTACCAGGCACAGGCCGACAAATTCCTTACCGGTTACCGCAACAGACAGTTCAGAGAAAGAGATGCGAACCAACTGGGTGCCTTATTCGCACAGATACAGGCTGCTCCCGAGTTGATATACAATCAGGGAGATAATAAGGCACTGATTAAAGAAATCAATCCTTGGCTTATGCAGTTCGAGTTACTCGGAAGATGCGGTTCCAATGCTCTGCGTATGGCTCACGCCTGGTATGAAAAAGACCGCCAGAACACCTGGCAACGTTTCCTTGAAGTATCTGCCGTTATGGACAGTATGAAGCTGGTTAACCGTACTTTCAACCAGAATCCGTATCAGAAAGGTGTAAAAGTAGGTTCAAGAGTCCTGATGCCGCTTATTGAAGGTTTATACAGACAGACCAGCCGTAACCTGCTTTCGACAGCCGATACACCTTCCAACGAAATCAGAGTTAGCACAGCTTCTACCATTACTAATATAGATCAGCTGAAGAATCAACCCTGGTCGGAAGACGAGAATCTGATAGCCTATGTCCCCATGCTTGAAGTGGTAAAAGTCGAACCTAACCAGTATCTCGGCCTCGGATGGGAAATACAAAAGGACGCCGAATCTTTCACGTTCAACTTACCTCAAAGTAATGTGGACGGACGTGTATTCGAATGGTCGGAAGACGGTAAGACATGGACTATCCTTTCTGATATTCCTGCCGACCGGACAAAGTTCACCGTTACTACAATTCCTCTGAACGCTCATTTTGTCCGGATGCGCAACAATTCCGGCAAACAGATGGAACTGAAGGTTGCCGCTTTTTCCGTAAAGACAAAGGAAACACCAGAAATCAATGAAGAATTGATGATGTACGATCTCAATCTGAGTACTTATAAAACGCTGAAACCGGGCGAAAAGGTTGAAGTGAAATGTAACGGTGTAGACAAGTATATCGAATTCTTCTTGTCCGGCAATAACGATAGTATGGTTTCCATCTCCGGTGTCAACAGTGACGGCGAAGACAACATGCTGTATTGTGGTTATGTCGGCTATGTGAAGCTGAACAAAATTTCATTTGATGATATACAAACGCTGATAATCACTCCGGCAGGTAAAACTCCGGTACAAATTCACCAGATTGTCAGGGAGTAAATCATAAATTTCTTCCAGGAATAGCGCCGCTTCGTTATTCCTTCATTTAACCGACAACATATTAACACATTACAGGTGACGCTGATATAGCAATCGGCGTCACCTGTTTCATTTGAGAACATTCTTTTTTATTTCATTATCACCACAATCGGGTTATCCTCTTCTCCTATCTGTTTCAGATCTTTTACCTGCTGCGGGAGTTCTTTGCTGTCCTTATGTTCATCAAACCATTCAACCACGTCGGCAGCTGGGATTAAACCTGCATATTCTCCGGCAGAAGAAACTGTCATAGGCTGCAATGGCAGAAAGTTCGTTAGGTCATCTTTCATCCCGTCAGCATATAAACCGACCTTAACTTCTCCGGTCGATTTGGAAACAACAGCATCATGTAAAACAGCTCCATGAAACAGCTTCGTAATAAAACGAATGATCATCCGGTCTTTGCTATCCAGTATCTGTGTTATCAGTGCTGCATTGTCCTTATTCTTCATATAACGGTCGGAGTATTCCCAATGGTACTTTCCTAAATCAATGATGCTTGAAGGTACAATGGTAGTATCTTTCACCTGATAGATCGTATCATTGTAGGCTTCCTTGAAGTAGAGATTCTCACTCTGACGCCATAGACTCGTATTATCAGGGAAGGAAATACTTCCGGTTTCCGGTTCTTTATAATTAACGATAACTACCCCAGAGTACGCTGTCGGACCGAACAGTTTAACTCCTTCCTCATTTTTAACAACCGATATAGAAGCAATATTAGACGGATCAAACGGTTTATCATCGGCAGCAATTGTCTGAAACGATGTTATTGGTTCATTATTCCTAAAGAAGAGAAGGGCACTTCCGTTCGCTCCCAGGATTCCTTCTTTATGGCCAACAAATATTTCATTGGTCAGATAGTTGTAAGATGCAGCCGCATACCCCTCTGCTTCAAATGGAATTTTAATTTTCTCTTTAAATAGTCCTTCCTGGTCATAACAGACTAATTCATTGTTCCACCCCCAAAAATAGATATCTCCCGTCTCATTATTTCCCCAACAATATACACTGCTGTACCCTTCAGGGTCATTCCCTATATGTCCGACTTGCTTTATAAACTTACCGGTCTTATCGAACATCAAGCATTGCTCCTGATTAGTAGAAATCAATATCTTATCCTTAATGAGTTGTACACGGGGAGCTGTTCCTACCAGACAACTGTCATTCGTCTCCAACGCCACATAAGATACTTGTTTGAAATAGTCGGAAGCCTTCAATCCTGAAGGAGCGTCGAGAGCGGCTCCTACAGGGATTACGGTTATTTCTCCATCCGTTGTCTTACTTTCATTGCAGGCGGCAAGAAAAAGACAGGCGGCAAAAGCCGCCTGATATAAATAAGTCTTCATCATTTCACTTCTTCTTTGTGGATGCATTTTTCGTTGTTATCAGAATCACACCGTTTTTTCCTCTCTCTCCATATAATTTTACTGAAGATTCATCCTTCAACACAGATATAGATTCAATAATATTGGGATTCAACTTATCTATAGCATCATCCTTTATTTGTTCTACTCCGTCAATAATTATGAGAGGCTTCTCTTTTCCGATCTGTCCGTCCCTGATACGGATTTTTACGTCCCCAGGCAGACGATCAGACAAACGACCATAACCGACCACCTTTACATCGTCCTCTTTTATTTTGCCGGAAGCAATAGCACCCTTAGTAACGACCGAGATCACACCTTGCTTGTCCGATGCATTATATTTAGCCAGAATTTCTTCACTCTTATCTTTTGGACTCATACTAAAACTATGAATGTTCTCCGGACTCACTTTATCCAGCTCCTCATAAGTAGCTACTTCATTATCAATCAGGATCAGGTTACGAGACATCTCTACTCTCTGTTTGATATTTCTCATCCGATCTTCGGCGTCTTTCGAGAAATTATCCAGTTGTTGTTGCATAGCCTCCAGCGGATTTTCCGTTTTCTCTTTTTCCTGTGTAACAGAGTCCTTATTTGCCTTCGCTTCCGTCTTTATTACTTTTACCACTTGAGGGGCAGATGCCACAACCTCTTTTACGGCAGGTTTCTCTACAGGGGCAGGGACAGCCTCGACTACCGGTTCAGCTTTTTTAGGCTCGATAACTTCCTTAACCGGAACAATTTCGCTAATTTTGGCACTTGAAATCTTTCCCAGTTCACGAGAGATTTCGGGACGGGCAAAAGCTACAACCGCTACAGCTGTCAGCGGAAGTACATAGAGATACTTTAATCTCGCCCACGGATTCGATTTTCGTTTTAACATCATAGTAATTCGTTTTTTTAGTTTACTGTGATTAAAGCTGTTGGCCATAGAAGTGAAGCGCTGTGAACCAACAGCTTTTTTTATTAATAATAATTGATATTGCTTCGCATCGACGCCGTGATTGATCACACTTTCATCGGCCTCGTATTCATGAATATTCTCCAATTCCTGTTTTAGTAACCAGACAGCAGGATTGAACCATTGAAGAATGACGCAAAAGCTACAGATCAGCATATCGACAGAGTGACGGGCACGGATATGCGCCATCTCATGCGTCAGTATCTCTTCACCGCTTTCTTCCATATCTTTTTGCGAAATGACGATGTATCCCATCCAACTGAACGGACATACAGTCTCATCCGTAACCACCAGTTTGCTACCATCGGGAAGCACCTGCTTCTCTCCCATCCCGATCATCCGGCATATGCGGATTGTCGAATAAAGGAAGCGGACAAAGAAGAAAACACAGCCTACCAGATAAACTACAAACAGTAACGGAAGCCAGAATGACTGGGAGGTCTGTACCTGTATCTCTGTCTGCATTTGTGCCATCTGTAAGAGATATTCCAGATTCTGCAAGGGGCGCTGTATGGCAACCGGTTCATCGGTCATAATACGGATAAATGGAATGGCAACGGAAAGAATGATTACCCCTAACAAGGCAATCCGGTTAAAGCGGTGAAATGTTTCACGGCTTAACAACAGTCTGTAGAACAGATAAAAAGCTGCCAGACATACAGACGATTTAAGGATATAAACAAAGAAGTCTCCCATAATTGTCAGTTTTTATTTCCTTGTTCCACTTCGTCCAGCAACTTCCGGAGTTCATCCACAGAAATATCTTCTTCCTTGATCAGGGAAGAAACAACACCCAGATAAGAGTTATTGAAATATTTGGCAATAACATTCTTCAATGTACCTTTGCTGTACTCTGTCTCACTAACGGCAGCATAATATTGATAAGTATTGCCGAAGGTGTTATGTGAAAGGAATCCTTTATCCTCCAATCCCCGGACAATCGTCGATAATGTATTGAAATGAGGTTTAGGTTCCTCATAATATTCCAGCAGTTGTTTTACAAAAAGAGGGCCTTTCTCCCAGAAATAGCCCATGATCTCTTCTTCTTTTGCAGTCAGTCGTTTCATAATTCCTGTTGTTTTGGGCAAAGTAACTAAATGTTTTAGTTTGGAAACTAAATTACTTAGTTAATAAACTAAAAGAGGTCGTTTTTCTTCCTCTTCTTCCCTTTTATGGATTATTTTTCTCTATCTATGTTCCATTTTTGTGGTCGGAGGCCTGTAATCCCTTCTGTTATTTCATCCGCGAGGAATCAAATAACAATGTCTATTTATGTAACAAGAGGCTCCTGCATCGAATGCAGGAGCCTCTTGTTTTTTTATCGTTTCGGAATGTCCACCGACTTATCCGATTTTCCCAACAAATGCTCTGAGAAATAATCGACCATACGCCAATAGAAGTATTCATCCATATCACCGAAACCATGACGCTGTTGCGGCAACAACAACATATCGAAACGTTTATTGGCACGGATCAGTCCGTCTACCACACGCATCGTGTTACCCGGATGCACGTTGTTGTCGATATCTCCGTGAACCAGCAGCAGATGTCCTTTCAACTGTTTGGTCAGTTCGGGATTGCTCTTGATACTATAGGTAAATGTCGTATCGCCTTTTTCAGATACCACTTCTTTTACGCCATGATGCGTTTCACTCCACCAACGGTTGTAAATCTTATTATCATGGTTACCGGCACAAGATACGGCCACCTTGAAGAAATCAGGATATTGCAGGATAGCTGCGGTCGACATAAAACCACCACCCGAGTGTCCGTGAATACCGACACGGTGGATATCAATGTACTTATGTTTATCCGCCAACTGGATAATAGCAGCTTTCTGATCAGCCAGTCCATAATCACGCAGATTTCCGTATCCGAAGTTATGATACCATTTCGAACGGCTCGGATGGCCGCCACGGTTACCGACTGATACGACAATAAAGCCAGCCTGTGCCAGACGGTCGGTACGGACGCTCATACGGGTAAACGGATAGCGTGTCGCTTCAACCTGCGGACCTGGATAAACATAGTCGATAATGGGATATACTGCTGTCGAATCGAAATTGAAAGGCTTATACATGACACCGTAAAGATCCGTTACACCATCGGCTGCTTTTACCTTGAACGGTTCCGGGAACTGGTAACCGGCAGCAAACAGTTGCGAGAAGTCGCTTTCTTCCAGTTCCATCACTTTACGACCGGTATTATCCAACAGATCCGATTTCGGAACAGTGTTGATACGGGAATAATTATGGACGATGAATTGGGCGTTATCATCTACACGGACATCATGGAAATAATCGCCGGCAGAAACCATCTGCAAACCGCTTCCGTCGAGGTTAGCCCGGTAGAGATGTTCGTAATAAGGATTCTCCCCTTTTTCTCTTCCGTTGGCAAGGAAATAGACAACGCGTTTGGCTTCGTCGACCTTCACGATCTGGTCTACATGCCAGGGGCCTGATGTGATGCGGTTCTTCAGATTACCTTTGTCGTCATAAAGATACAGATGCGCCCAACCGTCGCGTTCGCTCCAATGGATCAGTTCTTTTCCGTTATTAACAGCAGCCAGTGGACGGAGTTCGATATACGTATTCATACGTTCTTCGATAATCGGACGGATAGAGTCTTCACCGATCGTATAAGTACAGACGTCGATGCGATGCAGGTCACGACTGGAACGGGTAACGAAGAAACGGTTATTATCACCCAACCAAATACTGGGCAGTTCTTTCATATCACGCTGTTTATGCAGGCGGGGCCGATAAGCCATACGTATTGTCTGGTCTTTGAATGCTTGCGTATTGATCTCTTTGTAAGAGTCGTTACTCATGTCAAACAGATACAGATGACTAACAGGAGCTTCCTTTTCACCCGGCATCTGGTATTTATAAGTCTCTAATGTCGGTCGCGGAGTGGCCATAGCATTGATCACCCACAGGTCTTTCACCTTGCGGTTATCTGAAATAGAGATTACAAAATGACGGGAATCGGGCGACCATAACAGATAACCCGGGTTCTTCCTTTTACCGTTACATAAGGTATCTGTATTCAGAAGACTGTAAGGCTGACCGAAACCGAAGTCTTTTACACCGGTTGTCGTCAGTTGTATCTCTGTGACCGTACTGTCTTTATCATCTTTCTTCAGTTTCTCGTAGTCTTCACGCGACATACGATACAGATTCAGGTCTTTGGCATAGACAACGGTTTTACCGTCCGGTGAGATAGAGGCCCAGTTTGGATATTCCGTATCCTTCTTTTTGTCTGCCAGATAGGTCAATTTACGTGTCGGATAATCATAGGAGAAATAGAATACCTCCTTTTTCGTCTTTTTGTCTTTATCCGTGCTGTCCTTTTTGGCGTCTTGTGAAGAGGTAATTTGGAAAGTAAAAGTACGTCCGTCCTCTCCCGTCTCCAACTTCTGGATAGGCAACTGTTGAGCCGTATACGGATCCTTAACGATCTCAGTCAATTCGGCAGCCAGCTTATCCTGATCGAACAAAGGACGTTTCGTCTTTGCGGAAGGATCAACAACATACCAGACATTGCCGTTTCCTGTTTTATATTCATACCAGAAGCAGTTCCCTGCCTTAAACCAATGCGGGTCCACCGAAGTGGAAAACAGCATAGTCGATAACTTATTACCCGCAAAACGTTCAGCCTGCGTATAACCCGGTAGCGGATCTTCTGCTGAAGTTGTTTGCGCACTTGCGCCAAAAGAAAGAAGAAGTCCTGACGCGACTAGAAGTAGATGTTTTTTCATATTTTACAAATTGTGTTATATTGTTTGCTTGCTTTCATGCAAAAGTATATAAATATTTTGTTTCTCAAATGAAAGAATAAAAAAATCCCCTACTCTATCGACCGATAAAGCAGGGGATTAAGATATTGTTAACTACTTACTATTATACCGGAAGAGTTCCGCCGATCAGGATAACAACCAGCAAAGCCAAGATTGCATACAACTCAGGGAATACGGCCATAACCATTGTTGCACCGAATACGTTGTGACCTGCACCTACACCGGCGATACCGTTTGCACAAACTTCTGCCTGACGGATAGAAGAGAACAAACCTGCAAAACCTAATACCAGACCTGCACCGAAGATAGCTGTTGCATTCAACATTGTAATGCTCTCAACCAGGAATTTCTGCATCATGAAATAACCTACGAATCCGTACAAACCCTGTGAAGAAGGTAACGCACTCAATGCGATGTAAGTACCCAGTGCATCCGGGTTCTTCTTCATTGCTCCTACTACTGCGTTACCGCAGATTGTTACACCATAACTACTGCCGATAAAGGTTAAACCTGTCATCAACGCAATACCCAGATAAGCTAATAAAATTGGTTCCATAATGAAATTTGTTTGTTTAATTATTCTTTTGTTATTATTTAAATCACGTTTTGTTTATGCTTTCTTAAAAGGTTCGTACGCCTTACCGCCGCCTTCGAACTCTGCATTCTTATAATACTCCACGAAGATCAGACGAAGCGGGTGAACCAGCGAACTGATAGTACACAGACCGATGTTGATCGCATGACCGACCAAAAGGATCAGCAGCATACAGATCACACGCAATACGATGTTCATTCCTTCTGTCATATCCACAGCCAGCGAATTGAATACGCCACCCAGGATCGCACCGGTCAGACCGATCGCGAACAGACGGATATAAGACAAAGTATCACCCAACAGCCCGGAAGCCATATTGTAGGTATTCCAAAGACCTGTACCGAAGTTCAGGAAGATATTCTTGCCCGGTGTATTGTAAAGGAAAGCAACCAGCAAACCAAGACCGGCTATTACCAGGAATACATTCTTCACCATTTCCGGCAACTGTACATTCAGCATCGGCAAGCCGAATACCAGACACAATGCCAGGATAATGAATACCCATGCCAGCGGTGCAATACCATATTTCTTCCCTTTCTGAGACATGATCTTCAGCGCTGCAATTGTCTTTCCGAACAGGATCTGCACCAATCCGATAATGATAGAGAACGTCATCAGATTATCGCTCGATACAAAGTAGTCTTTTACCGAAGCAAAAGCCGGTATGTCGACCAAAGCGATACCGAAGAACGAACCTGTACATGTACCGACGATCAACGCCGCCAATCCGAGATACTGGAATAGACTCAAGAACGGCTTGAAGTCCGGATTGACTTTCCGTTTCAGGATCGTACAGGCTATCATTACCAGTAACCCGTATCCGCCGTCACCGAAACAAAGTCCGAAGAACAGCATAAAGAACGGGGCAAAGAACGGTGTCGGGTCGAACTCGCCATAGTTAGGCAAGGAGAACATTCTCGTGATCGGCTCGTATAGTTTGGCAAACTTACCGTTCTTCAACAGGATAGGCACCTTGTCACCTTCTTCTATCTCCTGTGCTTGATAGAAGTAATTATCCTTTTCCAGTGCTTCTTCCATTGCCCGGGCTTTCTCGGTCGGAACCCAGCCTTCCAGCAACATCAGCTTTTCCCCTGCCTGACGGTCTGTCTGCACCAATACATTCGACAGATTGAACTCGTTTTGCAGGTTCTTATCGAACAGGTCGAGGGTATTATAATCGGATGCAGCCAGTTTTTTCATTTCGGCATCCAATGCTTTCATTTCCTGCTGTAACAGATCGAGACGTGCATTCAGTTTTTGCAAACCTCTGTCCGGCATCTTCGGACGTTCCGCATCTATATCGATATGTGTACCTTCCTTTGTTATTGTAACAAAATAAGTTACCGACTGGAAGTTATTGATCAACACAGCATTATACTCATCTCCCCATTTCGGTTCATACTTAGCGGTCGGACAAGTCCAGAACGTGATATCATATCCGGCCTTCTTCAAACGATTGAAGTTAGCCCAACTGAAATCACCCCAGATCTCCATATAGGCAATATCCTTTTCAAGAGATGCCTTAACAGACTGGAGCTGCACTTTCTTATCCTGCAATCCTTCTATTTTCTGTACCAGCTTCATTCCGGCTTTCTTGTCCAGTTCACGGGCAGGTGCCAACTGAACATCTTTCGACTGACTATTTAGGTTCTTGAAGAAACGCATTAACAGATTGACACGCTTCCGTATAGCCAGAATATCCTGAAGTTCCGCATTATCGAGAATAGACTTGTTTTCCTTCACGTGCACAACGCCCAGTTCGCGCAGTTGTGCCAGAAACGTATCATATTCCCTATGATATACCATAAAGGCATATTTGCTCATCTTTACTATCATACGCCAGCCTCCTCTTTATGTTCTTCTTTCGCTTTACGCTTCTCCTGGTTAGCCCGCATGATCTTCTGTGACGACTTGGAGAGGCTCTCTTCGTCCTCCATAAACCGTTTCACTTTCCGGATCGCATCTTTATAGCCGGGGATCTGTACCTTCTCAAAAAGGTTCACCTTTTGAGTAGTCTTCTTCCTGGCATGCTCCAACAACTCCAGCTTCATTCCCGAAAACTCTGCTTCTATTCCGGTACGCGCCAACTGCTTCAACAGTTCGACACCATCGGTAAACCAGGCAGGGGAATTAAAGAGACTGTAATGTCCGATCTCGAACTGTATCTCGTTGAGGACAGGAACGATCACCCCGGCGATTTTCTTCGTCGTGAGCGTCACATCCTTTACAGCGATCAGTTCGGGAGAGAACTCATTCCACAAAGCCACCATATTTTCGTAGCTCTGTATCTCCTGTTCCAGCTGAAGTTCCAATTTCGTCACTTCATCCTTGGTTCGCTTCACTTCGATACGCAACGCACTTTCCTTGCTCTTGATCGTAGGCAGGGAACGCTCGCGCATCTTCAGTTGCTTTTCCAGTTGCTGAAGAGATGTTTTATTATATTGAAACTTTATTGCCATAATTATTTCTTCCAGTATTTGTCTACCAACTCTTGCTTGATATTCACTTCAGCCGGCTTGAAGTATTCGCCGAACAAACCCCATGCCACATCGAGCATTTCGGTTGTGTCGAGGTTAACGTCAATAGCCAATAGCTTTTCTGAATAATCCTTTGCAAAAGAAAGCGTACGGTTGTCGTAGTCTGTTAGGTCGAAACCGTTTTCCATCTTTGTCTTTGCGTTGGCAGCATCGGCATACAGACGGACGGCGGCGTTCATCACCTGCGGGTGATCTTCGCGTGTCTTCTTTCCTGTTACCAGCTGTTTCAAACGTGACAAGCTTCGGAACGGGTCGACGATAACCTTACCGACATCACTATCGCGGCGCAGGTATAACTGACCTTCGGTGATATAACCGGTATTATCAGGCACAGCGTGCGTAATATCGCCACCCGACAGGGTTGTTACCGCAATAATGGTGATAGAACCACCGGCAGGGAACTGTACTGCTTTTTCGTAGATCTTTGCCAAATCGGAATACAACGAACCCGGCATAGAGTCCTTCGAAGGAATCTGATCCATACGGTTCGATACGATTGCCAGAGCATCCGCATAGTTGGTCATGTCGGTCAACAGTACCAACACCTTTTCGTTCTTCTGAACAGCGAAGTATTCAGCCGCACAAAGTGCCATATCCGGAATAAGGATACGTTCCACGGACGGGTCTTCGGTTGTATTGATAAAGCTCACGATACGGTCGAGTGCGCCGGCGTTGCTAAATGTATTTTTAAAGAACAGGTAGTCGTCGTTGGTCATACCCATACCACCGAGGATGATCTTATCCGATTGGGCACGCAGGGCTACCATTGCCATTACCTGGTTAAAAGGCTGGTCAGGGTCAGCGAAGAACGGGATCTTCTGTCCGGTTACCAACGTGTTGTTCAGGTCGATACCGGCAATACCTGTAGCGATCAGTTCAGACGGCTGTTTACGACGTACCGGGTTTACCGACGGACCGCCGATCTCCACTTCCGTTCCTTCAGGGATAGGGCCACCGTCGATCGGATCACCATACGCGTTAAAGAAACGTCCGGCCAACTGGTCACCTACTTTCAGCGTAGGCGCCTTGCCCATGAATACTACTTCGGCATTCGTACGGATACCTTCCGTACCGGAGAACACCTGCAACGTAACCTCGTCGCCGATGATCTTCACCACCTGTGCCAGCTTGCCGTCTACGGAAGCCAGCTCGTCATACCCAACTCCCGTTGCTTTCAGCGAACAGGTAGCTTTCGTGATCTGGGTAATCTTCGTATATATTTTTTGAAATGCTTTTGTTGCCATACGTTCTGTTATTTTTCCATGCGCTCTGCGAGCAGGGCGTCAAGTTGATCGTTGAACTTCTTAAACTGGTCGCTTTCGTATTCGGAATAGTTCATCTGTTTGAAGACGTTGATCATCTGTTTGAAATATTCCATTACTTCAAGGAAGGTGTCGAAACGGAATTCCGCATGACAGATCTTCACCACCTTATCCAGCATAAATTCCTGACGAGCCAGCGGTGTCACGGCATCGATCGCATCGAAAGCATCCTGTTGCAGGATCACGAAGTCGATCAATTCTGACTTCCAGAAAGTAACATGGTATTCCACCGGTACACCGTCATCACCCAGGATGTTGATCTGTTCGGCGATTTCCTTACCACGCAACATACGGGTCTTGATCTCGTTCACCTTGTCGATCCATTCCGGAGAGATATGTTTGGCGATATATTCCTGGAATTCGGGATATTCCAGATATTTCGAATAACTGTCGATCGGGTTCACAGCCGGATAACGTTTGCGGTCGGCACGCTCCTGCTCCAATGCGTAGAAACAGCGGGCTACCTTCTTCGTATTTTCTGTTACCGGTTCCTTCAGGTTACCACCGGCCGGCGATACCGTACCGATAAAGGTTACCGAACCTGTCTTTCCATTGTTCAATTCAACGAAACCTGCACGGGCATAGAAGTTTGCCACGATAGCAGACAAGTCCATCGGGAACGCATCCGGTCCGGGAAGTTCTTCCAGACGGTTGGACATCTCACGCAACGCCTGTGCCCAACGGGAAGTGGAATCGGCCATCAGCAACACTTTCAATCCCATGCTACGGTAATATTCAGCCAATGTCATCGCTGTATATACAGATGCTTCACGGGCAGCCACAGGCATGTTTGAAGTATTAGCGATAATGATGGTACGTTCCATCAGCTTACGTCCTGTATGCGGGTCGATCAGTTCGGGGAACTCGGTGAAGATTTCCACAACCTCATTCGCACGTTCACCGCAGGCAGCGATAATAACGATATCGGCTTCGGCCTGTTTGGAGATAGCGTGCTGAAGCACGGTCTTACCCGTACCGAACGGACCGGGGATAAATCCGGTACCGCCTTCTACGATCGGGTTTACCGTATCGATCGTGCGGACACCTGTTTCCAACAGTTTGTAAGGACGCGGTTTTTCTTTGTAACAGGTAACAGCCCTTTTCACAGGCCAACGCTGTATCATATTCACATCGATATCCTTACCATCTTCGTCAGTCAGAACGGCAATCGTCTGATTAATGGTATATTGTCCGGCTTCCACCAGGCTCTTTACAGTATAAGTTCCTTTAAACGTGAAAGGCACCATGATCTTGTGCGGCTGGAAGTTTTCGTCCACTTCGCCCAACCAGTCACCTGCGGCCACCTGATCACCCACTTTCGCCAGCGGTTTGAAGTCCCACAGTTTATCGTTATCCAGTGCAAATGTATATTCACCACGTTTCAGGAACACGCCGTCCATTTTATCCAGGTCATTCTGCAAACCGTCGTAGTTGCGCGACAGCATACCCGGACCCAATGTTACTTCAAGCATGTGCCCTTCAAACTCGGCTTCGTCACCTACACGCATCCCACGTGTACTTTCAAATACCTGAACAAAAGCATCCTTACCTATTACTTTAATAACCTCCGCCATCAGCTTCACGCCTCCTACGGAAATGTAACAGATTTCATTTTGAGAAACCGGCCCATCCACCTCTACGGTCACCAGGTTGGATACGATTCCTTTTACAATTCCTTTCGTAGCCATAATTATTTATTATTGTTTCTTTTAAATTCTTCCAACGCATTCTCACTACCATGCTTCATTGCTCCTACTATTTCGCGGAAGGTCTTCTCGCCCGTCACCTTATCCAAGGTAACCCAGCGTTCGATCATTTCCAGCTTCAGCAAGTAGGCGAACACACTTTCTATGTCGAAAGTCTTGAAGAACGTATTATCGTCCAGCCATTTCCATTTCAGCAAATCCACTTTCTTTTCGCGGGCCATCAGGTCCGGTTCTTCGGCAATGCGTTGCAGGTCGGGCAGATAGTCCACCGTATCTCCCAGTCCGAAGTCACGGGCATTGGAAGTACGGATAGCTTCGGCTACCTCGTTGTGTCCCACTATATAGTCTGCTTTATCAAATCCATACTTACGACAAGTAATAGCGGTCAGCATGTTATTGATATTGAGATTCAGTTCAAACCAGCTACGGATAAAACCGTTGCTACATTTCATTGCATAGTCGTAATAAAGGGCTGCCAGACGGTCTTCCCAGGAGATCGTCTGTTTTTCCTCTTTTTTCAGGCTATCCAGATACAGTTTGAAGAACTCGATGAAATAAGGAGGGATCCGTTTGTTCTTCGGCGGCTTTTCACCATCCTTCAAAGCATCAAACAGACTTTTGTACTCGTCGTATGTAATACTTCCCTTCTCGTCCGGGTCGCTATCCGGCCGCTGTGAGAAAGCCAGCAGGTTCTTATTATCGAATTTGAGGAAAAACAAGTCTACCAGCTTCTTATCACAAGACGTAAGAATACCGTCCAGTTCCTTTCTGAATTCAGAAACGGAATAGGTCAGTTTACTATCATCCAATGATATATTAGGGAGTCCGGCTATCAGACAGTAGTATTTACTCATATCAGAACAACATTTCTACCAGCCCGGGACGCAGGAATTCTTTGAAGAATGCAACAAATTCGTCTTCCCCGAAGCTTACTTTATAAGAACCGTCGGCAGGAACAATAGTAAAGCCGGCATTCTTTCCGCTTACTTTCTCGATCTTCACGCCGCCGTCCAGCAATGATTTGGCATTTGCCTCGAAATATTTGGTTAATGCGTCCGCATCGGCAGTCTGGATCGTGATCGCTTCTTTTTTAGCCCATTCTTTAGCCATTTCCAGAATAACTTTCTGCATGAAAGCGGTATCAGAAACGATCGCTTTTACATTCGAGGAAGTAATCTTTCCGGTTATAAGGTTCACAACTTCGCTCTTCAGCGCTTCTACGGCCTGGGTAGCGAACAGCTTCAATTCGGCTTCTGTATTTTTCTTCAGCTCGGCAGCCTGTTTTTGTGCCGCTGCAACAATACGTTTTGCTTCTGCTTCCGCTTCGCTGACAATCGCTTGTTTCTGAGCATTTGCATCGGCAATGATCCGTCCGGCTTCTTCGTTCCCCTTCTCTACTCCTTCTTTGTAGATCTTGTCGGTCAGTTCCTGAATCTTTGTATCCATTTTTATAATATATTTATTAAGTTGTATTTCTCTCGGATATTAAACGCCCACAAAGTTATTCTTTTTCGTGAATAAACACTGAAATAAATGTAAAATCAATCTAAAAAATGAAACACTATAAATTAATTTTTAATTTTGTTGGTCTAAAAATCGCATTATATGTTCTCAATTAGAAAAGCTACTACAGACGACTGTCTGCTAATCAGAAACTTGGCATCCCAAATATGGGAGCCGACTTATGGTTCTATCCTCTCCCGTGAGCAACTCGACTATATGTTTGAGATGATGTATGCCCCGGAAAGTATTCTTAATCAAATGGATAAACTTCATCATGAGTTCTTTATCATTTACAAGGACGGAGAACCTTCCGGATACCTGTCTATCGAAACTGTTGAGAAAGATTTGTATGAGTTCCAAAAAATCTATTCGCTCCCTTCTTTACATGGTTCTGGCATCGGACGTTTTATCATCGAACAGGGAGTTGCTTACCTGAAGACGATCCACCCGGGACCGTTTACCGTCGAACTGAATGTGAACCGCGAGAACCCGGCTGTCGGTTTCTATAAACATATGGGATTCCATGAACATGCAACACGCGATTTTCACATTGGGAACGGTTATTATATGAATGATTATATTATGCGGATGGAAGTGACAAACTAAAAAACAAAGGCATTCTTTGACAAAAGAAATGAATAAAGATTTGTTTTATAAGTCTTTATTTCTTACTTTTGCTAAAAGTAAAGTATTCATTATGACAACAAAAAAACAAACAAGAGAAGAAGTTCTTGCGAAGTTCCATGCTGCAAAAAACAAGAAGCAGGAATGCCTTGCCGAACTTGAAATGACAATGAAAGAAACTTATGAGAAGCGCACCGGTAAAAAAGCTGATAATTTTTTTGCTTTATGAAGCCTCTTTCATTGGAACATGTCAATACGGTATCGCCATATTTTGTAGAATCGACTAACAACATCGGGTTTTATCAATTTTTCACTGAAACAGGCGTACACTATTCTGTTGGCTTTATGAAAGATGATCTTTTGCTTACAAAGGATTCATATCAGCTGATCATTGCAAATGTAAATAATCATAAGTCACCGCGCGATAGAAAAGTACGCGATACAATAGTCGCAATTATTGATGAGTTCTTTAATCAAAACAACTCTACTTTACTTTATATTTGCGATACAGGAGACAATAAGCAACACATGCGTAGTCGCTTATTTGAATATTGGTTTTCTACTTATCAGTATAAGGCTTTCTTTACAATGATATCATCATCTGTTATGGATATGGATGGCATTATTAATTTTGCGACACTCATTTTACGAAATGACAATCCATTCCTTTCCGAAATTGTAACAGAATTCACAGAATCCATCCAGTTACTCAATCAAAAACCTGAATGACGACAGAAAGGAAGGGGCAAACTAAAGAAAAACCTACTTAGTAAGTACCCTTCAACCTACTCGATAAGTAAACCCTAGGGTTACTTACTAGGTAGACAGAGGCTTACTCGATAAGTAGATCGGAACTTACTTAGTGAGTAAACTTTCATATGCTTTACGAATAATCATCTTATTGCTTTAAAGTCTGATGTAATTTTTCAACCCATTGGTACAGTTCCATACGGATACTCTCTATTTTATCAGGATATTTTTTACTGTCCGCTATCAATTGATATAATTTAAACAGTGTCTGCACCGTCATCGCACAGTACGAATATTCCTGATAAGTATAGTTGAGTTCCAATTCCTTAAATTTATCTTGTAAAAATCTGATCAGCACCCGGGTATCTATTTCCTTTAACTCCATCACGGCTTCCACACCTTTCCGGCAAGCCAATATAGTATGAACGATACGCAGCTCATCTCCCAGATGTTTAATCCGTTCAGGTTCACCAATATGATCATCATATACCTTCTGACATAAAGCCAAAGTATTTTCAATATCCTTCGTCTCATTCGTTTTCAATGCTCTATGAAGTTCATCGATCAGTCTGTTAGCCCTACTGATAACTAAATCATCGTCTTCAACATCAAATATTCCCAAATGAACATTCACCTTCATGTCGTATCTTACATACCGTTCTATAATATTGATCTGCCTATTGGTAGGTTTTCCTTTATTCTTGAATGTTTCAATCAGATTTTTCACACAACGAAGCAACCTGCCACACGCCTCATAATCACCTTCTTTCATCACTTTTTTTACTTCGTCAAGTATATCTTCCACATTTTGTTCCGTAGTGGGCAGGATTAGTTTCACAGCACTACAGTTCTTATAATTTTCAATGACTGTATCGATATCTTCTATTCTCGATTCGTCAAAGTTCTGGTGATGCGTCACATGCCATCCTGCACAAAACGGACAATAATAACTCCGGCATGGGGCATAACGATTGTTTTCTTCAATTTCAGACTTGTTGAACTCAATAAAGTTGTCAGCCTTCTTCTGGCTCTCAAACAACATTTTGGGGCGTTTACATTGTGGGCAGAATATACGGTTCCTGGTAGGTTTCATGGAATTATCTTTTTGTATACTAGTAAATAGAATGCGACCGATGCGCATGCGTTAATGACTAACAGACAAAAGTAGGTAAAAAAAGATAAATTTTCATCCTTATCTGTTATGTTTTTACACTTCAAAAGCATTGGAAAATGAAAAAATAACTTCCTGAAAAAAGCATAGGACTTTACGAATGTTAAGACAGGACCTTTTACTTCAAAATAAGGGACTTTTAAAATCAAAAGTCCTATCTTTTTTCAAGGGGAATAATTGTGTGTTAAATTCAAAATAGTTATCTTTGGAATATGCTAAATTATAATTAGTTACAAATCATATTTACATTACAATTTAATACTTGAATTCCATGAAACACTTCATCACGATCGCATGCCTTTTGATTTGCATAACAACTAACGGCATTTTTGCACAAACAAATGTAAACAGGCTGGACAGTATCCTTCCTGTCAGAGGATTGGTAATAGCAGCCCCGTCTGTGCAGAAAATGGATGTTTTCCTGAAGTTTATCGAAGAAGAACTTGCTCCCGGACATTTCAACCTGCTCATTCTCCGGGTTGACTGGAATTATGCTTATGAGTCTCATCCGGAACTGCGTGATCCTAATCCGCTTACCCTTCAGGATGTAAAACGAATCGTTGCCACCTGCCGGAAACATAACATACAGATAGCACCGCAGATAAACCTGCTCGGTCATCAGTCATGGGCAGAAACAACTTATGCCCTGCTCCGCGAATATCCGGAATTTGATGAAACACCGCATGTAGATACAAAAAACTATACCGGATGGCCTAACCCGGACGGTTTATACTGCAAAAGTTACTGCCCTCTTCACCCCGATGTACATAAAGTTGTATTCGCTTTGGTCGACGAACTGACGGACGCATTTGAAACCGATCTGTTTCATGCCGGTATGGATGAAGTATTCTATATCGGAGATGATAAATGTCCTCGTTGCAGCGGACGCGATAAAGCAGAATTATATGCCGGAGAGGTGACCAAAATACAAAATCACTTAGCTCAACAGGGAAAACGGTTAATGATATGGGGCGATCGCCTGATAGATGGCAAAACAACCGGTATCGGAGCCTGGGAAGCTAGTATGAACAATACGTATCGTGCCATCGACCTTATCCCGAAAGAAGTTTTCATTTGCGACTGGCATTACGAACGTCCGGAACAAACGGCTGTCTATTTTGCCATGAAAGGATTTGACGTCGCCACTTGTCCCTGGCGAAAACCGGAAGTTGCCCTCAAACAATTGGATGATATGAAACGTTTCCGCCAGCAATCCGGTTCTCAAATGAGCAACCGTTTCCAGGGTATTATCGAGACTGTATGGTCAGGCGCCGACGGTTTTCTGGAAAACTATTACAAACCGGAAAGTGAGCAGCAGGAGGTATCGGATGTGGTCACTATCAAAAAACTGATTGGCGCCTATAAGTCGATGAGCAAATAAAAGAAATCCTCATAGAAAATAAATATCCGTGTACTGAGCATTCTCACATACACGGATATTTTTTATTTTATAATACTCTTATAACAGATCCGAAGCCAACTCAGACAACTGGCTACGTTCACCCTTGATCAGGTTGATATGGGCAAACAACTCCTGCCCTTTCATCTTGTCGACCATATAGGCCAGACCATTACTCTGGGCATCCAGATACGGCGAGTCGATCTGCTGGATATCACCTGTAAATACCATCTTTGTTCCTTCTCCGGCACGGGTGATGATCGTCTTGATCTCATGCGGAGTCAGATTCTGGGCTTCATCAATGATACAGAAAGTTTCCGACAAACTACGTCCGCGAATAAAGGCCAATGCCTCGATGACCAACTGATTATTCTTTTGTAAATCATCTATTTTACGGACATCCTGGCTTCCGGGAGCGAACTGGTTCTTTATCACATTCAGATTATCGAACAGAGGCTGCATATAAGGAGCTACTTTCTGTTTTTCGTCTCCCGGCAGGAATCCGATATCCTTATTTGCCAACGCCACAATCGGACGAGCCAGCAGGATTTGCTTATAAAGTCCGGCTTGTTTAAGTGCGGCAGCCAGTGCCAGCAAGGTCTTACCTGTCCCGGCTTTACCCGTCAGTCCAACCAGTTTCACGTCCGGATCATTCAAAATTTCAAAAGCAAAACTTTGTTCCGCATTACGGGGTTGAATACCATAATTAGAACTCTTTTCCACCTTCTTTATCTTCCCCGTAAACGGATTATAACGAGCTAAAACAGAAGCCCGTATACTCTTCAATATAAAGCATTCGTTCGGTTCGAGTTTAGATTTGAATTCGAACAAATCCGCATCCAGTCCGTCAGGAGTTGAATAGATCTTATCGATCAGATCAGGATCTATATTTTCGTAGGTATCCTGAGCACGTTCAAAGATATCGACATTGATTACCTTATCCGTGATGTAGTCTTCCACCTGAATACCCAATGCACGGGCTTTCATACGCAGGTTGACATCCTTCGTAACCAGGATAGTCTGCATCTTAGGCGTCTTTTCTGCAACGGAAAGCGTGCAAGATAAGATACGGTGATCAGGCGTCCTGTCCGGGAAAGACAAAGCTATCTTTTCCTGGTATTTGTCACCTGTTACGACATGTAATGTTCCCAAACCCGGTCCCAACGAGGCACCTTTCAAAAAGAGATCGTTACTGGTCATCAGATCCAGCTCGCGCACAAATTCACGGGCATTATAATTAATCTGGTCGCTCCCCTTTTTAAATTTATCCAACTCTTCCAACACGACGATAGGAAGATAGATATCATTCTCCTGAAAATTTTCGATACACTTGTAGTCATGCAAAATAACGTTGGTATCCAATACAAAATTCTTCTTTGCTCCCATGATCTTTCGATTTAAAGATTATCGCTTCTAAGTTAAAAACATTTTTGGAACTTGTTTGGTTTAAAACGGAAAATAAATGCGCCGGACCAATTTATTCTAGTTTTGTGCGAATTTCATAATCGGTTAAAAATCAGGAGTTAAACAAAATGCCTGAAGGCTGTCACGTCTTACGCACTCATATTCAACACCTTACACCACATCCTGCCTGAAGGCTGTCAATTCCCTACATTATATATAAGAATAAATAAAAAGGATTTTATTTTTTTGCAACTTTCCGGCTCTGAAAAAACAATTGTATTCAAACACAAAAACAATTGTATTTGCATTCAAAAACAGTTGTATTTGTAACTGGAAACAATTGTTTTTTTGAATAAAAGAAAAAAGTGCCTGTATGTGCCCATTGAGTCCCGTTGGGAGCCATTGAGTTCTTTTATAAAATAAGCTTGCCTATCTTTGCATCGTATTCATTGGTAACGAAAAGTTCATAAGATGCCGGGATAATTAATCTCGTTATGTATCTTTGTACCGAAGATCTGATTTTTTAATAACAAAATAACCTAAGATGTATGATTTTTAATACTAAGAAACTCAAAATTACGTCATTACTGCTATTAGCGGCGACACTTTCTTTCGGACAGAGCAATACTTCGGCTTTATTGCCTCTGCCTAATCGAATCGAACAGATGACAGGTAAAAAGAATTTCGTCCTTACTCCCCGGACAACCGTTAAAACCAATCTGCCCAAACAAGCATTTTGTTTATTTGAACTACAGCGTATTCTGGGCGAACGAACCGGACAGGTTGCCGATATCGGTGCTCCTTCCACATCCGGTAATTCTGTTATCGAGATAGAGCTCGACTCTTCAATAAAAGGGAAAGAACACTACATGCTGGATATTTCAGAAAAGAAACTATCGATCAAAGGAAGCAGCCACGCCGCCCTCTTCTACGGACTGAAAACACTGGATCAGATATTGCTGGGAGATGTATGTAACACAGCGAACAATCAAATCGCTCCTATCCGTATCGACGACGAACCCCGCTATGGTTACCGGGCATTGATGCTTGACCCTGCCCGCCACTTTCTTCCTATAGAAGATGTAAAATTCTATATCAACCAGATGGCAAAATACAAATACAATGTTTTGCAGTTACATCTGACTGACGATCAGGGATGGCGTGTTGAAATCAAAAAACACCCCAAACTAACAGAGATCGGGGCATTCCGCAATCCGAAAACCGGCTCCAACGGGCCTGACAATGGTTTCTATACACAGGAACAGCTGAAAGACCTTATCAAATATGCTGCCGACAGAAACGTAGAAATCATTCCCGAACTGGATATCCCCGGTCACACGGTGGAAGTTTTGGCTACTTATCCGGAACTGGGATGTACACACACCGATACGATTCAGAAAATAATGGGGCAAACAGTCGACCTGATGCTTTGTGCCAATAATGACAAAGTATATACCGTTTATGACGATATCATCAAAGAAATAGCCGATATATTCCCTTCCTCCAAAATCCATTTAGGAGGAGACGAAGCTGTTATCGAAAAGAACTGGACCAAATGCACTCACTGCCAGGATTTAATGAAACAACTGGGTTACACCAAAGAATCGCAGTTAATGAATTATTTCTTCGATAAAATACTGGCCTCTGTCCGCAAATACAAAAAAGAACCGATGTTATGGTGCGAGCTGGATAATGTCCGTATGCCGGCCAATGAATACCTGTTCGATTATCCCAAAGACGCCACACTGATCACCTGGCGTGCCGGATTAACTCCCAAATGTATCGAACTAACTGCAAAACATGGTAATCCGTTAATCATGGCCCCGGGTGAATATACTTATCTGGATTATCCGCAACTAAAAGGCGACCTTCCAGAGTTTAAGAACTGGGGAATGCCTGTCACCACGCTGGAAACCAGTTACCGCTTCGACCCCGGATACGGACTTCCTGCCGCACAACAGGCGCATATTTTAGGCATCACCGGCACATTATGGGGAGAAGCGATGCAGGATATTAACCGTGTGACTTATATGACCTATCCACGCGGCCTTGCTTTGGCCGAAGCCGGATGGACACAGATGGAACACCGGAGCTGGGATTCCTTTAAGGAACGAATGTATCCGAATCTGATGAATTTGATGAAACATGGTGTATTTGTCAGAGTTCCGTTCGAGATCGTTCCGAGATAGAACAAAAAGCATAGGCCGGTTATTGATTTCGGCCTATGCTTTTTATTTTTCAAATCTGTATTTCCTTAAATATCATTTTCCACCTCTTTATAAATCACTTCCAGAACAGTTTGACCAACAGCTTTCAAGGTCGTCTGGTCTATGTTATCCAGATTATCATCATGTGTATGCCAGTAAGTACCAAAACGATGTGAACTTTCCGGGTCATAGTTTATAATATCGATACAGGGTATATTTCGTCCTCTGATAACAAAGGTATGGTCGTCAAGCACACCGCCTCCCGGTTCATTAAAGAAGAACTTGCCATAGCCGAGATTGCGCGCAGCCTCCCAAACCTTCTCCACAACCTGAGAAGCATATTCCATGGAAGTGGCTTCCTTGAAGAAGGTTGCATTACGACTCCCCACCATATCAAGTAATATCCCATAATCCGCCCGATAATTAGTCACATGGGGATTGGCAGACCAATACTGTGAACCAAGACACCAACTCTCTTCCGGACTGTTTTCAGTTATAAAACGGGGAGTACCATAATCTTCTGCATCGAAAAATATAACATCGATACCGATATTCGGATTCTGACCGCCTAACTGACGACATATTTCCAGCAGGACACCTACTCCACTGGCCCCATCATCCGCACCGTCAATGGGAACACGCCATTTGTCAGGATTCGGGTCATGGTCGGCATAGGGACGCGTATCCCAATGCGCAAAAAGCAGAATCCGCCGGGGATTATCCGGATTATATGACCCGATAATATTACGGGCATTCAAACGGTCACCGTTATAAGCTGTAAGTATTGCTTCCTGTACCTGCACCGCTGCCCCAAAACGTTTCAGACCTGCAATCAGATAATCACTGCAATGACGATGTGCCTCCGTATTCGGAACACGTGGTCCGAAAGCAATTTGTTCGACAATATAGGAATAAGCACTATCTGCATTGAAATCGGGAACAGAGACCGCCAATCCGGACTTTTCCTCTCCCTCTGAAACATTTCCAGTATTCTTATTTTTACATGAGAACCCACCGATAATAATGAGCAGAAAGAGAGAGGCCACTAAGCTGTTTATTCGCATAATTTTAAAGGATTAAGCTTGTTTGACCACAAAGCTATAAATTATATCCCAAAATCAAAATCATAACTTACAAAACAACGATATCAATAGCGGAACGCTAATCTCCAGGATGATTCCATGAATAATAGCAATGGGGACAATCCCTTTTCCCGAATACCTGCTGATAACGGGCAGACAGACATCCATCGAGTTGATGCCGGCAACAGATACCGGAGCAAACTTCCCGAATAAAGAGGCATAAACCGGCGCACCGAATAAAGCCATCATCTCCCGGATAATATTAGCCAGTAAAGCAATAGTTCCCAACTGTGTGGCAATCTCTATTCCGGCAGAAGCCTCCTTGAACTGTACAATCAGCAACGACGATAAAGAATAGTAAGCAAATCCACTTCCAACCGCCATACAATCATATACATTCCAGGTCTTCAGCAGCACACTTGCTATCGCTGAGAAAAGCAATGTGCCTAATATCGTAAACAATGGCAGTAAAAGACTGGACAACCGTACGCTCCGCAGCATGGCTCCCATCTCTCCGTTAGAACCTATATTCAATCCGACCTGGATAATAAGCGCATACAATAACCATGTCGGTAATTTTGTACAATAGGCAGCCAGTTCCTCCCCCCCGAACATTCCACAAAGTATCCCTGCAAAAAAGCAACATATAACAATCAGATTACTTTTCATCACCGTCTCCTTTCTCTGATAAAAATTTATATGCAATATAAGAGGCCAACAGGCTTCCCAGTACACCGCAACCAGCCAGCAACGCCGCCTGCAAACCAAAATCACCAATATTATCCACTAAGGTTTTGTTTGCCCCGATAGTAATGCCGAAAACAAATAACATGGCGAATATGGTATAAGAGATTGTATTTTCCAATTTCCTTAAACTATGAGCACGACGGAACAGATAGCCCGCACCTGTCCCTATGCATAACAGGCATAAAACTATAAACATATGTATAATCAATTTAACACGGACGAATAAGGATTCTCCCGCGATACGTTATTAATAAAAATGAATGGTTATAAAAACTCCGGAAAGCTGATGCCGGAGAAGAAAGGAAATATTATTTAGATAAAACCACTGAACCAATGGACATGCACAACAGGAATACCACACGTCACGAGGGCATTCTGTTTCTTTATATCATTTATTGTATAAATTTTATTCATATTCAAATGCTTTGTCCAATTCGGGCGCAAAGATAAAAACAAAATTTCAATATACCAAATTGATACCCACAGCAGGTCTATAAAGCAGATTCTCATGTATCCGGCTATCAAAATGACAGGCCGGACACATGAGATTTTAGAATGAACAGGACTACCGATATTATTTTCCAAACCGGGAAGTATCCACCTTATCATGTTCTTTGCTCTTATACCCCCCGAATTTCCAGATGAAGGAAACAGTCAGGCAACGAGTATCGTCAATCTTAGTCAGGCGGCTGTATTGGTTTGCCTGATTAATTTCGATTTTATTAGGAAGATTGCTCCGGAAAATATTGTCACATTTCAGAAGAACCGTTGCCTTGTCATTGGCAAACTGCCATTTCAAACCGGCTGAAACATTATAGACAGAACCCAAATCGTAGATTCCCTGCACGGCTCCGGTGATATAATAACCGTTCAAATCCAGTTTCAGATTCGGACGTGATTTTGATAAAGTAAATGTATTATTCAGGAAGAACTGCCCCAGGTATTTACTATTATCAAAAGAAATATCATTAAAATGATCCAGCTTCTGTTGCATCCGGATGCCCTGTGCCGTAAACTGGCTGTTCATAAATTCACCGATGCGGAACGGGATAACAGCTCCTACTCCTGCAACCAGGTTATAATCCATATTCTCGTAACGGAACACATTCTTCAGTTCCGTTGAACTCTGATAAGGCAACTGGGCAAAATAATCCGGTTCATACTGGGCAAAAACCATGAAAGTATATTTTTGTTTCAGGATATAAAGCAACTGTCCCTGATAGGAACGGTAAGGCTTCAAAGCCGGATTACCCATTACTACGGAATAAGAGTTTAGAGGGGTAGCCTGTGGTGTAATCTCCCAATAAGACGGATATGTCTTATTGCTGTTCACGTTCAGCTGCAAAATATGCTGCGGTGTAAACAGATAACTCAACGAGGCATTCGGGAAGAAGGTCCAATCATTCCAAAGTGTCGATTTCTTGCCGTTGGAAGTATAATCCGATTTAAAATATTCTCCTTTCAAAGATGCTGTTGCCGAGAAATGTTCTCCGAAATTTTTGGATACTTCGGCAAAGACATTGGCTGTATATTCTTTCTGCAAATTGTTCTCCAGTAAATCCGGGTCCGGTTCGTAACCATTCCCTTTATTATACAAATAATCGATATAGGTCTTTGAGGAAGTGTAACCACCGTGGACACCGTAATTCAGTGTCCATCCGGTGGCAAAAGTGTGTGTATGGTTGGCAAATAACGCCCATTGTGAAATATCCTGTTTGGAATTGTTCTGCATATCAGTCAGCGTTTCCTCTCCACGATTTTCCAGGAAATTCTGGAAAGAAGGCGAATGGTAGTTGGTAAAATCCATTCCGGCTGTAACACCGCTATGACCGTCATATTGTAAGCGGATATTGTGCAGAGTAATCTCATCTTCTCCGGTAGTCCGACTGAAACGCTCTTCTTCCGGGACAGAGTTTTCAGGTATAGAAAAGGAGGTATTGGCTGTCCGGTTCTTTTTCACCCTATTGCCTCCTAAGGAATAGGCTGCCGACAACTTATCTTCATTTTTGAATTTATAGTCCAGACCCAATCGGATATCTCCGCTGTTTATATGACCGTTTCCTCGTCCGAATTGATGGATTTCCGTCACTCCTGTTTCCAAGGTATGCCTTGCCATAATATCTTCCCCCTCAAAATAACGTCCTTTATTACCATTCACCAGAAAGTCTATGGTCAGGTCAGGAGTCGAATACAACAAATTGGCATGTGCCTTGCCCGAAGCATAATGCTTTTGGAGATAATCGACACCAACTTCTCCCTGTAAGGCTGTGCCGTCAGTTGCCCCCTTGTCCAGAATCACATTGATTACTGCGCCTCTGATATTATATTTAGCGGGAGCGTTGTACATCACTTCTACATTTTTCACCCGTGAAGAAGGGATACTTTTCAGCATGGTTATCAGCTGGTCTACCGACATAGTTGTCAACTGCCCGTTCAGAATGATTTGCGGGGAACCGGCTCCCAGTAACTGTATCTCATCCGAGCCGCCGATAATACCCGGCAATTGTTTTACAACTTCAAAGGCATTACTGACCGATTTATCTTTCATCAATTGGGGAACATCATATTTCAAAGCCCCGTTCTCTACTTTCACCTGCGGACGCTCCGCCTTAACAACCACGCCATCCAGCTCATAGTTTTTAGAAGTCAGCCGGACAGTTCCGGCATCTTCCCCGGATATCTCCAACTGAAATGGTTCATATAATAGATGTTGGAATAAAAGCCGGCATGTCTGTTCCCCCGCATGGTCCAGGTTAAAACTACCCAGACTGTCCGTTACCACCGCATCCACATAAACCGAATCCAATGTCTGGAGAACAACGGCTACGCCGTCAACCGGATTATTCTCCATATCCGTCACTCTCCCATGAATCAAACCATTCTGAGCCATCATCATCCCGTTACCACCAATCAGGATAAGTATCACATAGTAAAGTATTCTTTTCATATCCGTTTGCTTTATCAGTTCCTATACTGCAAAGAAAAGAGGTTATGTCAAGAAACTATGTTATCGTTGGCTTATGAAGTGTTATTTAGTCTTATCGCCCGCTATCCGAACAAAGAAAAATTAGATAATAACACAGGCAACAGACTAATCTATAATTATTAAGGTATTCCCTGTTTTCTTTTAAAAGAAGGCTATTTATGGTAACCTTTAGTACAATCTATTGGTTAACTTTGTACCTGAATAATAAGATATTTATGAAAATCAATGCTGAAACAAAATATTGCCAGACGTGTGGAATACCTTTAGATATAGATTATACAAATCTTGAGGCAAACCAAAATGTGGAATATTGCGACTATTGTTTGCGTAACGGGGTTAAACTCTATGATTTCTCAATGGATTATCTCATTTATCTTTGGGGGCTTTTCCCCGAAGAATATTATAAAGAGACAGGAGTTAATCTCGCGTCGGAAGAGTTGAGAGCGGAAATGTCCAAACGACTTCCAAATATCAAAAGGTGGAAACAAAAAATCAATACGGCTCATGTGCAATATGATTTGATTATAAGAGTTCAGGAGTATATCAACCGCCATTTGTTTGACGACCTTAATACTGAAAAGCTGTCCCATGTTGCAGGTATCTCCAAATATTATTTTCGCAGACTTTTCAAGGCTGTTTGTGGCGAAAATATTGGAATGTACATTCAACGACTGAGATTAGAGTACATTGCATTTAAGCTAATAACAACTGACGTAAGTGTCCCGAAGCTTCTCGATCAAATCAATTATCAGAACAAGCATACACTTTCGAGGGCATTCAAGAGCTATTTTAATTGTTCCATTCCGGAATTTCGTAAAAAGCATTCAAACGTCAATCCCGAAAGGATAAATCCTATACGAATTGAGCCAAGTATTGAAAAAGTACCTGGTATTCGAATCGCATACTTAAAATTGGAAAGAACAAATAATGTCATCCATAGTTTCTCTGTTTTGTGGAAGCAGTTGCTACAATTTTCCGAAAAATATGAATTATCTTCAAAAGGATGTAAATACGTGAGTTTGACTCTCGATTATCCGTATATCACGCCAGAAGAACAAAACCGTTTTATGATTGGGGTAACATTGCCGCAATCATTTGAAGCTCCGAAAGGCTTTGGCGTTTATGAAATTCATACGGGAGAATATGCAATCTTTCGTTTCAAAGGGTTTTATCATGAATTAAATAAGGTATACCGCCATATTTACCTTGACTGGTTGCCGACAAGCGATTATACCCTGCGGGAACAATTCACCTTTGAGACTTACATCAACACTCCCGAAAAAACTCCGGCTTCGGAGCTTATAACAGATATTTATATCCCTATTACAAAAAAAGAGACATGCAATACTTAAACCAAGAGATAGAAAACAAATTAAAAAATCAAGGAGCAACACTGATACGCTTTGTCAATATATCGCATTTAGACGAAAAGCAAAACAGGCAACTCCCGACCGCCATTGTTTTTGCGCTCCCGCTAACCGCAGAATATGCTAAAATGGTATTTAATATTCCCGACTACGTACAAGCACGAATAGCGGATAATTACAATTTCGACGATGATGGATATTCGCAAACCGAACATAAAGCCGGAGAAATAGCAGACGAATTGGCCAAGTTCATCACCGGGAAGGGCTATAAAGCCATTTCGCAATCCGATACGGGATTATTAGCCGACGGCGTATTCGATTATGAAACAAAAGAATCAGTATTGCCCCATAAAACCGTTGCACTACTTGGCGGATTAGGATGGATTGGGAAAAACAATCTGCTAATTACTCCTGAATATGGCGCAGCACAATGTCTCGGTACCGTTTTAACTGATGCTCCACTGGAAACAGAATTGCATGAACCTCTATCTCCCAAATGCGGTAATTGCATTACCTGCGTCAATATCTGCGAGAGAAAAGTTCTTAAAGGTAAAGTTTGGAGTAGATCGGTTTCAAGAGATGAAATCGTTAACATACATGGATGTAGTACCTGTTTGAAATGCCTTGTGCATTGTCCCAGAACACAAACATATATAAAGAGGAATATTGTCTGAATCTCCACAAGCAACAAACGAGAGCTCACAAAAATAAAAACGGAAGAGAAATCAATCCCTTCCGTTTTTATTCTTATATTTTTCCATAACCAATAATCGGAAAATCTAAATCTTCCGAATTACTCTGGCGGGATTACCTGCCACAATCGTGTTCGGTTCTACATCGCTGGTCACAACACTACCCGCTCCTACAACACTATTCTCACCGATTATAACTCCCGGAAGGATCGTAGCCCCTGCTCCTATCCATGCCCTTCTACAAATATGTATCGGCTTACAAGTAATAATCGAGCGATTGTCAAGATCATGATTATTCGATATCAGTTGTACGTTGGCGGCTATCTGAGCATCATCATCAATCGTAATACCACCGGCAGACATCATCAGGCAACCATTCATTATAACGACATGGCGGCCAATCTTCACCTCATGGGGACGAACGACAGTAAGCGGAGTATTCACACGACTGCCTTCCCCCATATTCGGGAAAAGACGATGAAGCAGCTCATCATATTCGTCCGTCATCGGCATAGTATGGTTCAGGCGGAATACCAATTGTGCCTGTTCTTTTGCCAAAGCAAGTTCCGCCTCACTCTGGTGTGCGCAGTCTATTCTTATTTCTTTCATATATAAAGTTACTCCTTATTTCAATCTCTTACCATCCGAAAAGGCATTGCCAACCTTTTTACCCACTTCCAGGTAATCGTTATTGAACGGGTCGAATATAATAGGAGACACTTTGGATACATCTACTTTTCCGTTTTCGTCGAGAACACGTTCGTCTACACTTACGTTTATTATTTCGCCACGCAAAATACAGGTTTCAGGATTATAATCCTTCAACTTACACTCCAGCACTACGGATAATTCATCAATCAACGGTGCATCCACAAACTCCGAACGAGTCGCATGGAAACCTGCACGAGCAAATTTATCCGAAACCTTATTACCGGAAACAATACCCACATAATCACAGGCTATCACCTGTCCGACCTCTGCCATACTCACGGTAAAAGCCTTACGCTTCAGTATATTGGCTGTCGTTTTATGTCCCTCACTAATACAAATACTAATTTCATGCATCTCGCTGATACCACCCCAAGCCGCATTCATAGCGTTGGGAGTACCGTTTTCATCATAAGCAGCGATAATAAACACCGGCTGCGGATAAGTAAAGGGCTTTGCCCCAAAATTCTTTCTCATAATAATTTATTTTTTAGTCCATTTCTTAATATCTTCCTTCGTCGCACCATTCAAAAGGCGGCCCTTTTGCCATTTCATATCAGGATAGGTTTCCTGCAACTCTTTTTCCGCATTAGAAATACTGCTGCTCCCCGATGTTGCAAACGGAATAATCGTCTTGCCTGCAAAATCATTGCTTTCAATAAAAGTATTGATGATTCTCGGAGCTGAATTCCACCAAATAGGGAAACCTATATAAATGATATCGTAATCTGCAAGATTTTCCGGTTTAGATTTCAATGCAGGACGTGATTTAGCATCTGACATCTCCACACTGCTACGTGAAGATTTGTCATGCCAATCCAAATCAGCAGTGACGTATTCTTTTTCAGGTTGTATCTCGTAGAGCGTTCCACCTGTAACTTCTACAATCAACTTTGCTGCTTTCTCCGTTGTTCCTGTTGCCGAAAAATAAGCGACCAATGTCTTATCACTTTGCGTCTGTGCATTTATGGGGATACATAACATCATGATCACTACCATAATCATACCTTTAACCTTCATTACTGTCATATGTAATTCTTATTTTTATTGTTATGACACAAAATTACAGAATAGTATCCAATATAAAAGTATATAAATCACTGATTATCTAACCCAAATTACAGATCGTAAGCCGCCAGCATATACGATTGTATTATTATTTATTTTTCAATAGCTCTTCACCCTCCGCAAAAGTCAACTATAGTCATCTTCCCAGCCAACACCAGCACCTCTTCATAGGCAATCTCCCCTTTCCCGATATGCCCGGCCAGCGTACCGATCTTTCCGCAAATCTGAAAACAAATCAAAACAGACATTGCAATATGATTTATAGAAGTTTGAGCAGTCCGTTCGACGACTTCTGTCAAATGCAGCATACGGATAAACAAGACAGGAAAACGAAGGGGACAACGCAGACAGGCCATAACTGTTCTTTGTTGCATAAAGTCAACATATGACTGCCGATCATGGACGATAACTTCTTCAATAAACTTCTGGTGCTTTTTAGGCAAGGTTGACCATACGGTAAATGCAATTTTATAAATTTTTTCACGTAAACGGTTACGGCCTTCCTTCGACATTTTGTCAAGGCTATGGTTAAAATCCTTCGCTTCCGGTACTTTTCTGTTGGGGAATAAGGCCTCTAATTTGTTTTGTTTCTTCATGATATATCTAATAGGCGTTAATAAATAATTGAGGGAAATCAAAAAAACAGAAGCAAGTGGAGACACATAATAGCTAAAAACATCTGTGTCTCCACCTGCTCTCTATTTGGATGGGTTTAAATCTCTAAGCAAAAACTTCCCGGGTTTAAACTTGACACTCGTACGTGCCGGTATTGCACAAGAGATACCGGTATGGGGATTACGGCCGATACGCTCTTTTTGCGACCACGGAGTAAAAGTACCGAAACCCTGAAGCATAACAGGACTATCCTGTTTCATTGCTTCTGTTAACACTACCTGAAAGGCTTTCACAAATTGACGTGATTGCTGTTGCGAAATATTCATCTCCACAGCCAGTTTGCTGATAAAATCTGCTTTGTTCATAATCTGTTGTATTTATTTTGTAAAGGCATAAAAAAGCCCTCAATATCTTTTCGATCAAGATATTGAGGGTTTGAAGAAAAAAGTCTTACAAGGTATGTTACAGTTTTTCGATTTCTTCGGAAGTCAAACCGGTTATTTGTACAATTTGCTGAATGTCCCACCCCTGTTTTTTCATATTGGCGGCAATTTCCGCACGGCCTTCCATGCGGCCTTCAGCACGGCCTTCTGCACGTCCTTCCAGCTTTGCCCCTTCCAGTGCATCGTTTTGGATCATGATGTCGCTCAGGTGTTCATCGTAAGCACGGCGTTCCTCGTCGCTCATGTTGTAGTAGAGTAACTTTTCGCGAGCTTCGCTCAGGCCGGGAGCTGTTGTATCCGCACGGATCGTGCCGTCTTTCAGATATTCGATCCACTCTTCTAGCGGGGTAACGGCTACCTGGTTGAACTCGTTTACACGAATCAGGTAGTATTCCGGAAATATCTCTGCCGGGAGCTTATGAACCAGGGCGTCTTTCTCCTTGACACTCACTTCCAGACGATCGCCCGCATGTACACCCGTGAAGATATTCTGACCGTGGTACAGGTAATCGCTACCCTTTCCGATATCGAAGTAAAGGATACTTACGGAGTAAATCTTTTTCACTTCGTAGTAGCTGCTACCCAAAGATATATGCTCCGTGATAGCCTTCGCTACACCGTAGAGGATACGCTCGAGGAATGTAAGTTCGCGCGTGTTCTGTACTTCCACGATGATGATCTCACCCTTGCTGTTTTTAGCCTTGATGTCTACACGGTTGAATTTATCGTCGATAGCCAGCTGGTTGCTTTCGCTCTCCAGCAATTCGATGATCTCCACCTTTTCGTCCAGCAACACAGACAAAAAACCTTCCAGCACGCCGAAATTGGCTTTCTGACGCAACAGGCGCTTGATCGCCCAGTCGAAACGGATATAATTATCTTTCATAAGGCTATACGATTAGTTTATTTACAATGTATATGCAAATGTAATCAATCCCGGGCAATTTCGCCGGACTGTAGCCTTACTATTTTTTCTTCAAACCCTCAATATGTCAAAGATCGCTTTTAAACTCTATATCTGACACGGTTCTCTCACCGCTGCCTTTTCGTTCTTCTGTTCAATACCTCCACCGTTGTGGAGAAGCGCCGGAGCGCGGTTGGGTAAATATGCCTGAACACTCTTTACCGATGAACCAATTTCTACGCTCCCTGTTATAGGGGTATTCTAATGCCCTCCAAACTTCGCAATATAGACCATCATCTTTTGTTAAGTTAACTGCGTACACTCAAATAGATCAGTCTTTATTCCGGACACACCGAACAGGGTAGATGACGTGATCGAATCCTGGAGATTCGGAATTGCCAAGAATGTTATAGACAAAATGAGCATTACTATATCGATTGTCAACCGTACTACTCCTGTAGTACCCGCCCACGAACGCAGTAAAATCACTCATGGACTGCAACGTATTCTTATTATTACTCATGATGATCAATTCATCTTTAGTAGGTAAACGCCAACCAGTCTTACCTTCTTTTGTTGATTTACTACAATTAGTACTAGCAGTACCGAAATTACTGCTATCTTCATCAGTCAAACAAACCTGAAGATTTCCAATATAAGCTCCTGTATCTTTTCCCGTTTGCGTTGCGGTTATCGTGATCGTACGCTCCTGATTAGCATCCAACGATACAATAAATGTTCCCATACGTTCACTACCGGCATTATCTGAAGCTGAAAACTCCAATGTAACATCACCACTACCACTAGTTGGGCTTACGGTGATATCATTATCGGTTTCAGGAGTTATAGTCCACGCCAAACCGCTAGTTGCCTTTACCGAGCCGGTAGTTGTCCCGCCGGTTGTAGCTATTTTCTCCTCGCCACCAGTAGCACTAAAAGTAGAACCGGCTTGTTCGACTGTTATGCTTTTCGAGATATTACCTGCTTTGACCTCAATATTGCCGTTACGGGCGGATTCATTCGGATTAATTAATACACTATATGTAATCGTTTGATCGGAACCGGTCGTATTATTTGTTCCGTCGGTTGTCCCCAACAAGGTCAGCCAATCCATCTCTTCGGAAACAGACCAGGACAAACCCTTAGTTGCCTTGAAAATAAAGGTATTATCCAATGAAGCTATTGCAGGAATAGTTTTATCTTCATCGACTGACAAGGCAGACTCTTTCTGAATAACCGTGATTTCTCCGTTCGGCCCTTTGGATTCATCTCCCACACGGACTATTATTGCACCCGTACGTTCCTCGGAATTGGGATTGACAGGAACATTAAAAACAACATTTTGAGGATTTGTCGTTGTTGTACCCGTCGTTTGACCGGTCAAAGTAAGCCAGCCGTTCGGTTCCGTCACGGCTGTTTTCCACGGCAAATCGGAAGTCGCGGTAAAAAATGAAGAGGCGTCGTTTGCTCCCTCCGCACTTATCTCTACCGGCTGGGTGGGGCAAGTGATCGTGGATTCCGCCTGTGACACGGAGATTGTCTTTTTCAGACTGGCATCCTTACCAATTTCACCTCCTTCTACCGTTATGCTTCCCGTTCGTGCTGATGCATACGGGTTACTGGAAGCCGCTTTGACTTTTAGGATTTGTTCCCCTCCTGTGGCTTCATCACCGCTGGTGGCCAGATCGCCTGACGCCCAACTCAGCCAACCGTCGGATAAAAGAGCACGCCAGTTTAGTCCTTTTGTGAGGGTAAATGTAGATTGACCTTCCGAACCGGAAGCGGCTTCTAACGAAATGGCGCTGCCTACATTCATGGTCGATCCTTCCTGTACGATTTCAATATTTTGTTCCTCGCCCGTTACGTTCATCTGAAAAGAAAATGAGCGCTGCTGCGCGGTCGGATTGGCCGTTTCTGCCTTGAAAACAATCTTTGCAGGGCCCTGGTGAGTTATATTAGCTCCATATCCTACCGGGATGTTGTCGTTAAGCAATGCCGAAAGCCAATTCGGTAACTTGATTGTCCACTCATCTCCCGGGCGGGCAGTGACTTGCAACTCGGTCGTGCCGCCTTTACCCGCAGGCATCGGTTGCAAGCCGTCGAGATCGATCGGCGGGATTGTCCCCACCGTGATGCGTTGGTCGGTGACGTCTATTCCCTTCAACGTCACACTCATCGTATAATAATGGTTGCGTTTGATATTGTAATCATTCATATCGGTACTGCCCGGGAAGAAACGGAAGGTGACGTGTTCATAAGTGCCACCGCCCTGTACAGCCGTTCCCGTCAGTTCTATGCAAGTGGCATTGTTCACTCCCCGGCCTGTTTTCTCCTTTTCAGACGTGGCGCCGTTTTCGCCGGTTACCGTACCGGCTATGTTTTCGGGAAGATACCAGTGCATCGTCGCTCCGTCGGCACTGGATTCGCCGGTATATTCTCCATATATTACATCGGTTAATTGAGTTGTCGTTTCTTCCATACGTATTTTATCCGGCACCGATTTCAGCTTTACTGAGGAAGGTTTGAAACTGAAACCATCTCCACCGATCAAATAGCTAAACGAAATCTTTGCCACCGTCCGGGTCATATCGACACCGATACTCTCCACACCGTTATCCCGGATCACACCCGACCACATTCCCGTCATGCCGCACAAACGATTCTCAGGTAATCCCTCTGCGGTAGAGGTATACGTAAATACATGCTCTTTTAATGCCGTTTCCGTAGCGATCTCACCCAAATCGTCGCAATTGGCAACAAACCAGACATGGTGCGTGGCTTCTCCGCTCTCTTTCAGCCTCAGGTTCACCGTCGTTCCGGTCACAGGCGAAATGTATTGGCTGAATACCCGGTTGCCTGATGCATCATACTGCCCGACCCATAGTTGGGAGATCAGGTTCTCATCCCCCTCTGTCAAGGCGACTGCCGATCTGGTTGCGACCGAATCCGTGATGCCCGGCGCAATCGAGTCGATTTCGAACGTTCCTTCCGGAGTAAAAGTGATGCTGCGTGTTTGCAGGGGGCGGTTAGCCAGCACGTTCAGGTTAAAAACGGCTTCCACCTCTTTCGCCGGATGGGGTGGTAAATCTGTCACATCTCCCAACAATCCGCTCTTACCTCTCTCACGAACGAATGCGGCAAAATGATTACGGCTGGCACGGTACAGGTCGGCCGTACTTTCATCCCCGTTACTGCGCTTCTGCTTTTCCTGCTCAAGCATCAGTATGCAAAAATCTTTATTTCTCATAACTTTTTCCTTCTTTATCGTTATTAATCAAAAAGATAAAGATAAACATTCCCGGCTTGCAGATTGTTCGGTTTTCACGGTTTTCACTAACGGCAGCATCTCTAAAAAAGCATGTTTTAGAAAGAAAACCACATCTTTCACCATCATTTCCTACCCTCATTTCCACCTTTACACAAATTCATTGCAATGATTCTTCCCGATCATCACAATACCTTGTGGAAGTCATCACAATGACTCCAGGTACTTATCACAATGAACCGGACTGGTCATTGCAATGATTTTTTTAACATTACAGAATATCAGGAAATTTACTTCGTGATTATCTCATAAAACGGGGGTAATACACCTTTCAGAAAGCTGGAAGCTCTTTCCGGACAGGCCGTTTTCAGGTGACAGATTGTAACTGGTTTTGTCTTATTTCTGCCACTAGCTCTAAAATCATTACGATGATTTTATTATTACCTACTTAAATGTACATTTTATCTTCTACAAATATCTCTACGTCAAACCTTAACTCTTGCAGAAACACAAAAAAATATCCCCTACATTCCTGTTTCCAAATAGAGCCGGGAATGTAAGGGATAATTATCAAAATGACAATTTTCTATTTTGCGAATAACGATAATCGAAACTCTCTAAAAAATTATCGTCATTTCGTTAATTATTGCTAGCAATCCGAATAAAATCCGAACCTATAAAGAATTAGTAATGTTTAATTTATACACCCAGTCAATTCTATTTGGCAATTGATATTTTTTTTATTCAACCTGTATTAATATTAAATGTATATATGTATGGAAACATTCACAAAACAGTCATCCGTGAAACTATTGGATTCAGAAACCTGTATAGATAACAAGGTAGTTATATATAAATCCAGAAGTAAGGCCATTCTATTTATTTTAGTTAGTTTGCTACTGGCAATTGCCGGTAAACTTTTCCTTCACCATCCCGATTATTATGTGGTGGGCTGGAGTTTTATTATCTTGTCCGTTCTATGTCTGATTTTCGGTATCGGCACTTACTTCGACAGAAAACCTTACATTATTCTGACAGAAAACGGTATCACGGAAATGTCCGATATACGTGAAGAAATCGAATGGGACGCAATCCTCAGAGCAGATGAATTCTATTACAGGGGACAATATTTTATACGTCTTCTGATAGACAGGGATTATAAACCAGCCACCGTCCGTCCCACGTGGTTTTGGCGCTTTGACAAACTGTATGAGAAAAACGGAATCAAAGCTATATTTATACGCATAGGCTTTTATGAAGTCAGTGCTATGAAACTAACCGGATTTATAAAGAAGATGATCAGAGCCAATGCAGAAAAAAGAGAGGAATTGTTGAACGAAAAACATTTATAACAGTTAATATTCAGACCTTAAACAGAACTTTCCACTTATCAGTTCTGTTTTATAAAAACTAGTATTAATTAAATACCAATTAAACAAATGAGAAAGTTAGTTTTAGCAGCAATAGCAGGCACAGTCGTCCTGCTATTAGCATCCTGCGGTAACAAGACAACCCAGGATAAAGTAAATCACAAAGTAGAAAATGCCAAAGAATCTGTCGACCATGCGATGGACAAAGCTGCGGACAAGATCGACAAAGGGGCTGACAAAGTGAAAGATGCCTGGAACGACACCAAAGAAGATGTCAAAGAAAATGCACAAGAGGCGAAAAAGAATATCAAGGAGGGTTACGACAAAACCAAAAAGGATATAAAAGAAAAACTCGACTGATCTCGCCGGATTACCAAAGTAAAAGGAGGAAGAAAACTTAATTTCTTCTCCCTTTTTGTGTGATCCCCATAACAGATCAAATTCAAGTGAGTACCCCTAAAAAAGTGCTTAATTTGCAAGAGGTCTCTGATTAATCGAGGTACTCCTTTTTTCAGAAAAGGTTACGGTTTAGAGATATACGATTATTCAACATACAATATGACCGCACGGTTCCATTCAGGCTTATCGAAAGGAGGTTCACGGTCCCCTACCCATTCCACTATCACTCGATCGCGGCTGATGTTATATTCATCGATCAATATTCTGGCCACGTTCTGAGCACGTTCGGCAGACAACTTTTCGTTGATCGTGGCAGTGCCGGTCTTCTTATCCGTATAACCAACGACTTTCACCTTCAACTGAGGGTTATCTTTCAAATATTGAGCTATATTATAAATGTTCACTCCCTGGTACGGATCGACTTTCGTCTGGTTGATCTTAAACAGGACAACATTGTTTATCAAAGGATTGGTTTCCACAATCTTTTCAGTAATAATCTCCGACGGCGGACATTCCGGACAACTTACCGGACGCTGCGCCAGTAACTGGTTCTGCTGATGCAACTCATTGATCGTATTATTTAACGCTTCGATCTCAAGCGGGTTTCTCAGTTCCGCTTCCGAGAATGTAGCAGTCTTTCCCAGGTTAAATATCAGACCAGCGGAAGACGTACCCAATATATCGTAATTACCGCTGGTTTTTACCTGGCTGAATCCGCTTTTCAAAGCTGTCGCGGCAAATTCGATAGACAAGGTAACCCGGTTGGACAATTTGAAATTATTGATAATACCGGCATTCAGTGTCATACTGTTATCGCGGGTATGTCCCATCGCATATTCGGGCTGGTTCGCATAATCCCAACCGAAAGCCCAGCCGAATCCGACATAAGGGATCAGGCGATAAACACGGTCGGAACTGTATTTCATGAAATAGTCCGTAATGCTCCACATCAGGTTCGCCTGAAAACTGGCATACCGGTTACGTGACATGATACTTGCGTTATCATTGAAAGTATGCAGATTGGTCAGTCCGGCAGCCTTGATACGGGTACCCAGATAAGGGCTGATCCATTTGCCGACCTGGAATTCGGGCGTTACCGTAAAACGGTTGAAAAAGTCGGCATCCTTATTATTGTCGCCGAAATAGATATTCGCACCGGCACCGGCTCCGATAAACCAATTATCCCAAAACCCGTTCTTAAGGAAGGTGGCACTATGTGCCGGTTCCGTACTGTAGCCCTCTTTTTCCTGGGCATAAGAAATCTGCATGACGCCTAAAAGCGCCATAGATATAATTATTTTATTCATAACTTTTTCTATTTGTTTAAAACGATAGTTGTCTTTTTACTAGAAACGGTATCCCCAACCAAATGCGATAACGGAGTTGTTATCTTTGCCGAATACATATTTATACTCGACATTCAGGAAGTTGCGTTTATCTAAATTATAGGTAAGGCCGGCACCCAGGTTAAACCCGAAATTGGTAGAACTATGTGAATCGAGCGTAGTTTCTTTACCATCATCCCCCTTGATGGTTTGTTTGCCCTAGAAATTATTCTGTAGATTAAAACCGGCTAACGGATAAAGCGACAGGTTATCTTCATGCAAGTTGAAGACATAATGAGCGTTCACATCGATATCGAACCCTGTCACCTTATTCTTCGGAAAGAAAAACATCAGGTCGGGGGCCAGACGTACATGGTTCGTCAGGTTATAACGTCCTTGGGCACCGATCATAACACGTTTGAAATCGGTTTGATAACCGAAATTTCCCAATAATGAGAAATCTCCCTTTTGCGCAAATGAACTTAATGAGATTGTCAATAAGACAACTAAACCTATAAACTTTTTCATGATCATTCAATTTAATTAAAAAACTTATTCCTATAAAAGATCACCCTGGTACATACCGCCAGCTACCTTATGACAACCGATAGATGAAATCCAGGGTAATCGGATTTTAAACATGTTCAGACTTTCTAGTTGGAATGTTTATTCGTTTTAGAATTCTTCTTCATGTTTCCGTCAGGCTGATAATGGCTCCACTGCATATCCTTTGCCGGAGTTTTGGAAAGAATCATTTTCTTCCGTTCCTTGGCAAGTTTCTCATCCTTCTCTTTTACCATCTCTTCAGTCCGGTCGGTTCCTTTAGGAGTTACATTAGTCAACCCGTCGGTGGAAGTAACATATTCCTGGGGCTTATCGATATATTGCCACTCCTCTTTCAACTGGGTACTACTTCCTTCATTCCACGGTCCGCGTGCTTCTTCCTCCTTCGACATATCAAAATACAGATTGCTATATTTCGGATTAGTCTGGAAAATACCCGGCGGGAAATTGGGTTTAATAGAATCCAAAGCAGCTTCGAATTGCTGATAATGGGCAACTTCACGGGTCATCAGGAAATCGAGAGTTTCCTTCACATACGGATCATCCGTAAACGGAATAAGATATTCATACATGATCTTTGCACGAGACTCAGCTGCCAGATTCGACCGTAAATCGACCGTCGGTTCGGCATTGGCTGTGACGTAAGTGGCACTCCAGGGATTCCCGTTACTGTCGGTCAGCGCCGGGCTACCGGGGGCCAAAACCAGGAAATGAGGATTTGTATAAGCCTGGTGGATAAAATCTTCTTTCGCTGCTGTACCATTCATCATTTTATTAATTTCCATATTCTCAACCACATCTTTCATCTCACCGTTGACCGGTCCCAGCAACATCTGGATGGTTGCACCTACAATCTCCAAATGGCCCAACTCTTCAGTCGCGATATCCATCAGCATATCGTACTTTTCCGGGAAAGGATTACGGCAACTGAATGCCTGTACAAAATACTGCATAGCGGCTTTCAACTCACCATTCGACCCGCCGAACTGCTCTAATAACAAACGTGCAAAACGTGGATCGGGGGCAGATACTCTGGCGTTATATTGCAAATCTTTTACATGATAAAACATAACTCAATATTTTAAATTACACATTATCATTTCTTCGCATTATCTGCAAAAGCATGTACTTTATTCTTCACCTCATCGGCTTTTTCCGCAAGATTAAAAGTACCGTCGGCTACCTTATCCGCTACTTTTGTTCCGGTTTGCAATGCTTTGTCTTTTGCTTCATCCACTAATTCTTCGGCGTTATCACCGGCCTTATGAAAGGCATGACGTACTTTTTCTTTCAGTTGTTTGCCTCTTGAAGAGCAAGAGAAATGATAGACAACTGCACCGATAATCGAGCCCAAACCCAGGCCCATCCAAAATTTTGAATGATTAGTTTCCATAAATCTGATAAGTTTAAAACGATTAATACTAGAACGATAAATTAAATATCTGCTTTGTGAGGTTTCCTGAAGAAAGAAACGATCCACAGCAGTAAGACAGCCCCTATAACAGAAGTAATAAGACTGCCCAGGATACCGGCAGTTGCAATACCTAACAGGCCGAATACCCAACCTCCTAATACGCCACCGATGATTCCCACCAACAAATTAATGAGGAGCCCGAAACCTCCACCATTCATGATCTTTCCGGCAAGAAATCCAGAAACGATCCCAATAATAATATACCAAATAAAATTCATAATATAAAATTTAGGATGTAAATAAAATAATTAAATAAATCACCGAGTAGAAGCGTCAGGCCTGACAAAAACTCTACTTATCACCATACACGAGAAAAAACAGGATCTGTAAAAATATGGTTCGGAAAGAGCTATGTTAATTAACGACTTTTTCGAAAGTAGAAACATATATACCTTTATTAGTCTAAAATTGTATATAGCTGTCAATACATCTGCAACAAACCCGATAATCAGATGCTTCAAGATTATCGTTATTTGACTGAACATAATATAGTACTAGTAAAAAGCAGACTGTAAGGTATAATTCGGGACTAAGTCCAACTAAAATTACCTTAATAAATCTTTTTATTTTCATAAATACTCCTTTTCGAACCGGACATTTTAATCTTTCAATTGTTTTTAAAAAGTCGAGGGAATAAGTAGATTCTATTCAGCTAAAACAGTATAGTTTAGGCAGTATTAATATTAAATTTATATATATGGAGACTTTAACAGATCATCCGTCTACGGAACGATTGGATTCGTATGACAAGTATCCGTCTTATTATGGGAGTGACCTGGAACTGGTTTATACACCCGAACAATCTGTTTTCACTTTATGGGCACCGTCTGCAGACCGTGTCCGGCTGAACCTGTATGCGTCCGGTGAGGGAGGCGACCCGGAAGAACAGGTAGAAATGGAAAAAGCCGGCTATGGAACCTGGCGAATCCATATCGACCGTGACCTGAAAGGTTCTTTCTACACCTTTCAGATAGAAAAAAACGGAAAATGGTTGAACGAAACACCCGGTATCTGGGCAAAAGCCGTCGGTATCAATGGGAACCGTGCCGCTGTGATCGATTGGAATGAAACGAATCCGGAAGGTTGGGAATCGGACCGGTCGCCGGAACTGAAAATGTATTCCGACATTATTCTTTACGAGTTGCATCACCGGGATTTCAGTATTGCGCCTGATTCAGGAATAGAGAATAAAGGGAAGTTTCTGGCTCTGACGGAGACAGGGACAAAGACTCCCGAAGGAGAAGCTACCGGTTTGGATCATTTGAAAGAGCTCGGTGTAACTCATATCCATATCCTGCCTTCGTTCGATTTTGCCACTGTAGATGAAACAAGACTGGACGAGAATCGTTACAACTGGGGATATGACCCTAAGAATTACAATGTTCCCGATGGAAGTTATTCTACAGATCCGGCTAATCCGGTCGTCCGTATCCGCGAATTTAAAGAGATGGTGAAAAGCCTGCATCAAAACGGTTTCCGCATTGTACTTGATGTGGTCTATAACCACACGGCATCGACCGACCATTCGAATTTCGACCTGACTGTCCCCGGATATTTTTATCGGCAAAACGCCGACGGTTCTTATTCCAACGCTTCCGGTTGCGGAAACGAGACGGCCTCGGAACGCGAAATGGTGAGGCATTATATCATCGAATCGGTCAAATTCTGGGCCAGGGAATATCATATCGACGGCTTCCGTTTCGACCTGATGGGCATACATGATATCGAGACGATGAACCGCTTGAGAAGTGAACTCCTGGAGATCGATCCGACTATCTTCGTATACGGCGAAGGCTGGGTAGCAGCCGACTCGCCCCTCCCCTTCGAACAACGGGCAGTAAAAGAAAATGTCGGGCAGATGGAAGGTATCGGCGTATTCAACGATGAATTTCGTGACGGGTTGAAAGGCAGTACCTTCGACGAACAGGAGCCCGGTTATGCTTCCGGAAATATTAACGGTCATTTCGAACCGGTCAAGTATGGTATCGTCGGCGGAACCGATCATCCGCAAGTCGACTATGGCGGATTGCTCTATTGCAATGCACCTTATGCAGGTGCTCCTTCGCAAATGATCAATTTCGTCTCCTGCCACGACGGTTATACGTTGGTCGACAAGCTGAAATTATCCGTTCAAGGCGACCATGCGGCGGATGAACTCATCCCGATCGACAAACTAGTGCATACCGTGTTACTGACAGCACAGGGAATCCCTTTCATCCGCAGCGGTGAAGAGATCATGCAGGATAAACAAGGGGAACCGAACAGTTACAAATCACCCGATTCCATCAACCGGATCGACTGGTCGTTAAAAGCTAAAAACCGGGAGGTATTCGACTTTATCAGAGGGTTGATCGCACTCCGTAAGGCGCACCCGGCTTTCCGCATTCCCACAGTCGAAGGTCTGCAACAATGGCTTCGTTTTATGGACACCGGTGATTCGGGAGTAATAGCCTATACGCTGGGAGAATATGCCAATAACGATGAATGGAAAGAAATCCTTGTCGCTTACAATGGCAATCGCCATGAAGCAGAGATCGGCATTCCCGAAGGCGAATGGAATGTTGTTTGCCGCAACGGACAGATCGACCCGGAGGGCAAGGATCGTTTACCGGGAGGAAGTGTAAAGATTGCAGCTTCATCGGCTCTTATACTCTATCGGCAATAAATGATTCATAGAATTTTATCAAATCAATTTAAATACAAAACAAATAAAAAAAGAAAGATTATGGAAAATGGTGTAATGATGCAGTATTTTGAATGGAATCTCCCCAATGACGGGAAACTGTGGAAGCAATTAAAGGAAGAGGCTGCGCACTTGCATGACATCGGTGTGACGGCTGTATGGATTCCACCGGCATACAAAGCAGACGAACAACAGGATGAAGGTTATGCTACCTATGACTTATATGACCTGGGAGAATTTGAACAGAAAGGGACCGTACGAACAAAATACGGCACGAAAGACGAACTGAAAGAAATGATTGACGAACTGCATAAAAATCATATTTCAGTCTACCTCGATGTGGTATTGAACCATAAAGCAGGCGGCGACTTCACCGAAAAGTTCATGGTTGTGGAAGTCGACCCAAACCAAAGAAACAAAGCATTGGGCGAACCGTTCGAGATACAGGGCTGGACCGGTTACAGTTTTCATGGTCGTAAAGATAAATATTCCGATTTCAAATGGCATTGGTATCATTTCTCCGGAACAGGCTTCGACGATGCACAGAAGCGTAGCGGCATCTTCCAGATTCAGGGTGAAGGGAAAGCATGGAGCGACGGAGTAGACGGCGAGAATGGTAATTACGATTTCCTGCTGTGCAACGACCTCGACCTCGACCATCCGGAAGTGATCGCCGAATTGAACCGATGGGGAAAATGGGTCTCCTCCGAACTGAACCTCGACGGCATGCGCCTGGACGCTATCAAACATATGAAAGATCAATTTATCGCCCAGTTCCTCGATGCCGTACGAAGCGAGAAAGGCGATGACTTCTACGCTGTCGGCGAATACTGGAACGGGGATATGGAAACGCTGGACAACTATGTGGAAGCTGTCGGTCATAAAGTCAACTTGTTCGATGTGCCCCTACATTATAATATGTTTCAGGCATCACAGGAAGGAAAAGATTACGACCTGCAGAATATTCTCAAAAATACTTTGGTCGAACATCATTGTGAATTAGCCGTCACTTTCGTAGATAACCATGATTCGCAACACGGAAGTTCTCTGGAATCACAGATCGAGGATTGGTTCAAACCGTTAGCTTACGGACTGATCTTCCTGATGAAAAACGGCTATCCATGCCTGTTCTATGGTGACTACTACGGTATTAAAGGAGAGAAATCTCCTCATACCCGAATCATCGATATCCTGTTGGATGCAAGACGTAAATACGCCTACGGCGACCAGATCGACTATTTCGACCATCCGTCGACCGTTGGGTTTGTGCGCACAGGTGATGAAGAACACCCCGGTTCCGGTCTGGTATTCCTAATGTCGAACGATGAAGCCGGTAGTAAAACGATGAGCCTGGGGAAAGAACATCAGGGTGAAGTATGGCATGAAATAACCGGAAGCATCCCGGAAGAAGTTACGCTGGATGAAGAAGGTAACGGAGAGTTTTCTGTGCAAGGACGGAACCTGGCGGTTTGGATCAAGAAATAAGCCTGCTGCATTATGGATAACATATCGAAAAGTAAAAAGAAACTCACCCTGTCCTTACTGGTTAAAATCATCATGGATATGGTTCGGGGATTTATGGATGACAGCGTACTTCGGTTAAGTGCCTCGTTGGCATATGCCACTTTGTTCTCTATCATTCCCTTTCTTTCTCTTTTAATTACCATAGGAGTGTTTATCCACATGGATTTAACCCATCAACTATATGTGCAGTTGGAGCCGATCCTGGGAAAAGAGGTAGTCGAGACGCTTCGTGGCATTATTGAGAATGCAGCTCGGACCGACTCATCCGCATTTGCCAGCATCGTCAGCCTGGGAGTTTCCATTTTCGGTGCGACTACCATTTTTGCAGAAATACAAAGTTCGCTGAATACGATCTGGGGGATCAAGGCTGTTCCGAAGAAAAGCTGGTTGAAGTATCTGAAGAACAGGCTACTCTCCTTCTCGATCATTCTTATTTTTGCATTTATCCTACTCGTTACGTTCGCTATTTCCAATATTATTTCGGAACTCAGCGCACGTTTCATCAGCAATTATCCGGACGTGGCGAAGTCGCTGGTCAAGACAGTAGGCGTTTTATTGAATATAGGTGTGACCACTACTATATTTACACTAATATTCAAGATGTTGCCGGATGCAAAAATAAAAAGCAAGGATATCTTTATCGGCGCATTCGTAACGACCTTGCTCCTGTTGGCGGGACAGTGGGGAATATCGCTCTATATCGGAATTGCAAATGTCGGAACCGTTTACGGAGCGGCTGCATTCATGGCCGTGACCATCACCTGGATTTATTATTCCGCCATCATTATCTATACCGGCGCAGAGTTCACCAAAGCGTGGGCCAACGAAATGGGTGGAAAAATTTTTCCTGATGAATATGCAGTAGCGACCAAAACGATAGAGATACCTTTAGGAGAACCTGCAGGTGAATTAAAAAAGAATAGATTATAGATATCAATAGAAATGTTTCATTTTTAAATAGTATAAGAATATGTTAGAATATGAATTATGGGGGAATACGCTGGAAAGCTGGGGTATCTCCATCCTTATTATTGTAGGAGCTGTTGTAGTTGTCAAGCTGATCTCGTTGTTCAGCAGGAAAGTGCTTAAGCCTTTCATCACCCGTACGCCAAACCATCTGGATAATGTTATTTATTATTCCCTCGAATCACCCATAAAGTTTGCCGTTATGCTGTTGGGTATCTGGATCGCGATCCACCGACTGGTATATCCGGACAATTTCGTGAAGACGATCGACAATGCTTACCGTATCCTGATCGTTCTGGATATCACCTGGGTCTTTGCCCGCCTGATTGGTGGCCTGCTTGAGATCTACCTGAGAAAAGATTCGACCGGGCAGACCCACAAAATGATGCCGATCATCAAACGAACAGCACTTGTTCTCGTCTGGATCATCGGTATTGTGATGGCGTTGAGTAATATCGGGGTGAATATCAGTGCCCTGTTAGGTACGTTGGGTATCGGTGGTATTGCATTCGCCCTGGCAGCACAGGATACGGTGAAAAATATTTTCGGCGCTTTCACTATTTTTACAGACAAGCCGTTCAATATCGGTGATACGATCCGTGTAGACAGTTTCGAAGGGACTGTGATCGATGTGGGTGCCCGAAGTACGAAGATTATGGACTATGACAAACGTATCATCACTTTTCCGAATTATAAGATCACTGATGCCAACATCATCAATATATCTTCCGAACCGAGGCGCCGCGTAGTTTTAAATCTCGGACTGACATACGACACGACACCTGAAAAAATGAAAGAGGCATTGGATATATTGAAAGCCATTCCCGGAAGAGTCGAAAACGTATCTTCCAACCCTTCGGATACAACTGCTGTTTTCACAAATTATGCGGATTCGGCATTGGTTATCATGTATATTTATTTCATTGAAAAGCAGGGAGACATATTAGGTGTAACTTCCAATATGAACATGGAAATACTGTCCTCCTTCAATAAAGCTGGCCTAGAATTTGCCTTCCCGACCCAAACGGTTTATATACAGAAAGATGAAATTGAATAAACTCAAAGTAGGTGCAAGATACTCTTAAATATCTTGCACCTAAAAATAAGTGATATCTAAATTCATCGTTTCAACAAGAATCAACCTATTCCGGTTGTTTTCCAAAAATCAACCCAAACAGGTTGTTATTTTCATAACACATTTCGCCATCGACTTATGGAAAATCACTCAGAAAGAGAAACTATATTCATTTATCATAGATCAGGTCTTACACATCCTGGTACTGGCTTTCTACTCATCCGGGAAGTGTTATTTAGTCTTATCATACCCCCGAAACTCCCAAACTTATCCATTACTTTTGTCTGAAAGAAGAGATTTTAGACATGAAAACAAAATTAAGCTTCAAGATTATAGCCACTTTGATCAGTATATCACTAGCGGCACTGTTGTTCTCGCAGGGATACTGGCTGAAAGGATTGTATGACTCGACCTGGATGCAAATCAATGGCAACATAGAGGAAGCTATGCGTATGGCTGATTATAAGGAAATATTTATCCGCATCGACGAACTAACCCAAGGAGATACCCATGGAGAGATAAGTCAAAGTTTTACCTTTTCAAAAGAAGAGGATGAAGAAACTGAAAAAGTAGGGATGATGGATACTTTTGCCGTCCATACGGATAAGAATCCATTCAAAAATGAGGATATATCTAAATCGCTGAATGAATATCTTAGTTTGCTTACCGACCTGGAAGGGCAAATACAACAAGCCCTCCACATGAAAATAGATTCACTCATGCCAGTCAACTATAATAAATACGACAGCCTCCTTTCCATAGAACTCAAACAGCATGATATTTTTGTACCTCACAAGCTGGAAATCGTACAATTGGTCGACAGCTTGCCGGAGGTAGTAATGAGTATCCAGTCCACCGACTCTGTTATTGCGACAGAGAACTGGGATAAAGCCTCCCAATTCAACTATCCGATCTCTACACAATCGGAGCAATATTACCGGTTAACATTAAAAACTCCTTTTCAACTGGTATTCAAACAGATGGCCGGAATACTCATCTCCTCCCTCCTGCTCGTGATCCTGATCCTGATAGCTTTCATCTATCTAATCCATACTATTCTCCGGCAAAAAACCATAGAAGAATTGAAAACGGACTTCACCAACAATATGACACACGAACTGAAAACGCCGATCTCCGTTGCTTACGCGGCCAACGACGTATTACTCAATTACGACAACAACGTCAGCGAGAAACAAAAGAAATACCTGGGGATTGTCCGCGAACAGCTCACACAACTAAGCGGCCTGGTCGAACAGATCCTTACGCTTTCGGTAGAGAATCGTAATACATTCCGTCTGAAGCAGGAATCGATTCCTATCACGGATATCATTCCCCCGCTCATTGAACAACACAAGTTGAAGGCCGGTAAGCCTGTCAACATAACCGTGAATATCCCGGACAACATTGCAGTATTTGCCGATCGTACGCATTTCTATAATATGTTGGGGAACCTGATCGATAATGCAGTGAAATATTCGGGAGACAAACCTTGTGATATCTCCATACAGGCAGAGACACAGGCAAACGGGATCCGTATCTCCGTTACCGACAACGGAATCGGTATCAGTGAAGCCAGCCTGCCACATATATTCGATAAGTTCTACCGGGTACCCAGCGGTAACCTGCATAATGTAAAAGGATTCGGTCTGGGACTCTATTACGTAAAGGACATGATGAGCAAACACGGAGGATCGGTATCTGTAAAAAGCCAACCGGGCAAAGGAACCACTTTTACCCTCCATTTTAGAAACTGAAAAAGAAAAGAAAAACTATGGCAAAGATAAAAGTATTACTGGTAGAAGACGAACCGACCCTTGCAATGATCATCAAAGATACATTGGATGGTGAAGAGTTCGACATCGTGTTGGCTGCCGACGGCGAAGAAGGCCTGGCTCTTTACAAAGAAGTAAAACCGGATATCATTGTAACAGATATCATGATGCCGAAGATAGACGGCTTCACCCTGATACGCCATATCCGCAAGACCGACAGCCTGATCCCTGTCCTTTTCCTTTCAGCCCGTTCAGCAGCGAATGATGTGGTCGAAGGCTTCGAACTGGGCGGCAACGATTACCTCAAAAAGCCCTTCGGCATGGCCGAGCTGATCATCCGTATCAAAGCCCTGCTGAATAAGATCACGGTCCGTAAAGAAGAAAAGTCGATCTTCAACCTCGGACAATACACCTTCGACTCCATCACGCAAACCCTGCAATACTGTGGAGAAAAGCAACTGTTAAGCAACCGCGAGTCGGAAATACTCAAACGTCTTTGCGAAAACAAGGATCATGTATTACCGATGAAAGATGTCCTGCTCGACCTTTGGGGCGACGACTCTTTCTTTAATGCCCGCAGCCTTCATGTTTTCATTACAAAGCTGCGTCATAAATTATCGGACGATCCCAGTATAAAGATACTGAATGTACGGGGAATCGGTTACAAACTTATTATTGACTAAAAGTGCCAAGGCTGTGGCATAAGTAAGGAATAACTATAAATGAACCATAGAATATACTAATGAATATGAAAATACTGATAAGCTTGTTACTTCTCTGCTGTACCTCATGGCTAACAGCAAACGACCGGTACGTAATACAAGCGCATATAACAGGCGTAAAAGACGGTACTGTCTTCTTTCTGAAACAATTCGATAACCAGCGGATCATCAACTCCATGCGAATCGAAAAAGATGCTTTCCAAATGAGAGGAACCTTATCGGATATTCCTCAGCATTTATGGTTATGTACAACTATTGAAGATGAATTTTATTATTGTGACCTCCTGATTGATAAAGATACTCTATACATCCAAGGTAACCTCTCCGACTTCCCGCACAATCTCAAATACAGAGGAGCTGAAACACATATGGGATATACAGATTATTTAAATAAAACCAGCCTGGTTAACCAAAGAATAGATAGCCTCAACATTATTTCCATGTATTTACATGATTTGAGGGCAAAAAAAGACAAACGTCTTGGTAATAAGAAAATGGCAAAAGCTGCCTTGGAATCTATCAAAAAAGAAATGGCTGCCAAAACTTTCGAACCCCAGACTGACTTGAAGTTACGTATAGCCCAGCAAGAACGGGATTCCATCCGTATTTCATTTATTGAGCATAATATGGACAAATATGCCGGCCAATTCCTCCTTACCCGTATCATGAAAAAGTTATCGCCGGACTCATTACGTCAGTTCTATCGCCTGATCCCGGTAGAGATGAAAAAAACGAAATTCGCCCGCCTCATCAGTAACCAGATCAATCCCTATGCAGATGACTGTATCCGGCAGGCAGACAACCTGCTATCATTAAGCGGCAGTGCTATTCAAATCAATAAATATACGGAAGAAGCATATAAACTATATGAACAGGGAGTGCGCCTGGACCCGGAACGAACCGACGGATATATTGCCCTGTCAACGATGTACGAACGCCTGCTCCCGCTAAAAGGGGATGAAGCATACGACATATCCATCTCCTACCTCAACAAATTCATCGAAAGTGATGTCAGGGAGGAAGATCGCGAAGAAGCCCGAAAACGGATAAAAGATATAGAATTTCGCAAATGGCTGTCGACCAATATCAATCCGGAAATGATTGAAGTGAAAGGCAGTACATTTATAATGGGATCGACCTATAAAGAAGACAATAATCCACCCCATAAAGTAACGGTTAAAAGCTTCTCCATCAGCAAATACGAAATAACCAATTTCCAGTTTGCCGCTTTTTTGAAAGCCTACGGAAGTCAGGTGGTAAAAGAAGGGCCGGATGCAGGACAACCCTTATATTATGAATGTAACTGGGGCATCGGACAAGGGATACCGATCCACGGTTATGAAGCATACCCGGCCATTTATATTACCTGGTACGGAGCACAGGCTTATTGCCAATGGGCGGGCGGACGTCTGCCCACAGAAGAAGAATGGGAATATGCTGCCCGCGGCGGATTATACGGTAAACGCGATCATCTGTACAGCGGAGGAATGGAACTCGACAGTCTGGGATGGTATGCCGGAAACTCGGAAGGCAAACCACATCCGGTCGGCATGAAGAAACTGAATGAACTGGGCATCCATGATATGAGCGGAAATGTATGGGAATGGTGTTCCGACAGTTTCGAAAAGGATGGCAAACTATATGCTGTCGTACGGGGAGGCACCTGGTTCAACGAACGGGCGAGCTGCCGTCCTACCTGTCATTATTATATTTACCCGGGAAGTAAACATTTCAACAACGGATTCAGGATCGTGAAAGATATCCCTTAATCCGTCGGAAATAAAACCTGGCAGCAGGGTTCAACTCAATTTCTTTAGAGCCTGTGCCAGTTGGTCCGGGCAAGAGGTACCCCGTTCACGGCAATCGATGCCCTCCAATCGTTGTATGGCGTCCTGTACTTCCATACCGACCAGTAATTTTGATAAACCTTGTGTGTTTCCTTGGCATCCGCCCACAATCTGAACTCCGGTAATCATATTGTCTTCAGCCTCAACAATCATCATTTTAGAACATACCCCACCTATAGGAGTGTAAGCTATACGTTGTTTACTCATCTCTTTGTACTTTTATATTCACGGGGTGCAAAGGTATAAATAAAATTAAGTACTTTTGCCAATTATAAAAAACTAACAGCATGACTTACGAAGAAACGCTTCACTATCTATATACAAGCATTCCGGTATTTCAGCACAGCGGAGCATCCGCTTACAAGCCGGGACTGGACACCAGTATTGCACTGGACAACTATCTGGAGAATCCCCATAAAGCCTATAAAACAATCCACGTAGCAGGGACAAACGGAAAAGGTTCCGTCAGTCATTTACTGGCAGCGATCCTTCATCAGGCGGGATATAAAGTCGGACTTTTCACATCTCCCCACCTGATCGATTTCCGTGAACGCATCCGTGTCAACGGTAAAATGATACCCAAAGAATATGTAATAGATTTTGTAGAGCGCCATCGCACCACTTTCGAACCACTTCACCCTTCCTTCTTCGAACTGACTTCTACCATGGCTTTCGATTATTTCCGTGCTGAAGAAGTTGATTTTGCCATTATTGAAGTAGGCATGGGCGGTCGGTTGGACAGTACCAACATTATCACTCCTATCCTAAGTATTATCACGAATATCAGTCTCGACCATACCCAGTTCCTGGGCGATACGGTAGAAAAGATCGCCTTTGAAAAAGCAGGGATCATCAAACCCAAAGTTCCGGCACTGGTAGGTGAAATATATACCCAAAGCGTTGCACAGGTATTTGCCGATGCAGCTCACAGGAATGAGACACTGGTTTATTTTGCTTCACAGGCAGACCTGCTAAACGAATCATATCTGATGGATACCGGCGAATGGTATTTCGATTCCGTCGAGTACGGACAACTATTCGGTGAACTGGGCGGAGTGGCACAAGTAAGAAATGCCAAAACCGTATTGGCTGCTCTCAATCTGCTTTACACTCAGGGAATCGATATACCTCAGGAAGCTGTACGCGAAGGATTCGAGCATGTCGTTGAATTCACCGGACTAATGGGACGCTGGCAGGTTTTGCAGGAAAAACCGAAAGTGATATGCGATACAGGCCACAACACCGGCGGATGGCAATATCTGAACATGCAGCTGAAAGAAGTAATGAAGCGTTCCCACCATACTTATATGATCATCGGCATGGTAAACGACAAAGATATTAACGGTGTGCTGGACCTGATGCCCCAGGATGCTTTCTACTTTTTTACACAGGCATCCGTTCCACGGGCAATGCCGGCAGCCGAAATTGCCGCCATGGGTATGATGCACGGCCTTAGCGGCGTCACATGCGACTCCGTCGCCATTGCTGTTGAACGGGCGTTAGCCAGAGCCGGCGAAGAAGATACGATCTTTATCGGAGGAAGCACATTCATCGTAGCCGATGCCCTCCCCCTTTTCATGAAAGAAGACAAATAATACAACTTAATAAAAACAAATATCATGGTAAAACAAATTCAAATGAAATTGAGCGAATCCAAAACGGCACGATGGTCGGTTTTGGCACTCGTTGCATTTACAATGCTTTGCGGTTACTTCATCACGGATATGATGGCTCCGCTTCAGGATTTATTACAAACCCCCGTTATGAGCGGCGGCCTTGGATGGAGTGGCGATGACTACGGTAAATTTACAAGTGCATACGGCTGGTTCAATGTATTCCTGTTAATGCTTATTTTCGGTGGTATGATCCTTGATAAGATGGGAGTACGTTTCACCGGTTTAATGGCCACCGGTATCATGCTGGTCGGTGTTTTCATTAAATGGTTCGGTATCTCTCATGATTTCGGTGGTGAAACAGTTTCAATTTTCGGAACTGAATGGGGATATCCTCTACTCATAGCCTCTTTAGGTTATGCACTCTTTGGCGTAGGCATCGAGATTGCCGGTATAACCGTATCGAAAATCATTGTCAAATGGTTTAAAGGTAAAGAAATGGCATTAGCAATGGGACTTGAAATGGCGTGTGCCCGTATCGGAACAGGTTTGGCAATCGGTATAACGCCTATTCTAAGCCGGGCTTTCAATAATTCTATCAGCATACCTATTTTTATCGGACTAATCTTATTATGCATCGGATTCCTGTCATTCATCGTATTCGTTGTAATGGATAAAAAACGGGATCAGGAAATTCTCGACGAAGGTGAAGAAGAGGAAGAAGCTCCTTTCCGTGCCAAAGATATCCTGGATATTATTACCCTTAAAGGCTTTTGGTATGTCGCCCTTTTATGCGTATTGTTCTATTCCGCCGTATTCCCGTTTCTTAAATACGCACCCAGCCTGATGATTAATAAATTCGGTATTGAACCTACTCTTTCCGGAATCATCCCTTCGATCCTGCCGTTTGGTACTATCCTGCTGACTCCATTCTTCGGCAACCTGTACGACCGGAAAGGAAAAGGTGCCACCATCATGATGATCGGTGCAATCATGCTTGTATGCATTCATTTCACATTCTCTTTACCATTCCTGGATAATTGGTTGGTAGCGCTTGCATTGGTTATCCTGTTAGGAATTGCTTTCTCGCTTGTACCTTCAGCTATGTGGCCTTCTGTTCCGAAAATTATTCCGGAAAATAAGTTAGGAACAGCATATGCCCTTATTTTTTGGGTACAAAACTGGGGATTAATGGGTGTGCCTTACCTCATAGGTAAAGTACTCGATAAATACTGCATAACCGGTTATGTCAATGAAAAACCGACTTACGATTATACCATTCCAATGATTATCTTTACCTGTTTTGGTATACTTGCACTTCTCATTTCATATCTCCTGAAAAGAGAAGACCGTATAAAAGGTTACGGTTTGGAATTACCCAATATCCAAAAAGATGCAGATAAATATCTGGCTGAAGAAATGATTGGTGAAGGTCAAAGATAAATTCATTATATAAAAAGACAATCATAAGGAGAACGGTGTCAGTAATTTATGTGATTTACTGACACCGTTCTCTTTATTTATAAAAAGCTGCATCCGGTCAACTCCTGTTTCTTTTAATGATAACTACTATTCTTATCCGACAATTTTCCATATTCGTATCGATTGCTCAAGGTTTATTTTATCTCTTGTTGAATAAATCAACACCGAACTTGTAAATGTTAGACATATACAAGCTGCAAACTTGTAAATCCTACTCAGTATCAGATACTTTTAGCCTATAAATATTAAGATTGAGTGTTAAGTATTAATATTATGCAAAGAATTAGTTTCATTGATTTAAATTACATATTTTTGTATTGTGCTTCAGTATTGAAATACAGCACATAACCGACAATAAACATTCAAAAAGTAAGTAATATGAATGGGATACAATTTCAACAAAAATTATTGAGCTTGCAAGAAAACATGATGAATTTTGCACTTATGCTCACTGCAAACCGGGACGATGCTCAGGATTTGCTACAGGATACTACATTAAAGGTACTAGATAATCAGGATAAATTCGTTGACAACGTTAATTTCAAAGGATGGGTTTTAACTGTCATGCGTAATATTTTCATAAACAATTATCATAAGATTGTACGTGTACAGACAGTTGTTGACTCAAGTGCAGATTTATATAATCTGGATGTTGTCAATGATTCCGGATTTGATTCACCGGATAAAGCATATCAAATCAAAGAGATCACTAAAGCGATCAACGGCTTGAACGATGATCTGAAGGTTCCCTTCTCTATGTTTTTAAGTGGCTATAAGTATAACGAAATAGCAGAAAAACTAAATGTGCCCTTAGGAACTGTGAAGAGTCGTATCTTCTTTGCTCGTCAAGAATTACAGAAAAGGTTAAAGGACTTCCAAAATATGTAATCCCTCTTCCCTTTCCCAGTATAACATAAAAGCGACTACTATTCATTTGGTAGTCGCTTTTGCTATTTTCAAACAAATGTTAGTTACCGATAAATTACATGACAACTATTTATTTGAAAAATAAATAAGTTCTTTTCTTTAGATTTATGACAGCTTCGATTATACAAGCTATACGTTACGTTTGTTTATCCTAATTATTTTGCCTACGTTTGTCTAAAAAACATAATTTAAAGGATCTATTCTATGATTTGTTTTCCTAATGCCAAAATAAACCTGGGACTAAACGTTGTTAGTAAACGGACAGACGGTTATCATAACATCGAGACTGTATTCTATCCTATCCCTGTGAAAGATGCACTTGAAATAGTGAATGCAGAAAAACTATCTTTCACCCAGACAGGAATACAGGTGGATGCTCCCATGGAAAAAAACCTTGTGATAAAAGCACTGAACCTGCTGAAAACACAATATGAAATACCGTCTCTGGAAATCCATCTCCTTAAAGCGATCCCTTTCGGAGCCGGACTGGGTGGAGGATCGGCTGATGCCGCTTTCATGCTGAAACTGCTGAATGATTTCTGCAAACTGGATATCCACGCAGACGAACTGGAAAAAATTGCAGCTTCCATCGGTGCTGACTGTCCGTTCTTTATCCGCAATACACCGGTATTCGCTACCGGAACAGGGAATATATTCGAACCAGTCGAATTATCATTAAAAAGCTATCATTTCTGCCTGATAAAACCGGATGTTGCCGTTTCCACTCCGGAAGCCTATTCATTAGTCACCCCAAAAGTTCCGGCAATCTCACTAAAAGAGATTATAAACAAACCGGTCTCCGAATGGAAAAACTTAATGATAAATGATTTCGAAAAGAGCGTCTTCAGCAAACATCCGGTTATCGGCCGGATCAAAGAAACACTCTATCAGGCAGGAGCTGTCTACGCTTCTATGTCGGGGTCAGGTTCCTCCGTATTCGGATTGTTCGAAGCACCGACTCAGTTCAAAGAGCAATTCACCGATTGTTTTGTATGGGAGGGACAATTACCATGAATGTTATAGCCGGTTTCTTTGATGCATTAGCAGATCGCTGGGACGAACTTTGCTATCATGCACCAGAAAAAATCAATCAGATACTGGAACAGACCACTCTGCATAAAGGACTTCGCATATTGGATGTCGGATGCGGAACTGGTGTACTCGAACAGTATCTGTTAACTTATTCGCCAGCCCATATCACAGGAATAGACATTTCGCCACGGATGATTGAAGCAGCACAAAACAAATATGCTACCCCGATAGTCGATTTCCGTTGCATGGATGTTATGGAACTGAAAGACGAACAGTTCGATTTTATTATTGCCTATAGTGTTTTTCCTCATTTCGAACATCCGGATAAGGTAATCGGCCATCTGGCTAAATTACTTATCCCGGGAGGCGAACTTGTGATCTGTCACAGCGAAGGGAGGGAAAACATAAACGGACATCACAATAAACAAGCTAACAAAATATCGTTCGGTCTGCCTACAACCAGGGAAGTTGCCGCCTTGATGGAACCTTATTTTCATATCGAGGCAATGGAAGATACCGACGAACTTTATATGGTCAGCGGAATTCGCTATTAATTAATACAAGATAACATGAATAAATGTACCTATTTACTTTCTGCATTACTTCTCTCCGCCTTTACTCTACAGGCAGCAGAAGATATAAAAGTGATGCAATTTCTGCATACCGGTCCTGTTCCGGTTAATAAACCGATCATGGCAGACAGCCTGAATGTAAACGGAAAACCTTTCGAGATCAAAAATCTGTTGAAATCGACAGTCCCTTTCGACAAAGCATTCGCCAACGCGACCATTCTGGATGCAGATACAGCTGGAATGATCAGTTTCCAGGCTCCGGAAAAAGGATATGCCCTGCATCTTTTCTCCTTTTATCTGAACAGTGACCGTTATACCAAAGGAACTTTAGAAGTTTCCGGACCCGGTTCTTTCGATGTGTATGTAAATAACAAACCGGTGAGTGCAACTTCTGAACTGACAATGGAACCGCACCGGTATGAAGTGGTTGTGAAATACCTGACAGCCGACAGCGATACCTGTCCGCCTACATTAAAGGCAATCTATAAAAGTAAGGAAGAAGCGAAAGTCGTTGCTTCACTTAATCCGGATAAAAGATATACCTCACGGGATATTCTGGAAGGAACAAACTTTCGTGGTGTCAGCCTGTCTCCCAACGGCAAATATGTATTAGTGAAATATTATACACGCCTGGAAGGTGGTAAAAGCGAATCATACGCTCAATTGCGTGAAGCCGCCAGCGGACGTATCCTTTTGCAGGATAAAGGATTTATCATGAGTGCCAGCTGGATGCCGACCAGTAATAAAATGTATTTCACCCGTACCGGCATGAATGGAAAGGAACTGGTGACAGTCGATCCGGCCAACATGCAAGAAGAGATACTGGCAGATAACCTGCCGGAAGGTAGCTTCAACTTTACCCCGGATGAAAAAACACTCCTCTTCACCATACAGGAGGAAGGTCCGAAGGATGGCCCTGACATGCTCCGTATCCTCGAACCGAACGACCATCTGCCGGGATTCCGTAACCGTTATTTCATTTGGCGCTACGATCTGCAATCCGGACTATACGAACAACTGACATTCGGACATAACAGTACATATATTAATGATGTCAGCCCGGATAGCCGTTACCTGTTGTTCAGTACCAGTGAAACGGATTATACATCTCTACCTCATTCCAGCAACTCGTTATACAAACTCGACTTGCAAACGATGGCGGTCGATACCCTTTGGGAACATGCCAAATATGTGAACGGCGGAACTTTCTCTCCCGACGGAAAACAATTACTGGTTAGCGGATCGGGAAATGCTTTCGGTGGAATCGGTTTAAATATCAGGGAAGGACAAATCTCAAATACATACGACGGCCAGTTGTTCCTGTATGATCCGGCTACCCGGAAAGCAACGGCACTAACCAAGGATTTCAATCCGAATGTAACTGGTGCACTCTGGAACAAATACGACGGTCAGATTTATATGATGACGGAAGACCAGGACTATCTGCGTATCTATACCTGTAATCCGGCAAACGGGAAAATCAAACAGATCAATACTTCTGAAGATGTAGTTTATAATTACTCATTGGCAGAAACAGCTCCGGTAATGTATTATTACGGACAAAGTACTTCAAACGCAAACCGTTTGTATGCTTACGACCTGAAAAGTGGAAAGAACCGTCTGATCTACGACCTGTCTGCTGAAAAACTGAAAGATGTTAAACTTGGAGAAGTTCATGACTGGAACTTTACGGCAGAAGACGGAACAACCATACAGGGACGTTATTACCTGCCGCCCAATTTCGATCCGGACAAAAAATACCCGATGATCGTCTATTACTATGGAGGAACTTCGCCGACGAACCGTGCTTTGGAATTCAGTTACTCCATGCATATGTATGCCGCCCAGGGATATGTAGTCTATACGCTCAATCCCAGCGGAACAACCGGATTCGGACAAGAATTTGCTGCCCGCCACGTAAATGCCTGGGGAGAACCGACTGCCGATGAAATTATTCGCGGCACAGAATTGTTCTGTAAAGAACATTCCTTCGTAAACCCTAAAAAGATCGGTTGTGCAGGTGCCAGCTACGGAGGGTTTATGACACAATATCTGCAAACCCGCACCGATTTATTTGCTGCTGCTGTCAGCCATGCCGGTATCAGTGCATTGAGCAGTTATTGGGGAGAAGGATATTGGGGATATGGTTACTGTTCGGTAGCCAATACCGGAACTTATCCCTGGAATAACCCCGAGTTCTTCACTAAACACAGTCCGTTGTTCAACGCTGACAAGATCAAAACTCCGTTATTGCTGTTGCATGGCAATGCCGATACAAATGTCCCGGTTGGCGAAAGTATCCAGATGTTCCTGGCATTGAAACTACTCGGCAAGACAGTGGAATTTATCCAGGTTGACGGAGAAAACCACGGTGTAGCTGATTATAAGAAACGCCTGGAATGGCAGAACACGATCTTTGCCTGGTTTGCCAAATGGCTGAAAGATGAACCAGAATGGTGGGATGCCCTGTATCCGGAAAGAACATTATAAATAAAATTACAAAGAAAGAAAGAAAGGGAGTGCCGATTAACGGTCGCTCCCTTCTTCGTATATAACATATAAGAAACGGCTTATTTCATGTGCGGATTCAATGTATGCCACAGATGGATTTCAGGAATAATACCCATGCTGATCACTTCATCACGCAGTTTGCTCAGATGAACATAACTTTCTGCCAGTTCTGCATTTTCTTTCGGTGTTCCTTCTACTTCTTTATAGAAAATACCGTCTTTAGTGATTTCTGTTTCCATAGCCATCATGATATGGTCGAATTTACCGGAGTGAACATATGTTCCGGCAGGCCAGCGGAATGCTTCGCCACCCATAGCGGCACGGATCATTTCGATTGACAGGTAAGACGGACTCTGGAAAGAAGAACGACCGCGAAGTTCGATGATACGTTTTCCCCCCTGTATAACTTTCACTTTCAAGTCCTCCCATTGTTCATCTGTCAGTTCCGGAGTACCGATCAAATCCAATAACGGTTTACCATCGACAGTTGCAGTAGAAGCAAAAACAGCCATCTGTTCGCCATGACCTCCATAAGTACGACAACCTTTTACCAGGTTCTGACGGATTCCGAAGTGCTGCGCCAAAGCTGTTTGCAGACGGGTGCTGTCAAGTGCAGCCAAAGTACTTACCTGGGAAGGTTTCAATCCGGAATACAGCAATGTGATCAATCCGGTAATATCGGCCGGATTAAAAATAACTACCACATGTTTTACATCCGGACAATAAGCACGGAGATCCTTTCCGAACTGAGCAGCAATCTCAGCATTACCTTTCAATAAGTCCTCACGGGTCATACCGGCTTTACGGGCTGCACCACCGGATGAAACAACATATTTGGCACCTCTCAGCGCTTCGCTGATATCAGATGTAAAAGTTATGTTTGCATATTCAAATCCGGACTGGAACATTTCTTCTGCAACACCTTCCAAAGCCGGAGCAAAAGGGTCGTAAAGACAAATATTAGAAGTTAACCCCATCATTAAAGCTGTCTGGGCCATGTTAGAACCGATCATACCTGCTGCACCTACGATAGTGAGCTTTTCGTCTGTTAATGCTTTCATACTGTATTGTTTTTAAAATAATTATGTTTGCTAAAAGAACACTTATCTAGCTGATAATGTTTGCAATGCAATGCTGTTTTTTTCGACAACAAAGATAAGAGATTGATTTTTCATGTGCCAATCATTAAATACTATCCGCTATAAACAAAAGTTATACCTCATTGCCTTTTCTTTCGTTTGAAACAGTATTTCATAATTGTCAAATGAAATTATTATCTTTGTCAAATGAAAACATTCAAACCGGAGGCATGGTTGCCCACCGCAAGAAACTCGCAGAATGCCGCGAATATCATGACCGCCTCGCAATAGTAGCCGAACAAGCTATTCCTTTTGATCTTGACGATGGCGTGGTGGTGAACTATGCGAAGTTGAGTGATGTTGTAATGAAGTTGAAATAAAAACGTAAAATATGGAAAACAAGGAAGATATTGCTCCAAATCAATCAGATATTGATGGGGTAGAGAAAGAGGACATAAATGGTGAAATGGATGCTGATGTTATAACCAAGCCATTTAAGCCCGATGATATTGATGTAGATATTGCTACAGTCAATCTTGGTTCCGTTATAGAACAGTTGGAGAATGAAGAAATAGAACTTCAGCCGGATTTTCAGCGTGCAACCGATGTGTGGGATAACACAAAGAAAAGTAGGTTAATAGAATCCATTTTATTAGGATTGCCTTTGCCATCTTTCTATTTCAGTGAGGATTCTGTAACTAAAAAGTTGTCTGTAATTGATGGCTTGCAGCGTTTGTGTGCAATCCGTGATTTTATTCTAAAACCCAAAGACGAAAATCCTTTGACTTTACAAAATTTACAATTTTTAAAAAATTTTGAAGGGAAAACCTATTCAGAACTGGAACGTCCCGATATAAGGCGTATAAAAGCATTAAAGATAACAATGAATATACTTCGCAAGACTACACCTAACGATGTAAAGTTTATTATATTTCAACGTGTAAACACCGCAGGAGAACCTTTAACTCAACAAGAAATGCGTCATGCTTTAAATCAAGGGTATGCAGCTTCATTTATAAAGGATTTGGCTGAAATGGATTCTTTTATAAAAGCGACCAAACATTCGGTAAAATCCAAAAGAATGGGAGACCGTGATTTTGCCAATCGCTTTGTAGCTTTCTTTATTGGTTATAACGAATACAATGGAGAATTGGATGCTTTCCTAAACGATAAAATGGGTGAACTGAACAGAATGAATCTGGAGCAAAGAGAATCCATACGGCAAGCTTTTGATAAGTCAATGGCATGCTGCTATCAAATTTTCGGTGATGATTCGTTTAGAAAACGACTCAATGAGAAGGATCCCAGAAAACCTATTTCTAAAGCTGTATATGATACGTTGAGTGTAAATATAGCTTGGTTGACAGATGAAGAGAGGTCTAAATTAATAGACAACGCGGATATATTCAAAGAAGGAATGATGAAACTATTTAACGACAAATCATTTAACTTTGCAATCTCCACAGGCACAGGCAAAAAGCATAGTGTTGAGTTACGCTTTACACGAGTAAAAGAGTTAATTAGAAAAATAATAGAATCATGATTACAAACTTAAATATACATAACTTTAAACTGCATAAACAAACACAGCTCGATATAAAGGGACTGACTATCCTAACAGGCATGAACGGGATGGGAAAATCAACTATTATACAGGCATTGACTTTATTGCGTCAATCATTTCTAATGAATGATTTAGACATCGGTCTCAACCTGAAAGGTGATTTGTGCGATGCCGGAATATCCGGAGAGCTGGCTTGCCAATCATCCGATGAACATTCATTGAAGATAAAATTGAAGTTCTCGCAGCAGGATGATTTGGCATATGTATTTAATTATCCGGATAATATCATGGATACGTTATTACCGGGTACGGAAGGCAATATAACTGATAAGAACGTCCTGTCGAAGTATTCTTTATTCAATGAGTATTTCCAGTATTTGAGTGCCTTCCGGTTTGGTCCTCAGAAAAGTTATAATCGAGACACATCTTTGGTGGTCAGCAAGAAACAGATTTCCAAAATTATGGGACAGTGTGAATATGCTGTTCATTTTTTAGAGCAATATAGAAATATGGATATTCCTATCAAGGAGTTGGCCATAACAGATGAAAATGATATAACGCCGGATTTTAGATTAGTCATACAAGTAGAGCGATGGTTACGTATGATTTCCCCCAATATAAAGATTAATATCGAGCAGTCGGGTGAAGACTTTAAATTGAAATACAAGTTCAATCGAGAAGAAAATACAATTACTGAAGATATAACTGCACTAAATACAGGTTTTGGCGTTACCTATGTGCTGCCTATTTTAATCGCTATACTTAGTGCCGGTAAGGATTCTATCATTCTTATAGAAAACCCGGAAGCCCATATCCATCCTAAAGGCCAAGCTATACTGATGGAGTTAATGGCAAAAGCTGTTGCCAATGGTATACAAATCATCTTAGAGTCACATAGTGACCATATCATTAATGGCAGCCTTGTGGCTGTAAATAATAGGTTGATTACACCAGAGCAATTATCCATTTATTATTTCAACAGAGAAGAACATCAGCATGTTGCTGTTTCTTATCCATTAGAGATTTCTAAGAATGGTCATATCAAACGTCCGCCAAAAGGCTTTTTTGACCAGATAGATATTGATTTGAAAACTTTGACTGGATTCTAAAATGGAACATAGTGAACTTTTTATAATGTTTCCTTCTTTTGAAGAGGTGAAGGAGAAACCACATTACATAAAATCCGTAGATATAATACCTTTGAAAGAGATCAGTAAAACAGTTGACTGCCTGAATGAAATAATTCATTTCTTTCAAAATGAGAATTATGATGGTTATTATGATGGAAAGAATATACAGGCATTTTTGTATCCATTAGAAATAGCCGAAGATTGTTATCCTAATATGAAAACTCGTTTTCGTGTAATGATGAAACAATGGGGAGAAAACTGGCGGAATGATAGAAAACAAAGTGATACAGAAAAGTATTATTATTATCATATGGAAATAAAAGATGATACTCTCTGCGAATTGACAAAACGTAAAAAAGATGCGGATGATAAAAGTACGTTTCTGTTGATAAATAAAGAAGCGTTTTCTTGTTCAGAAGACAGGATTAAGACAAAATGTGATGATGAAAATTTTGACATTGACGTTAGGATGGCAGAAATTAAGCCTATAGCTGAATGGTTTGAAATCAATCGGATGCCCCAAAGAACATTTCACTTAAATCCCAAACATGGTGAACTAGGTAAAGGGGCACACCCTTCAAACAAAGGAGAAAAAGTATCTGTATTAATGTGTAGCAAGGGTGAAGCTGGTATCTTATTAAAAAAAGCGTTAGGTGAAGACTTAAGAACATTATATTTTTATGATACGAAATATAATCAATACATCGAATTTAAAAGAGAAAGTGAAAATGTTTTCCATGCTTTTCATTTAGATAAGGATGATGAGAAACTAATTCCTAATAATATCAAAAAGGCGATTAAGAAACTATCTCAATCATAACCCGAACACCTTACCAAACGGTAAGGTAAGTGGAAGACATTGCCTGTAGTACAGATAATGGTGTGTCTCTGTGTTTAATCGTTTTGTTCAACAGAATTGGGGAAAGTTTGGTTAGTAAACATTACCTTTGCACCATGAAAACATTCAGACCTGAAGCATGGTTGCCCACCACCAAGAAAGAAGTTGAAGCGCGTGGATGGGATTATATAGATGTAATTCTTTTCAGTGGGGATGCCTATGTGGATCATCCTTCGTTTGGTGCTGCCGTTATCGGGCGTACCTTGGAAGCCTTGGGACTGCGGGTGGCTATTGTTCCGCAGCCGGACTGGCGCGGAGATTATCGTGATTTTAAGAAACTGGGAACTCCCCGCCTCTTCTTCGGAGTCTCACCCGGAGCGATGGATTCGATGATCAATCATTATACGGCCAATAAACGGTTACGTAGCGATGATGCCTATACTCCGGATCGCCGGGCAGGAATGCGCCCGGATTATCCCAGCATTGTCTATACCAAAATACTGAAAGAACTTTATCCCGACGTACCGGTCGTACTCGGTGGAATCGAGGCTTCTTTACGCAGGCTGTCTCATTATGATTACTGGCAGGACAGACTCCGGCCGGGTATTCTGGCAGACAGTCCGGCCGATCTTCTGATCTACGGTATGGGGGAACTTCCCATGAAGGAATTGGTTACCCGCTTACAGGCCGGAGAATCTTTTAATTCATTAAAAGATATTCGCCAAACAGTTTATCTGACAGGAAAGGAAGAGAAAAAACCCGATGACATCGTACTTTTTTCACATGAAGAATGTCTTCGCGATAAATTAAAACAGGCTAAGAACTTCCGTCATATCGAAGAAGAATCGAACAAATATAATGCATCGCGTATTCTCCAGCAGGTTGGAAAGCAGACTATTGTAGTGAATCCTCCTTTCCCTCCTATGACGGAAGCCGAAGTCGATGCTTCGTTCGATCTGCCTTACACCCGCTTGCCGCATCCCAAATATAAGGGAAAAGTCATACCGGCATTCGAGATGATCAAGTTTTCAGTAAATATGCACCGGGGATGCTTTGGTGGCTGTGCATTCTGTACAATCTCCGCCCACCAGGGAAAGTTCATCGCTTCCCGGAGCAAAGAGTCTATCCTGAAAGAAGTAAAGGCTATCACGGAAATGCCAGATTTCAAAGGATACCTGAGTGATTTGGGAGGTCCTTCCGCCAATATGTACCGGATGAAAGGCAAAGATCAAAGTATTTGTGCCAAATGTAAAAAACCGTCCTGCATCTCTCCTGCCATCTGTAAAAATCTGAATGCGGACCATACTCCGTTGCTGGACATTTATAAAGCAGTAGACAGTATGCCACAGATCAAACGCTCATTTATCGGTAGTGGCGTACGTTATGATCTGCTGTTGCACCGTTACGACGATGAAATCGTGAATAAGTCGGCTCAGAGCTACACGGAAGAGTTGATCGCCCGGCATGTATCGGGACGTCTGAAAGTGGCTCCCGAACATACGGAAGACAATGTTCTGAAAATGATGCGCAAACCTTCTTTCGATCAATTCGGACAATTCAAAAAAATATTCGACCGTATCAACAAGCAGCAGGGACTTAACCAACAATTAATTCCATACTTCATTTCCAGCCATCCCGGCTGTACGGAAGAAGATATGGCAAAACTGGCTATCGAGACCAAGAAACTGCATTTCCAACTGGAACAGGTACAGGATTTCACTCCTACACCAATGACACTGGCTACGGAGATATATTACACAGGTTATCATCCTTATACATTAGAAAAAGTATATACAGCCCGTACAAAAGAACAGAAACTGGCACAACGGCAATTCTTCTTCTGGTATAAACCGGAATTTCGCAGGCAGATAACCCAGGCGTTACAAAAAATAGGAAAAAAAGACCTGCTTACTAAATTATTCGGCCGGTAAACAATAATATTTCACCTATCCTGCTTGTTAATTACGAAAAAATCGTAATATTGCATTTACTTAATTCATATAAATATGGTAAAAGCACTTTTAGCAGGTATATCGCTTATATTCGTTATATCTGCACAAGCACAAAACGAATTCACGATAAAAGGCAAAATCTCCGGACTGGAGGACAGTACCCAGATTGTCCTTTATCGTAGTGACGGACAAGTCATGAGCCAGATCGCTCAGGATACGGTCATCAATGAATGTTTTACCTTCAAAGGTGAAACCGTCGACAATGCTCCCGAAGCATTAATGGTCTCCAGCCATGACAAAGGGTTTCCAAACACCTGGCTGGATGTATGGGTGGCTCCCGGCAAAGAGACAACCGTTACCGGTAATAATAAACTTATCAGAACATGGAATGTATCGGCCGATATCCAGGAACAGCATGATTTAAACCTGTATGCCGACGCTTGCCGGGAAGAATGTAGTAAAGAACAGGAAATCTATATACAGTTAATGGATTTGTTCTCCAAAGGAAGGACGGGCAATCCTTCCGAAGAAGAAAAGAATGCGATCAGGAATGAAATGAAAGAACTTCAGAAAAAAACGGATTCATTACGACTGATCTCCTCCCAAAAAGAAATCGAAATAATGCAGCAAACTCCTAAAGGAACAGTCTGGATGGATAAATTGCTAGGCCAATGCAAGCAAAGTAAATACATGGAGAACTATCCTTATAAGGAAGATTTGATTGCTTTATACAACAAGTTATCCGATAATGAGAAAAACTCTCAGGCAGGTAAGGAAATCACGGTATGTCTTTATCCTCCCGTTACAGTGAAAGAAGGCGATGAAATGGCGGATACCGACCTTTACGACCTGCAAGGCAATATTCATCATCTGGCCGACTATAAAGGTAAATATCTCCTGGTCGATTTTTGGAGCCGCGGTTGTGGTCCTTGTATGATGGCTTTGCCGGAAATGAAAGAAATATCCGAAACATGGAAAGACAAAGTAACTGTCATAAGTCTGAGCACAGACACAGAAAAAGGATGGAAAGAGATTTCTAAAACGAAAGATATGTCATGGGTAAACCTGAATGATTTTGGAGGAATGAGCGGACTGGCAGCTAAATATAATGTAAGAGGAATACCTCATTACGTCATTATCTCACCGGAAGGGATCATTCTGCATAGCTGGAGCGGATACGGAAAAGGATTACTTAAACGTAAGCTAAACAAATGGGTAAACAAATCAGACCGTGTTATGTCTGTGAAAAAGGAAGGGAACACGACCATTGTTGATTTTCCTATTGAAAAATCAAGCAATACGGAAACTGTAGAGATCAACAGAATAGAGTTGACCGGTTCTGAAACGATTTTCCATATGAAAGCCTTTAATTCTCCCGGATACTGGGTAAGTATCGGCAAGGATACTTTCCTGAAAACAGAAGACGGTACTCATTATCCGCTAACATCAGCAGACGGCATCACACCGGACGAACGCTTCACAATGCCGGAATCAGGTGAATATTCCTTTAAACTGCACTTCCCCGCTTTGCCGGCCGGAACAAAAACAGTCGATTTCATCGAAGGTGATTGCGATTCCTGTTTCAAAATAGTAGGTTTGTCACTGACTCAAGAATAAAGATACGGACTTACCTGAAAAAAATAAGGGACTTTTGAAATGTTAAGACAGGACTTTTAAAAACGAAAGTCCTGACTTTTAACTTCAAAAGTCCCTTATTTTTTTGATAGTGATTATCAAGCCTTTACAGCGATCACTTCAATCTCTACCAAACCATTCTTCGGCAAAGTCTTTACAGCAACAGCCGAACGTGCTGGAAAAGCACCTTCAAACTGAGAGGCGTATACTTCGTTCATCGCTCCGAAATCACCCATATCAGCAAGAAAAACAGTAGTTTTGACTACGTCGCTGATATCAAGACCGGCTTCTGCCAGGATAGCCTTCACATTCTTGAAAGCCTGAGCAGTCTGTTCCTTTACAGCTCCTTCTACAAAATTACCGGTTGCCGGATCGATACCCAGCTGTCCGGAAGCGAAAAGCATATTTCCTACTTGTACAGCCTGGCTGTAAGGACCGATGGCGGCCGGTGCATTTGTTGTTGCAATAACTTTTTTCATTGTGTTTATCTTTTTAGTTGTTTTGTTCTTCATTCATACGCTGGCGGACAACCTCATAAATCAGGATGGAGCTGGCTACCGAGACGTTCAGGGAACCGATCGTTCCGAACTGCGGTATTTTCACCATGCTGTCGCAGATTCGCAGGTTATCCATAGAAACTCCTTTATCCTCTGCTCCCATTACGATAGCAACCGGACCGTCATATTTGATAGAAGTATAGTTCTCATAAGCTTTTTCGCTGGCTGCATAGACCTTGACACCGCTCGCCTGTAAAAAACGAATGGATTCTTCAATGCTTTTCTCTTTACAAACAGGCAATACATGTAACGCTCCGGCAGATGTTTTGATGGCATCCGCATTCACTGTCACGCTTCCTTTAGCCGGAATAACAATAGCATCCACACCGGCACATTCGCAGGTACGGGCAATTGCCCCGAAATTACGGACATCGGTTATGCCGTCCAAAAGTACGATGAAAGGATTCTTTCCCTGTTCATAAACGAAAGGAATAATATCTTCCAGACGCTGATAAGTAACAGCCGGAATAAAGGCAATCACTCCCTGATGATTCTTCCGGGTCAGGCGATCAAGACGTTCGGCCGGTACACGCTGTACAGGAATATCGCGTCCTTTCAGCACCTCGAACAATTCACGGGAAAGTTCTCCCTGCAACTCACGCTTAACAAGTATTTTATCTATTTCCTTATCGGCCTGGATAGCCTCGATTACGGCACGTATGCCGAACACCATTTCGTTTTCCTTCATATTCCTTATTATCAGCAGTTTATTATATAAATTGCAAATATATAACCACTATACAACTACAATCTATGCTTATTTTACTGCAAAGATAAGAATATTATATCAACCAGCAGTCATCTGATTATGGCAAGCGGATAAAAACAAGCTATATATCAGACAACCCACCCGGGGCATATATCAGCCCTTTAGACTTTGGCTCTACTTTATCATTGCCTTTTGTTCGAATAAGAATCGCTCCGGCAAAGCCTAAGGAGGTATACCGTAATGCCTGTGCCGGTGTAAGTCTTTCGATAGAACGAATATCCGCAGGATGCAGAGATTCCAAAGCCCAGGTTGTATCGACTACGTATCCGTCAAGCAAAACAACCAACGTATTCCCATTCCGGGTAATTGAATTACCAATTAAAGCCGCTCCCCGCGTCGTTCGTATCTCATATTTTTCATTTACAGACATTTTTTCATCTTCTCCCTGCTGAATCTCACATATTTCAAATCCGATCATTCGTTCCAGGTAAGGGATTATGTTAGGATACGGTGGATTTTCAAATTCTTTTTCACCCAAATAATTTACGCCATAAAATTCTTTTGTAGAGGGAATGTCTTCCTTTATACGAGCCGTAACAGTGATAGAAGGCAGATGGTAGATTGAAAAAGAATCAATATAGGCAGAAGAAGCAGGCTCCTTTATGCCCATAGAAAATTCTTTATACAAATTTACCACACCCGGAAAAGTATCATTATCCATTATTATCTTATAATCATAACTTTTCCCTTTCTCATTATAGGCTTGCAAAAAGAAACTCTCTCCTTCTTTAAAATCATCAACGCCGATAACAAAACGTCCATTTAGAATATCTGCATCATAAGTAAAGCCTTTATCATTATTAATGGCAATCAGATGTCCTTTTTTAAGAGGGCGACCGGATTCTGTTTCAACATATCCTGATAAAGCCAGCACATCTTCCGGCTTATAAAGATAAGCATAAGAATCCTGCAATATATCCTGCCACATAAAGCGTCCCCATTTTCTGGTTAGCAAATATGTCCTCAATTTATTCGTTGAGTCCATAACAAAGTGCCAGATCAGGAATGGGTCGGGACAAATCACTGTTAAGTAATGCTGCCTTTTCTTCTGTTGTAAATTGATTGGCAGAACTGCGCCGGGAATCATAATAAATTAATGTTTCTGAAACCACCCGATTCTTTTTGTCCAATAAGATACCGGCTATCAACCCCGACGTATAATCTGTAAACGGAATAACACCACTTCTATGTGCTGTATCGATCTTTTGTTGCAAACAGACCGCTCCCCTGTGGAAAAGCATAAAAGAGTAGGTATCGGTATCATCATCGGAGAAAAGTATATTATAACAAATTCGTTCCCTGTTCTGATTTAATTGCAACACAGGTACTGAGGTTACAGGCGGACAAGGAAAACGATGTGCCCCTATCCGGATATAATATAAAGACGAAGAATCAGGAATAAAAGAAAAAGAACCGATCCCATAGCTATCTGTAACCAAATTGGAATAAACCGTATCAGACGAGCCTTTGCACAGAGAAGCAGTTGTTTGTACCGGCAATCCATTTTCATCTTTTACTTCAAAAGCTACATTTTGTAAACTGCCGGATAACAAATGACCTCCTTCAGGGTAAAAATAAACATGGCTGGGAATGTTACCGCTATACCGGGTAGTCGATAGGTTATCGACCGGTATTGTTATTAGAGTAAAAGCTGTTGGAGAAAAATTTTGCATCAAACGAGTATAAGCACGCAGATAATAATTACCGGAAGGCAAATCTGTTTCCAGAAAGAACTCTCCCTTAAAACAAGCGGAGTCACACTTATATTTCTGTCGGCACAAAACAGAATCTTCCCTATTTATTAATTCTATATAAACATATTTACTATAAGTTGAGGGTTCTAAAGCAGTCGCTTCCAGTAAGGTTCCGGAAAAAGAAATAGTATCTCCCTGTCTGTAATCAGAATGATCGGTATGCAATAAAATCTTTTCACTTCGCAAAAAAGTAAACGAAGTAAGAATATTTGTTATACAAACCAATAATAAAAAACAGAAAGTTTTCATATTTCTATCCGACAAAAGTTTAGTAACAAATATAATAATAAAATCGGCAATAAACAATTGAAAAACATGTTTTACAATTGTTTTATCACAGATTCTTATTAATTTGAAACAAAACAATTTTCTTTATTGCTGTTTTTTCCCTTGAATAAGAAATAATACTCCTGTTATAATCAGTGCAGATGACAAACCTGTATAAAAAACAGAAATAAAAGAGTCCGGCAATAAACGGGAATGACGGATTCCCACTCCTAAAGTGATCATAAAAATCATCACAATCCAACCTTTGGCATCAAAGAAAGAAAAAGGACAATTTTTTTCTCCTTTTTGGGCAATACGACGGCTATGCTTTCTGAACAAACGTAAAAATACAAAATTAAGGAATAACAGAAACACAATAACTGCTTCTCCCACCTTTAACACCGAGTAATGGGCATCATGCATCCACGTAAGAATTCCGATCCGGAGAATATTGACTCCGGCTATAATCCATACGCAACCTGCTATAAATAATAATATCCGCTTATTAACTCTGAACATCCGTCTACTTTTACTGAAATGCAAAAGTACGATTTTTAACGACATATCCTAATCCTGAAAGTTCATGAGGCCTCCTTTTCACTATCCAACTCTTTAATCTCCTTATTCAGAAAAACGGAAAGGATGGTCCTTAAAACAACAATACCGCCAAGGATAGCCAGTTCGTCCAAACTGGGTTCCAAGACGGTTTTAAGAATATCTGAAGCGATCAGCAACTCCAATCCCAATAATAAATAAGTACCTAATTCCGCTCGCAGCCGACGGATATTGACTGTTGAATATTGTCCGGTAAATCGCTTGAGTTCGTTTCCCAGAAAAGAGATAAAAGCAACCAGTGCCCCGTAAGTAACAATCAGTAGGCTTACCACACTGATAACCGTAGCCAGAATATTTAGAAAATGTGTGAACATGAGTTTATTCTTTATACTAGGAACAAACTCATGTTCCGGAAAGTTCAATCAGTAATTATCAGCTTCTGCGGTAAACTTCAGAGCGTTTACTTTCCTGCCGTTTATTATCTTTTTCCTTTTTATCCTTTTCTTTTCTGTCTTTGTCTTTCCTGTCTCTATCACGGTCGCGGTCTCTCCGGTTGTCCGGTCTTTTGTCCTTATCGTAACGATCATTTCCCGGTCTGGACGGTTTATTGAAATGCTGGTTATTATTGGGACGATTATGATTGTCCGGACGCCACTGTCCGTTATCATGATGATTGGGACGATCGTATTTACCCCGATACCACTTACCGTCATCAAAACGCCCATGCCATCGTCCGTTTGAATATTCCCATTGAGTATGCCAGTAATGGTCTTCATAACGCCAGCAAATATCAGAGGGACGATAATTCGGATAGTGGGGGTTATTATACCATCCCTGATAATCATGGATACGCTGCGGACGTTCGCGAACAAAACGAACATACAGACGGAATTGCGAAGGAGAAAGAACTCGTTGTAACTTACGGTCACGTTCCATACGCAGATTAAATATCTTCTTGGCAGACTGGTCCCAATAGCGGTAATGCTTACGGGCTTCCTTTTCTATTCTCTGACCGTACTTATGTACGATATTATGATAATCGGCGGCCTGTCTTCCGTTCAGGCGCATGGCCTGTTCCATCCAGAGACAACTCTGGCAATGTGGCTCATTCCAACCAAAACTGATCCAAAACTGAGCTTGTCCCGGCAAACTGCACAATAAAATCAACAAACATATAAAGCTAATCCGTTTCATGACTGTTCATTTTTAGTTAGTAATTACATCTATGACCGTTCTAAGAAGAAAAGGTTTAACAGACATAATCAACGTTTGGTTTTCAATAACTCTTTTGCATTGGCTATCGAAGCGCCGGTTAGTGACGCACCGCTCAACATGCGGGCAACCTCTTTAACACGTTCTTCTTTATTCAATTTTTTAATGCGGGTTATCGTACGTTCCGTTGTATCTTCCTTATAGACAAAGAAATGATCTTTACCTTTCGCAGCAATCTGTGGCAAATGGGTAATGGTTATCACTTGCATCTTTGTACCCAGATCCTGCATAATATCCCCCATTTTATCGGCGATATCACCGGAAACTCCTGTATCCACTTCATCAAAAATAATAGCGGGAAGAGCTGTGAAGCCGGCAATCATTGCCTTGATGCATAACATAAGACGGGATATTTCACCACCGGAAGCAGTTTGGGCAACCGGTTGCAGTTCGCCACTCTTATTGGCAGAGAAAAGGAAACGAATATCGTCCATTCCATCGCTTTCCGGCTCCGGACGGGTAACAAAATCGATAGCAAACCTCACGTTCGGCATCCCCAGCGGAATAACCATTTTTACCAGTTGAGAGGCAATAGCTTTGGAGGCGATCTTACGTTGCTCACTCAAAACAGCGGCCTGCTGAAGTAATTCCTGATATGATATTTCCAACTGGGCTTTTATACCCTCGATCTGCTCGTCGAAAGAGTCTATATCATGTAGCTGTTCCGTATATTTATCCTGAATGGCAATCAACTCTTCCACTGTCGGAACCCGGTGTTTCTGTTCCAATGTGTACAAAGTGTTCAGGCGTTCGTTCACCCATTCGAGACGTTCAGGATTGAACTCGACATCTTCTTTAAGAACATCGGTTTCTGAGGCCAGGTCGTTCAGATCAATATAGGCAGAACGCAGACGTTCGGCAATCTCCCTGGCTTTTGGATAAAACCTTTCCAACGAATCGGCGGTCGAAAGGGCCTCTTTGATAAGCTGTACGCTTCCCTGCTCTTCGCCATTCAACAATTCTGTTATTTTATATAAGGATCCTTTAATATCTTCGGCATGCGACAATGTCTCCAACTCCTGCTCCAGTTCTTCCTGTTCACCGGCAACCAAATGGGCATCCGTCAGTTGCTCCAGTTGGAAACGGATATAATCCTCTTCCTGGCGGTTCTGATCAGCCTTCTCCGTCAAATCTTTCAACTCCCGTTTCAAAGAGAGATAACGCTGGTATTCTTTACGATACAGGATCAGAAGGATTTCGTTTTCCGCCATTACATCGATTACCTTCATCTGGAAGCGATTATCTCCGAGCAACAGGTTCTGATGTTGCGAATGTATATCGATCAGTCGGCTTCCCAGTTCCTTCATGACGGTAAGCGGCACAGGTGAATCGTTAACGAAAGCACGCGACTTGCCGGATGCAAACAGTTCCCTGCGAAGAATACATATTTCCGGATCATACTCCAGATCATTCACATGAAAAAATTCTTCCAGTTGATATTTGGAAACATCAAATGTTGCTTCGATCACACATTTATCCGAACCGCTCTTGATACTTTTCCCGTCGGCTCGTTGGCCCAATACCAGCGACAAAGCCCCTAAAATAATAGACTTCCCGGCTCCCGTTTCACCGGTTATCACCGAAAAGCCGTTATCAAACTGAATATCCAGACTATCTATTAAGACAAAATTCTGTATGAATAAAGATCTCAGCATAATTCTCTTTTACTTTTTAAGTGGCTCCAAACGGGTTGTCATTGCCGGATACAGGTTGGAAAGCATTTTGTATCCTTCCTGCTTTTCGGTCGTAGTTGCTTTAGAATATATGGCAACAACTTCATCCAATTTGGAATCGGCAAACATTTGTAACAGGACAGATGTCGGACGGGTTTTCTTCAATTCCTCCAATGTCGGCAATAAAGACAAGATCGTAGTACGTCCACGATCCACATTAGCAGCCATTTCATCGAGACCTTTCCGGTGATAATTATACCACATGTCACGATATCCTTCCGAAGCATTTTCATTCAATGCTGTTGCTATTGCGTGCCGGTTACGGTCACTGTCAAAGGCTTTCCAACCGTTCCACGACATTTGAGACTGCGCCAGGGTGACAACCTGTTGCGCTTGTTGGAAAAAAGCTGTTCCGCCTCTAGGTGAAAAGCTGTCGAAATCGAGTCCCAGAATCGTATATAAATAGAAAACAACAGTAGCGATCAGGTTACTGTTTAACGTATTCTCCGTATATTCCAACTGTTCGAACTCTGTGTAATCAAAGTCTAATTGTGTATCACGGAAATTCAGCAAAGTCGTTACATAACTTGAGTTGTACACCGGACGACTAGCCTGAATCTGCAATTCAGCCTTATAACTGTTATCAGTAGCCTCGTTGATAATGATATTAAAAGTACAGTCAATCCGTTCGTTGATACCAAAGGTTGCATCCGTCCATTTCCGGGTATTGATAAACTGAGTCAAAGCGTCCTGCAAAGTAGTATATACCTGCTTATTAGTCCCCTGGATCTTATCACTGTTGATTTTGACCTGGGCATTAAACTCGTTTGCTCTATCTTGCGCATAACCGATAAAGGATGTAGTTCCCAACAGGAACAGGAATAACAGTCTTTTAATCATTTTCATTTCAATAATGTTGCCAACTTGTTTACGATATCAACAGCTACCCCTTGTTTTGATTTCAACGGATAACCGGTTATTTCTCCCTGACGGTCGATAATGGATATCTTATTGGTATCGCAACGGAAACCAGCGCCTGCATCACGAAGCGAGTTCAACACGATGAAATCGAGATTTTTCCGCTTCAATTTGCTTTCGGCATTCGTTGCTTCGTTATTTGTCTCCAAAGCAAAACCGACCAGAACCTGTCCTTCCCGTTTAATTGCCCCTAAGGAGGCAGCAATATCTTTGTTCGGAACCAGGTGAAGCATCATTTCCCCTTTACTTTCGCGTTTGATCTTTTCGTCTGCTTGTATCTCCGGACGATAATCGGCTACAGCCGCACATAATATACCGGCATCCGCTTCGGGAAAAGCCGTCATGGCCGCCTGATACATTTCTTCGGCAGATTCCACATCAATCCGTTGTATATTCGGATGCGTGGTCGTCAACGATACCGGGCCGGCTATCAATGTAACTTCGGCCCCTTGCTGTGCACAGGCCTCTGCCAGTGCAAATCCCATCTTCCCGGAAGAATAGTTACCTATAAAACGTACGGGATCAATCTTTTCGTACGTCGGACCGGCTGTTATTACAATCTTTTTTTTTTCAAGGACGGTGCGGGAAGCGAAAAACTCTTCCAGAACAGCTATAATCTTGTCCGGTTCCTCCATCCTGCCTTTACCTACCAGATGGCTTGCCAATTCACCTTCAGCTGGTTCGATGATATGGTTTCCGAATGAACGGAGACGGTCCAGATTCTGTTGTGTAGAAGGATGGGCAAACATATCCAGGTCCATTGCCGGAGCGATGAAAACGGGTGCTTTGCAAGACAGGTAAGTTGTCACCAGCATGTTATCGGCTATTCCATTAGCCATCTTGCCGATTGTCGACGCTGTTGCCGGAGCAATCAGCATGGCATCTGCCCACAGTCCCAAATCGACATGGCTGTGCCACGAGCCGTCGCGGTTAGAGAAAAACTCACTGATAACGGGATTACTACTTAAGGCAGAGAGTGTTATCGGTGTAATAAACTCTTTCCCAGCAGGTGTTATTACAACCTGTACCTCGGCACCTTTCTTTACCAATGCACGGATAATATAAGCAGCTTTATAAGCAGCTATACTTCCTGTAATTCCTAATATGATATGTTTACCTTTCAGCATCATTCTTATTCATTCAAATAAATATTCATCCGAAAGGGATTTTAGTTTCATCCGGGAGAAATTTGACTTTCTCCCGGATGGAATTAATTTTCCTCCCGGATGTATCTTTTTCCTTATAAACGCAACAATAAGATATCGCGCGTTACCTTACTGTCAATATTGTGATGTTCACCCAGATGCCAGCCTTGTTTATCCACAGGAGCAGCCAATGCATCCAAGTCGTTTTCTGTAATGCCACATTCACTCAAACGGGTATTCAACCCCATCCGGCGGAAAAAATCTTCGCAGGCCGTGATTGTTTGACGGGCACGTTCTTCTTCCGTTCCGCCGGTTATACCGAAAACTACTTCACCCATACGGGCCAGTTTTACTTGTTTCTCCTTAAACATATATGTCATAACGCCCGGCAAAAGTATTGCCAACGTCTGTGCATGGTCCAGGCCGAATTGGGCAGTCAGTGCATATCCCATACGGTGAGACGACCAATCCTGAGGAACCCCTTGTCCGATCCATACGTTCAAAGCATTGGTAGCGGCCCACATCAGATTGGCACGGATATCATAATCATGCGGATTATCCAACACCTTGAGACCTTCCTCATAGATCACTTTCATCAGTCCTTCGGAAAAAGCATCCTGTACCTTGGCATTAACCGGATAAGTAAGATATTGCTCTACGACATGAATAAATGAATCGACAACACCATTGGCTACCTGTCTCGCCGGTAATGAATAAGTTACTTCCGGATCAAGTATTGCAAACTGCGGAAATACCAACGGAGATGCAAAATTCAGTTTCTCACGGGTTTCGGCACGTGAAATAACAGAACGCTCATTCATTTCGGAACCGGTAGCCGATAATGTCAATACGACACCCAGTGGCAATGCTTTCTTAATCACACCGCCTTTGGATAAAATATCCCAAGGTTCGCCTTCATAATAATAAGCTGCGGCAATGAACTTGGTGGCATCTATAACCGAACCGCCTCCTACTGCCAGCAGGAAATCAATATTTTTCTCTTTAACGACATCAACGGCTTTCATGCAGGTTTCATAATGCGGATTGGCTTCGATTCCTGAAAATTCAGTCACTTCAAAACCGTTCAATGCATTTGTCACCTGGTCATAGATTCCGTTTTTCTTAATACTTCCGCCTCCATAGACCATTAACACTCTACTTCCGGCAGGAATCAAGGCTGATAAACGTGCAATTGTACCTTTCCCGAATACAACTTTTACAGGATTAGCAAACTTAAAGTTATTCATTGCGTTATTTCGAATTAAAACCTCTCAATTTGATTTCGGTAAGAATCTTCTTCGTATTCAGCGGGAAGTCTCCATTCATAATCCAGGAATAATATCCGGGGTCTGTTTTCAGAACTTCTTCCACCAACTTTCCCTTGTATTTACCAAAGTTAATGACCTCTTTACCATCTTCATTGTAGATCATACGACCGGCAAAATCGACATTGTTAGTAAAACTGGAATATTTGGATAAGAAGTCGATATCATTCTGCAAATCGTCCGGATAACGGTCTAACTGAGCTTTCAGAATCTCATAAGTCGCCATTGTATCGGCCTCTGCCGTGTGAGCATTTTCGAGGCTTTTGTCACAATAAAACTTATAGGCAGCCGATAATGTACGTTGCTCCATCTTATGAAAAATGGTCTGCACATCGACAAATTTACGTTTGTTCAAATCAATATCTACCCCGGCACGAAGGAATTCTTCTGCCAGCAGAGGGATATCAAAACGGTTGGAATTATATCCGGCCAGATCACAGCCTTCAATCTGTGCCGCCAGCGATTTGGCTATTTCTTTAAAGGTCGGGCAATCTTTTACATCTTCGTCCGTAATACCGTGAATCGCTGTCGACTCCGGTGGAATGGGCATTTCCGGATTGATCCGTCTCGTCTTTGATTCTTCCTTGCCGTTAGGGTGAACTTTCACAAAAGAGATTTCAACGATACGGTCTTTTACTATATTTATACCCGTAGTCTCCAGGTCGAAGAAGACTATCGGGTTTTTCAGGTTTAATTGCATTTCTTATTTATTAGTCATTCAACATCATTGGCATAAGCAGCATCAGCTGGTCCTCGTTCTCTTCGTTTTCAGCAGGAACAATTAAGCCGGCACGTGAGGGGTCTGCCAATTCGAGAATTACTTCTTCCGAATTGATGTTACTTAATATTTCAATCAGATAAGTTGCCTTGAAACCGATATTCAATTCTGTTCCGTCAAACTGGCAAACAATCTTTTCTTCAGCAGAAGTGGAGAAGTCGATATCCTGTGCGGAAACCACCATTTCACTTTCCTTCAACTGCAATTTAACCAGGCTGCTTGCCGGATTAGAGAAAACAGATACACGTTTCAACGCATTCAGGAAAGAGATGCGGTCAATAGTAACCTTAAACGGATTTTCCTGTGGAATAACGCTGTTATAATTCGGATAACGGCCTTCGATCAGACGGCAAACCATTTCAAAGTTCGCACAGTTCACATAAGCATTGTTATCATCAAACTTGATATTAACCATTTCTGTTTCCTTACCCAGCAGGTTCTTCAGTAGGTTAGCCGGCTTTTTAGGCAAAATGAAAGAAGCTCTTTCCGGTGATTTTACTGAAAGATTACGCAAACGAACCAGCTTATGTCCGTCTGATGCGACAAACGTCAAATCGTCCGTATGGATATCAAAATAGATACCGTTCATCACCGGACGAAGTTCGTCGTCGGCAGTTGCGAAAAGCGAGCGGCTGATGCCGTTCAGCAACATTTGTGAATCCACAATGATTGCAATTGCATTATCATTCAACGGCTTTTGGAGTGGATAAGTATCCCCTTTCTGTCCGATAAAATTATATTTACCGTTCTGGAAATGGATAAAGATCTCCAGGTTTTCGTCATTGATATCAAAAGTAAGCGGTTGTTCCGGCAGTTCCTTCAACGGATCGAGCAGGATCTTGGCAGAAACAGCGAAAAGTCCGGTACCTTTTGAATTCATCACCTCAACAGAAGTAACCAGACGTGTTTCAGCATCCGAAGCTGTTATAGTCAGTTTATTACCATCAAGGTCGAACAGGAAGCTGTCGAGGATCGGTAAAGAGTTCTTAGACGCAATAACTTTGCTGATAGACTGCAAACGGGATAACAGCGCAGTGCTGGATACATCAAATCTCATGGTTCTTAATTGTTTATATTATTAATTTTATTATTTGACAATATAGTCAGAGCATATCACAAACGCCCATACAAAAGTAAAAAAATATTTGATTAGTGAGGCTATCTTTTATGTTCTTTTCAGCAGAAAGGAAAGAACAAAAAAAGAGGCCCTTCATATCGAAGAACCTCTTTTCTATATCTTTATTAGGAAAGATTATTTTGCGAAATAATCTTTTACAGCTTCATTAGGAATCATTTCTTCCTGGAAGATGTAAGCACCAGTCTTCGGAGACTTAACCATCTTAATTACTTTTGAGTAAGTACGACCGTCACCTTTCTTAAATGTTGCAACTGCTTTTTTTGCCATCGTTTAAAATCTCCTATTACTTAATTTCTTTGTGTAAAGTCATCTTCTTCAGGATCGGGTTGTATTTCATCAACTCCAATCTCTGAGTAGTATTTTTTCTATTCTTAGTAGTGATGTATCTGGATGTACCCGGCATACCACTTTCTTTGTGTTCAGTACATTCCATGATTACCTGAACTCTGTTACCTTTTGCTTTCTTTGCCATTTCTTATTTTCCTCCAAATTAAGCGTTTAAATAACCTTTTTCAGCTGCTTTTTTAATTGCTGCATCTAAGCCCAGCTTATTGATAGTACGCAAGCCTGCGGCTGAAATATTCAGGCTAACCCAACAATCCTGTTCTACCCAGTAGAACTTTTTAGTAAACAGGTTAACATCAAACTTACGTTTCGTTCTTCTCTTAGAGTGAGAAACGTTGTTGCCAACCATTGCTTTCTTTCCGGTAATTTGACAAATTTTAGACATTGCTATCTTCTTTTTTTATTAACGCAATAAATTAATTACAACTCCTGCTATCTGTCTTCCCTTTCCGAACTAGCATCATGATCAGAACGAAGATTCTAATAGAGTTTCTCTCTTTACAGGGCGCAAAGGTAAAAATTATTTTTGATTATTCCACACAAAACGCCAATAAATTTCACTTATAAATACATACAAGCTTCCGTACAACAAAAATACAACTTTATTGGTTCTAGTAATAATAATAAACATAAATACTTACGTAAAAATTATGACTAGAAACTTTAAAGAAGCAGTAGAACACAGGAGAACCTACTATAACATCACCAACAGCTCTCCTATTTCGGACCATGAGATTAAAGAACTCATCGCATTCGCAGTGAAAAACGTACCTTCTGCCTTCAACTCGCAGTCGACACGAATCGTTCTTCTTTTGGGCAAAAATCATAAGAAGTTCTGGGACATCACCAAAGAAGCATTGAAAGCTATCGTTCCGGCAGAAGCTTTTGAAAAGACACTTGCCAAAATAAATACCAGCTTCGATTGCGGATATGGCACCGTCTTGTTCTTTGAAGATATGGAAGTGGTTGAAAATTTGCAGAAAGCATTTCCCAGCTACAAGGATAATTTCCCTGTCTGGTCGCAACAGACTTCTGCCATGCACCAGTTCGCTATCTGGACGATGCTGGAGGATGCCGGTTTAGGTGCTTCCCTTCAACATTACAATCCTTTAATCGATGAAAAGGTGCAAAATGAATGGAAACTCAATCCGAACTGGAAGCTTATCGCACAAATGCCGTTCGGAACACCGACCCAAAAGCCGGGAGAAAAAGAATTCAATCCCATCCAGGAACGTTTCTTTACTTTTGAATAATTTAATTTGCAGGTTATGAAATATGACATAGCCATTATCGGAGGAGGACCGGCCGGCCATACAGCCGGTGAACGGGCCGCCGAAAATGGATTAAAAACAATCCTCTTTGAAAAGAATGCCATTGGCGGGGTTTGCCTGAACGAAGGCTGTATTCCGACTAAGACATTATTATATTCAGCCAAAATACTGGATAGCATAAAGAGCGCCGCCAAATACGGAATCCAGGTAGACAATGCCCCGGGCTTCGACTTGGGCAAAATTATCGCACGTAAAAACAAGACCGTCAAAAAACTGACACTGGGTGTCAAAGCCAAGCTGAACGGCAACGGCGTGACAATCATACAGGGAGAAGCTGTAATCCGGGGAGAGGAAGACGGATATATATTGATTCAGTGCGGCGAGGAAGTTTTTGCGGTAAAGAATATCTTGCTTTGTACCGGTTCGGAAACCGTCATTCCACCGATAAAAGGATTGTCGGAGATTGCTTACTGGACTTCGAAAGAAGCACTGGATGTGAAAGAACTTCCCCGGTCGATTGCTATTATCGGTGGCGGAGTAATCGGAATCGAATTCGCCTCTTTCTTCAACAGCATGGGGGTTAAAGTGAAGGTTATCGAGATGATGCCCGAGATACTCGGTACGATGGATAAAGAGATATCAGCAATGCTGCGGTCCGAATATACCAAAAAGGGCGTCGAATTCTTTCTTGAGACAAAAGTCATCGAAGTCACACCCGACAGCTTGATTGTGGAAAAGGACGGAAAGACTGAGACAATTGAGGCCAACAAGATACTGGTCAGTGTCGGACGAAAAGCCAACACGAAAAACCTGGGCATCGAAACACTGGGCATCGAACTTCTCCGAAACGGCATAAAGGTAAACGAATACATGCAAACCTCCCACCCTAACGTCTATGCCTGTGGGGACATCACCGGCTTTTCCATGCTGGCCCATACTGCATATCGGGAAGCGGAAGTCGCCATCAACCACTTACTGGGACACGATGACCGGATGAGTTATAAGGCTGTCCCGGCCGTGGTCTACACCAATCCGGAAGTTGCCGGCGTAGGAAAGACGGAAGAGGAGTTACAGGCTGCCGGTATTATATATAATGTAGTAAAGATACCGATGACCTACTCCGGACGCTTTATGGCCGAAAACGAATCGTTCGCCGGACTGTGCAAACTAATAACGGATACCGACGACCGTATCATCAGTTGCCACCTTCTGGGAAATCCGACTTCCGAAATCATCATCGCAGCCGGCATCGCCATCGGGAACGGCTTTACCACCGAAGAATTCAAAAAGAACATCTTCCCCCACCCGACAGTCGGGGAAGTCATCCACGAAAGCTTATATTTATAATGCTTTGCATTCATAACACCCATACAGACGCCTGGTTCAATCTTGCCGCAGAAGAATACCTCCTAAAGAATTTCTCAGAAGATATCTTTATGTTGTGGCAGAATGAACCGGCTGTCGTTATCGGCAAATACCAGAATATCCGGGCAGAAATGGATATCGAATATGCCCGGCAAAAACGAATCAGGCTGGCACGCCGTTATTCCGGTGGCGGTGCCGTTTATCACGATATGGGAAACCTGAACCTCACTTTCATCGAAAACAGCAATCAGATACGCTCTTCCGTATTTACCGAAAGTATTATCCGCTTTCTGAAACATTACGGACTACATGCCCGTTCCGACGAAAGGCAGGGGCTGACAATCGACGGCCTGAAAATTTCGGGCAGCGCGCAAGCTATCCATAAACGGAGAATGCTGCATCATGCCACGCTCCTTTTCTCCACAGATTTGGAGATACTCGACCGGGCCCTCCAGCCTTCTCCCGAATATACCGGCGGGGAAGTTACGGCACATCCTTATTACGTTCCATCAGTAAAAAGCCCGGTAACCAACCTGGCGGACAAGCTGCCTGTTTCCGTTTCCATCGACGAATTCAAACAGTCTTTATCCGATTATTTCTCCAACGAAAACACCTCCAGCGAACCATACGAATTCACCTGCCACGACCTGGAAGAAATCCGGTTGTTAAGGAATAAAAAATATGCAGACGTAAACTGGATTTTCAATACTTACACCCTGTAATATAGAACTTTCACCTTCCCTTCCTTGTTCCATTATAACAATAGAATAAACCCGGACACGTCCGTTTGATTTATTCATCCGGCGGTAAACAAAAAGATAAAAGTTAATTACATTATGGCTACATTTGAAATAAAAATGCCCAAGCTGGGCGAAAGCATTACAGAAGGAACGATTATCTCCTGGTCTGTAAACACCGGCGACTCAATCAATGAGGACGACGTACTCTTTGAAGTAAGCACAGCCAAAGTAAGCGCGGAAATCCCCTCTCCCGTTGCCGGGAAAGTCCTTGAAATATTATTCAAGGAAGGTGACACCGTTGCGGTTGGCACAACCGTTGCTATCATCGGACTCGAAGGCTCGGAAGATGATACGGATAATGATACAGCCGCCCATACGACCATTCCCGAAAAAGAATCTGCTGAAACACCGGCAAACGACAAGAACGTTCCCTCCGCCACACCCGTCCCTAAAGCACAGGCCGTCACAGAAAACGAAAGATGGTATTCACCCGTCGTACTTCAGATGGCCCGCGACGCTAATCTGTCGCAGGATGAACTGGACCGGATTCCCGGAACCGGCTATATGGGGCGCCTGAGTAAAAAAGATATGAAAGAGTATCTCTCGGGAAAGAAAGATGCGACAACGAAAACGCAATCCCAACCAGCTTCACAGACTGTAACTGAAAATAAACCGGCTCCGGCTTCACAGGCCAAACCGGCACAGACAAGTCCGGCATCTTCCGCTCCCGCTTCACAAGTAATATCTTCCGCCCCGGTATCAGCCGGCAGCGAAGACAAGGTGATGGAAATGGACCGTGTAGGCAAGATTATCGCCGACCATATGGTTATGTCGAAGAACGTATCGCCCCATGTGACAACTGTCGTGGAAGTGGATGTCACCAAACTGGTTCAATGGCGCTCACGCAACAAGGAGGCATTCCGGAAACGGGAAGGCATCAGCTTGACTTATATGCCGGCCATTACGGAGGCAACAGCAAAAGCCTTGTCCGAATTTCCCCAGGTAAACGCCTCCGTCAACGGCTACCAAATCATTCTGAAGAAACATATCAATGTAGGAATCGCAGTCTCGCTGGATGACGGAAATCTGATTGTCCCGGTTGTTCGCGACGCCGACAAGCTGAACCTGAACGGCCTGGCTGTCGCCATAGACACCCTGGCAAACAAGGCACGCGACAACAAACTCGCGCCGGACGATATTCAGGGAGGCACCTTCACAATCACGAACTTCGGTACATTCAAGAACCTGTTCGCTACACCAATCATCAACCAGCCACAGGTTGCCATCCTGGGAGTCGGTTATATAGAGAAAAAGCCGGCGGTCATCGAAACACCGGAAGGCGACACCATCGGAATCCGGCATAAAATGTATCTGTCCCTGTCATACGACCACCGTCTTATCAACGGTGCCCTGGGAGGTGCTTTCCTCCGCCGCATTGCCGATTATCTGGAAAACTGGAGTCTTTAATAAGTAAATCAATTAAACATGAAAAAGTACGATATAAAAAATACGGACAAAGAAACACTGCAAAAGTGGTTCTATCTGATGACACTCGGCCGGGCTCTCGACGAAAAGGCCCCTGCCTACCTGCTGCAATCGCTGGGCTGGTCGTATCATGCTCCCTACGCCGGGCATGATGGGATTCAGCTTGCGGTCGGGCAGGTTTTCAAAAAGGGAGAAGATTTCCTGTTCCCTTATTACCGGGACATGCTCACCGTCCTGTCGGCAGGAATGACTCCCGAAGAAATTATACTCAACGGCATCTCCAAGGCGACCGACCTGACTGGCGGAGGCCGCCATATGTCCAACCATTTTGCAAAAACAGAATGGAACATCGAAAATATATCCTCCGCAACCGGCACACATGATTTGCATGCTGCCGGCGTCGGGCGTGCCATGGTTTACTACGGGCACAAGGGAGTTGCCATCACTTCCCACGGTGAATCGGCCACTTCCGAAGGCTTCGTCTACGAAGCAATCAACGGTGCCAGCACTGAACGCTTGCCTGTCATTTTCGTCATCCAGGATAATGGATATGGCATTTCCGTCCCGAAAGAAGACCAGACCGCCAACCGCAAGGTTGCCGACAACTTCTCGGGGTTCAAGAACCTGAAGATTATCCATTGCAACGGCAAAGACGTCTTCGACTCCATGAACGCCATGACAGAGGCCAAAGAGTATGCCCTCAACCGTACGCCGGTCATCGTACAGGCTAACTGCGTACGCATCGGCTCTCATTCAAACTCAGACAAACATACGTTATACCGCGATGAAAACGAGCTGAATTATGTAAAGGCGGCAGACCCTTTGTATAAGTTCCGCCGCATGCTTCTTCGCTATAAACGTTTCACCGAAGAAGAGTTAAAGGAGATAGAAGACAAAGCAAAGAAGGACCTGTCCGCAGCCAACCGGAAAGCGCTTGCCGCTCCCGACCCCGACCCTGCCACGGTTACCGATTTTGTCTTACCCGAACCTTATATCCCCCGGAAGTATACAAATGGCATACCACACGATGAAAAGGGAGAAAAAGAAACATTGGTCACTGCCATCAACAAGACGCTGAAAGCGGAGTTCCGGTACAATCCGGACACCTTCATCTGGGGGCAGGATATTGCCAATAAAGAAAAAGGCGGCGTCTTCAACATCTCGAAAGGGATGCAGCAGGAGTTTGGCGACGCCCGTGTCTTCAACGCTCCGATTGCCGAAGACTATATCGTCGGTACGGCCAACGGCATGTGCCGTTTCGACTCCAAAATACATGTCGTGATAGAAGGCGCCGAGTTTGCCGATTATTTCTGGCCGGCAGTCGAACAGTATGTGGAATGTACCCATGAATACTGGAGAAGCTACGGACAGTTCACGCCCAACATCACGCTCCGATTGGCTTCGGGCGGATACATCGGCGGCGGCCTGTATCATTCGCAAACGATAGAAGGGGCGCTGACGACCTTGCCAGGTGCACGAATCGTTTACCCTTCATTTGCCGATGATGCCGCCGGATTGCTCCGGACAAGCATGCGTTCGAAAGGGTTCACCCTCTTCCTCGAACCGAAAGCTTTATATAATGCGGTGGAAGCCTCGGCCGTGGTTCCCGATGACTTCGAGGTTCCTTTCGGCAAAGCACGCATCCGCCGCCCGGGAGACGATATGAGCATTATCACTTACGGTAATACCACTCATCTTTGCCTGAACGTTGCCGAACGGTTACAACGGGAACATAACCGGAATGTCGAAATTATCGACCTCCGCTCCCTGATACCGTTAGATAAAGAGACTATTTTCGAATCTGTTAAGAAGACAAGCAAAGTCCTGATTGTGCATGAAGACAAGGTCTTCTCCGGTTTCGGGGCGGAAATTGCCAGTATGATTGGCGCCGAGCTGTTCCAATACCTGGACGCTCCGATACAGCGCGTCGGCTCCCTCTTCACCCCCGTCGGATTCAGCCCGATACTCGAAAAGGCAATCCTGCCGAATGAAGAGAAGATTTATAAGGCGGCAAAAGAATTGTTGGATTACTAAAAAAGCAAACGAATAATGAAAAAAATAGGATTATTTTATGGAACCGCGACAGCTAAGACTGCTGCTGTCGCCAAAAAGATAAAGGAAGCGTTCGGAGAAGATATCGTCGATATCATTCCTGTCGAACAATCTGAAGAAAAGGAGTTTAATGCATATGAATATATCATCGCTGGCTCTTCCACCTGGTTCGACGGCGAATTGCCGACCTACTGGGACGAGACGCTCCCCGAACTTACCGGTCTCGACCTGACCGGCAAGAAAGTCGCCCTCTTCGGATTGGGAGACCAGAAGAAGTATCCGGATAATTTCGCCGATGGAATCGGCATTCTGGCAAAGGCCTTCACCGACCGGGGAGCCACCCTGGTTGGAAGGACGTCGCCGGAAGGATACCATTTCAACCGATCCGGTGCACTGCAAAACGGGCAATTCCTCGGATTGATACTGGACATAGAGAACCAGTCCGATAAAACCGATGAAAGAGTCCGGAAATGGGTCGGACAGCTAAAAACCGAGTTTGAGAAGGGTGCCCCTTCTTCCGACGAAGAATTTAACTGCTGATCGTTCCTCGTCAAGAAATACGATAGTTCCACCGCCAATCTTCCGGCGACATCTTAAAGCGTCGCCGGAAAACCCGGAACAGGCCGCTGGGACTATAACCACAACGTTGTGCCACCGCCCGTATTTCAGATTTACTATGCGCCAGCATGTATTTGGCCATCTCCAGCGAATAGTCTTCGATAAACTTCGCGACCGACGTACCGGCCAGCACCTTTATTGCACCGTTTAAATCGGAGACGCTCACTTCAAGTTCCTTGGCATAATACTCCACCGGAAGCGCCCCTCCGGCATGAAGCAACGGCATAAAATGATCGATAAACGTATTGCCGCTCGGACGATAACCGGGAACGATAGCAGGAAGGCCCATCCAGCGCTCTTCTTCGGTTGCCGGATGAGGATCGATGCTTACAAACAGTTTGGTGACTGATATGGTAGGAAATTTATGGCTCATGCGTTGTTCTTTTAAAGTTACGCAGGTAAAGATAAGGGATAAAAAGCGGAGAAACAAGTCCAAACAAATAAAAATATTGCCAGGCTGATTAGCGCGGCAATTTCGGAGTCCTACAACAGTGCCGGCTTATTTAAAAAGGCATTTCATACAACTGCAAAAATGCCAGACTATTTAGCGAGGCACTGCCGTAGACCTTCAATATTGCCGCGCTAATCAGCCTGGCATTATATACATTATATTTCTTCTTCTGAAGCCTTATAAAAGCCTATCTCCGATAGTTGCGGAACATCCCTTGCCCCGTTTATAATAATCCGGGCCTTGTTGCAACGTACGGGAACAAAGCGGAGAATCAGGGAAGAAATATCGTTTTCGTGGATCAAACCGCGTTTATCGGGAGGCAGGTTCAGGAGCAGCAGCGAGTTCTTCCCGACCGAACGGACAATGTCTCCTTTCCCCTCTTTCCAGGGAGTGGAGGCCACCGAAAAATCGGTATAGGCCGAGGGCCACAGGCAGAGACTATTATTGTATAATCTTATCACTGAAAGGCATAAAAACGGGTTGCCCTAAAATCACTTTCCAGGCAACCCCTCCTTTGTTGTACGAAAAATAAAAAACAGTGGGCTATTCTCTTCCGCCCCCCAAAGCCCTGTAGAGATTAATCACGCTTTGTATCTCAGTAAAACAGTTGGCGGTACGGGTTAGTTGTGCGCTGAGCAGACTCTGCCTGGCGGTCAACACTTCCAGATAAGTGGTCGTGCCGTGCTCCATCAACAGAGAAGTGCTTTTTAATGCTGCTTCCAGGGACGTGATTTGCTTGTCCAGCAAAAAACTCTTTTCACGGCTGGTTTGACAAGCAGTCAGGGCGTCATTCACCTCGCTTCCGGCATTCAGCAATGATTGCTGGAAGGCAAGGGCCGCCTCTTCCTGTTGCAGCTTGGTAATCTTGTACTGGGCGATAATCTCCCCACGGGCAAACAATGGCTGTGTCAGTGAACCGACTGCCGAAGCAAGGAACTTGCCCGGGTTTACAATCATCGAACCGGCATTGTTCGTCCATCCCGCGCTACCGCTCAATGTTATCGAGGGATAGAAAGCGAAACGCGCCTGGTTGGTCCCGTAGAAAGCGGCTTCCAGCGTCCTTTCGGCCGAACGGACATCGGGACGGTTTGCCAGCATCTGCATGGGAACACCGAGGGAGAAATTGTCGGGGAACTGTTGTACTCCCAACTCTCCCCGTTCATAATATCGCGGAGTCTCAGCCAACAAAAGGGCGAGACTGTTTTCCACCTGGTTTATCTGCTCCTTCAGGTCCAGCACGGAGGACTGTACCTGGTAATATGCCGCTTCCATCTGCGATACGGCTGATTCGTTGGACAAGCCTGCTTTCATCAGGGCACGGGTGGAAGCAACGGTTTCGCTCCATGCTTCCTCCGTCTGGCGCGTGATGTAAAGCTGCTCGTCCAACATCAGCAAAGTATAGTAGGTGTTGGCTATACCGGCTATCAGCTGGGTGCGGACCGCCTGCTGATAGTCACGGCTTTGGGCAAATAGTGCTTTAGCTTGTTCTTTCGCATTACGCATACGTCCGAAGATATCCAGTTCCCAGCTGGCGGTGATAGGCAACGAGTAAGTCTGCGTTGCCTTACGACCGTCGAAACTACTCACAGATCCCTGCGGCGTAAAGGCGAAAGAAGGAAGAAATGCCAGTTTTGCAGACATCAAAGTCGCTTCGGCCTGCTCCACACGGAGTTGGGCCGACTGGTAATCGGTGTTGTTCTGCAAACCATGTTCGATAAGTTGTTGCAGCTGCGGGTCGGTGAAGAGTTCACGCCATTCCATGTTACCGAAGCTGGCGGTATCTTCTGCCACCACTTCCTCGCCATAGAGATGGTCGGGGACGGTGGTAGCGGGTTTATATTTGCTGTATATGCCGCAACTGCTTAACAAGGCAGATACAGTCGTTAACAGAATTATCTTTTTCATATTCCTTTTATTTATTGATTATTCAACGCCGCCACGTTCGGCTGCACTTCTCTCCTGTTCCAGCAACACCTGCACGTCGGCTTCTTCTTCCATCGGTTTACGTATCTTTTCCTGTAGATATTCAAAGATGATATAGAATACCGGAACTACAAACAGCAACGCCAGTGTTCCGACAGCCATACCGCCAACGACGCCCGTTCCCAACGAACTGTTTCCGTTGGCACCTGCACCGCTGGAGAACATCAACGGCAGCATACCGAAAATCATTGTCAATACCGTCATCAGGATAGGACGCAGACGAACCTGTGCGGCTGAATAAGCCGATTCGACGATCCCCATTCCTTTGCGGCGGCGTTCGATGGCGTACTCCGTAATCAAGATAGCCGTCTTTGCCAGCAAACCAATCAACATAATCACACCTGTCTGCAAGTAAATGTTATTTTCCAATCCGAATATCTTGGCGAACAGGAAGCTCCCCATCAACCCGAACGGCACGGAGAAGATCACGGCAAACGGAACCAGGAAGCTCTCATAAAGACAAGCCAGAATCAGATAAATAAGGAATATACAAATAGCATAAATGAAAACCGTCTGTGCACCGCTACTGCTGGCCTCTTCGCGGGCCATACCGCCGTATTCGTATCCATATCCTGCCGGCAGGCTCTGTGCTGCCACCTCTTCGATAGCCTTCTGCACCTCACCGGATGAATATCCTTCGGCCGGGTTCACATTCGCTGTAATGGTGCTATACAGATTGAAACGGTTGGACGTTTCCGGTCCGAGCACTTCTGTCAATGTCACGAACTGGCTGATAGGAGCCATTTCCGCACCGTTACGCACGAACATATTATCCAAAGACTGCTGGTCCAGGCGATACTCGGGCGAAGCCTGCATCATTACGCGGTATACTTTACCGAACTGGTTGAAGTTCGAGATATAAGCGCCACCGCAATAACTGCCCAAGGCATCGAGTACGGTGCTTGGTGAGATACCTGCACGTTTACATTTTGCCGCATCGACATCTACCGATATCTGCGGGAAGTTCATCGCATAAGAAGTATAGGCCATCGTTATTTCCGGACGCTGGTTGAGCGCACCGAGGAACTGCATCGACGAATTATAGAATGTAGCCATATCGCCACCCGTTCGGTCCTGAAGGTTCAGTTCAAGGGAATTACCCATACCGTACCCCGGAATCATGGCAGGTTGGAAACTGAATATCTGTGCTTCCTTTATACCGTAGAACTGTGCATTGAGGCGTGCAGCCACAGCATCGGAGTTATGCTCCTTCCCTTTTCGCTCGCTCCAGTCTTTCAGGCGAACGATAATTGTTCCGTAAGAAGTACCCTGCCCGGACATAAGTCCATATCCGGCAACACGGGCATAGTGTTCTATTTCAGGAGTATTATTCAAAATATCTTCCAGCTTGTTCATTACCTTGTTTGTTTCTTCCAGCGTGCTTTCCGGCGAAGTACTTACGTTCACCATGATAACGCCCTGGTCTTCCTGCGGCACGAGTCCCGTCTTAGTGGTATTCATCAGATAAACCAGCAGAACGATGGCAGCCACCAGCGAAGTCCACACCATCCAGCGATGATGGATAAAGAACATTACACCTTTCTTATATTTACCCAGCACAGCATTGAACGAAGCATTATAAGCTGCACGTACCCGTCCGTTGATACTCGTTGCACTCTTCGTTCCGTCCGACGGACGCATCATAATAGCACACAGAGCCGGACAAAGAGTCAACGCCGAAATCATGGAGATACCTACCGCAGTAGCCATCGTGATACCGAACTGTGTATAGAACACACCCGACGTTCCGCCCATAAATGTTACAGGGATAAACACTGCCATAAATACACAGGTACAGGAAACGATAGCCATCGTCACATCGCCCATCGCATCTTTCGTAGCGAGATAAGACGACTTATATCCGGCATCGAACTTCGACTGCACCGCCTCGACCACCACAATGGCATCATCCACCACCGTTCCGATGGCAAGTACCAAGGCAAACAGCGTCAAGATATTCAAACTGAATCCGGCAGCCACAAGGCAGGCAAATGTTCCGACCAGCGACACTATAATAGAAATAGACGGGATAAGCGTACTCTTCAAGTCCTGCAGGAAGAAGTACACCACCAGGATAACCAGGATGATGGCAATAACAAGCGTCTCCACCACATTATGTATGGAAGCGAATAGGAAGTCGTTCGAACTCATCATCGTGACGAACTCCGTCCCTTCCGGTAAGCTCTTCTCCATCTTCTCCATCTGGGCAGTTATTTGTTTGTTGACAGCGGTTGCATTGGAACCTGCTGTCTGGAACATCATGAAAAGAACAGCCGGTTTACCGTCCATCTCGCTACGGAAACTGTACGTCAACGTACCCAGTTCCACATTAGCCACATCTTTCAGGCGAAGTACGGAACCGTCGCTCTGCGAACGGATAACGGTGTTCTGAAACTCTTCCACGCTTTTCAAACGTCCGCGATACTTCATCGTGAACTGGAAAACATTCCCCGAATTTTCTCCCAGCGAACCGGTAGGCGCTTCGATATTCTGTTCGCCCAGCACTGCCGTCACATCCGAAGGAACAAGGCCGTACTGCGCCATCCGTTCCGGACGCAGCCAGATACGCATACTGTATGTATCACCCAATTCCATTACATCACCCACACCTTCAATACGTTTGATTTGGGGAACAACATTGATGTCCAGATAATTGGCGAGGAAAGTCTGGTCGTAACGACCGTCGGTGCAGACCATTGCACCGATTTGCAGGAAGCTGGTCTGGCGTTTCTGTGTAGTCACACCAATCCTTGTTACCTCCGCCGGCAAAAGTCCCTGTGCCTTGGATACACGGTTCTGTACATTGACAGCTGCCATATCCGGGTCTGTCCCCTGCTTGAAATATACCTGTATAGTTGCCGAACCGGCATTGGTGGCGGTGGAAGTAATATACATCATGTTCTCCACCCCGTTAATACTTTCTTCCAGCGGCATGACAACACTGTTCATCACAGCATCGGCATCGGCTCCCGTGTAAGAAGCGGTCACATAAACCGTAGGCGGCGCAATGTCGGGATACTGTTCCACCGGCAGCGTAAAGAGCGAAATAAGCCCTATCACCAAAATCAGCACGGAGATACAGATAGCCATCACCGGCCGTTTTATAAATATGTTTCCTTTCATATTCTTTTTCTCCTTGTTTTATTTTACGACAGTACCTTCGCGTACCAACCCGGCACCTTCCGATACAATTTCATCACCGGCTTTCAACCCGTCGAGCACGACATACTCGCGCCCGTCGTTAATACCGGCTACGGTTATCAGGGTGGAGACAGCCTTGCCGTCCACGACCTTATAGACAACAGTCTTATCCTGCAACCGGACAGTCGCCCCCTGCGGGACAACGATACAGTCTTTATAAACGCTCGGTATCACTACCGTGCCCGATGCTCCGCTATGAAGCAATCGCGATTCGTTGGGGAATACCACACGTGCCACCACCGTACCTGTCTGCCGGTCGATGACTCCGCTGATGGATTCTATGATTCCTTTTTTGTCGTAAACCGAATTATCGTTCAGCTTCAGTTCCACTTCCGGCATGTTCTTCAATGCGTCGTCCATGCTTCCGTGCTCGCGGGTCAGGGCCAGCAACTGGTTTTCAGTCATGGAGAAATAAACATACATATCGGAATTGTCGCTTACTGTCGTCAACGGCTGTGGTATACTCGCGCTCACCAATGCACCTGCACGGTAAGGCAATGCGCCCACAACACCATCGCACGGACTTTTCACTTCCGTATAAGAGAGGTTATTGCGTGCATTCAGTTCCTGCGCTTCGGCCTGTACCAATTGTGCCTTGGCAGAAAGGAAAGTGTTCTCAGCTGTTTGCAGGCTGAAGTCCGAAACGACTTTCTGAGCATTCAGTTCCTTATTACTGTTATAGGTCAATTCTGCTGTTGCCAGTGCGGCACGTGCCGCTTCCACGTTAGCAGTAGCCGTTTTGAGAGCTGCCCTGTAAGGCACCTGGTCAATAACGAACAGCACTTGCCCACGACGTACTTTTTGCCCTTCAGTCACGTAAAGTTTCTCAATTGTACCTGATACCTGAGGATAAATGTCGATATCCTGCCGCCCACGTATCGTCGCCGAATAAGAAGAAGTAAGCTCTTTGTCCGCCGGAGCCACTTTCATAATTGAATAAGAAGATTTCATCTGTGCATCCGGAGCTTGTTTACAGGATGCCATCCACATCGTACAACCGACAATCCCTATCAGCCGTATCCATTTTTTACTTGTTTTATTCATACTATTGCTATTAAAAACTGGGACAAATGTAGACGAAAGGAACATAGCCGTAGTGCCCCATTTCTCTCCAAGGATGTCTTATTTTCCTCCACCATCGCTTTTTTACGCTAATTTTATACACCCATGCGGAATACAGAACATCAAAGTAGTGAAATAGAACATCTTAGTTGTCCGGTTATTCGCCAAATTTGCAAAAACAAAAATAGAGTATATGGAAAATGAAGAAATCAAAACTGTCAGTATAGAAGACTTTAAGACCAACGAGCACATCATCGATTATATAGATGACGATTTTGCAATAGTGAACAGCCTGGAAGGAGCTCCAACCGGTAATGATACGGTACGATTAGATTGTTTTCTCCTGGCTATTTGCGTGGAAGGCTGCATTCAGCTGGATATAAACCGCAAAACTTATCAATTGGAAGATGGCGACCTGCTACTTGGCCTTCCCAACACCATCATCAGCCATATTATGTTAAGTCCCAGGAATAAAATCAGGCTTGCCGGTTTCTCAACCCGCTTCCTGCAGCGTGTCCTCAAAATGGAGAAAGTGACATGGAATACGGCCATCTATATACATAATAATCCGATAAAGCACGTTGGTGAAAACAAAAATGAAATCTTTTTTTATTACAGGGATTTAATCGTTGCAAAGATAAACGACGATCCTCATCATTATCATAAAGAAGTAATACAACATCTGTTTTCCGCACTTTTCTGTGAGATGCTGGGAACTCTCCACAAAGAAGCCATCGAACTGGGAGAGGTCGGACATGCGAAAGAAGGGATTAAACAGGCTGATTATATTTTCCGGAAATTCGCTGAAAAGTTATCGGCAGACAATGGCATGCATCGTTCGGTATCTTATTTTGCTGATGCGCTCTTTTACAGCCCCAAATATCTGTCGAAAGTCGTCAAGAAAACATGTGGAAGGACACCTTTGGAACTAATCAACGAAACAGCCATTGAGCATATCAAACACCGCCTGAAACACTCCGACAAATCCATCAAAGAAATTGCAGAAGAGTTCAACTTCCCCAACCAATCCTTCTTCGGCAAGTTTGTAAAAGCTCACACCGGTATGTCCCCCGCACGTTATCGTGATGCGAGGGTAGAATAGTTTGTTGTTTTTTTATCTACCGACCCGCTTTTTTCAAGAATAGTTCCTACATTTGTAGCCATACTCTAATAATAAATAATATAAGACTATGAAGAAAAAGAACGTAGAATATCAATATCCGGAAAGTGAGCCATTCTCACTCCACGAACCAGTTATGTCATATCAACAAGATATATCATCTAGGGAAATACCCGAACATATTTTGAAAGATATACAAATCAGCCGGGAAGAATACAAAAAGGGGTTGGCAATTCCAGTCTCAGACTTCATGAAGAAATACAAGGATGAATTATAATCTCGTAATTACTCCTAAAGCCCAACAGGCTATTGACAAGACATGTGATAAGGTTCTGAATGCTTGGGGAACCAAATGTTATAATAATCTGATTGATGAATTGGAGCACTGCTTTAAAATAATACAATGTTATCCGTTGGCCTTTCAAGAGAGTATTCACTATCAGGGAATCAGACAATGTGTTGTTACCCCTTTGAATATCATTTATTATATGATTGAAGGAAACGACATTGTCATCCTAGCTTTTGAAGATACCCGAATGAACCCCGATAAAATAACTTTTTAACTCATCCATCAAGAATAGAGCAGAATTTATTTATCTTTGTCTGCGAACGTTATAGAACAGAAATAACCTTTGAACACTATTAAATAGAAGATCATGAAAGAATTTGAAGAAGCACTAGTTTGCAAATGTAAGAATGAGAGAATACCTGAAGAATTCAATTACTTCGGAAAAGTCATTGGCGAATGGGACCTCGACTGGAACGACCGACTCAATACCTCCACCCCACGTCGTGTGAAAGGCGAATGGATATTCTCATGGGTACTCGACGGTATGGCCGTACAAGACGTTTTCATTGTCCCTTCAAGAGCAGAGCGGCTCACTGATATTCAGCCCGATGCCGCCTACGGAACCACCATCCGCTTGTTCAATATCGAAAGACAAGTCTGGGAAATATTCTATGGATGCCCCGAAGAATGTGCACGTCTCGAAGCAAACAAGGAAGGTGACGAAATCATCCTCACTGAAATAACCTCAAAAGCTATGAAATGGATTTTCTCCGATATCACCGATAATTCATTCACCTGGCGAAGCATTGCTAAAAGCCCCGCCGGAGATTGGATTACACTCGCAAGAGTCTACGCTACCCGCAAAAAGAAATAAAAACAGCAATCTTTCATAATAACAAATGGCATGCAAATTAAAATTATTTATTCAATCTGCATGCCATTCATTATTTCTCATACTTTAGTTCTGCGCCCGGTACTCGTTCGGAGAAGTTCCTACGCACTTCTTGAAAAGACGGGTGAAATGCTGCGGATACTTAAATCCCATTTCATAAGCTATTTCGCTGATAGAACGGCTGGTGTCGAGCACCTTTTCCTTCGCCATGTCAATCAACATCAACTGTATATGTTCCTGAGCCGATTTGCCTGTTTCCTTTTTAATCAAGTCGCCCAGGTAATTTGCGGAAAGATGTAACTGGTCTGCACAATATTGCACAGACGGCAACCCAATCTCTTGTGGCTTATCCGACAGGAAATAGTCGTTCAATATCTTCTCGAACTTCGACAATGTATCTTTATTTACATTCTCGCGGGTAATAAACTGACGGTCATAGAAGCGCAAGCAGTAGTTGAGCAACAGTTCGATATTGGAAACAATCAGCATCCGGCTGTGTTTATCGATCCCCCTGGACAGTTCCAGTTCTATATTCTTCAGGCAATCGATTACGATTTGCCGCTCCTGTTCCGACAAGTGAAGAGCCTCATATACTTCATAGGAGAAGAAATTATAATTCTTTATATTGCGTCCGAGTGTCGTCCCCCGAATCAAATCCGGATGAAACAGCAACGCCCACCCTTTCGGCTTTATCACCTCTCCGTCATTCGACACACCGACCACCTGGCCCGGCCCCGTGAAAACCATCGTACCTTCCTGGTAATCATAATAATTACGCCCGTATTGCAAGTCGCCGCATTTTACCTCTTTCAGGAAGACTGCATAAAAGCCGTAACTCATCCGGGCACGTTTTATGCCCGCTACTTTCGAGAAGTCGATCACGCTAACCAGCGGGTGCAACGTTTCCTGCCCTATCCGGTCATTATACTGGCAGATATGATCCATTTTTTCTATTTCAGCCATAGTCTTTCCTTTTAAATGTTTCAGTACAAAGTTAATAGATTTTTGTTATATCAGTCAAACTTCAACTATTTTACAGCCTCCGTATATTCCTCATCAGTCACTTCCCCAAGCCATTCCGCGCTGTTTTCGCTTACCTTCGGAGTGATTCCGATATGTGTAAAACGGCTGTCGGGTGCAGCACCATGCCAGTGGACAGTATTGGCCGGAATATTTACCACATCGCCCGGTTGCAGGCGTTGGGCCGGTTTGCCTCTTTCTTGGTAATAGCCGACTCCTTCAGTACAAAGCAGGATTTGTCCTACTGCGTGGGAATGCCAGTTGTTGCGGGTGCCAGGGGCGAAAGTTACATTATAAATGTTACAATCATATTCCGGTTGTGTGGAAAGCATCTTCAGCCAGGCATCGCCGCTGAAGTTAGCAGTAATAAGATTGCCCAGTCCCAATACCGGTTCTTTTACCTGAGTTTTATCTTCCATTATTTCTACTGTTTGATTATTTCCGTTATTGTTCTTACTGTTGCACACATTCACTGCAAAGAGTGCCATGCAAATCAGGATGATTACTGAATTCTTTTTCATACGCTTCCTTATTTAATGGTATTTTATCATCTTCCTTTCGATGTTGCAAAAATAAGGAAACAGTGACAACCAAACTGTAGACGGATTACAGATATTTATACCCAAATTACGGATTACCATTGGGATAGTAACACACGTCGACAGATTATTCTACCATCCCCTTGTCGATACCAAATTTCTCATCCGTCTGACATTTTCCGGCAGGTTCCACATGCACTAGAATATCATATACATTGTCTATCGAGTTCTCAATGCTTTTCTCTACGGCATCGGCAATTTCATGGGCTTGCATAAGTGTCATCTGTGGATCCACTTCTATGTCGAGGGTAATATTATACAGGTTTCCTATCATCCTCGACCTAACCCGGTGTGGATTACCTGCACCTGGCACTTTCTCTACAGCTTCAAATATCTTATTATATACATTGACATCTTTCACACCATCCATCAGTTCGACATTGGAGTCCATGAAGATACCGATAGATGATTTTATAATGAACAGGCTTATTATCAATCCGGTAACCGAGTCGAGTATCGGCAATTTAAATATAAACGTGAATATCAATCCCAGCAGAACACCGGATGAGATAACCACGTCATTACGCATATTGACAGCATTTGCCGTCAGCATAGAACTATTGATTTTCTTCCCTTGCTTATACTGATATAACGCCAGCAGAAGTTTGCCGGCAATAGAAAAGACAGTAACATATATAGCAATAGCAGACGGTATCTCTTTTGCCTCGTCCGAAAAAATACTTTCAACAGACGACAACAGCATCTGCACACCGGCATAAAATATTACAAGCGACAGGATCTTCGTTGCAATACTCTCCGCTTTCTCATAGCCGAACACATACTTTTTAGAAGGTGGCCGGCTCATAATCCGCGCCGTAAAAATCATCACAACAGAAATAATTACATCTGTCGCCGAATCGATACCGTCCCCCAATACAGCTAAACTGCCAGCCAATAAACCTACAATAATTTTCGATACGGAAAGTACAGCGTTACCAATCGTGCTTATCCATGATGTTCTTATCAATATTTTCTCCCGTGACATATCTTTGCCTTATTAAGTAAATAGATTTTACAAACAGGGGATAAATATAAGCATAATATATCTGCCCGCACAGCCAAACGATACAACTATTTTCCCTTATTGGTTTTAATTTACCCTAATTTTCAACACATCCTGTTTCCCAGCTACTTATCAAGCATAAAACTTTATAAAAGCCCATTCCAACATTCTTTACTTTTACATAGTTATTGTATTTTTATATCATTATATATGATAAAAGATTTAAACAAAATCAGCTATAAAACAAATCGAAATATGGAATATAAATAAATAGTTATCAATATATTACAATAAAAACAAATGACTAAAATAATCGATCGTTTATTTTAGTCTGTGCAAAGGTATGAATTATTTTTATATCCACAAGACATATATTTTTTTATAAAAATTGATTTTCAAAGTATTAAATGTTTTTTAACATGAGGTTAAAAAACACATAATGATGACTAGAAAAAACGATCGTTTTTTCTAGTCATTTTTCGTTAGCACACACATGTGACTGACGAACTTTGTCGTGTCCAATAACTAGTATTAATGTAATGGCTTACCTACTTATTACTTTATCGTTATTCATATCAATAATCCTTTCAAGGCTTATTATTCCGCGTATTCTGGTAGTTGCACACCGAAAAAAACTGTTCGATATACCTGATGAACGAAAAGTCCATAGTGGAATAATTCCCCGATTGGGTGGTGTTTCATTTGTTCCCACCATCCTGTTTTCGTTAGCCTTTGTCACCGGATTAAGGTATATTGTCGGACTTGAAATAGCCATTGACAAGCTTAATTTCATAATTCCCGAATTTTACTTCATGGTCTGTGGTCTGATGTTATTGTATTTATCAGGTATAAAAGACGATTTGGTAGGACTACGCTATCGAAGCAAATTCATCATACAGACCATAGTCGCCTGCTTCATTCCTCTGTCAGGCTTGTGGATCAACAACCTGTACGGCCTTTTTGGTATCCACGAACTTACACCCTGGCTAGGCATCCCCTTCACTATCTTCCTAACCGTATTCATTGTCAATGCCATTAATCTGATAGACGGTATTGACGGTCTGGCATCAGGACTAAGTAGCATATCGTTGCTCGCACTCGGTAGCCTGTACATCTATTACGAACAATGGGTCTATGCCATGTTTGCTTTTTCCACATTGGGGGTGTTACTTCCTTTCTTCTATTATAATGTATTCGGACAGGCCGACCGTTGCAAAAAAATATTCATGGGCGATACCGGTAGCCTGACATTAGGCTACATACTTGCCTTTTTAGCTATCGCTTATACCAACAACAATTCCGAAAGAGCTCCTTATACCGAAGGAGCCATCGTCGTTGCCTTTTCAACATTGATTGTTCCCATATTCGATGTGTTCCGGGTCATATTGGTACGTGCCCGAAATCATAAAGGGTTATTCAATGCAGACAGAAACCATATACATCATAAATTTTTGGATATGGGCTTCAGTCCGCGCAAAGCAATGATCAGCATATTGGCGATGGCATTAGCTTTCAGTGTCATCAATATGACATTAATATCCTATGTAAATAACAATGTTTTGTTTATAATGGATATTGTTGTTTGGGTTGGGTTGAATTTGTGGTTTGATAAGATCAGGGACAGGAGGCAAAAACTGAAGATATATAAAAAAAGACAAGGACGATTTGCGTGAGAAAAATAAAATAGAGGAATTCAAGACCGTAGGAAAATACGAGGTAAAGTGGAATTTTTGACATTTGAACCTTTGACTGATTGTTTTCTACTATCCGATTTTTCGTATTTGATATGAAGTTGATTTTGAATAGTTCTATAATTAGAAGAAAAATAGTAGCAATATAAATAGAAAGTCAACTGCTTGCATATCTTTACTACTTTTAACAGTCTTTGCTGTTTGTGCTCCTTTTTTGTTCACTGCTTGATTGAAAAAAAAGATTTTATTAAAGGAGTATTATTTAAAGTTTTTTTGCAACAATAAGACTGTATTATAATAGTTAAATTAAATGTTTTCATGAGCAAAAGTCAAAGAATAATCAAAAATAGCTTATTACTTTATTTGAGGATGGGACTTATAATGATTGTAACATTATATACGTCTCGAAAAATACTGGAACTTTTAGGTATTGAGGATTTTGGACTGTATAATACGATAGGTGGAGTCGTTCTGATTTTTACATTCGTTAATGCAGCTCTTTCAAGTTCTACAGGTCGTTTTCTTGCTTATGAGTTAGGAAAAAATGACTATAGGGCTTTTACGAGATCATTTAACATAAGTTTAGTTTTACATCTGTTCATTGCTGTTTTTTTCTTACTGTTAGCGGAAACAATTGGTATTTTTCTTGTTAATTTTTGTTTAAATTTACCATCAAACAGAATACAAGCCGCAAATTGGGTATATCAATTATCGGTGGTAAGTGCTTGTATTAATATACTGAGAGTACCTTTCAATTCATGGGTTATAGCATTTGAGGATTTTACATTTTATGCTCATATTGGAATTATAGAAGCTATATTAAGGTTATTACTTGTTTTCTTTCTTTCTTATTTACCTGGAGATAAAGTAATATTATATGCTTGTTTAGTGATGTTGCTCTCTGCCTTTATAACTTTTTGCTTTTATATGTATTGTAGAAGGCAACCTTATTATCATTTTTATTTTGTAAAGAAGCGGGATGATTATATAGGGCAAATAAAATTCTCTGCTTATCGATTGCTTGGAGCTTCTTCACAACTAACTGAACAGCAAGGTGGAAATATGATAGTTAATATTTATTATGGTGTAACAGTTAATGCAGCAATAGGTATTTCAAATCAAGTAAATGCCGCAATAAATAGCCTTTTGTCTGGTTTCCAGAATGCATTTCAGCCTATTATAACCAAGTTATATGCCTCAGGTAAAAAAAATGAATTATTTCTTTTTATCTCAAGTACGTCAAAATTTTCTATTCTTCTATTTTGCTTTTTAGCAATTCCTATAGTCTTGAATATTGATTATATACTACGTGTATGGTTAACTAACGTACCGAATTACACATCAATATTTTGTATATTAATTATCATCTGCTCAGCTGTAGAAGCTTTATCTGCACCTTTGTGGATGACAATTTTGGCGACTGGAAATATTACGATATACCAAGTGGTATTATCAAGTCTAACTTTCTTAGGTTTTTTTGTAGCTTTTCTATTCTTGTTTTTGGGTGCGAGTGTAGAAACGATTTTTTATTCACGCATAGTAACCTATGTCGGCATATTATTGTTTAGACTTTATTGGGTTTGCCGACAAATGAATTTTAGCTTTTATGATTTCTTAAAATCAGTAATTTTACGTTCTCTTTTTACCATTGCTATATCTTATATTATAACGTTAGTAATATGTGACAAATTACAAAATCTAGAAAAGTTATTATTCTCAGGAATATCCCATATAATAGTTTTTGTTTTCATTAACTATTTTTTCTGCTTAAGCAAGATGGAGCAAGAAAAGTTGAAAAATTTACTCAAAAGCTTAATAAAATGAATATGATTAACTGGAATGAATACCCCTTGAATTTACTAAGCAAAGCTCAAGTGGAAAAAGCAGTATCAACATCGTCTTATGAAATTTTGGATATAAATGCTCGCGAGTTGTTATCGCCTAATCGTTTTGATGTTTATGCAAAACTTCTGTATATAGACCATAAAGTTAAAGGAGTAGACATATCTTATGCGATGAATGTTTACAAAAAGCATATAGATGTGATAACTGGATATACGTTTTCTGAATATGGTCAACCGAACAAAGATTCGTTTGAGAAGTATGTGGAATGTTTCAACAAATTGATTGACACCTTTCAAAAGGGAGGATATGATCCGTCATTGTCTTTGATTCCGGTAGATGCTGATTATGTTCCTATTGATGGTAGCCATCGTGTGAGCTGTGCGGTTTATTTCAATCAAAAAATACGGGTTGTTAAGTTTGTAGATTACAGACGATCGGCTTTTTCAAGTCAATGGTTTAAAGAGCATCATTTATTGGAAACAATACAAAATTCAATTTCTTTGGAATTTTGTAATTGGCATTCCGATATTTATATGGCATGTCTGTGGCCCAATGGATGTAAGATGAAGAAACAACGAGAAGAAGCACTGCAACTGTTGGAACAGAATTTCCCAATTGTTTCTATTTGTCGGCATGATTTAGGACAGAATGGATTGCGTAATTTGCTGATTCAAGTATATGGTTTTATGTCATGGACGGGAAATGCAAACAATCATTTTTCGGGAGTATATCATAAGTTGAACGAGATTAGTACTGCAAATAATAGTGTTGTTGATTTTATATTGTTTCAAGCAAGCAATCTTGATAAAGTATTAAAGGTAAAAGATCAAATTCGAGATATATTTAAAATCGATAAAGGAGCCATTCATATTACTGATAATACAAATGAAACAGTTCAAATTGCGAATTTAATTTATAATCAGAATAGCATTCATCATTTAAAATATGCTTGTCCCGATAAGTTTCTTCATTCTTATAATATGTGTATGGATTTTAAATCATTATTACTGAATAATGGTTATGATTTATCTCATTATATTATAGATTCATCTTCTGTGATGGCGATGTATGGCATACGGGAGGCTGGTGATTTGGATTATCTGACGATAGAAACCGATGATAAAAAACAGTTATTGCATTCCATAGAACCCTGTTCTATGGAATGCCATGATAAATTTTTAATTTATCATGGCATTCCTGTGGAAGATATGGTGTTTAATCCCCAAAATTATTTTGTATTCAATGAATTGAGATTCTTGTCTTTGGAGAGAATTAAAATATTTAAGCGTAATAAAGCGGAAGAGAAAGATTTGTTAGATATCCGGCTGATAAACTCTTTCCTATCAATCAACGATAAATATGTTTATAAAATATTATTGTTGAAAAATTATTATCGACGAAAGAAAGCATATCTGATTAATTGTATGAAAAAAATGATTCGTACGATATTATTAAAGATTCATATATTGGATTTGGTTAAAAGAATGATAGGGCGGAAAACTATATGAAGACTTATATAATCAACCTGAAAGACGCCGTTTTGCGCAGAGAATATATGCGTAAACAGTTGCAACTTCTTCCTCCTTCCTTATCTGTTGAATTTATAGAAGCAGTGGATGGTAGAATCATGTCGTCACAAGAACGTGAAAATAAATTTGACACAGAGAAGTTTCGTTTACGATATACAAAGGAAGTGCGTCCGGGTGAGATTGGCTGTACCCTTAGCCATCAGATGTGCTATGAGAAGTTAATGCATTCTGAGGAGAAATACGCGTTGATATTGGAAGATGATATTGTCGTTCGTCCGAATGTAGATTCGGTTTTTCCCTGCATAGAAGAATTGATACAGACGGATAAACCTCTGGTTATTTTGTTATCGGGCTGGTATTGGTTTGGGGAAACAAAAAAAATAGATACACATTATCATGTTGCTAATGTGTATGATGCTTTTCTAACTCATGCCTACATCATTAATCGGGCTGCTGCTGCTTTATTGATAGAGCCGCGTCCGTTTATCACTGCCGATGATTGGTTTTATATACGTAAGAAAGGTGGGAAAATTTGCGCCTTACTTCCACATCTTATCGATCAGGATTGGAGTGGTACGAATCCAACTTCTATTAATGAAGTGAAAAGAGTAACCTGCAAGGGAATGTGGAAAAGAAAGTTCCAAATACGTTTACATTCTTTATATTTGAAGGTCTTGAAGTTGGTAAATCATTTTGAAAAGGCGTGAATGGATGGAACTAAATGAAAAACAACCGAAAGTAAGTGTGATAGTTCCTATTTACAATGTGGAGCAGTATATTGAGAAATGTGTACGCTCTTTGATGGAGCAGACATTGGAAGATATAGAATTCATATTTGTAAATGATTGTACTCCTGATGATAGTATGACGGTATTACGTCGTGTATTGAAGGACTACCCCGCCCGTGAATCACAAGTGACGATTTTGGAACATAAAGAAAACCGGGGATTGGCTGCTGTTAGAAAAACGGGAATGGAAGTAGCTATCGGAGAATATATAATACATTGTGATAGTGACGACTGGGTGGAAAAAAATATGTATGAAAAGTTATTGGAAAAAGCAATAGAGACAGAAGCAGACATAATAGGCTGTGATTTCTATAATGATTATGTCGGGCGTTCTGTTGTGCAAAAGCAATCGTTTGTGTCAGATTCCAAAGAGTGTGTCAGAAAGATGTTAAGAGGAGAATTGTATTGTTCTACTTGGAATAAACTTATTTCAAGGAAGCTATGGGAACGGTCTAATGTTTCTTTCAAAGAGGAAATTAATATGTGGGAGGATGTATCTGTGATAATTCCTTTATGCTTTTGGGCAAATAAAATAGCCTATGTTCCTGAACCATTGTATCATTATGGTCATTATAATGCAACTTCTTACATTTATAGCATGAGCGAAAAATCACTCATGAATATGATAGAAGTTATTGCTATGTTGGATAATTTTTTTCAATGTCAACATTATTTTGAGACATTTGAAAAAGATTTTCGCTTTATGAAACTCACAGTAAAACTAAATTTATTGTTGGGAAGTAAAGGGGAGCAGCAAAGAGTGTGGAATAGGCTTTATCCGGAAGCGAATAGTGTTATTAATGAATATCACGCAATTTCTTTTTATTGGAGAGTGGGATTACAGTTGGCTACTTGGGGTTGTTTGTTTCTTTTCAATATACTTGCTAGAATTGGGAAAATATTGCATTCAATGCAAGGTAAATAAGGTGGTAGAGTGAGAAATTTGCTGCTGTTTGTTTTATTATTTTGCTATACGTTTGCCTTTTATATAGGTGAATTTTCTATTTCTTTATTAATGGCTGTTCCTTTATATGGGTATGGTATGGTTGATAGAGGATATAAGCATGATTTGTTGACTGTTTTCAATAATCATTATATCAAACGTGTTTTTAAAAGTTGGTGGATACTAACTGTTTTGAGTCTGCTTTTTCCGGTTCTTTTTTTAACATTCGATTTGTCATTATTTCGTGTAGTAATAATGCAATTCTTTCATTTATTAGCTACTATTCCAGTATTTGCGTATTTGAAGAATAAAAGATATACGAATGAACAGGTCTTGACCATGTTTGTTTTGATTTTTGTCGTACAGACTATTATTCAGTGTATCGTTGTTTCAAATGAGACATTAGGTGAGTGGATTTTATATTTTAATCATTTCCAACCAGAAAAAGTATTGGGAGCAGGTAGTAATATTCGTGGAAAAGCTCTGTCGGCGGCTACTACTTATCACTTATCTTTGGTATATGGAGTCGGATTTATTATTTATATAAAAGAATTTCTAAGTCAGAAGATTTCTTTATTGAATATTCTGATAGGTATACTTATTTTTGTTGGAATCTTTTTTACTGGGCGAACGGGATTTGTTGGAGTAATTATAGGGTTGATAGCTTTTGGATTATCTAAAGAAATAGAAATTTTTCGGAAAATAAAGTTTGTATGCTTATTACTTTTGCTATTGTTAGTCATGGTAGTATTATTAAGTATAGTTATGCCTGAATTTTATCTTTTTTTAGAAGAGCAAGTATTTCCTTATGCTTTTGAATTTATTTATTCTATGGATAAATCTGGTCAGATGGAAACTGCATCTACCAACCATTTAAAAGAAATGTGGCATAAAGAGTTTGATTACATTGAATTTTTGATTGGTTCCGGAAAATATTCAAATGAGGATGGTTCGTATTATATGCGTGTAGATCCCGGAATATTACGTCATTTATTGTTCATGGGGATTGGCGGATATTTATTCTTAATTGTATATCAATTGGTTTTGTTACCTTTTTGGAAAATGAACAAAAAGACCTGTTTTTACTATGGATTGATTCTTATCTATTTTTTTATTATGGATTTTAAAGGATGTACTATTGGAGTAAACAAATTTGCATTCTCAGCCTCTTTACTGCTTTCATTTAGTTATTTTGAATTAACCCCAAAAACAGACTTCCATAAAAGGTTAGACAAACATCATTATTTATTATAATTCATATAGTTATAAGATTGATTCTTCTCACTACAACTTATGGATAAGTATAAATTTTCAGTTATTATTCCCTGTTATAATTCTTGGCAATTCATGGAACGGGGGCTTCGGTCGTTAGAAGAACAAAGTTTCTCGGATTTTGAAGTGATTTTTGTTGATGATTGCTCTACGGACGATACGTATTCACGGTTGATTACATATCAACAGAGCAGTACAATGAATATTTCAGTATTCAGGAATGAAAAGAATAGCGGACCGGGAGAAGCCCGTAACAATGGAATAAAAAGAGCACAAGGAGAATATCTGGCTTTTTTGGATAGCGATGACTGGTATGAAAAAGATTTTTTGCAGAAAATGTATAAGCAGTTCAAGGTTGCCGATGCGGATATGTTTTTTTGTGATTTCTATCGTGACTTTGGAGTAAATGAAAATAGGCAGTGGATAAAGATAACGGAAACATATCCTGCAATAAAAGAGCATCGGGAATTTATTGCTTTATGTTTTGACAGTCTGTGTGTGTCAGTCGTTCGGCGTAGATTGTTCGACGTGGTATCATTTCCTGCCATATACAATGCAGAAGATACAGCTTTGCTCCCTGTTTTAGTCTATAAATCTTCGAAAGTTTCGTTTGTATCCGAGCCTTTGTACCATTATTTATATCGCCCTGGTTCTTTATCGACAGCCAAAAGTGAGAAGATTGCAGAGTCTTTTTATGAAGCCTTTCATTTTCTACGCCAAAATATTTCTGATGAATATAAAGAGGAAGTTTGTTTCCGTGGAATAAAAATGTTGATGTATGGCATATTTTACAATGTAGTAAAGGCCGGAGGAGATATTAAAAAAGCAGAAAATAGGATGCGTGAGTTTTGGCAAATGTATCCGGACTGGCAACAGAACAGGTATTTTAAGACCTTCCCTGTTCGTAAACGTTTCTTTATTCATATGGTCAAGTTGCGTGCTTATGGCATATTGAATCTCTATTGTAAGTTTCAAGAATATTTATTTAATAGAAAATCATAAATAAGAAAAATGATTACCGCTTCAATCGTTTCTTACCATCACCGTTTGAATGAACTGAAAAAGGTGATAGATTGCGTTTTGGCAGAACAGGTAGATAAGTTATATATAGTCGACAATTCTTCTGACGACCGTTTACGCGAACTGGAAGGTACGTCAGATCGTATCCGTTACATTCATAGCATCAATCGCGGTTATGGTGCCGGTCATAATATTGCCATTCAGGAAGCAATAGAGCTTGGTTCCACTTACCATGTGGTGGTGAATCCTGATATATACTTTGAAAAAGGCGTGTTGAAGAAGCTGGAAACATATATGGATGCTTCCTCTTCTGTAGGATTGGTGATGCCACGAATTCTTTATCCTGATGGGGAGTTGCAGTATTTATGTAAGCTTTTACCTTCACCTTCCGATTTATTGTTCCGCCGTTTTCTTCCTTGGAAAAAATATGTGGAAAAGAAAAACAGGAACTATGAGCTTCGTTTTACCGATTATAATCAGGAGATGGAGGTACCTTCTTTATCTGGATGTTTTATGTTTATACGAACATCGGTCTTGAAACAAGTACGTGGGTTTGATGAGCGTTATTTTATGTATGCGGAAGATCTGGATTTGTGTCGCCGCATCGGAGAGGTGTCTCGCACAATGTATTATCCGTTTGTGTCTGTTTTTCATAAATACGAAAAAGGCTCATATAAAAACCGTAAGTTATTGAAATATCATATTTGTTCTGTAGTCAAATATTTTAATAAATGGGGATGGTTCTTTGATTTTGAGAGAAAAAAAATCAATAAAAGAATACTCGTAACTTTATATAAAAACAGTGATCGTCCTAAAATGACGTTTTGTTGAAGTAAAATTTTTCTACGATCTATGCTGTTAATAAACAAAAAATACAGAAGTGATGTTTACAAGTGAAGATAATGAATGATGGGAGGATATTGCTTTGATGTACTGGCTTTCCTGACCCGGAAGAAATTGACCATAAGCTCTGTCCGCGTAAAAAAATTCTGTGCCACAACACAGTTTGATGCAACCAAAGTACAGGAGTCCGGATTCAAAGCACCTTATACCTTGGGAGAAGGGCTGGCCCGGACGTTAGAGTTTGAATTTGTACATGATGCTTCTGAAGGGATTACTTTTAAAAGTGAATAAATAGACTATTGTTTCAAAAGGAAGCAATACAAACAGTTTTACAATTTGTTTCATAAATACATAGTTACTATATTTGTAATATGAAACAAACGCAAGAATACATATTATCTGAAATAAAAAAGACTTTACAAATAGTAGCACCGAGTGCAAAGGCTATGTTGTTTGGTTCTAGAGCGAGAAATGATGCCCGCGAAGATTCGGATTGGGATATTTTAATCTTAATCGAAAAAGATAAGATCAGGAATGAAGATTTTGATTCTATAGCCTATCCACTAATCGAATTGGGTTGGAATATAGGGGAAATGATTAATCCTGTCCTATATACTTTTAGTGATTGGAAAAAAAGAAGTTTTACGATATTTCATAAAAATGTTGAAGAGGAGGGCATTGCAATATGACATTAAGCATAGACGAAAAGAAAGCGATTATTAAATATCGTATTCAAAAAGCTTGGAACAGTATCCAAGAAGCCGATGATAATGCAAGGTTAGGCTATTGGACATTGGCTGCTTCACGTTTATATTATGCAGCTTATTATATGGCATCAGCTCTGCTCGTAGACAAAGGATTTATTGCTCGTTCACATTCAGGAGTAATACATATAATAGGTTCTGAGTTTGTAAAGAAAGATTTTCTATCAAAAGAAGATGGTCGTTTGATTTCACGATTGTTTAACATGCGTCAATCAGGCGATTACGATGATCTTTTTGATTGGACAGAAGAAGAGGTACAACCTTTCTTTAATAAGACAAAAGATTTTTTAGCACGTATGGAAAAATTAATTACTTTAAAATAACTGGAAAAGCCTGTTATCACCCTTCCATACCCAAGAAGATAACAGACTTTTTTACATAAGTGATGACGCTTTAGCAGCGCTCATGCAGTAAATAATTTGTACAGCCCCCCAATCAATCCCGCAGCCATCAGGCTGTAACCGGCAATATCTATGGGTTCGACACGTTGTTTGGTTCCCCAGTCGCCCTGGTGGAGAGCGAGAGTATCGCTCCGATCGCTGTCAGCGTCACTTCCGTCTGCTCCATCAGGAGAGACAGTAGGGTGATCGCCATCAGGAACAGGACGAGGATAGGGATGGGGACAAGGACAGTCACCGGTTGCCGGTTTTTGCTTGCGGGGAAAGATGATCCGGGCAAGGCTAGTGAGAAAGGCAAGGATTGTTTCAAGGTACTTCATGTTAATTGAAAATTATGAATTGATAATTAGTCTTTCGATCGTCCGGCAGATCGACACCAGCATCCTTTGATAAGCAGCACGGTTGTCACCGTTCACTTCGCTGATGTATTTACTGTAAGCGATCTCTTTGGCATAGGCCGAAGGATGGGCACTGAGCGAGGCAGCCACCGGATAAGCAGTGTGGATCAGACGGGCGAAATCCATAAAACTGTCTTTCGCTGATTCGTAAGTGCGGAACCATAAGGAAGTATGGCCGCCGTTTTCAGAAAGATCGGTCTTTGTCCCTTTCCAAAAGACGTTAGGACGTCCGTAAGCGGTGATACCGAAGAAATTGTTATGCTCCTTTGCCAGCGTACTTTCTCCCCAGCCGGTTTCGATGGCCGATTGGGCGAGGATGACAACCGGATTGATTCCGAAACATTCCCCCGCCTTTTGAGCGGGGAAAAGATATTGTTTGATAAATTCCTGTTTTAACATAACGGATAATTGATACGTTACTACTCGATTTCCGGACGGTCCGAACCACCTCCTGTAGGCGGAGTGACCGTTTCGATATCCATCTTTTCATATTTGGCATTCTTGCGGATCTCATTGAGCATGGTGCCCGGTGAGAAGACGATACGAGCCTTGTTGAAGAGGGAGACATTGAAGTCCTTTTCGTTCTCAATACCCTTGCTGCCGGCAACCATGCGGAAGTTACCCAGGCGGCCCATCTGGATCACATCGCCTTCTTCCAGGCGTTCTTCCATGACGGAAAGGAGACCTTCGATGACAAGCATCACATCACCGATAAAAGCGGTGCTTCGAACAGCGATCAGATCACAGAGTTTGTTGAAATCGAGTTTCTTCAATGAACGGACCTGTGCATAAAATAATTTGGAACCTTCGGCAGCGTCTTTGCGCATGTCGGGACGTTTTACTAAGTGAAAACTTAAAGCCATGGGAATAATTTTTTAATTTGACAATGTGCCAATATGCCAATGGAAATGCTCCGAAAGCTATTGACGGTTAACTGGTTGGTTATCGATAACATGACAAAGATAAGGTGCTGGAAAAATGGCTGTGACATGAAATGTCATCATCGGCGACGAAGGGTTTAATAAGTCCGTATAAATATATAAATAATGCGCATAAACTTTGAATTTCATTTCTTTATGTGGATTTAATTTCTTATCTTAGTAAGACTAAATCATAAGAATATGGACGAAGAAAAATTCAAAATCCGCAGTTACGGATGGACGGAATTGGCACTCTGTTACAACCCGGATTTGCATCCGAACTCAGCATCGCGTTTGTTGCATCGCTGGGTGGTAAGAAACGAAAAACTGGTCAAAACATTAAAAACTGTCGGCTTCTGCGAACGGCAACGGAAACTGACCCCGAAACAAGTCGGGGTGATTGTCGATTTCCTAGGGGAACCTTGATAATTGGAAATTTGAAAGTCCCTTATCTCGAAGATGAAAGATATATCTTTTGAAGATGAAATAAGGGACTTTTGAATGCAAAAGATATAATGTTGTTTTGAGGAAAAAGGAGATCGGTTTAGATAGCATAAAAATGTTGTTTTGCAGCATAACACTAAATAATTATGCGCAAACCGATTAATAAGAATAAAAAAAAAGGACGACAAACATGTTCCTGAAGAATATGTGGTTTTTATGATTGCACTCTTTGCCGGACTGAAACAGAACGGTCTATTGGGTGGTTATTCATATAAGAAAATAGCTGAATTTATAAATCCGTTTTTCAAATTCAAATATGCATCGAGTACCGTTTGCAAAAACATGAAACTATTTGACAAATATTCGGATTATTACACTGAAATACAAGATCTTATAAAAACAATAAAAAACAAGAACAAATCAACCGACAATAAATACTAATTTATTAATTCGCTGTAAAACAACATTTTAAAAGACACAAAACGAATTAAATTGGTTCCACAATTCGGGAATGTTCATGATTACCTTTGTATTAGCAAAATGAAATACGCTCTTTGATTCCTTAAAAGCTGAAAAAAAATGCCGGAGGCCTTATATTTCTTTATAAAGAATATTCTTTCTATATTTAAAGAAAAAAATAAAGCCGTCACCGAAGTCTAATATAGTAACCTATTAAACCATTTGTTATCAACCAATTAAAGGAAGCAATCCGTAATAATGCGCTAATAAAGAGTATTAATTAAAAAAACAGTATCATGAAAGCTGTCAAAATCATTGAAAATGAAAGCGTTGCATTAGATTACCTGGGGAATGCCTTCATAAAGATTCCCAGAAGTATCATAGACCGCTTGAACAGCGTCCGGTTGGTTGAACGCCAGATGGCTCGTTTGCATTTATGTCTGTTCGGACTGTGTTATCACACTGACGGATATGTAATGCTGGACAATCGCAAAGTCTATTGTCGACGGGGTGAATATGTCGGAACACAACGTCGGTTGGCTGAAGTTGCAGGAATCAATCCCGGGTCATTGAGTCGGTTGATTGACAAAATGGTGAAATTACAATTGATCTCTGTTACTCACATTCCGGGAGGAAGCCGTATATGGGTAAAAGGATACGCTGCTTTTACCTGGATACAAGAAAGCAAAGAGACTCAAAAAAATGCATCGAACACAAACGCTTCCGCCCAAATGGCGGAAGCCGAAAGAAACATGGGCGGACGAAGCATGCAGAATCCTACAAATCAACCTAATTAATGACGCTTATGGAAACTATAGAATCTGTACGCCAGGTGGAAGAGGCTGTGATCTGTGCACTTTTGTCTTCCGAATCTGCCATATGGCAGGTTGCTCCGGTTCTGAAACCGGAAATGTTCAGCGACCCGTTATTCGCATTTGTCTACAAAGCCATCTGTTCCCTGAACAGCCGGGGTGAAAAAGCGGATCTGGTAACCACCGATATCGAGATGCGTTGTCTGGATGAAAAACGCTGGAAAGAAATGAACGGGATTGCCATCGTCAACGCTGCCATGACGCAGATACGCCATACCGGCAACCTGATGCAATATACCGAAGAGGTGAAACGGCAGTATATGCTTCGCCTGCTGGGTGCTTTGTTCACTACCTTGCAAGCAAAGGCAAACCGTTTCGATTCCTCCTACACGGCTCTGATCGAAAAGGCGGAATCGTCATTGATGGAACTGCGGGAAACCTGTATTGTCGGCAAACAAGTCAGCCGGATCGGAAAAACAGCCAACGAGGTATTGAACATGCACCGTGAACGCATGGAAAACGGAGTGGATACGATGCGCATCAAGACAGGACTGGAAGAGTTCGACTATGTGACCGGAGGACTTTACAACGGCGAACTCACCGTTGGGGCCGGACGTCCCGGCGACGGCAAGACAGCCATAGCCATGCAGATTGCCATGAATGTAGCCCTGTCAGGAAAACATGTCTGTTTCTTCAGCATGGAAATGACCGGTTTGCAAACGATGAACCGTCTGTTTGCCGGATTCGGAGGGGTAGATGCCAACCGTTTGCGTATCACAGGTGCTAACCCGGAGGATTTGTTGAAGATGGAAAAAATGGCGGGTGAGTTCCAGGACCTTCCGTTATATTTTGACTATACTCCGGCAAACACGCTGGAAAATATCCGTGCCCAGGTGATGTTACAGAAGCGCAAAAAGCAATGCGACCTGGCGATTGTGGATTATCTACAGGTGATGAAAATGGAAAAACAGGGGTGGGAAAATGCGAATCAGACGGTCGGATACAATATACAGGGATTCAAGCAAATGGCACAGGATGCCAATATCCCGGTCCTTGTCCTTTCGCAAATGAACCGTAACAGTATGAACTCAGGCGATAAGGCGCATATCCCGAATTTGCACGATTTACGTGATTCGGGTGTGATCGAACAGGTGGCGGACTGTGTTTATTTCGTTTATATCCCCGAACGTTACGGGATTACCCAGGATGAAGTCACCGGGGAGAGCCTGAAACAGGTCGGAAAACTTTACATAAGAAAAACGCGTAACGGATCGACCGGGATTGCCCGTTACCGCTATAATGAGAGTTATACCCGCATCACGAACTATAATATCCGGAGAAGATCATGACAAAGATAGAAATAGAACAACTGAAAGCTTCATACCCTATCGAAAATGTGATCGGAGAGACGGTAAAACTGGAACGAAAAGGGACCAACTATGTAGGACTTTGCCCGTTCCACGAGGATCATCATCCGTCGCTGGTGGTGAATCCTCAAAAACAGACTTTTAGATGTTTTGCCTGCGGAGAACATGGGGATGTGATCGAATTTATAGAGAAGACGGAACATTGTAATTTCATGGAGGCGGTGGGGAAATTGAAAATTGAAAATCGAGAATTGAAAATTAATAAGAAAAACGCGAACCCTGTCGACAGAGATAACGACGCGAAGCAATTTTCAATTTCCAATTCTCAATTTTCAATTAAAAAAAACTTACAGTTCTTTTCTACCCTTCTACCCTTCTCCCCTACGCTTGCGGTTATACGGAGTTAACGCCTGCTTATCTTGATTTTGAGGTCGGACAATCTCCTGTGAATGTTCCGAAAGAATGGTATGCGATGCGCAACCGGGTAATCTTTCCGATCCGCAACGAAGCCGGTGAGTTGATAGCTTTTGCCGCTCGCAGGCTAACGGACAATAATTCGGAAGAGCCGAAATATATCAATACATCCACTGCCAACGGATATAAAAAGAGCGAAAACCTCTATGCCCTTCACCGGGCGAAAGAGGCAATTGCGGGAAAAGGCTTTGTGTTTGTAGTGGAAGGATATAAAGATGCGATCGCGATGCATGCGGCCGGATTTTCCAATACAGTAGCATTATGCGGAACGGCCCTGACAACCGGACAGATTGCATTGCTGAAAAAGTACACGAGCCGGATCTGTCTGTTACTGGATGGCGACAAACCGGGACGGGAGGCTGCCCGCAAAATATCTTTATCGCTCAATCCGTATTCGATGGAGGTGCAGACGATCTTTTTACCGGAAGGGGAAGATCCGGATTCTTTATTCCGGCGGTCGGGCAAAGAGGCTTTTGTTTCCCTGATCGATAAGTTTCTGTCGAAACCTCATTTGTCGGAAGAAATGCTGCTGACGGCTTGCCTGTTGTTTCCTGAGACTCTTTATCTGTTCAAAGGTTCTTCTTGTCTTTTTACGGAATTAGTGAAAAGTATCCTGCAAACGGATGATTTGCTTTTTGAAAATAAGGAGAACCGGATGATACTGGAGCATTTGGGAACAGGGAATCCGGAACCGGGATTAACGCCTGCGTTAAAAAGCATCGCAAATGAATTGCATACCGAATACGACCAGTTGGTTTACAATGAAAAGGAATTATTCGGGGCGCTTTATCCGGAGGCATCCAATATCCTGAATATCTATCTGACCCGGTTATTATTTCTGTATCTGGAAAACCGTATCCTACAGGAAATACAGAAAAGCGTACACCGGTTATTGGAAACCGATCCTAAAAAGAAAGAAATACGTCTTGATATCCTTGTCAATATAGCTAAACGGCGGGAACAGTTGCGACACGTTTCGGAAAATCTGGACAGACCGGGGGCAGTTTGGGGATAATGGGGACTGATTCAAATCTTTCTAATCAATAATAAATGAAATTAATATTAAACTTACTTCTTTGGGGAGGCATTCTACTGCTTCCCCTTAACTCTTATGCTCAGTTTACGAAAGGGCTGAGTTATCGGGCGGAGACCAGTGTCAACTTTAGCGGAGGGGAACATACTCCTTTCTGGCTGACGGCAAACAAGCAGGGACTGTCATCTATCGAAAAGAATAACGGTTATCTACGTGCCGGTGTTTTTCGGGAGTTGGAAAACGATAAACGCTTCTCATATGCTTTGGGAGCGGATCTGGCTGTGGCTTACAATTTTACATCGACTTTCGTGGTGCAACAATTGTATGCGGATCTGAAATATCGTTGCCTGGGATTGAGTATCGGAAGTAAGGAGCGGCATAGCGAATTCAATAATCCATTACTCAGTAGCGGTGGCCTGACATTCTCGGGAAATGCCCGTCCGATTCCGCAGGTTCGTATCGGTATTCCAGAATATACGCTCGTTCCGGGTACAAAAGGCTGGTTGGCTTTTAAAGGGCATATCGCTTATGGTATGTTTACGGATGACGGCTGGCAAAAAGACTTTGTGGCTCCGGAAGGTAAACATACGGAACATGTGCTTTATCATTCCAAGGATTTATATGTGAAGATCGGTAACCGGGAGAAGTTTCCGTTGATTTTAGAAGGAGGTCTTG
>ERZ791611.23-NODE-23-length-174400-cov-6.024205_pt1 | contig 174400 bp, 273 predicted proteins | sample MGYA00510275_ERZ791611 | MGnify/ENA primary metagenome ERZ791611 (study PRJEB30046, sample SAMN00791912) | human gut metagenome | study: EMG produced TPA metagenomics assembly of the A metagenome-wide association study of gut microbiota in type 2...
AGAGCGGAGATCACCAGCTTTTTACGGCCGGTCGCTTTCACCGCTGCCACAAACGAAACTCACCATATTCACAGCCCATAATAGAAATTGCAGTGTATTGGTGCCAGCCTTTGATTGTATCTCCACGGCGGATCCATCCGATTTGTCTACCCCCGATAGATACACACCACACTTTACCAATAGGGCTATAGAACCGCACAACTTCTTTTAATAACAGGGACATGACCCCGCATTTTGTATAAGGATTCATTTTAACCTCATTTCATATCAAGTAGCCATGAAGGGTTAGTTTCAAGAGAAATCGCAGTATATTCGTATTTTACAGTATAACCTTTGAAACCGAAAGGAATAATTACATTTTCATTGAGATATTTTACTTTATGCTTTGCTTCTTCTTCATTCAGAGCAGCACAGACTGTTGTTTGTTCAACGTTACCAGCAGGAGAAGTAAATTTTTCAATGATGATATATACGCAGTTCATCCTATTGTCCTCTTTCCATTTTTTCAAGTTTCATCGTATCCACTTGCAGTTGAAGTTTAAGAATACAACCTTTCGATATGTTATACAAGTAGTCACTAACGATTTTTGACTTTACCTGATCGTAATCAGAAGATAACGTAATCCAATCATACATCGTTTGGTATGATGGAAGATACGTACATTGTTCTTCTTTTGATAACGCTTTAAATGATTGGTAATCGGTTGGAGGTTCCGAAGCAATTGCGGTTGTGGTCATAAGACTAAGTGCAAGTAGTAGATATTTCATAATGTATTCCTCATTGTTTTCGATAGAACCAATATAGCAAAAAGCCCCGACCGAAGTCAAGGGCTTTTTCATCAATGCAAGAAAGATTTCACGTACTGTTCGATCTTTTCACGACATGTATCAACTGAGGTGCTTTCCGCAATTGCGGCATGACATAACGCCTCGCCTCCGACCCAGAAACTCATCATGTACTGAATATCACGACCTTCCATTTCTTTTTGATGCGCTTTGATTCGATCGAAAGCGTTTTCGATTGTTTCAGTAGCAGTAAGCATTTCGGATTCCCCGTCAACCTCCGCCAGTTCCCCATCGATCATTTCGCTTTCGACTTCTTCCCAGTATACTATCGTTATCATGCATTACCCCAGTGGTTAACCGTCGTAATCCCCGCCACAATTCACATCGCCTTCAATGAACAGTTCGCGGTTATCACGTAATAAATTATACTTTCTTTCGAGTTCAGGCCCGAACGCGTCGGCGTCGTCATACCAGTCATAGTTATAGCATCCGGTTTCATCGTCGTATTCTGGTTCATCACCGCGCTCGTTGAAGTGAACAATTTTAATATCGTCCATCCCCAGTTCTTTCAGCTTATCCCAGATATACGAAATCTCAACGCTATGGGAACCGAACGCTTCCAGTGAGATCGTACCGTCGCTATCGACTTGAGGAACACCCCACTTCGAACGAGTATCATCGGTGATCATATCTATTAATGACTCAATATTATTCTCACCGTAGATATCAGCAACTTCCTTTTCTTTACCAGGACGAACAAGCCCGATCCCGATAATAAAGCTACTGCTTGAGCTATTGCTCACAAACCCAGAACGAATTTTCATCGCATCACCATATTACCAATCATGAATAGAGGGATTAACGCGAAGACAATACCCCATAGAATGACCTTATCTTCACGACGGTCGCACCCATGATAGATAACACCTCCAGCGAAAATCAATACAACAACTGAAACGAACGCGAATAAAGAAATCATTTGCGGGTATCCATTCTCATAGAAACTTCTTTCAGGATCTTATTCAGATCGTGAAGCGCATCTTTTACGTTACCTTCATTATAGGTAAGCATATCCTGGTACAGCCCTTTCAAGCAACGATTGATAACATATGCTTTTTCGGAAGGTAACATTGTCCCAGAACGATTATAATCTCTGAAAATGTCCATCATCGTGCCGTTGTTGCCAGGTAATGACGGGTTGAAGTTAACCATACCGGACATCAAACTATCAACATACACAACGGTTGTGTTATCAGAACGATACGCGCCACCAACTTTAAACCAGTTGCTGAACACATACGGAGATTCCCGCACTTCGCTCAAATCGGTTCCGATTTCATCGATGTTTACACGAATGTTGTTAAAATACACCGATTCATCAATAGAACCAGGACGCCATAAGATAGCACCGTTGTTATTTTTGAATCCGACTACATCAACCTGCCAGCCGTTATCTGTTAACCGGACATCATCAACGACGATGAAATCAGGTAGCTGTGAATGAAAGCCGATGTTTTCAGGACGGGAATTACGAAACCCATCACGATTGGAGAAATAAAGGATGTCGCCTTGATTCAGTTTGCATATATTCATAAGATTTTTAAAGTCCAATTCAAGTAATTCCACAAGTCACCTCAAAGCCCCCTTTCGGGGGCGAGATCTCATTAGAGTTTAACTTCTTTTTCTTCCAGAACGATTGTGCAATCAAATTTCACATCTTTCCAGAATTCCGCTGCAACGATATCTGTTGCGGTAACGCTTACGCTGGTTTCTTCAAAATCCAGATCCGCAAACCATGCGTGTCCGACGACAATACCGTACATTACACGACTCAGGCGATTATTAAGGGCGCGAACCTCTTTAATAGTTTCCTTTGTCTGCTTATCAAGATACTCGATCAGGTCATTCTTGTCAAGCGCTTCGATCTCTTTAGATACAGTATCATAAGCCCACAGAATGATCAGGTCGCCATTGTTGAGTTTCTTCTTACCTTCGGCGCGTTTTGCAACGGTAGCAGCAACAGCCGGAAGTGATGAAACGCCTTTGATTTTCACGTTCAGTTCTTTCGACATGTAAACATCAGTCGATTCTGTGCGCTCAACCTTCGGAGAAAAGCCGTAATCACGGATCCCTTGCTCAGACAACCATTCACCAGCCGCCTCACCAAAGCGCTGTTTAAGCCCTTCTGCGTTGCGTAAACCAATCGCGTTATCACGGAAGAACTTCATTACCTTCTGACGGCCTTTCAGGATTTCCAGACGGACGTTATCAGCAACAAATCCCTTACCAGAAATACCGCGAGTCATCGAACGGTTAACCAGAGGCAGAGAGGTAAAGTCAACCAGTACAGACATACGGTCTTCACCAATTTTAGCCAGCGGTTTGATAGTCAGACCAGAAGCACGTAAGTTTTTCAGAGTCGGGATATCGGTTTCCAGCGGAAGTACCTTAACGTTAACGATACCATCTTTAACAATGGTAAAGTTACGCACTTGTTTGGTTTCTACTTTTTCCGGCAATCCAAACTCTTTTTGTTTGCTTTCCGGAATGGTTACGTAACCTTGTAGATCCGTATTGATAGAAATGTTCGGACGGGAACTGTTACCAACCAGGTGTTTCACTGCAACTTTCGTTGTGGTTTGGGTAAATTCCGGTTTCCATACTTCATGCGCTACCAGTTGCGCCGCCAGTGCTTTACGTTCTTCCGGAGTAGAAGCGTTTGCAATCTGTTCTGACAGTTTATCCAGTGTATCATCATCTTTCTGGACAGTCTGACGGCCTGTACGATTGTACGCCCAGTGTTCAGAAGACAGGTCGATCACTGTGTCGGTTTCTGCCAGCAGTTCGAGAGCATCAACCAGAGTAAACGCGTTTTCATCAGGAACCATGTTGTAATCAACACCATCCATCAGACGTTTAGCCGGATCAACAACCGCTTCGGAGATCATATCTTTAGCGTTGGAATAATCCTGTTTGGTAAAGCAGTTATCGTATGCTTTAATCAGACGCACATCACCCAGCTTTTTCAGAACTTTCCATGCCAGATCTGGATTCATGGTATGAAGCGCATGATACAGAACCACATACAGAACCTGTTCACCTTCTGCTGTTGCCGGATCGAAGCCGTCAACGTCATTGATCGCGTTTTCACCCAGCGCCCAAATGTTTTTGATATGTTCCGGAACCAGAACAACACCATTTGCAGCATTCAGGACATACACACGGCCTTCATCCAGGTAGATCGCATGAGTTGCATCGCCAACTTTGACTTCAACACGTGCGGAGGTTTGCGCGGTAATGATTTCATCAAATGCAGGTACATACGCATCAAACCCTTCAACGAATTTGTGTAATGCGTTGGTTGCTTCCGCCATTTTTTCCAGCAGAGGACGGTTTACATAATAACCATATTCCAGGAAAGCAATGTTGTTAAACGTCAACGGCAGAGTAGAACACGCTTTCAGGATGTCATCAGTACGCCAGCAGTTATCATAACCATCAGTCAGGAAGATCAGACTGTTCAGATTGCCATTATCCGCTTGCAGATCGGTAGCGACTTCAACCGCCAGTTGCAGAGGTTCAACGAAGCCAGTACATCCGGTCGGACGCAGATAACGATCGATAGCATCATTGATTTTGCTCAGGTCGGATACAGAGCTAACCTTTTCGCCCACGAATACAGAACCGAACTGACCACGGCTGGAGAAATACAGAATAGATACGGTATCATCCTGCTTAACCAGCGTTGCCAGGTTGTTTTTCAGGTGCTGACGAATGCGCGGGAGTTCGTTATACATCGATCCGGATACGTCACAAACAAAAACGTGGTTAGTCGGGGTTGGTTTGGCTACGGCGTTTTTGAATTCAATGTTAGTGATCATAATTTTCTCATTTATAGGTAAATTTTATTAAAATTTCGTTTACTTTTTTGCTAATAGTATCTAATGCATCATCACATCCAAACTTACTACTCAACAATGAAACAAAATCATCCATCGTTGTTGTTTGAGACTCGCCAACGTCAAAAGACAGAGCGTAGGCAACAGGATTTTTAATCCTTACGATTTGAATAGTATACTCATTCAGATCGAACCGTTCAAGATATTTTCGCAAAGAAAATAAATCAATCGGTACTGGTAGAGTTTGACTAAACGTTATTTCTTCCCCCAGTTGATAGGGGGGCATTTTTACACAGATTTCGTATTCCATCAGTGATGACTCTTCATAGTGTGTTCCAGATTACGGAAAATTTGCCCGTGTTCAAGCTGTGATTGGAATTCTCCGCATTCATCAGAGTAAGTAAATTCATAAATGAATACACCGTTCTGATTGCCAAATTTAGCGTTGTACTCTTCATACAACCACATCTTGATCAGAGCGTCTTTCTCTTCTTTTTCCAGATCATACCAGTCACGCCCATCATAAGCAAGCGCAATTTGAGGATTAGACCGATATCGAGTTTCTGCGCTATCTTCGGTTTCCCATTCATAACGCTTATCATCATAGTATGATTCGAAACCATCACCCATATGACCACCCAGGTCGCGGTGTACTTGCTGTACAACTTCTTCCGCTGTCGGGCAAGTCATCCAGCTATAACCACAGTTAGGAACACAATCACCCATCATTTCGCGGAGATTGTTGATATCAGTCGGATCCTTCGGGAACCGTACAATAAAGCTACTTGATGAACTATTGCTCACAAAACCAGAACGGATTTTCATTTGATTTCCTCAAATTCAAAAGCGGTGAAATGTTTTCTTTCGTCATACCCAACAGTACAACGATGCGTTTGCTTTCCGGTAAACCCGTCAAACACAGTTACACAATAGTAATGCAACGAAGGAAGCGGTGTATGTTTAATGTATTTGATCGCGACGTTCAGGTCAACAGTAGAACATACACAATCAGACGTTTGCTCAAAACGGTCATCAAAAATCAACTCAATGCTATAGATGTTCATCTTTCACTTCCTTCATGTTTTTCATAACCTCTTCAAAAGTTACGGGGATTTCGTTGTACTGTAGTGATTCATCATCCCATACATCGCGATGCCCGAATGTTGAACTTTTTGCAATGATTTTTTCATTTTCCCATACATCAATAGTAACATGATCACCAAGATAAGGGAAATTAGGAACTTTGTTCAGCGCATCAACGCAGTTTTGCAATGATTCAGAAACATGGGCAATTTCAGTGAATTCATAATCAGCACTATAAGAAGCTACGTAAATCATCACCACCCCCTAACGATGCTAACCAGCAGTAAACCCAGGATCCAGAACACAGCAACCGCACAAATACGGGCCATTACTACATTTCCGCGACTAGTCCACTCCGCACTAAGAAACAAGAGGACAAAAGTTAACGCGTATAAAACCATTTCAATAACTTCGGTAATCATATAAACCTCACGAAAAAGCCCCTTTCGGGGCTTGTTTAATTAATGCCCGAACACACCACGAATAGACTCTGCGAATGCATACAGTTCAGGATTTTTAGCTTTCACTGTTTCGATTTGCTCCAGAATGTAATCTGGTTTATATTTCGCACCGAACCAGCAGTAAGAGAAAGAGCGATCCCACATGAACACGTTATAGTATTCACCGTTGCGAACTTCAACCATCACATAACCAGGATTAGAACCCAGCGGGTAATCTTTCAGAAGATTGAATTTCGCGCCAGCACCAGTACATCCGTTAAACAGGTCATTAAAAGTCATGGTATGTTCCTTTTGTCAGTTTCGTTTCAACAAGGTCACTATACTATTCTTTGTTATCCTATGCAAGCGCTTTTTTGATTTGTTTTGCAATTGCTTCGATCACCGGAACAGATACAGAGTTACCCGCTTGTTTGTACGCCTGTGTTTTGCTCTTATGCATCTTGAATGAATCAGGAAATCCTTGCAACCGGAAACACTCGCGAGGTGATAACATTCGAGGGTTCTTACCTTCCTGCAATACCAGACATTGAACACCATCCTTATAGTATTGGGCTGTTATCGTCCCAGTACACACAGAATCAACTGTAACGGCCTGATAGCCAAACCCCTTGCCGTTTGCCTTGTTTCGTTCTTTACGCTCTCTAAAGCCCTTCCAGGCACGATCTGATATGGTGTATTGATCATTATCCGGTTCGAGAATGTCACCGACCCTTGTTGGGGTACGTGGAGGAACAGGAAAGCTAAAGAACACCGGATCGCGAAAGCAGACAATAAACACACGCTCTCTTCGTTGAGGCAATCCAAAATCTTTTGTATTCATTACCTGATAATGGATATCGTATCCTTCGTCCTGTAACAGCCTGTAGATGGTTTTAAACGTGTTGCCCTTGTCATGGGTTAATAGCTGGGGAACATTCTCAAAGAACAGCACAGAGGGCTTTTTAGCCCGTATAATGCGGAGTATTTCAAAGATGATAGTACCGCGAGGATCTAACATGCCCTGTTTTAACCCTGCTTTACTGAACGCCTGACAAGGAAACCCCGCCAACAGGATATCGTGATCGGGTACATCGTTTTCATCAATGGTGAATATATCACCCTGAATATTTTCATCACCCCAGTTATCAGCATATGTTTGTTGTGCATGTTTATCGATTTCAGACGTTAAAAGGCATTCGACCCCGCCGAATGCCTTATCGAAACCGAGCCTCACGCCACCAACACCAGCGCAAAGGTCAATTATTTTCATACGTCGAAATCAACCTCATCGATTTTGTATGATTCTTCGCCAATATCAGCCCATAGCTGAATATTCACACTTTTTGCATCACGATAAAGAGATTGACCACAAAGCCCACCTGTATAACAAGTTTCTGTAATCTCGTTAACTTCCAGGCGGAGGCTATTGCGCATAATTTTAACAACAGCCTTTTCCATTGCCGAATCTAGGGTTTTAGTATCACCCAATACTACATCTTTAACGTTCAAAATAACATCACTCATTATCGCCACTCCGTTTCAATTCCGTGTTTGTATGCGTCAACGCCCAGAGGGGTGATCACTAAACACATATCAGTATTTTTCGTTGGTGAACTAAACGCCATAGATGCATAACCTTTTTGAATCAGGGCATCACGCCCCGATTTACTGGGAACATCGTTGAAATCTAAATCCAACATTTTTGACGAGTATTTGTAAAGTTTACACAGAACATCAATTTCAGCGCCGGATAATTTCGGATATGTCATTTGTAGTACCTCACAACATGTTCAGAATACACACGTTCAATGAAATCATTCCAGAAATCGCGATCAACTTCTTTCGGATAACCAGATACAGCCGCCAGCTTTTCAACTTCACACATCGTTGATTCTAGCGCCTCTTGTACGGTTGCGAAAGGAACACCGCCAGCTTTAACCATTTTCAAAAATGCGCTATCCGGAAGAGGATACACAATATCACCTTCTTTGAAAATCTGGATCAATTGCATACCACCGCGCAATGCATGAGAAAGAGCTTTCCAGTCGATCCCGTTGTTGGCTTCTGCTTGCCGTGCGCGTTCCCCGTATTCATCCCAGAGTTTATACACGGATTTCTTCATTTCCGCTACGGTGATTGTAGACTGGAATTTACGCCCCAGAACTTCATAAAATTCCTGACAACCTGATTTCAGTGTTTTGTCTGTAACGAATCGACAAAACTCGTTGGTCGGGAATCTGTTAGAAACCTCACCAACTTTGATGCGCTTGCCGTAGTTAGATTCATCTACGTTACCCAGCAATGATGTGCCATACCAGTAATCAGGAATCATCTGCAACACATCGACAACTTCACGTAATGCAGCCAGGCGAGAACCTTTAACGCCATACTTCGCCGCTTGCTTACGAACATAACCAAACAGGCCAGTTAGTTCCGTAGTGTAGAAGCGTGAACGGTTAGCGCGGAGATATTGCCAGATATCAGAGTTAGCGATCAGTTTGCTATCATCTGCATGAAGCATATCAATCGCCACGGTGTCACCATCACATGCGAGGCTGATAAACTTTTGCAGACTGTAAATCTGACGATCTACGTCATTAACACCGTTCTTTGAGTTTTTATCGCCAGTTGATGTATCAATAGACTTCTTCGCAGTGCCTAACAGGATTTCGCGAGGATGAGGGAGATAGATCCCTTTGTAGTCTTTATCGCTTGTTGGTGTTTCCAGTCCGTACAGGTGAGAACCAAATACGGTTTCCATAATCATTTTCATCAGAATTCAACCTTTAATGTTTTTGCAATCCCGCGCAATTCAGCGGTAGTAATATCCGGAATGTTTGTTCCGTAGCTATTCCCAAATACTTTTTTAATCTTATCACACAAATCGCGGCGATACACCATTTCTTTGTATTCTTCTTCGCTACGATACAGTTGATAACCCATCCACCCCTCAGCCCATCCGGAATTGCGCTTGATTTTAATATTAGTACAACAATCAGACCCATCTTCCGGTCGGAAAGATGCATACAGGTACTGACGCGCAACTTTTTGTACGTAAAGGGTTTTGGGGTTGCGATTTTGTCGCTGGTCACTACGGATCCCAGCATCATACAACGTATCACCAACTTTCACATCACTTAAATCAATCATTTACGTCTCCAGCAATTAGTTTTTTCACAGTAGTGAACGGGAACAGGCACACCCAACGTTTCTTTACTGCTTCTGTTGTATGTTATCACAACGAATCGGTTTTCGCCACCCCTAACACACTCCAGATCCAAAATCTCGCGGGTTCCCTTCGTGTTAATGTCTGCAACATAATATTCTTCGTTGTTGACAATCACTATATCCGACATAATCAAGCGAGGTTTCATGCAGCGTACACCTCTGATTCATCAATCCATTCCAGATCCTGATTGAGTGATTCAATCAGTTTTTTATCGCGTCGGGAAATAACAACGGTAGAACCTTTTTCTGCCTTCACGATGATATCACCAGAAGAGGTAATGTATTCAACCACATAATCACGGCGAGGGCTTCCGAGTTTATCACCAACTTTAACAGCACGTCTAACCGATTCATGAGATTTTTCGGTAAACATTAATTCATCGCCTACATGGGTAACAATACCATCAACAGCAGAACGAGAATTAACATAAATTTTGCTAATCTCCGCCATGAAAACACTATCTCTCAGATATCGAGCAGTCACTTTATCTAAACACTGAGAAGATACTTTATCTCCGCCAGGATATACTGAGATAATCATTACATGACCCTGAACACGGACGGTTCCTACTTTATGCAGAATGTAAACCATTGAACCATCAGAATCTTTAGATACAAGGATCACGCTGAAAGATTCTTTGTGTTGCTTCTGAGTTTCTCCACAGGTAAAACTCACGTCCAGAAAATCACCAACTTTAACAGCACGGGGTTTTGCTACTTGTTCACGAGCACTAATAACAGGGATCATAATCATTTCCTCACAGTTTCAAATTCTTCATCAGATTTCCAATATACGTTAAAATTACGACAATCGTGTTCGGATGTCAACGTGTATTTTTCATTTGTTTTTTCGTCAGTGATAACCATAGTTTCATTCTCGATCGAGTTAACACCGTAAACGAAAACATTCTCACCACGTTTGTTTAAAAACGCATCACCCTTTTCAATCAACTGCCAACAGGTAACAGGCAAACCACCCGGACTAACCGGGCGGGTAACAAGACAATAGGGATGTTTAATCATTTAAATTCTTCCATTGCATAGGAAGTAAGATCTTTGAAATACCTTGCGGTGTTGCCTTCTGGGTTGTTTGTAATCTCCATCAGGATAACAGCACTATCAACTCCTGCTTTCTTAGCCATGAATGAAAGGGCTTCGGTAGCAATAATCGTTGCTTTCATAACATCAGCTTTAGAAACGTTGATTGTATTCATTTTTTTCTTCCTTTTCATTAATCACTTGGTATGTGTGTATAATACAAAAGCCCTCACGAGAACGCAAGGGCTTTTTTATTAAATTTCGTATAAATCTGGATTCACAATAACCGCACATAAAAGATCATCTATATGTGCGGCTTCTTGTTCTAAGGTTTGCTTAGATGAATGTGCTTTCAAGCAACCCCCGTAAAGGCGTTTACTATCTGGAAATGATCATCGAAGAATTCCCCTTGTCGTTGTACGACCTCATGCATAGGTAGCCAGAACGCGTCTGCTGCATCATCAGCACCGCCCATGATACGAGGCAATGAACCATCGTTATTAGGTTCTAGCTTGATATACTGTGCTACAGTCGGTTTTGAGAAGTACACCGAACGTTTCGGATGATCGAACAGCATCGAATTACGGATAGAACCACGAATAACCTTTTCAGGTACTTTAATTCGTACTTCTTCCAGTAATTCACGGATCGCACAATCAAGGAACGTTTCGTTACCGTTTTTGTGTCCACCCGGAAGCGCTAACGCATCTTTACCAGGCGCAAACTTACGACGGATTACTAACACGTGGTTATTACATACGACCACTGAATCAGCCGTGCAACAGTTCAGAGAATCCGGATACGGATATTTTTTGAACTTGTCAATCTCTCGTTGCCAGTGTGCATCTTCATGGGACAAACGCTGGAATTCTTTTGTTTGTGTCCATTCATCGATAAAGGAAACCGTAGTGCTAGGCGCATATTTTAACAAATCTTCGTCCCAGCCTTCATGGTGTTCCCAGATAATTTTGCGTAAATTGGTCGAGGACAGATCCTGGTCTCCAACCTTCACAGATTCAACCGGAATATGATTCCATCCGAATGCTTTAAGCCAGTAAGAATCTTTGTCTTTTTCGTACCCGACGATCGCAATTCGGTCATTTCGAGTTTCATCGATTGCCATACGAACACGGGATTTCCATTTTTCCTCGTTATAGAGATAATCCGGAATGTGAGCGAATTTGATTCTGGCTGCATCTTCAACATCAAGTTTGCAGATAGACCAGCGAGTGATCATTGCTTGACGCTGTTTAGCGGTCAATGGGTTTAATGTGTTCGGATATGCATAAGCAGAACCGATCAGAATGTAAACCGTATCAGCAACAGCAAGGGCTTCCCTTACCATTTTCTCATGACCATAGTGAAAAGGTTGAAAACGTCCAATTACTACAGCTTTATCATATTTGTGTTTCATAACGTGCTCCACGTTTAAAGGTTAATCATAAAACAGACGCAATTATTAAAACACCAAACAATCCACCAATGAAACCAAAGAATAGTGAAATGAGTATTGTCAGTACGATCTGTTTTATGTTCATTATAGTATTCTCGTTTTAGATGTCAAGCCCCCAAAGAGGGGGCTTTAAAACATTATTTACGAGAATCGAAAATCACTTTACCCGCATAATCCGAACCCATTACAGTTTGAGGTACGCCACCTTTATAGCGGGTAGAGTAGTTCATCTGTACATCCAGTTCTTTCCAGCGGATCATTTCCGGTGTAATGGTGCGTTGCAGGGCGGCGTTGGCTTCTGCTTCTTTCTTCGCTGCATACAGACGGGCATCAGCATCACGTTCGTTAGCGATTGCAGCGTTTTCACGCGCCTGGCGATCGGCTTCCGCTTGTTTTACTGCTTGTAATGAAGTCTGTTCTACTTTTTGCAGTTCAGCTTTAGCAGCGTTAACCTGTTCTTCGCGGATCTTCGTGTTAGTTACCTGTTCCATGATAACTTCCGGCAGGGTGATATCCTGCAAGAATACCTGTTTCACAGTGTAACCGTAAGGCCGTGCATAATCTTCTACTTCCTGCTGAATCGCAATTTGCAGTTGGTTTTGGATCTTCGCATCAAACAGGTCTTGCGCTTTTGGTACGGATTTACCAAATTCGCGAACAGTGGAAAGCAGTTTTTCGGTTACATACTTATCCAGTGCCTGATCCTGATTACCCGCGTTGATACGGTTGATCGGTGCTTTGCTACCGTCGAATTGCAGCATTACGGTCATATCCACAGTGGATTTAAATTTATCCTGGGACGGAACCTGTAATTTGTCGAACTTCATCGCGATGTCTTTGGTGCTGAACGTGTCAAACGTCGCCAGCGGGTTTACAATGTGGAAACCAGGCAGTACGGGTTTCGGTGATACTTTACCCATGAAGGTTTCAGTTTTAACCGTACCGTCTTGCACAATGGTATACATGTTAGGCACTAACCACAGTGCTGCGACTACGCCCAGAGCGATCAGAGAGGTTTTCTTCGGGTTGTTCACGATAGTGTTTAAGTTCATCATAATTTCCATAAGTTGTTGTTCAATTCGATAGTTATTCTATCATCACATTTCACGCTGTCAAACTATTTTTAAGAAAGTTTTGTCAGCTTGTAGATTGTTTGATAGCACAAGCTCTTAATCTCGTCCAGGATGTTCTTCAAAGAACTATCTACTGATTCGTAGATCTCGTTTGCTTCGTTGGCTATTTTACGTAGATACGCCACCGTGTCAAGCACATTTTCGGTTTTTAGCACAGGTTTGTATCTTCCCGTGATTCCTATGTGGATTTCGGTGAATTTATCAACCAAATCCTGCATATCTTCGTAAAAACCCTCATATGCTTTATGTTGTGAGTATGAACCTGTTGCAAAATGTGCGCTATGCATATAGGTAACGGACATAAGGCACATGCCAATAAAGGCATCTATCTTGCTTGAGTTCTCAGATTCTGTAATTTGTTTAAATGATTGCATGATGATCCCTTTATGAACGATGGATACTTGCAAACTCATACGCGACCCTAATCCCTAGCTTTGCGCATTCGGATTCAGATCGGCATTGTTTTTGGCGCCATTTTCGTTCCATGTAGTTGTAGAATAGTTCGCTTGTATTTACGCTGGGAGGGATCGTTGTGATGTATACTTGAAGGGCCGCATTGATATAATCGTCAAATTCTTTCTGAACCGGACGGTCGGCGGCGTGTGTTGTGGGTGTCATCATCAACAATCCGAACAGCACAGCCATTGATATGCGTTTAATGTTCATAACAATTACTCTTTTACTCATAGACCCACTATAGGTCTACTCCTGTATATATTTATAGCAAAAACGAGGCCGAAGCCTCGTTATAATATTTTTGCTGTAAAGTCAATCAAGTAATGTCATACCAACACAAACTTCTTTCGAAAGCGCGTATTTTGTTCACGTTTTCTACGTTTTCATCCCAACCGATCACACCAGCTTTCATACGTTTCAGTTCCTGACGTAAACGGGTACGTACTTTTGAATCAATTTTCTTTACTGCAATAGAAAGCATTGCGTTCAGATCGCCATGAGCTTTGTTACCGTCGCGACACAAATTATTATCAAATCGAATGTATGCACATCCTGATTTGTGTTTCCAGTTGGTTGAGTACCAACGTAACCCATCCGGATCAATACCATGTTGAGCATAATAACGAGAATACTCTTTTACTTCTTCGATCTTTTCGTTAGATGAACGGTCACGAAGAGGATTGTATTTCTTACGGTAAGTGCGACTCATAATGATCTCCTTTTGTTTATGCTTCCACTGTATCAGGGTTGTTCTTTAGTTGCAAGTAGTGTTTTCGACAAAGTGAAACATATTTGTCTTCTGCCCCGATCTCAATCTGGTCGCCATTAGCAACAAATTTGCCATTTGCATCAATACGGGCAACGGTAGTTGCTTTCTTTCCACAATGACAAACCCCTCGCAACTCCCTGATCTCATCAGCCAGCGCCAGCAACATATAAGAACCTTCGAACAAGTTCAACTGAAAATCGGTTCTTAGTCCATAAGTCATTACGGGTATATCTAATTCGTCAACAACCCGACACAGATCCATGACATTTTTCCTGGAAAGGAATTGCGCTTCATCCACAAACACGCAAGAAACCAGATTCGGGCTGTCGCTATAAAAATGATTGTTGTGAACATCATAATACAAGTCCATATCAGGCGTGATCATAGTGCATGTTGCTTCCAACCCAATGCGCGAAGAGATACTCTGTTTACCTTCTCGCGTATCAATTGCTGGTTTGTACATCAGGATCCGCATACCGCGTTCCTGGTAGTTGTATGCATCAGTGAGTAAACGAGCACTCTTGCCAGCATTCATTGATGCATAATGAAAATACAGTTTAGCCATTTATCCTCTCAACAAAATCTGGGGTATTCTGGAATTTTCCTTCCCCTTCATGGTTTTTGCATGTTTTGTTTGAACAGTAGATCCACCAATCCCACTCATCATAAGGGGGTTTGGTAATGTTCATTACGCAAATTAAAGGGAAATGACAATCCCGACAACGAACTTTTTCTATAATGTGTGCGTTAGCCAATTGAAAACCATCCTTTACCCATGAGTTTTTCATTATGTCGCGCAAGATACTCTTTGATTTCTGGCATCCGGATCGCAGTGTCATATTCTTCTTTCGTCATGGTATGATTTGCGCAACCCATACACCCGCACACCTGCGCGTTACACCAACGGAGTGTTCCATATGTCGCAATCACCTTCATTGCTTTAGCTTTGATTTTGTCAGTCATGATTATAACCACTCATTTCGTTATCTTGTGCTTGATGTATATCAAGATACCACATATTGATTTTACTTTTCAGTTCGTCCATTTCCTTACTCAGACAATTGTCAACGATACATAGAACATTAACAGTTTCTTTACGCTGCATAATGTTGATGTTATTCGCTTTCATCGCTTGCGCCAATGCATTACAGGTTTTAACCAGTGCGGCGCGTTGTCCTTTGATTACGGCGATCCGCTTGTTTGCTTTCTTAATCTCCCGACCTGCTTTGATAGGATCCATCATGATTAATTCGCCTTACGAGGATCGAAATGAACGACAATGATCGGGTAATCACCAGTCACCTCATTAATAATGCGCTTAATGAGTTCCCAGTCGCCCCCAGCGAGGCCAGCACCGATTAAAGGTGTGATGATAGGCTTTCCAGTCTTAACGGCGTCAGCAAGCCCTACAGCCTGTTTAAAAGCATTGCCGATTGCGTCATAATCGACACGCGGCCCAGGTGTCCAGAAATCATATTGAGTATATGCATTGAAAACAATGTTGCCTTTTTCGCCAATGTAAACAGAACAAGTTCCGAGCTTATCACGGGAACCTTTTAACGTATTGGCATCAACTTGAAATGCACCAGGAATACGATCGCGGATTTCGCGAGCAATACCAGCGCCCATATTGCAATAGCAGTTGCATCCGTGGATCAAATGGCCTTCACCGTTCAGATACATATTGACAGCATTACCTTTCACTTCTTTAATGATCATTTTTATTTTTCCGATATAGTAGGGCCACAACAAGGCCCATCAAAATCACAAGGATCCACAATACAGTGAATTGAACCCCTACGCTCATTTTCTCGCTTTCCGTTCACGGCGGCGATCTTCTTGATGACACATATATAAAACACCACCAAAAATTATAAAACCGATAACAACGCCTATAAAGTATCCAGCACTAAACATAGTCATCATCCCCGCAATAGTAACAAGGCCCAGTGCTCTCATGCTTACCAGCATTGTACGCCAAGAACACCACAACCGCCGCCATAATAATAAAAATCCAGATAGCCATTAGTAAAGTCCTATGCCAGCATTGAATTCGTCAACCAAATAAGTACGGAACTTTTCGCACCGTTCCTTATTTGGCGCTTGTTTGCATAGATTCATCATTGGTTCAGACTGCAAAAACTCTTTTTGTTTCAGCAACTTACCGCGTTTATACAGGTGAGCATTTTCCTCTCCCCACATATAAGCAACATCTAACTGTTCTGCGATCACTTGCTTACATACTGCGACATCTTTGATATCACGATTGTTGCATAACTCATCCAGGCGAGCATCACCCGCGTGAGCAAATCCAGCAACCAGAGTTAAAAGCAGTGCTAACTTTTTCATGATGATTCCTTATTCATCCTCTTCGATAGGAGTATAATAATGCGCATTACAGATATACGCAAGAACTTTTTTCAGAGACATATCCGAGAATGTCGGATCCTGGTTTCGTCTCATCCCACTACCAGTTTCAACAGCCCAACGTTTGTTAGCTGGATTGTATGTCAGCCAGTAACAATCCCATTCAGACAGAGTATGTTCGAACAGATCGAAACGCTTACGCCCATTTGCTTGCGGCCTGACAAAAGGTTCAACCATTTCTAAAGCGGTTAAAACTCGATTAAGGTTTGAACCGTCTTCATCCATCGCGATCCGCAAACAGTATTGGTTAATGTCCGGATCCATACCATCGATACCCAGACCGATAGATTCGAAAAATTTTGTTGCCGCGTGATAAGACACACTGGAAGAACGATATTCCAACATCACGGGGATCTTTTCCCCGTCCTTGACGTTGTTAATGATATCCTGATCGATGAGTTCAATCAGGTCTCTTTTCTCTTTAATCAACGTGGAAATTTCTTCTTGCAGTGGGGCTATCTGTGCATGAAGTTCTTTTATCCGTTGATCAATTACGGTCACTTCGAACGCTAAGTTTCTCATTGTACCCATTCCCCGTTTTTGTCAATGTACATGATCCAATCAGCAACCGCCCAATGGGAAGTATTGCCTTTCGGAGTCGCCACGATGTAGGAACCAGCTTTAAACAGTACGCGTTTAGTTTCGTTCAGGATCAGGTCGCTCATAATGTATTCCTCATTTAACCAAAGTGAATCGTGATTCATAAGCATCGTTCGGGCGCTCATACACAGTATCCGAACTTGTAATGACAGTGTACACGGTTTCTTTCACAAGATCCATGATTTTCTGTGATTCTCCCCAGACATTGATACTAAAATAAATCCCATTTTTAGGAATAGGATTGTATTCCATATCATAATACATATCCATGAGTTCACAAATGAACAGGCGGCGCTGTTCGTTATCATATGTGAAATAAATGTTAAAACAATCGAGAGATTTACTCAAAGTAATCTCTTTGATAACGATGTTGTCTTGTTTGCTAAAATGATCGCGGATTGCTTGCACACAACGCAACAGGTTAGGGTAATCATATTTTTGTGAAACAATGACTTGATGTGAAACGCTCATAATGTATTCCTCTCAATTAGATGCACTCATAATAAAAAAGCCCCCGACCGAAGTCAAGGGCTTTTTGTCAAATGATTTGTTTTTCTTCTAACAGCTTCGCGGTTGTATTAACCATACGAGCATAATCACGGGCTTCTTTCTTTGTATACTTGAAACCAGCGTTATAGCTCGCAAGCGCCTTTTTCAAGTCGCCTTTGTGGTAATCAAGCCAGTACTCCAGTTCATAGATCGCATACTTCGATCCACCTTGAAGAGTTTCGAGCTTTTTGATTACTACGCGTTTAGGATATGACTTATCCATTCGTGCGCTGGCGCTCCTTGCGGTAACTTGCCAGCATCCATAAGCGTGATGGCCTTTTTTACCTTTACCGACATTCTCACATGCGCGAGACTCGATCCAGACAATAGCCGCTAAATGATAGCCTAAACGTTTAGCCTTATCTTTTTCTACAGGTTTTGCAGTCTTCAAATCATAGTTGTGTCCAACTCGATAAGCATACTCCAAAACCTCTTTCTGCTTCGGTGTGATATTATCCAAATCCTTGATGTAGGATGGAGAATTTTTGTTTGCCGGAGGCTTCACAGTAGCCTTTTGTAAAGGCAATTGATGAGTAGGCAAATCCGCAATGAAATCCCCTAGCGGATCCGTCGCAGCGTTGCCAGAAAAAGAGCACAAGAAAATGCTGGCAGCAATAATAATTTTCTTCATTTTAATACCTATGTTGCAAAAAGAGGGGCAATAATACACCCAACTTTATATTTATGCAACTATTTTAGATAGTTTTCGCGTCACGTAGTTTATCGTTGATAAACTCAGCAATGTTATAATTTGAAATAGCCTCGTTAGGATCGTATAGTGCAATGATTTCATCTAACGATACCATAACGGCATGTTTAAAGTAGACGCTCCAGCTAGTAGTAAGGATCTCACTTTTGTCAAATCCACAATCAGGGCTGAACAATGCGCGGTATTTGTACCCACTGTATTTCGTCAGACGATTTGTGCTGTGCGCATCACTGGTGATCAGAAAAGTCCCCTGGTGAGTTTCCACGACGAAAAAGTATCCGAGGCGTTCTTTGTTGTCCAGCATCTTTTCAAACTTGCGATCGGTTTCTTCGCGAACAATACGAGAAGTCAGCATTTCCAACACTTTATCGTATTCGGGCCAATCATTCTCGATCACGATCGCATCAAATGGTTTCTTACCATTGATCCCGCGCCCGATTTCGATTTTCGTGCAAATTTCGTTGAACGTTTTCAAATCTTCTGGCGTCAGTTCTTTAAGATCGCTCAATTTTGCTACATAATAACGTTTTTCTAGTTTCATTTATGGAAACCTCAATTCAAAAATAATTTCACAGAGTTACCACATTTGGGACATGTGATAAATTTTTTCACGACATAATCAGCAGCAGAGAAAAATCCATTGTAAATCGATTCTCTCTTTTGTTGTATATCAGATAGTTCATATTCTAACCCACTTTTACAGCAACTGCAAACAGTAATCAGTTTTGGGCTATGGATAACAGTAATCATATACACCTCACAAAAAGGGGGCTTTCGCCCCCATCATTAGAAATTGTCTTCGACAAACGCCGCGAGACGGGAACGATACACTGTATCAAGAATGATATGGCTTGAGTGTTCGTATTCTTTCAGCTTTTCAACAGCCCATACAAACCCGTTGTTAACGGCAGTGTTTCGAGGGTTGTCGATCTGCTTAATGTTCCCGCATAGTATCAGAAGTGTGTTCTCTCCGCAACGAGAAATGATAGATTTAATTTCGTGGTTGCTAAGGTTTTGACATTCATCAACAATCAGCACAGAACCTTTGCCCGGATCCGGATGTCCGATACTGCGACCACGGAAGTAATACAGGCTAGGGAATTGCACCACCCCTTTTTCAATCAAACCTTCAATGTATTTTTCAGATTCCGGATTATCCTTAAACAGAATGTTCAGGCTAGTAATACAAGGTTCGATAGAAGGCCGGAGTTTTTCGCCCAATGTACCAGGAAGGAAGCCGATTTCACTTGATAACGGGCTATCTGACTTCACATACATCAAGTTAGCGTAATGTCCATTATTAACCAGGTGCATAGCACCGGAAACAGCAAGCATTGTTTTACCAGAACCAGCGCCGCCCATAATGGTAGCAACATCGATTTCATTGCTCATAATGGATTCAACGAAAGCCGCTTGCAGAGAATCACGGGGCTGGATAGCTTTCATGAGTTTGCGTTTCATAGCCTGTTCGTGCTTAACAGGTAAGACATTCAAGCAAATCTCATCAGCAGTCACCACACGCCCGACTAACTCACCATTTGAGGTAATGTACTGGTTAGGATAAAAATCTTCGTCAGGAAGCGAACTGTAAGTGATTTGGGCTACATTATCTGTATATCCCAACACTTCCACAGTATCCCAGAAATCAGGGATCTCTACATAACCGGAATACAATACATCGCTATCTTTTAACGTATCGTCGCCAGTATACTGTTCTACCTTACACCCACGGGACATTGCGATCAGCAACATCATAATATCGCGAGTAACTAAGGTTGCATCCTGTTGCATACAAGTTTCAATGATTCGTTCGTCTTGCTTGTCAAGAGCAAACGTTTTGTTTCCGACATAATCAACCACTTTAAGGGTGATAGTGTCAGACAGTGCTGGGTTTGTCAGGTTTAAAGGAATACCTGATTTCGTAATCGCATCATATGACTGACCGAAAATAACTTTTGACAGAAGCCGGATCGCCAATCGTGCTTCGTGCGCTGTTCGTTCTTTCGTTTTCAGGTGATCTAATTCACCCATAGTAGCAGAGGTAATAATGATTTCTGTACCAGGTTGAGTGAATGAATAGATTGAATAGGGGTTACTAATCAAAACATTGGTGTCTAATACGTATTTTGACATACATTAACCTTATGTGGTTTCGTTAAAAAATGCACCGAAAACCTCTTTTGCTTTCCGGTTATAAACGGATTTTGCTTCTTCTGGAGTGTTATAGTACCCCAAAAATTTTCTTTTTTCATCTATGTTTATCTGCGCTTTGTACTTCCCATTGGCTTTATGATAAGAAACACCTTTCAACCCTGTACTACTGTTTGAGTTACATTTCTTTTTCATCGCATTTTGCTGGTTCGTCGCTTTCTGTAAATTTCTTGCTGTATCTCCATTCTCAACACCATATACATGATCTACGATAGGAGGAAGATAACCATTCTCAACGTAAAACACTATTCGGTGTCGCAAATACATAGAACCTTTAAAATGAATTTGGGAATACTCGTTTTTGCTTCCGGCTTCACTTCCAGGAGACATAGGGCCGCGCTGAACTTTCCAATACACTTTACCTGTAGATGTATCAACATCTACAAAATTCAGAAGAGATTCGATCCCTTGAATCTCTTCATGTATGGTTCTTGATGAATAGCCATGACTTTTCATTACATACCCAGCGAAATTACGTGAATATATGCTAATGGATGTTTCTTTTGTACACAATGCATGAGTGTATTATACACAATGTCCATGCGTTCATTGCGCGTAAGATCACACTCATCAAAAATAAGGTTTATTGCCTGGTGCTCTATTCGACGTCCACGGAAATGATTAAGAATTGCCCCTTTACTGGTCAATACATCACATCCGGTAGCACCATTTAGCTGTTTGGCGTCTTGTGCTGCATTTAACGTATGCGCTACGTAAATGTTAAGGGAACTATGGGAACGTTTCATAAAATCAAACGCGCCTTTAGTCTTTTGCGTTTCTCTGCCCAGATCCAGCCTGGTTTCGAATACCATAAAATCGTTAGGGCCGTAATTATGCGTTGGTTCTTCCAACTCTCGCATAAGATGCATCTTACGACATTCTTCAATTGTCTTTACATAAAATTCACTATTCATGTTTTACCTTTAAGGGGCCAAAGCCCCTTTGTTACGCTAATTCCACATGCGGGGCATCAATGAATTTTGTTTCGATCGGAAGGTTCGGATCATTTTTCCAGTTGATACCAAAACGCAGTTTAACACCCAGTTCATCACCTGCTTGTTTAACAGCATTCAGGACAGGCAACCACACTTTAGGGTTTGTTTGCCAGCCTTGAGGCAACACGCTAGGATACAGATCCACAGCATCACCCGTGATGTGTTTTGAGTTCATTGTTTGAGATACACCCTTACGGACGTTCTCGCGCTGTTGTTCTACAGTACGCAGACCTTCACGTACACCAAAATCAACAGGAGACAGTTGCAGAGCGCGTTCTACAACTTTCACCAGTTGAGGTTTAACACCTTTAAGGTTGTTAAGGCTTTTTTGACTGAATTTAAACATAAATCACCTCTTGTAAAAATACCCTGTTTGGGTACACAGGGTATTTATGGTTTAAGAGGTTCGATAATTAATAATCGTAAAGATCACCGAAGCATTCTTCAAATTCACGTTTACGTTTCATCTGTTCTTCTTTTCGCTCTTTCATATCAGGAGGAAGACGGTCTTCATTGACTTCATCAATGTAAGCCTGTGCATCCTCTTTGGTCAGGAAGAAAGCATGGAAGTTATATCCGTTGCGCCCATTCATACTACGGTCTTCAAGAGAGAACTCTGTGTGACAGTCCCAGTCTTTGTACATGGTGATGCATTTAGCAAACAGCCCGATACCGCGATGCATATACGGGAATCCAGTAACAATCATCTTGCTACCCATTTCAGCCTTTTCGCCATTCACACAAAATACTTCATACATGATCGCGCCTGGTTTAACATCTTTCTTAACAGCACGTTTTTCAAAAGCACTTTTCATAATATATTCCTCTCAATTGGTGTAACTACAGACTACTGGTTTATTTTCTGGATGTCAACAAGGTTTATCGTTTTTTGACGGAAAAGTTAGAGTGAACAAACGATCGTGAAGGTTGTCTATCCGTTCACAAGCCTGTTTCAGTATGGTTTTATCACCATCATTTGTTGTTTCAATGCATCCAAGTTCATCGGCGTCAATGTTCACTACATCGCTCATCAATGAAGCAAACACGTTAGCATCAGGATGTAACAGTTCTTCTATTTCGGCCTTCATGCCGTCGTGTTCAGAAAGGATATCAATAATATCGCGGGTTAAATCTCCCTGGTACGGGAACCCTGTTTCTAAATGATTAATGATCCTTTGTGCTTTCGTAATCATAATTTTACCTACAAAAAAGCCCCTTTCGGGGCTAGTTAATTAAAGTTCACAGCAACGGCACACACCGTATTTTGTAAATGGAGCATCACCGCTAACGTAGGCCCAGAAATCACATGCTTCTTCGGCAGTATCGAAGATTGCAGCATCATAGAACCCGTGGGCTTCGTTACCGTTCTCATCGATGAAAACCGGAGTCCAGATATTAGGATTGAAGCAATCGTCAACAACAACCCAACCTTCTTTAGCTTTCATTGCTTCTTTGTTGGCTTCGATGTGAGCTAAGATTTCGTTCATGATGTCCATTTTTCTCTCCTAAAGTGCGTTTCGTTTCTACAGGGCTATAGTCTCATAACCCCGTATCTACGTCAACACTTATTTGAAGCGAATTGTGCTATTTTTGAAAAATAATCCAGAGCACACAGCACCTTCAATTTTCACCCCTGTAGGGCTTTTAGCAACGAACCCTGTTGCATAGGTGTCTTTCTCATCACATGCGAACCAGGCGTGGCCTGTGTACGTGATATCGCTAAACCCGTTAGCAGTCAGAATACGTTCGGCTTCTTTCTCATCGGTGCATCCGGATTGTGCTAAAACGACAATAACGACTAACACCAAAGCAATAATATATTTCATGTTAAACTCTTTTTAAGTTGGTTTTACTGGCTTCAATCCAGTACACGGGATCAGAATAGTTACCGCACATACCCAGTAACACAGTTGTACATCCTAAATGATCGGAAGGTCTCAATCCATCAGGATGAAAAGGCAATTCGTTAACACCAATACTGGTAGCAAAAAGAGCACCTCCAGTACTGTAAAATGTTTTGATATGATCGTATGCATCATCAGGCCACTGAAAACGATAAGTTTTATTGTCAATGGTTACTGTATACATATCATATTCCGTAAACAACGGATCTTTTCCTTGTGTTGCCCCATACAGAGCGCCGCGCCATTCAACCAGATTTGCTTCAATGTCGCTTACACAAATTTCGTTACCCATACGCAAATCATGAAGGATCCCTTCAATGGTACGAATAGCCCCACTAAGTTCATTAGTTAACATAGAGTTTCCTTTAAATCGGTTTAATGGTTTTCAGGTGTAGTTTAGCATAAAAAGAACCAAATGAGTTACCATTATGATCAAATTTATAGTTTTCACTCTTCCAGTATTTCCCCGATTTCATCAGGGGAACACGCTTCTTACCTGCTGTTATCGTTTCAACCATTCCGGTATGAGTAAATGTCATGATATACCCTCTTCTTTCAGCACTTCCCAGATCAGTTTATCAAGGTGCATCAGGTTCCACATAACCGAATCATAAGAACCCAGTGAGCGGGAGTAAATCACTCCCCATGAACGATAACTTTTCTGGAATGCTTCTGCACTATCTACATCATACGGCATATCATCACCGGATGCAATCAAAAGTTTAAGGATCATCAGACTGTTCAGAAGTTTTGAACTAGCGTCTTGTGCTTGTACTTTTGCACAATAATTTTCAATAATCGCTTTTGCCTTTGGTTCGGTGATGCGTCCATTTTTGCATCGCTCTTTGTACACATACATAAGTTCATCGATTATTTCTTGCATATAACGCCTCCCGTTCTACTGCTGATAACCCGCGAATGTAGTTCTGTGATTCTCTATGCGCATCTGCTACAGCGCGTCCTGCTCGTTCCGACGCCAGTATATAAGTAACAACTTCATTACGAATGTGCCATAGGTAATCCATCATTACAAGATCTTCTTCTGTATGAAAACCTTTAATGTCACACTCGCAGCAAATAGCGTCTCTTTCCGATAGTGCCAGTTGCGCGGATTGCGCGTTGATTGGCATCATACTGTACTTGTCGATCAAACTATCCAACGTTCGCGGTTTCACAATACCAACTGTTACAGGAACAGGACGAAGAGTAGGTTTATCCGAATAAATCATAGTATTCCTCTTCATCAAGTCTAGATGTCAGTTTAGCGATAAAGTCGAAAATGTGTTGTGAACCATCTTCAACATAATGACGGTATGCAAGCAAAGTTGATACGTGACACATATCGACCGATTCAACTTTGATGCTTGATGCGATCATTGTATCATCATTTCCATATCCGTCAATATCACGGAGTACCATTTCTTCAGTCGGGAAACGCTGAAGGAGTGACGCTTCCCGATCTGATACCAGAGCAACTAAGCGATTATGTCGCGTGTTGTACGATAATATTTTCATTTCAATTCCACCGCGTAAACATCAGGTTCAGGGGCTTTGTGTACGCGCATATCTTTACCGCATACCGCATAAGCCGGACAGTTACGACAACCGTTATGATCCTTATTACCGATCAGTTCATTACGGAACTGTTTGGTTTTCGGATGTTCCCAGATATCCTTAATGAAATCGTTCGCTTCCAGGACATTCAAACCTTCTTCCCAACCACCTTCAACCCAGCGTTCGGTAAACGAACAAGGGAAGAACTCGCCTTTCTCGTTAATGTACGAGCTAAACATAGTTGCTTCGCAATCTTCGGCATATTGCTTGTACTGTTCGAAGTTTGGGTGTCCTTCCATCGCTTCAACAAAAGCAGGGGCTGAACAGCTATCGAAACCAAATCCTACACCAGAATCGAGGCAATATTCAACAAGTTTTTTATATTGTTCGCGGGTAACTGTGTCCCAGTTCTTGCCTCGTCCCTTTTGTTTCAGACCCAGGAATACGATCGCGTTAACTTGTTTCAAGCGCGGATCATTCTTTACAGCATCAACCACGTTAAACGCGTCATCATAGGTTTTAGAGCTAACCATGAAATGAAGGTTGATTTGCTGTTGTCCGGCTTCTGCAAGATTAGCCACTGAATTAAACGCTACATCGAATCCAGCATGTTTGTATACTGATACCGCAACAGCCCCAGCAACAGCCGCTAAACGCGCTGCAACGTCTTCTGATACATCAGCAATGGTAAGGTTTGGTACAATGCCTTTAGAACGCGCATAGGCCATCATATCAAACATATCAGGGTTTGTTTGTCCCTGTGCATCAGCACCGAGGGCGCATTGTGTTAACCAGGGCATTTTATCAATGATAGATTTGAATGTATCAAGATCCATATTGAAGCCGTTAGGGTTATTAGACTTGTAGCAGAAACCGCAAAGTTTACCAGCAGGGCCATTGCATTTAGTTGTGATCTCGATATCGAGAATTTCTGGGAATGGGGCATAGGTAGGATCAGTTTCGAACGATGTTCCCCAGCGAGCAAACTCACCAGTTTTAACGTTGAAATTGTAGTTATACCACTTAGATCGAGCGTAACGGATATCACCATCTTGATAGATGAACAGGGTAGGAGCTTTCAGAACAGTTTGTGCGTTATTCATAATATAATTCTCAAAATCTAACATGGGATTGGAAGACAGCGCGAGCAAGACTTTCATTATCAAACGGTATTGATTGGTGTTGCCCTTTGCTATCAATGTTAACGCGCCAAAATTCACTAGAACAATTTTCAGTGGAGTAGTTCAACAGCGTTACCGTTTTATTCTTTTCCAAAAATACGCGTTTGTCAATCTCTGTTTTGATTACGTGTTCCATCATTTTACCCACCGTTGTTTGCGTTCGTCAGCCAGTTCTTTTTTGTACACCTTGATGTATTCGCCGTTCAAGGCACGGAGATTTGAAAATACACGATTGAAAAGATTTTTCTTTTCTTTGTATGCCGGAGACATACGGATCGATTCAATAGTCATACCCATTTCATTTTTAGGATACGCTCTTAACTCTGCGCCGATCTCATCAATCCATTTTTGGTACTGATCGCGCTGTGCTTTGTACTGTTCAAAAGTCAACATGTCCATTTTTTATCCCCGTTTCGTTTCGGTATGGGTGTAAGATAACATCATCCTACACCCAGCGCAAGAGTTATTTGTATTCCATGAAGAATTTTATTGCTTCTTCTGGCGTCATACCGTCAGAGAAAAATCCAAAGAAAGTACAGTGATGGTCGTTGTATGAAATATTCAAAGGAGATAGTAAACTTCGAACATGTTCAGCCCACAAACGATATTTTTTGCTGAATGGTTGATCTCTCATTCTTCGTCCCCTTGCGCGTAGTATTCACACACTGCATCTTCTGGGGTGCAACCGTCCGAGTAAAGAGCATACATCAGATCTTCGTCATAATCAGAAGAACCCAGCATATGTTGAACAGAGCGTTTCCATTTGTTGTAATCTTTTTCGCCCTGGGTTTCGCTGTTTTCTGATTTAAGCATTTCGTACATGTTCATAGAAATCTCCCGTAGTCGGTTGCAGCATCTTCCGGATCCGCATCAAGTTCGTACAGTTCGCGAGCTAGTGCGCTGGGTTTAATATCGCGCCCTAAGTGGGCGCTAACATTACGTAGCCATTTCATATAGGGTTCGAATTTGTTCATTTTATACGTACCGCGTTAAAAGCCTGGTTCCGGAGATCATACGCTTTTTCAAGCTGTTCAGTAGTGAACAGAGGACTATCAGTGTTAGTGGTGAAACTGCAAATGGTTTTGTTGTCGGCGTTGACTTCTTCGACAACGATTTCATAACCCCAGATCCCGCTATACTCACATTTCACGTTCCGGTACTTGATGTAAACCGCAGCAACATCTTCTTTTTTGTAGTTCCGGCTTTTGTAGATGATTTCCATGATTTCCTCCTTCGTTTCGATGTGTGTACAATAACAGATCAGGGTTATCGAGTTTTAGCAATTTGTGCTAATTATGCCATTTTCTTAGCGATTTTCCAGGAGGCTTTGAACGCCGGAACGTCTTCAATATCAATCCAGAAACCAGATCCGAAACCATCACTATAGCAAGGGCAACCGTCGCAGTAGTTTTCCCAGGTCATCACTTCACCACCAACAGAAGCACCAGTTTCCATAGCACGTAATGCATCTTCAACTTTTTCCAGTTTTTCGGCGTTGTCGTCGTAAATGACAAAGTACCATTTACCGTTGTATTCGTTACCCAGTTTGATTGATTCGCGAACAAGTTTCATGATGATTTCCTTTTGTCTGTTTCGTTTCTATGTGTGTAATATACCACAACCAGGATTTAATGCAACATTTATTTTGCTTCGAGTTCAATATTTTTCCATGTTTTCATCGGAACCCCTATCGCATCCCAAAACTTAACATCTTCCGCTGCAATCAGAGTAAAGAAGATCCCAGTTTTCCAGTATTTCCCGTTTCTGATTTCGTTTGCGATCTCATTCAACTGGTCGCAAAAATGTTCAGTCCAACTAACATCACCATCCCAACGAGTTTTCCCGTTGTACAGAGAGAATATGAAACTATCAATATAAGAAGATTTTCCGGTAGAGATACCCATCAAAACAGCCAGGATTGTGCGAACTGCATATAAATTCTGAACCTCAACACTTCTCGTTTTAATAGTCATTTCATGATTCCTCTGTTTTGTTTCGATGAATGCAATATAACAAAACCCCTCACCATAGGCAAGGGGTTTTTGCAAAAATCATCGTTTGATTGGGGTATTATCTATAACCCTTTGAATTTCCGAACGCATCGTAGAATACTGACACAATTCGGTAAGCGCCCGATCCAGGTGCATCATAGCGTAAGAAAACTCTTTTCCGCATTTGTCACATCGAGCGTATAAATGTAAATGGATGCGCCCGATCCCATCTACCTGACTATATTTCTGGAATATGTAAGGATCTGCACCTCGATAGCCAGTTGCTTGATGCTTACACTCTCGTTTGAACCATGACATTAATAATATCCTTGTACGTTGAAGCGATCACATAACAATTTTCTTGTTTGGTTAGTATCGCTTTGGATAGAATGCAACATAGCGCTGATCATGTTTAGGTTATTTTGCATCATTTCCGCGCTCATGAGAACTTCCATACGCGCACGTAAGCGTTTATTTTCTTCTTCCAACTCAACCATACGGTCATATGCTTTGATGCGCTCTAAGGGCATATCAGGACGCTCTTTGAGTACGCGAGCACGTTCAACCTCACAAGCATGATTTGCTTTCCAGTGGTTCGATTCCGCTTCAAATTTATTAAGGCGGCGGATCTCTTCAACCAGCTTTTTGATCATGTGTGGATCCATCATGTCGATGAATTTCATCAAGCAATTGGATTTTGTTTGGTTGTCAGCAACAGACCAAGACGAATTATACGTAACCGTAAACGTGCGGCCCATTTCATCAACAACCCCGATCTTGTTATCATCGGTGATTGTAGCCGCCCATTTCTCCCTCATGGCTGTACAGGTTCCGCTGGCGACACTATGCAACTTGTTTAATGTTGCGTCATCAAACACAATTTCATCACTCATGTATGCCTCACATAGATTTCAAAATACGCAGAAGTGCGTTAGTAAAGATATCAGGAACACAACCACCAAACAACTTATGATTCATCAGCGCTAATTTCATGCTGTGATTTTCAGTATATCGCCCGTTATGGATCCCCCAGGCAACGACATTACCAGGTTCATGAATAACTAAGTTAGTGAGAGTAACGGTCATGCGCTCTTTATCATTGATAGAGAATGAATAGCGATAACCGGATCCGATGTCGCCGTAAAGGTTAAGGTCTTTCAATTTCCCTTGCTCATGCAAGCGTTTCATATGAACTGCACATGCATGATTAATAGTCATTTCGTCATCCCTAGCCCAGTCATCAATACCAGAGGTATAACGAATATTGAAGTAGTTAGTCAGTTCATTTGATACGCTCATTAGAAACCTCACTTTTATAAAATTCTTTACCAGACCCATTACAGCTACTGCATTTGGGGGAACGGTTGTTATCATACCGCCCCGAACCGTTACATGCAACACATTTCCTTAATTTCCAGCCATACACGAACCTCATGTAATAATCGGTTCGTGCGGCCTTGCGTTCATGGAAATTCATGCTTTGTAAACCTGAACCAACCACATTTCGATGTTAGGCGCGTAAGTAACGTTTACCTTATGCATAGTGCGGTATTTGTAAGCGGCTTTGTACGCATCGAGTTCAGTCGGAACACAGAAAGAGAAACCGTTATCATAGCGTTCTGCGTTAGAAACTTCACAACCAACTACAGCGGCAATGTTTTTATTCATGTTCATGATATTTTCCTTTCTCTGTTTCGTTTCGATGTGTGTAATATAACAAAGCCCCTGCACTAATGCAAGGGCTTTTTGATTATTTTGGTAATTTTTCGATTGTTGCTTTCAACTCATTGATTTTATTAAAGAGTTCATCGCTATATTTCATCAACTCACTACGGCGTTTTTCGGCCCACTTGATCAGGAATTCATGAGAATCTACACCATACGTGTAACCTTCTGCACTCAGTTGAATACGAGCACGGGAACCATAATCAACAGAACTTTGTTCAATGAGAAACTTAACCGCATCAAGCAGGGCTAAATCTTCATGACTTACCATGATTCCTTCTGCCTTTGGAAGATCCACAACTTCATCCTGAATGAGTTCACGACGGGTTGTTTCTTCCAGTGTTTCATGATTCTGGATCATCGTTTCGACCGGATCCTTTGCCACGGCTGGTTTGTTTTCACCTACTTCTTCCAAAAACATCAACATCCATCCAGGAATTTTAGTCCGGAAAGAACTTTGTACTTCACTGGTGCATGAATTTCCCAGAATGTGGATCGCGTTGCCATGCATATCAACTTTATTGATATAGATAACGTTCTGCTGTTCCTGTCGGTTGCTACCATAAGAAAGGAAGCGGCGTAACGATGTGTTATGACCATACTTCCCTAAATCGATTTCAGCCAGGCAATCAATGATCCCACGGTTAGAAACCTTGTAACGCTTACCCTGTTTGAAAAATAACGATTCTTCCAGGTGAGTAGGGGTAAACTCTTCATAAAGAACATAGAATTCTTTAGGAATTTTGCGCTGAACCAAGCTCAGTTTACAATTATTAGAAGGAACAATAACAGCGTGAATGTTTCCTTCTGCGTCACACATAGCTTGCATTACTTGCGGATAGTAAAGATGGTCTTTCTTGCAAGTATAGCTATGGATACGACTCTGCCGTTTTTTGAAGTACCATTTACCAGTTTCAAAAGGCGCTGTTGTAAAATTCATTTTGCATTCTCATACATAGTTAAAATTGCTTGCATATGTTCCGGTGATTGTGGAACCCCTGCAAAGTTCACTTTCAAAAAGAAATTCAACCGATCTTTTATGTTGCACTCATCGAGTCCAAGCGCTGGTAATGAAATGTTTTCAAAAGCACGTTGTTCATGTCTTTCCATTTCACCCCAAAACAAACGGGAACCGTTAGGCATCGGTATTCCAATTTCATTGTTCCAGAATTTCATGATAGTTGTCAAGCGTTGTTTTCCGTCGATGACTTCTACCCATCGAGATTCGTTGAATTCACTATCAACCGCGATCGCGATGATACCGCAAGGAAACCCAGTAATCAAAGTCTTCATGAAAGCATCTTGCTCTTTCTGCTTCCACACGTAGGGCCGCTGATAGGACGGATTCAGATCCAGATCGTTGTTCTTGAACCAGTGAATGTAACTACCAACCATGATCGCATGATCGCGACTTTGGAAAGTTTTTAACTCACGAATACGGTTTCTTACAATTTCGTCTGTCATTATAAAATCACCATCCAGTATATAATCGTAATCATAACCGCTACAGTGAAACACATTGCAGCGTACACCCGCGCATTATGAACCTGTGTTTTCAATTCTGCGATCTCTTGATCCTTTTCGCTTTCAAACTCTTCGCGAGTACCATAATACCCAGGATCGTTAGCAGTTGCCAATCTAACCGCATCTTTTTCAACCAGCGTTGCATAACCGCTTTTTATTTGTGTCGCCCCGTACCATCCACCCCGATCGTTGTTAATGATCAGATGATCGCCTTTTTCGTTATGCTTTGATTCACCAACGACAATAACCCGCTTACCATTCATAATATGATCCTCAAAGGGGCCGAAGCCCCTATTTTGCGTTCTTCTGTAGATAATCTAACAGATTTCCGCTTTGATGTAAATCCAAAACTTTAGAAAACTTCTCTGCGTTTCTTTCGTTTGTGAGTTCGTCGAAATGCCATACACCATCATCAGCTATTAACGCGCCAGGTGATGAACCTGTTTCTACATCACGGGAAAGCGCAAGCCCCAGAGGGTGTAAGATTTCGCGGTTAATGCGCCAAACAAGGCCCATTTCAGATAGAGTATTAAAATCGACGTATTTCATATTATGCCTTTGGTTTCACACCGTAGGCCAACATACCAAAACGATGATCATTATCTGCATCTTTAAACAGAACTTCGTTACCATCAATGCAGATGACCTTTGCTTCCGGATCGATGTATGGAAGCAACCACAAAGGGATCAGGCGTAGGCCGCTATGTTCATCCCAGCGACTGAAATTGAGTTCTTCCAGTTCATCAAGGGAAAGCTCATTAGGATCGATATAACGGAACCATTTGGTATTTTTGAGGCGGTCGGGGAAGTTTACAATTTCTTCATAGCCGAATTCAGCACTCCATGAAGAGTAAATAGTGACTTCGGATGCTTTGGTTAAAACAGCATCGCGAATTGATTTGCAGATATCGATTAAAGTCAGTTGATTTTCCATGATATATTTCTCATCTTGCTAAAATTTTAGGCAGTAGTTGCCCCATCGTTTTACGTGCATGTGACGGAATCTGTGAGATCGGGACATATTTAAAATCATCCATTTCACGTATAGTCCGTCCGTTCTTAACGAAAGTTGATGCACAATAGCATTCTTCCGCTACTGGGTAATCTTGCCCTACATAGAGGAATAAAGCAAGGTTTTTTGTTTTCGTGTAATCGAGAACACCCAGACTAACCAATTCCTCCGCGAACACTTCAAATCCTGTTTCTTCGAAGCATTCGCGGATCGCCGCGTCAATATGAGTTTCGCCCTTTTCAACATGCCCCTTCGGAATATCCCAATGGGGCGTTTCAGTGGCATGGCCCATCAACACGGCACCATCTTTAACAAAGATAATACCCGCTGATAGTTCCATTTATTCACCCGCAAAAGCGTTATCAAATGCTTCAAGTGCGTTGTTAGCGCGAGCACTGGCTTTTGTCACACCAGACTGGAGATTTTCAAAGAAGGTATGTTTCCACACTTCGCGGCGACTGGATTCATGTTCCAGACTGTTTTTGTGATCACCGCGAATCTGTTCTTCCATGTCATAACGGTACAGATCGAGTTCTGCGTTTAATTTCTGCTCTAATGCCTGTGCAAATACATGTTCAATATTCATTTTGTATAGCCTATTTCAGATTTAAGGTTTTCGAGGGTGGAGTGATAAACAACATTCCCTTCGTGTCGAGTATACCATACTTTTCCGTTCTGGTTACACTCATTCATTACATTTTCATCTAAACCAGGGATCGGCTTCATGCTGGGAGAAAACGCGATAGACATCATTTGTTCTGCGCTATCAGCAAACCCACAAGGGAAAACAGATCCAGTTGGTTTATCAAGATACATCAACTCTACTTTAGCCATAGATTTCTTCGAAATCCTCACAATCAGGCAAATACGTTTCACAGAAGGTGCAAAGCGTAAAGAATGCAGGTTGACGAATACCAGGATTATCCGGTAGATACATCCAGAAGGTGTTAGCAAACACGATGAATGTTTTCAGGTTTTCGGTGGTAATTTCGCTAACACCATCATACCCGGATTGATTGATCGCGCGTTGCAGTGGCACCTCGTACTGTTCGCAATAGTCGGCATAATGATCGCTTGTTACAAGGCCATTAGCCATTTTAATCAAATCGACGATTTTCATGATTTTACATATTCCACTTTAACAGGTTTTGCAACAAATTTATCTTTGGTGCGCCCATGACCATTACACAGGTCACATTCTTTGTTGAAATCTTTCATATCTTCGACCCATCCAGAATCTGGCAACCCAGACGGATATGCGTTATAACGAATGGTTTCATAACCTTTTCCGTTGCATTTCGGGCAAACATGAGGACGTTCTTTTTTAGCAGACTCTGCCAGTTCGCGAAGGGTGGTAGAACTACCATAAGCCCGACACATGTTTTCAAAGTCTTTTAAAGTCATTCTATAAACATCAATGACGTTATATTTTTTGCCGGATGGTTTAGCCATAATATATTTCTCACTTAAAGAATTTTTTGATGAAAGAGATAGCAAGGCCGATACCAAAGAAAATTAAGTAACCTTTTCCGTCACCGTGCGCCAAAACATAGAGTGAGCTGCCGTATGCGATGAGTTCTGCGATGTTCATTAAGTTTCTCATGATATCCTCCTTTTTCTATATTAAGTATCTTACCATAATATAAACCAAAGTCAACAACAAAGTTTTATCAACCCACTTATCACCAGTCATTAGTAATCCCCTACAGGTTGAGACGCCGCAACACTCAGGATCTTGAAAGTGCAATTGTTCCACTCACAATACGTTTTTGCACAGTGAACACTTCCTTTCATAACAAACCCGTTTGAGAAAATTAACCAGTAAAGTTTCATGATAGCCTCCTTTGTTTCGACAAGGCCAATATAACAAAGCCCCTGCACGAATGCAAGGGCTTTTTTCAATTTTTCAGCATCCAAAGTTGCGGAGGACAATCTTTAGAAGCGATTAGACGATCCAGGCGGGACATAACCCGACGATAACCGTCGTATTCAAAATTAATTTTTGGTGGAACGTAGTTGACCTGGATTGTTTTTCTGTTAGCTAAAGAAACATACTCAGGGATCACCGTTCGTAACCGTATAGCGATCACTGGCTTCTCTTCGCCTTCGTTAAAGAACATTTGAACAGTTATAGGACAAGCAAAGATTTTACCATTTACCCGACGATAAACAATAACTTCCTGTGTCCCTTCTGTTTTGGCCTTCACAGCGTAGGTTAGAACATAACACGAATAATGATTTGCTAGACTCATCATGATATCGCGATAAGTTTCAATATCTTTTTTAATCGATACTGAACGGTCTTTAAAGCGATCTGAAATGTGGTCAGCAGTAGCCGCTACCTTGATTGTATACCAGTCACCTAACGCGCTAGTAAACGCCTCGCTAACTTCTTTTCGTACACTGTTAACAAGATACATTAAACGTGTTCTGTTCATATAATCCTCACTGATTTTTGAAGTATTCGATCTGACGCAAACGCTTTTCAGCGGCGGCTTTCGAATTGTATTCACCAAGTTCTTTTGTGCGATCGTGATTCAAAACAACCCACTTATCGCCACGCTGTTCAATGTGTTCTGTAATATCTTTTAACGACTTATCCAGATCCAGTGATTCAGCCTCTTCACAGATAATAGTCAAATCCACGGGCAGTGTCAACAACCTTTTCACTCCGCTGATATCATCAAGCATCGAATCGTATGCAAGGGTTACGTGCGGCTTGTAATCCGGATAATCGTATGTTGCGCCAGCATCAATAGAATCTTTGAAACGGCTATGCAGGTATTCAGATTCCAGGATCCCTACAATAGTGCTACCGTATTTTGTGTCCCACTTTTCAACATCAACCAGTTTAGCAGGTTCTGTGATGTCCTGTTGCGGGAACAAATCAACCGTTTTCCGGCTGTATACGATCGTTGTATGCATCTTTTCGGCTGAAACAGCATTCTTTGTGATACCTAATGTCTTTTGAACATTTTTCAAAGCCTCACATGAAGCCTGATCGAATTTAGCACACATGTAGATACCAGGATCTACAACAGGTTTTGTGATTTCAAGAAATGATTTCATAAAACACCCCAATAAAAAAGGGGCCGTAGCCCCTTTGTAATAAATTTGTTTTTACGCTTCTTCGCCAAAGGCGGCTTCATCTTCCGCGACTTTTTCGACTTCAACGGAAGGGATCAGAGCGGATACCGCGCCAATTACCGCTTCTGGGGTTACTGGCTGGCTTGCGTCAATACCCAGTACCGAACACAGGTCGGACAGAAGTTGACGATGAACAGAGAGTTCACTTTCTTTTTGCGCGATAACTTCGTTCAGATCGAATGCGCGGCCTTTCAGTACCAGTACTTCATTTTGCAGTTTTTGAATATCAGACATTTTATTACCCATTGTTAAAATTTAAAAGTATCGAGCACTTTGCTCTTTAGTTGTTTCAAAGTACCTTCGTTAGTGATGATACTATCTCCAGGTTGAGGTGTCAAACCTTTTTCCGTGGAATGTTCATCAACAATTCCGGTATCCTTTACAATAAACACAAACTTAGCACCTAAGCGTTTTAGGTATTTGTATTCGTGTTCTTGACGACAGTCAGTGACCAGAAGATGGTTGTATTCGTCACCAGTATATTTATTGACGAATCTTTCCAACGTGTAACGAACCCAAACCGTGTTATCATACTTGCATACGATATCAGTTCCAAACACTTGCATCAAGCGTCTGATACTCCAGGGAGTATCGTTACTCATAATCAGGTTATCAATATCATCAGGACTATAAACAATATTGTATCCACGTTCTTTGAGGATTTCAAGCCCGATTTTGAAAATATTTAGAACATCTTCATTAGACATCACAAGAGGTTTCTCTCGATCGCCTTTGTAAAAAATAGCATCCGGATCAGAATATTGTCCTTCAATCATATTGCGAATGTATGGTTTATCGTAACCATATCGCTGCATTGCTATTCTTAGCGTTCTTTTGATACCAAATGCCAGTGCTTCACACTGAACATCATTGTACGCCTCTTGAATAAATTTAGCAACCGTATCTTTACCAGTTCGCTTTTTTCCACTAATCACATAAATCATTAGCTCATTCTCTTTTGAGAAGTGACTACTTTTCCGTCAATTTCAACTTCCATATGAAGGAAGCCAAAAGTTGCCATACACGTAACCGCTTCATCACTATCGTTAGTATAACCCAATTCAACCTCACCCAAGTTTGTTGGGAAGGCACCATAAAATCTAAATGTGGCGATCGTTTTCATCTGGGAGTTATCCAGGATATGCACAGCGAATGATTGCTTAGGATCATCCCACGCAACAGAGTTAAACTCATTGTAATCGTTTGTGCTCAACATCCATATGTAAATCCCAAGATACGATCTCATTTCCTCATCGACTACAAAGCGGATCATCAAAGGATCAAACTCAAAAGCCGAACCAGGTACTTTACCTCGAACCATCATATTTGCAGGAATATCAACTGCTGGGAGGTTCATTGATGGTAGTGTAACCCCTTGAACTTGTAAAGTCAAACCTTTCATGTAACTGTTATCAGGAATATCAACCCGAAAGTTTGTAGGTGAGATTTGGTTTAAAATCATTTCTGTAGACATAGGATCTCCTTTCCTCTATTTAGCGGGGAACGGGATCAAAGCGGCCTGACGGGGTAATATAAAAATTTGAAGAAAATGCTTGACCTTTTAAAATCTTTGATCTATAATAATTATTAATTAAAATTTTATCAAAAAGATCTAACAAGATCAAGTAAAATTTAATAAATAATTTATCAAAAAATTTTAGATCTGATCTTGAATTCATAAATTTTATGATCTATAATATATTAATATTTTATTTTATCATAAATTTTTATGAAGATCAATACTTAGATCTAATAAATTTTATGCTTTTTCTGAAAACTTTTCCTTTACCCCGTCACTAAATACTGGTACTATGTTCCCATATTGGAAATCAGGAAAAACAAAATGACTCACTTGAAAAAATTCAAAGAATTTCTGACCGAAGGTAAAACCCTCGCTCGTACCGTAGCACGTGGTCAACGCGCTAAAACTTCCGATAAACATTCAATCGGTTTTCTTCACTTCAAACATGGTTCTGATTTCGAAGTTTTAGCACCGGATTCTCACGATCTGGCATACTTCGGTAAAAACATTGTACGTTTGAAAGGTATGACTACTGGTAAAGTTCAAGCGGCTTATGTCGATTGGGCTAAAGGTACTGTTTCTTTCTACAGTGGCAATCCGGATGATGATCTGGATTTCGACAAACCAGAAAAATTCAAAGCTGCTACTCTGTATGAAGAGGCGGAAGAAAATCTGGATCTGTATAACCAGTTAGCAGAAGATTTCGAAATCGAGATCCCTATGGATGAAGCTCTGGTGAAAGGTAAAGTTTACAAACTCCCAAGCAACGATATGCGTCTTCTGTACACTGGGCGTTCTAAAACTAAAGCAAGCGGTGAATATGCAGTGTTTACCGTAGTCGATGCTTCCGGCAAACCTCGCCTGGTATCTGGTAAAAAATTCACCCAGGAATATAAAGGCGATATGGTTTCTAAACTAGTTCTGGTTGAATCCGAAGATCTGAATGAAGCGGCTAAAGGCATTCGCGAAAAAGTTATTGCTGTGATGGTGAAACGCGGGTTTAACGAAAAAGATGCAGAAAAGATGGTTGACAAAAACCTGAAAGATGCTATGAAAGTTAGACCTGGTGCGACCCCTGGCAAACTTGCAGAAATAGTTAGCATCCTGTAAAAATAAAGCCCCTTCCTTTCGGTTGGGGCTTTTTGATTAGTATTTGCTCCAGACTTTTTTCGCGCCGTAAGGTTTCCCTTTGGACATAAATTGCTGAGTCGGTAGCCAAACAGCTTTCGCCCAATCTTTAGGGGCAATCTCTGCTAATGGTGATTTGAGGTGTGATGGTAGATATGCTTTGATCATTTCTGTTGCGCCTCGCATACCTTTCACGTTACCCCAGTTAATTTTGAGTACAGTCTTGTTAGAGAGGCGTTTAGTGGATCCGTACCCTCGCTTCAATAACTCTTCTAAAAACTCCTGTCGTGCTCTGGGTGGCGCATAGTGCAAGTTCAAACCATAGAACACTAAGTTACCCGCTTTCGATCTTCCGGATCCTAAGAAAATGATCAGTGGAAATCTATCCCAATACGGCAGGGTGTCTTTATATTTTGCATCATATGCAAACGTGTACAGGCGACCCGTTGCTGGTTTTGCCACACGGTGTGTTTTGATACTGGTTTTGATGAAATTACCAAACCATTCTGTTGAATCTTTCTGTCGCTTTGCCGCTGATACACCAACAGTGATCTTTTTCAGACTATTACGGAAATCGTTGATGATCTCGATCCCGTGTTTTTTACGGTAGTCATTACGTTTTTTACGGGCTTCTGTCTCTGCGGAACGTCGTTCAATCTCATCATCAATCTGTTTTTTGTAACGATGCATTGACTTTGTGAACGTTGCGTAGTTTAATCCCTCAGAATCGGCAAAACGTTTAGCAGAAACACCTTTCGTTCTTGCCTTACGGAATTTGATCCCCAGTTCAACCCAATCACTCAATTTGCGTTTGGGTGGTGCTTTGGGTTTATCCTCTTCCGCGATGATCTCAAACTCAAAAATAAAACTCATGTTTCCCTCCAGGGATTACTGACCTCGCCACCCAAAAACTTTTTTGAGTGATTCTTCTGTTACGATTTTGAACTGCCAGCCTTTTTGACGGCATAGCTCATTTGCGGCTTTCCACTTATCAATATTAACTGTATAGGTGTAAAGAGCATCAATAAATTTCTTTTTATTGTGTACGTTGTTGTTTACTGGCTTCGGTGGAGGCATGGTTTCTTTAAGGGGCTTAACCTCCCAAAGATATGTAGTACCATTTTCCATTTCCACATAGAAATCCATGTAATAGCGTCTTCTCTTACCGTCTGCATTGCAGAAATACGGGATCACTATACATTCAGAATTCCAACGTTTTACGTGTGGGTTTTTATCCAGCCACTTCATAACGTAGCGCTCCCACGATGACCTATACGTAATCTTTCGCGGATCGCCTTTATACTTCTGTATGTTTTCGGGTACAAACGACCCTTTATACGTCTGTCTTCCAGCCATTGCGTAAATCCTAAATAGAATAATATAACGTTTAGATAGGGGAACTTATCGTGCTATTTTCATACTTCCCGCCTGTTGATTACAAAGGCACCCAGACAACTGATATTTTCCGAGACTATCGATTTTATTTTAATCGTGTGATTGGAAAATATAAAACCCGTAGTTACCAGATAACAGGCACACTACGACCTGAACAACTTGCAGAATCATTATATGGAAACCAGCAATACTACTGGATCCTGTTGATGCTTAACTCTGTTTATGACCCTTTCTATGGTTGGATCTCCGATCAGGAAGCCGCGTATCAGTGCGCTATACAGCGTTATTCTGAGGTTGGCGGTGAACAGGTTCTGTATCACGTAGATGAAAACAACAACAAGTATTATAACCTTGTCGAAGACCCCAATAACCCTGGTCATTGGTATGACAAAGGTGACAAACCAATGCTGTATTTACAGTATCAAGGTGTATTAGCTCCTGTAGATATTTATGAAGATGCAGTGTTGCAAAATGAAGCAAAACGAACAATAAAAATCATTAGTCCGTCTGACATCCAGGCGTTTCTGAATGATTTTATTAAAGAAATGGAAAAGGCTAACTCATGAAATTAGGCGGAAATTTACACTCACCTTTCTTTGATGGGGTGGTTGAAAACGTTGATGATCCGCGCGGGTTGGGCCGTGTTCAAGTCCGTGTATTTGGACAACACCCAGCCCAAAAACAAAAATCCGATGCAATCGGTGTTCCTGTTGAAGATTTACCCTGGATGATGCCTATTCAGGATATTAGAAGCGCTGCGATCTCTGGTGTGGGCTTCTCTCCAACTGGTATCACTCGCGGATCCTTTGTTGTTGGTTATTGGCGTGACAAATGGCACCAAGATGGTATGATAATCGGTACTGTCGCTGGTGAATATGTCGAACAACCAGACACACAGAAAGGTTTTTGCGATCCTATGGGTGAATACCCTCGCTATGTTGGTAACGATGTTAACTCCCTTGCATTAGGTGGTTTGAAAGGCAAAGGATCATCAAGTGTCATCATTCGTGATTCAAACACAAGCATAGCAGTAAACCCAGACGATCGCCCACTGGATGAGATACCAGAAGATAACCGCCCTGATACGGGTGGATTTACGATCGAAAAGATGCTCAAGCAGGATGAGGGGATCCGTACACGCTGGTATACAGACAGTGAAGGATATCCGACAATCGGGATCGGGCATTTGCTTATCCGCGAAAAGACTCGCGACACTGCAAAAATTAACGCTGCGATCAGTAAAGCGGTAGGTCGAGAAGTAACAAACGGGACAATCACGGCAGAAGAGGTATCAACCTTATTTGCTCAAGATTTAGCCAAAGTAAGATCTGATATTCAGAGAACCGCTAACGTCCGTGAAGTGTATGTGAACCTAAACCGTCCTCGTCAAATGGCGATCGAAAACATGTCGTTTCAAATGGGCGTCGGTGGTGTTGCTAAATTCACCAATACCCTAAAAGCGATGAAAAATGAAGATTGGCAAGCGGCTTATAATGGTCTTCGAAATTCACTGTGGGCTAGTCAAACTCCAGGCCGTTCTTCTCGCGTGTCTAAAATCGTCCTCACGGGCAACCTTGAATCATATGGGGTGCAAGTACCAGATCCGGAAGGGCGCTCTCTGAGTGCTGCTTACGCTGCGTATAACGGTGCTACATTGTCGGCTACTAGTCCGGAAGATCCGTTTACTCCTGGTGATACCCGTGTGATGTTTGAAGAACCAGCATCATCTTATAATGCGGAATATCCGTATAACATGGTGTTTGAATCGAGATCCGGACACATTCAGGAATTCGATGATACCCCAGGATACGAACGATATAACCGTGTTCACCCAGCAGGGAGTTACGAAGAAATTCGCCCGGATGGAACCCGCGTTGTTAAAATCGTAGGGGATGATTATCAGATCGTGATGCAGGGCCGGAAACTCAACGTTAAAGGCAACTTACAGGTAGTTATTGAAGGCGATGCGTTCATTTACAACATGGGTAACGTTCAACAAACGGTTGATGGTAACGTAACTGAATTTGTTCGTGGAAACGTTCAACAAACGGTTGAAGGTGAGTACGTTGGCCTGATTAAAGGCAATGCTGAACTAACTGTAAACAAAGATGCAACAGTTAACGTTGATCAGAATCTTACCGCAAATGTGAAACAGAATGCAACCGTTGCTGTAACAGAAGACGCAACGGTCACTGCAAAAAATGCGAAAATTGAGATTGAAGAAACGATGGATATCGGTGCTAAAGATATCAATATCAAAGCAACGAATAACACGTTTATTGATTCTGGCGCATTAACAAAAATCACTGGCGGCACAGTACAGGTAGGCTAACATGATTATGGATTATGAATCAATAATTGATGGAATTATGCAAAATTATCAGCATCCTTGTGATGCTGAGATCCCCGCTGGCTATTATCGGCGGGTTATCTGGCAAGGGCATACAGAAAATTATCCGGCTGTTGGGGTTGAGTGGGATACCGAGATAATCAAAATCGGTACTCATCTTTATACTCAAGAACCATTCGGACATAGAAGCACGGATCTACCTGTTGTCAATTCACCAGGAACAGATCCAAATACCGGACAATCAACAGGGATCCTTGTTCCGAAGATTGGCTATTATTTCAACACTCAAGCAGAAATTGATGCTTACATTACATCTATTGGTGCAACTAAAATCAATGGTGGTAATGATTGGTATGGCGCGGATCTGTCAAAATCAAACCTATACAAAAACCCTGGCGAACTGGCTATGTATAAGGTCGAAAACAGTGGTGGGTATCTTTCCGGAACAAACCCTGTATGTGATGCTCGCATACGTCAGACGTATAATCAGGACACTGGCGCATTCACCAATATTGATTATTATTGGAATGGTAATCGTATAGCCTATATGAAGCATGATGAAACAGGGGCGCATCAATGCAAATATACGGGTATGCAGGTTAACACCAACGCAGATACAAGCATTCCTCCTGTTCCTCCTGCAATGCCTTCCACTTATGGGGCATTACCGAGTGAATTAAGCCGTGCTGATATTTCGTGCATTCCGGCAACTGTTGGTTTCGCATATACAAATATCAGTGATGCTATGTTACAGGCATGGAACGAAACCCGTAATACGTTCAAGCTACAGTTTAACATGTTAACGGGTGCTGTACAGAATGGATTCGGGATCGCGACAATGTTTGATGGTTTATCCGTATCGATGGAAGAAGTAATGGCGGGGGCGCTCGCATTGTCACAGCAAGCATGGCAAACTGCTATGAAAGTTTTCAGACAAGTGATTAGCGCTGCATTTAACATTATCGGTGGTGCATGGGGATTGATTAATCAGTTCTTGCCTCAAGTAACCATCTTAGGTGTTGCGATCAACATTTACGATCTGGTGTTTGGTGATAATTCTGTTCAGACTTTGAAAGATGCGTTTAATGCAATCATCAAATCCGGACAACAAACATATGAAACCGTCATAAACGCAATATACGGGGCCATAGGAAGCGCATACAATTACTCTGTGGAATATGTCAAAGCTGGCGCTCGCGACCTTGTGGATGCTTGTAGCGCGTTATTTGATTGGTGTTTAACGATGTTCCAAAACGGTTGCGTTGCATTAATCGACTTATACGGTCGGATCATGCAAACATGGGCTATCCCTCCGGAAGTCCCAAACCCGTTATGGTCTGCGGTGCTGGCTATCCGTAACATCATGATGCAAATCAAACCACTTGATATAATTCTGGGCGGTAACTTCCCTGGATTCACTGCAATGGATTTGTATCAACAAGCACAGGAAAAAGTCAAGGCTTTTGTTGATGAGTCATACGAACAGATCCGAGGGCTTTATGAACAGGGGCAGGAACTTTACAAAACGTTAAAAAGTCAGATTTTCGAACGTGATGCAATTCAGAGAAAATTCAACCAGTACTTAAACTGGATGTGGGGCGCTGTAACAGACGAAGCAACAGCGGCTTATCAATCTGCATTGGATGCTGCAAACGCTGCTGTAGCTGCAACACAGGCCGCGTATGACGCTATACAGGAACAGATTGGATCTCTACAAGACGCAATGAAAGATACATACAGCATGGCGATGGAAGAATTAAAGAAATTGCCTTTGATGAGTACAATAAACGAGTTTTTAGGCTTCTGTGGTGTCGCATTTGACGATCTTCTCAAGTCATATGAAAATGCGATTACTGGTGCTCAGTCTCTGTACAAAAATTTCATTGATAGTTCGCGCTCTTTTAAAGATCACTGCAAAGTAATCTATAACCAAATTTGTACGTTGGCGTTGAGTAAAGTCACACAATATGTGAATAAATTGCTGTCTCTCATAGGATTAGCAATCAACTTTGGTTCTATTAGTGTATGTGTTCCAGTACTGAAATACTAAATAGTCGAATGATCAAGAGGAATTTATAATAATGGCTACTGCTAAGACTAAGACTGTCAAAAAACAGATTAACCAAATCCCCGATATCTTTATCGGGGGTACTTTCGAAGAAATTAAAACAGATCTGATTGATTGGCTGGGTGGACAAGAAGAGTTTAAGGATTACGATTTTTCCGGCTCGCGAATGAACGTACTGATCGACCTTCTGTCGTATGCTACTCTTTATATTCAGCAGATGGGTAACACAGCTCTATTTGAATCGTTTATTCGCACGGCTGCATTGCGTAGTTCTGTTGTACAGTCTGCTCAAGAACTGGGATATATGCCAGATTCGCGCACGGCTGCAAGTACAGCAGTTATGATTACGGCTGCTAACCCACTGACCCCAACATCGATCCGTATCCCGCGCGGTACAAAATTCATCGGTACTGTAAAGAATACAGACAGTTATTCTTTTGTTGTATCAGATGACGTTGTTATCGTTCGTGATAGTAATAACAACTATACATCAATGCTGAACCTGGTGCAAGGCCGTTTAGTTCGTACTGAACTAATTTATGACGGTTCGAGTATCCTGATCCGAGATCCAAACATTGACCGTAGTCAGGTACGTTTAACTGTAAACGGCGCACAATGGGACGACTGGACAAACGAAAGCATTGTAAACGCAACAGGCGCAAGCACGATTTACTACATGCGTGAAACTGTTGATGGACATACCGAAGTTTATTTCGGTGAAGGTGAAGCAAGTCAACAAGTGGCTGGTGGCGCACTAACCGCTGAATATATCGGGGGCTTGAAACCTGCTAATGGTTCGACTATCGTTATTGAGTACCTGTCAACCGATGGGGAAGCGGCTAACGGTGCAAAAGATTTTATCTATGTCGATACATTAACCAATATTAGCATCACTAACATCGAAGAAAACCCGACTAAATCCCCTGATTATGTTGGTGCTGATGGTGGTGGTGATCCGGAAGATATCGAGCGTATTCGAGAACTGGCCCCTGTTATGCGTGAAACACAACGCCGTTGTGTAACTGCATCGGATTATGAATCCTTCCTGTCTCACAGATTTGGATCTATCATCCAGGCGGTACAGTGCTTTACTGATAACGAAAAACCTGGTTATGCTTTCATTTCTGTTAAACCAAAGTCAGGTTTACGCCTAACATCGGTACAGAAAGAAGATATGCAAACGTATCTTTCGAAATATAACCTCGCGACGATCACCCCGTCGATTATGGATCCTAACTATCTGTATATTGTGCAATCTGTAAAAGTAACGTATGATATCAGTAAGTTGACGGAATCAGAGGAATGGTTACGCGGTCAGGTTATTTCGTCGATCGACTCTTACTATACTGACAACGTTGAAATTTTCAACAAATCGTTCAGTGTATCTAAGATGTTGACTTATGTCGATCAGTCTGATACTTCTATTATCGGTTCGGAAGCAGATATTAAATTGCTCCGTGAAATTGACAACTATTACAGTGCTCCTATGTCTGGGATCCATTTCTTGAACCAGGTGGAATCGAAATCAATCATTTCCAGTACGTTCAAGTTCACCAACGAAGAAGACGAAAGTTATGTTGTTCGTTATGCTTCTACGGAAATGGATCAGGATGGTAACGCAAAAATTGTAATAGGCCCGTTCAAGGATGGGGATATTTCGATCGCTGCTTATACAGGTGATGACTTTGAAAAATTAACAGATGCAGGAACCCGTAATAAATATTACGAAGTAGGATCGGTGTCTCATTATACCGATTTCATTAGCTTTGATCTGGGAGTTCTGAACGTATCCGCCGATAGTTTCAGTGCTGCTTATATCGAGCTAACCGCAAAGCCTCTCGAAGAAACCATTTTTACTCGCGATGGATCGTTGATCGTGTTTGAAAATGACCTACGTCCTCAATACACCACATTGACTATGAATCCTATCAGTCAATAATCGTTAACCCCTGTCTTCGGATAGGGGTTTTTCTTTTTATAAATACGTGATATACATAACCGCAAATTTGGAGAAATATAATGATTAAAGCGCCTTCGATTACGAGTTTGCGCGTTGATAAGCTGGCTGCTAACTTCGTTTACCTTAAATGGGATGATGTTGGCATGGATTTCTATTATGTGGTTGAATTGGCCCGTAGCCGTGATATGGACGGAACTATTATTCCAGACGAAGAGTTAATCTGGACGCAGTTGGGTTATAGCTACGAAAACGAATGGTTTAGCGATCAGGTTGCCCCAAATACACGTTATAAATTCCGTATTCAAACAACTCATGAAGGGTTTGAACCTTCTGATTGGGTGATCAGCGATGAATTATGGACGTTTGATGAGAACGCCTACGCATATACAACCATGCGTGAATTCACCCCTGCTGATTCGTTTATCAATGAAAAATTCGCCAAAAACAATCGTGATTACGTCGATTTTAACGATGATGTTATTATGGCTTCTCTGATGGTTGAGGATTTTGTATACTCTCCCCTGTATTCTGATGTAAGCCAGATCAGCGATAAGATCCTGAAACAAGAAAGCTACCATGAAATTCAAGATCACATCGAACACGTTTGTAATGATATAGATCGCACGTTCCTGGTATACTCAAACGGATTGCTTTACCTGTTTGAACGTTTTCAGAATATGGCTAAAGTGTCAAATGACAAAGGCCAAACGTGGTATTACTACAAAGCATTAAACGATCGTGTAGGCAATCCGGTTTCCCGTACCGTTGCTTATCAGAGCGCTAACACTACGTATGTGTTAGGATACGATCGCATATTTTACGGGCGCACGTCAACAGATATTCGTTGGTCTTCTGATGAAGTTCGTTTTTCTTCTGATGATGTAACGTTTGCGAAGCTGGGGAACCAGTCAGGGTTAGATTTTGATGTTGATTCATACAACACATATGCGCGTCTACCGGGAGGAGTGTCGAAGTATGCCGAAGCTATAGCTTGTTCTAATGAATGGCTCTACGTGGCTGCTAAGAACGTTATGCGCCGTATTGCGTTACGTAACACACCAATTGATACTGATCCTGGTTCGCCGACCTTTGGTGAACGTATTTTTGATGAAGTTTCATATACCATCGTACCAGGAAATGATAAAATTGTTGTTAAAAAAATGGACGTGCTGAATGACCGTCTATACGTTCTGGTAACTGGTGAAGTTAAAACGGCGATGATGGATCCGACTGTCAAAGCTAACGTGATCCCATCAAACGATGCTGGCGTTTATCTGTGGGATGAGAATGCAAAGACGTTTACCCGTGTTTATGGTAAAACCGAAGATGAACGTTTTTATATCACTCATGAATATACCAATATGTCAACCAATGGCGATGAAGTTTACATTTCTGTTGGTAACTACAAATATCCAGGCACTTTGCCAGATCTGGATCTGGTTGAAAAGTATCCGGAAGATGTGCATTCAGCGGTGAAATACGATCTTGTTCCTGGTTATACTGCGAGCATTTCGATTAACTTTGCTACAGTTCGTGCAAATCAGAACGATCCTACAGTATGGAACTTTGGGCCGCAAGAGTACTACAATGAAGCAAACTTTAGCTGGCATTTCCGCGATAAGGTTAGCACATGGATCACCAATGATAACCGTCCTCTGGTGGTTTATCCGGAAACCCTGTATACTCTGGTTACTGATAGCGCGTCTCCTGCGTCAACGATTCGTGTAAACCATGAAGTTTGGGACAAAGGAACAGTTACTATCTACTTGAATAATATCAAGTTTACTGGTTTTACGAAGTACACAAACGGTGTTCTGTTGTATCGCTCAGGTGGTAGGATAATTGGATTCTATGAACTGTCATACCGCGCAAGGGATGAACTCACTATTTTCTGGAAACCCGATAACACTTTAATGGTGGCAAGTCTGGTTAATCAGGAACGTGAAAACCCATATACGCCGGATATTGAACCTGGATTAATCGACCCTGATCTGAGTCACATGATCACTCGTTTTGCTCCGCAAAGCTATCTGGACAACCAACAGTTCGAAAAATTTGGTGAATACTATCTGCAATACATTTCGTTGGGAAGCAACAGTTACTATAACAAATTGCTGAACCTCATCCGGAACAAGTATCCGAGAGAGAAAAACAACGTTGAATATTTGTGGTCTGAAATTAACCGCCGTAACATTTACCTGGATAAAACCAAACGTGAGGCAGTGGTTAGATTTTTCGAATCACGTGCAAGTGATTTCTATTCAACAAAAGGGATCGAAGCAAGTTATACGTTCCTGTTTAAATTGCTGTATAACGAAGATGTTTCCGTTGAGATCGAAAGCTCCAACAGTCTCGAATATGATATTTTGGTTAGTTCAACAAATATCAGTCAGGATATCGTAGGCCGGACGATCTATACACCAACTGGACGCGCTAACGTTACATACATCGAACGTGACTATGAAAATGGTCAATTGCGTTGGTCAATGACTCTGCATAATGCTCAAGGTAACTTTATCGAAGGGCAGGTTGTCAAGTCAGAAAAAACCAATTTCACCGGAATGGTAATTCGTGGTGTTCGCGGTAAACAAATGGCTAACAACTCGATCGACTATATCAACCGTGGACGATCTTACTATGTGATGAAAATTCGTTCAAATCTACCGACTTCCCGTTATAAGGATGACGTATTGAGGTTTGTTCATCCGGTAGGATTCGGCTTTATGGGTATTACGATGTTAACAGTATTCATCAACTCTGGTTTGTCAATGACTCATAACGAGACAATCATTGATATTCTGAGAAACTACCGCTTCGATAGTGGTTATCCTAAGTTCTGGCCTGATCGCATTGCGAGTATGGACGGTAACGGAAACCAACAATTCGACCTGGTTACTGGTGAACCTCTGTACACCGTACACCCGCGAGCGGGGGAACCTTTTGATGTACCTCCGGAATATGACATTGAAGAAAAACCTCTTAACGGTGTTCTTCCTTCTGCGCGACGGTTCGATCAAAGTCCGTTGTTCGATTGCTCAGGCGTTAAATATTCACAGTTCCGTAATTTGGTGGATAAACGACTGAAAGATGATGCAGGAAACCCACGTGATCCAAATCCTCCATCACAGATTAAGGTAGGAAATTAAATGGCACAACAAAACTTGTATCGGTCGGTAATTACTGCAAAATTCCGAACCGAAAACTTGATGAACTTCAAAGATATGATCGGCGATGCCGCCGATCTAAACACGATTTACATGTCTATTGGACGAACTGAATCGTGGTCGGATAACGAATCCGACCCTAACTTCGCCCCTCCATATCCAAATGATAGCACCGATGGTGTTAGTGATATGTGGACGCATATGATCGGGGCTACTAAAGTTCCTGGTGATATGATAGATGCAATTTTACCACGTAAAGACTGGGGTGATACTCGTTATCCAAACCCGAAAATCTTTTACTTTAACGATATTGTTGTTGTAAACACCGCACCTTATAACCGTACTGATCCGGGTAAAGGTTGGATGGTTTATCGTGTGGTTGATGTTCCTGATATCGGTTCTTGCTCCATTTCGAGCATTACCGGAAAACTTGAATGTATCAGGATCGGCGGTATCTGGAGTCCGTCTCATGAATCTAGTGAACCTCCACGCGGAGAAGCTAACGGGATCGACATGGGAGACGGTTATAAATGGGAATACCTCTACACAATCCCGCCAGATGTCGTGATCAACCGCTGTACAAATGAACATATCGTAGTTCCTTTCCCTGGCGAACTGGAAGAGGATCCGGTACGTTGGGGTTATGATAACGTGATTCAATGGTATCCAGGACAATACGATCTAGTGTATCGGTTGAAGGTGAATTCAATGCGTTTTCGTGCATACATGGATTCTCTTTTCTTCCCGCAATCTACGCTTCCTGGTAACAAAGGGTTCCGTCAGATAAGTATTATTGTAAACCCGTTGATTAAAAAGGCAAGCCCGACCGAGCCTGAAAAGAAAGCAACTGGTGATTACTATAATGCTAACGCGCTTGAACCTGATTCCGGACGTATGATTTACATGGAAAACAGACAACCTATTATTCGCTCCCTTGATCAGACTGAGGAAGTGAGTATTGTATTCGAATTCTAAGGAAAAACAATGGCTTACCAAACAGCAAAAAAACTAATTGATGTCGGTGAAATCGGCAACCCATCAACAGGCGACCCGCTTTATGATGGTGGTGTTAAACTGAACGAAATGATCACCAACGTTTATAATGCGTTTGGTGATGTGCGTATGCTGTCTGCAAACGAAGGTGTCGGTAACATGGTGATCCATGCTACCGGATACTATCAGAAACTACCACGCACTTACTATTCAAGCACACCGATCGAACTGGGTTCCCTGCACGACATAGATACTTCAACAGGTTCGATTACCGTTGTTCTTCCTTCTGGTAAGGTTGGCGAAGGTTGCTACTTCATAAATAGTACGGGTAGTGTCTCTGTTGATCGTCCTATCGCGTTTCGTCCTCAAGTTGGGGATACTATCGCGGGGGTTGCAGACCAGTTGTATATCACGTCACCTTACACCTTTGTAAAAATCTGGTGTACCAAAAAAGAAGGTGCGGTAACAAAATGGGATTATTCTGTAGAATCTATGTTCGGTTCTAAAACGATGCCTGTTGACACTACGGCGCTTGTACTGAAAGCAAACCCGACTGCTATTCCTATGTTCGGATATAGCGAATTTAGCGGGGCTAAGGTGCTTGTATACGCAGAAAACTTAGCTGGTACAGTTACCAAAATGGCAGAAGTTTTAATGACCGTGGATCGTGTACACAAAACGATTTATTCAACGGAATACGCTATTTTGAAAAACAGTGAAGATGAAATGTTTACATTAAACTTTACTGTCGGTGCTGGTGATGTCGTATACGCTAACGTGCAAGCGATCAAAGAAGATCGAATTAAATTCACGATTAAAGCAATAGATACGATTAAATCAGGGATCGCGTCATGAAACAAGAAATTTTAATAGGTCAGATTGTAGACGATGGTACAGGCGATTACCTGCGTCGAGGTGGTCAAAAGACTAACAACAACTTTACAGAATTGTATAACATGCTGGGGGATGGTGAGATCCCCCATCCAGCAGGTGCCTGGAAAACTTTTGCGGGTACGACGCTATCACCAAAATTTGGTGAATCATGGGCGTTGAATACCAGTGCAAACAAAATCACCGTAAACCTCCCGAAAGGCGGCGTAGGCGATTATAACAAGGTTATTCGTCTGCGTGATGTGTGGTCGCGTTGGGCTACCAACAACGTTAGACTGATCCCCGCAACTGGTGATACTATCAAAGGTTCCCCAACTCCTAAAGATCTGTTTAAAGATTTTATGGATGTGGAATTGGTGTATTGTTCTCCGGGCCGTTGGGAATACGTCGAAAACAAACAGATTGACAAAATCACAACTTCGGATCTGGCAACAGTAGCAAAAGAAACGTATATTGCTACTCAGGGACAAACTGACTTCCCTAACGTATTCGGTGTTGGTAATGAATACAACCTGCAATCGTTCGAAGTTTACTATCGCGGTAACTTGCTGTTCATCGATGAGAAAGACGGATTCAATGCTGATAACTCAGACTATGGATCGATTGGCTCTGCTCCTGGTGAACTGGTTGCACTTGATGGTAATTCAGTACGTCTTAAAAACCCGTGTAACGCTGGTGACACGCTTCAATTTGTTACCTATCTAGATGGGTTAGCAACATGGCGTTCGAGCTATGAAGCGTATGTGATGCGCATGTATCAGACTGGTGATACTTCTCTGGAAACCGTTCCTGGTGAACAGTGGGTAGGTGATCTGGCAACCAAAAAAGAGTTTACACCTGCTGAATTTGGTGTTAACCCTCGCGTGTTGATTAACCCTAACTCGTTTGAACTGCTTCTCAACGGTAAACAACTGGTTAAAGGCGGTGACGCTGACTATCCGGCGTTTTCCTGTGAAGGTGCGGAAGGTGTTGATGAAAGTACGTGTGTTGGTAACTCTGGTGTATGGGTTCCGTCAGGACAGGATTATAGTTTAGTATTCACTGATTCTGTAGTGACTTCAATCAAGTTTGCTCAGGAACTGGAATCCGGCGACGTTGTAACGATCCGTTGGTTTAACAATGATATTGGTACTCTGATGGATTGGGAAGGAACTGGCGGTATTAAAGAAAAAGCTGATAAGGTTTATCTCAATAACGAAGAAGAAGTTATATTGACGAACCGTATCGAATATACCGATTATAATAACCCTTCTCAGAAAACAATGCGTAATACAGGGGAAACCTATCAGGGGCGTATTCTGGATATTCAGGCTATGTTTGATATTATCCACCCGATCGGAACCATCTATGAAAACGCACACAACCCGGCAAACCCTGCTGATTATATGGGATTTGGTGGTTGGAAACGTTACGCAGAAGGTTATTTCCTGGCTGGCTGGACATCAAATGCAACGGATCCTGATTTCGCATTAAACAATAATGATTTAGATAGTGGTGGTCAACCGAGTCATACGGCAGGTGGTACTGGTGGCGATCGTGGTACAGAAATCAAAATCATCAACGTTCCTGAACTTGTATCAAAAGATAAAGTTCTTATTGCTGATGAAAATGGTGCTGTGATCATTGGTGGTTGTCAGTTAGATCCTGATGCTTCTGGCCCTGGATACACTAAATACCGTGAGGATACATTGAAAGTGAATCATGGTAACACATTACCTGATAAAATCAAAACTATTCCACCGTATATGACTGCACATCGCTGGATAAGGGTTGCATAATGGCTTACAAAAATATTTCAAAAACAAGGGAGGGCGCTCGCGTCCTCTCTAAAGAAGCAGATTACTTACAGTATGATACTTATGGTAAGTTGCCTCTGATCGGCGGTAAACGTTCGATCGGCGAACCAAACATTGACCAAACAAAACGCGGTGTTCTGTATGGAAACGTACAATCCGCAATTGATGACCTGTATACGCTTATCGAGCAAATCCCGATTAACGGCGTTGTTACCATGACTGAGGATGCCCCTCCAATCGCTGTACAGCAGGTTGAGAGCGTTTCTTTTGATGGTATTGTACAGAACATCGATTCAGACCAAGAACAGGCTGTAGTTCACGTGTACGGCTTTCCTTTCATCTTTGATAATGGGACTAACGCCGCAACTGTTTGTGAAACGGCATACAACAAATTTACTGAATTCGTTGCAGCGGAAAAATATTTCGCGGAAGTTAACCGCAAAGGTGTTGATGGTACGATCCTTGAATGTCGATTTATTGATAGTGTTCCGCACCCGGCAACAAATATCTCAGAAAACGGTATTCGTCAAATCGGAACTATCGACGTAGCCGCAAAAAGTGGCTATGGTTCATGGGTTAAGTTGGGTTCTGGTTTCTTACCTGATGTTACTCCGCAAGTAACCGTGTATTACTTCAAACGAATTGCATAAGGATAACACATGAGTAACAATACAATCAACCACGTAAGTGATAAATCCATTTACGTGACATTTGACCCAACAGGTACTGATTGGCCTGATACCATAACTAACGTACAAGATGCGTTGGAAAAAATAGGTAGTTGGGCGCGTACTGATACTGGGCTTCCTATCGCAACAACTTCTGTTCGTGGTATTGCTCAGATCGCAACCGAAGCTGATATTGACGCTGGCACGGATAACAATAAGATTGTTACTCCGAAACTGTTAGCATATCGTATGCAGAACCCTAAAGCATCACAAACTGTATGGGGTTATACGAAGTATTCGACTGATGCGGAATCTACAACCTTAACTAACGATGCATCGTCTATTACTCCGCGATCTCTGAACTATGTGTTCAATAACCGTAAAGGTACAGAATCGGTTTGGGGTTCTTCTAAAATTGCCACCACTGCACAGGCGGTTGCTGGTACAGATAACACTGTAACTATGACTCCGCTTAAAGTCAAGCAAGCGATCGCGTCTCTGGTTCCTGTTCAGTCAAGTGCGACCGAAAGTTCGCAAGGTTTGGTACAACTGGCAACAGTTGCACAGGTTCAGGCTGGTACGATCCGTGAAGGGTATGCAATTTCACCTTATACGTTTATTCGTTTAACTGCAACTGAAAGCAACCTGGGCGTTATTCGTATCGCATCACAGGCAGAAGCAAACGCGGGTACTGATGACACCAAAGCGATTACTGCGAAAAAATTAATCAATACCCGTGCAACTGGATCTCAGTTCGGTGTTGTCAAATTAGCAACAACTGTTGGTTATGTGGCAAACACTGCACTTTCTTCAAACGCTGCGGTATTACCTAGTGATCGAAATGCGGTAATTAACGGTTCTCTTTATGAGAATAGCGCAATATATAACAACAAATATCAGACGTGGACAGATCTTGATTGGCATTTCCCAGTAGGTGCTATTGTCATGACTGGTTTTCAGACTGACCACGGTAGTTTGTATATTTGTGATGGTCGCTCACTGAATAAAAATAACTATCCGTTACTTTTTGAGCGTATAGGTTATACATTTGGTGGTGGCGGTGATTGGTTTAACCTTCCAGATTGTCGAGGCGTTGCAGTACGTGGTCATGACCGTGGGCGTGGACTAAACCCTAATCGTGGGTATGGTACATATGAAGGCGATATGTTGGGCTGGCATGAACACCCATTACAGCTTATCTACCAGAACGGCGGTAATATTCCTAAATGGCAAGCAGTTTACGAACTGAAAAGCGCCGAAAAGAATGACCAAAGCGCTCGCGTATTTGATGCTTCTATAACTAAAGCCACTGGTGTGGGTGGGGAAGAAACCCGCATGAAAAACATCGCATTAAACTACGTAATTCGTACTCAATAGAGGTTATTAAATGATCATCGACAAATTAAACCCGTTGCCGAAGATCCCGTTTGTTGATGGCGTCCCAGATGACGCCACGACTCAAACGAAGATTATTTGGATCAAAAACGGTGAAACTCTGGACGGTTCGCCAGATAAAGTGTCAAACACTGGTAGTCTTAACCGAACTGGTGTAAACATCCAGCAGAACGCGGTTCAGTTAGAACAAAATACCATCACCCATAATGATAAAATCAACGAAGTAATCGATCAGGTTAACTTGATTACTGAAAACATTGATGCTATTGGTGATGAGAGCGTAATCAAAAAAGTTAACCAGTTGGATCAGGATGTTCGGGCATTAACTTTATCTAACACCCAAACACAGAACAAGGTAGCACAGTTAACCCTTTCTGTAAATGCTCAAAACGATGAAATTGGTGAATACGATCCAGAAAAAGATCCTAAACACCGCACAATTCGTAATGATATCATTTACATTAAGAAAGAAGTTGGTTCATATCCTGGATTTAACGTTGATGGTGATGTTGACCCCTCTTCTACTGGTACTGGCCTTAAATACCGCGTACTGAGTAACCAACGTGCTATTTCTATGCAGGAAACTCGCATAACCAAACTGGAAGATGATTGGGCGCTTTCCGAAGTAGGACAACTGACAGAAGAGGTAAAAGAACTTCGTGCTGAAATGGGTGATTCTGGTCTTGCCACAACCCGATCAATCTATGCGCGAATCAAGATCCTTGAGGATGGTTCTATTGTAATGCAAAATGAACTTGATGCGATTAATAGTTATATCGGTCGCACGTCAAGTTCAACCAGTTCCATTAACGATCGTGTGAACAGTCTGGAAAACTCCGTTAGTTCTCTGGCTACACAAATCAATGATCCGGTAACTGGTATCACTGCACAAATTGCAACCATTAACGGTCAAATCGGTACGGCTTCTGCTCAGGGTAGTATCCGTTATGATATTGCGGAAACTAAACGCAGATTGATGGATATGGAAATGATTCTGGGTGAATCCGGCGATGATGGATTGCAGGGACAAGTTGCGATCTTAACTGGTGACGTTGGTGAAGATTCAGATCCTACCAGTATCAAAGGCCGTTTGAGTGTTGTTGAGGGTGAATTGCGCACCAACACTAGCGCACTCTGGGAACTGCAAGGCATTGTAGGTAACTCTTCTAGTGGCCTCGTTGCAACTAGCCAGCAGATTAACAAAGAAATCTATGGTGATGGTGTTAGTTCCGATCCTGTTACTCGCGCTGGTTTGAAAAAGACAACCCGCAACCTGTTCACTCAGGTAGGCGATAACGCAGAAGGTAACGAAACGGGCATTTATGCACTGATTGCCGACCTTAATAAACGTGTTGAGGATTTAGAAGCGTTGAACATTGCACAGGCACTTGCAGATCGCGTAACTATCGAAGATCTGAATGCTAAACTGGCTCTGTACATCAAAGAAGCTGACGCTGATCTCCGTTATGAGAGCAAAAACCCGCCTCTGTCATTCGGTACTAACCTAACTGGTGATACTGAATACACTACAGGCGATCCATTGTCTCTAAGCGTAACTATGACTGGTGGTGTTTCTCCGCTGTCTTATCAGTGGACGAAGAATGGCGTAAATGTTGGTACTAATGCTAACACATTTACCATTGATTCGCTACAGCCTTCTGATTCCGGAACCTACAAAGTAACGGTAACTGATGCAAGCCATAAAGTCATCGTTTCTGATGAACTGGCGATCACTGTCGCTTAACGATTAACAAGGGGCTTCGGCCCCTTTTGAGGATCTTTATGATTACGAACAACCCAGCACAATTAAAAGATGAAATTCTGCGCCGCTTAGGTGCTCCGATCGTCAAAATCGAAGTGACAACAGATCAGGTTTATGACTGCATTCAACGAGCATTAGACCTATATGCAGAATATCATTACAATGGATCTAACAAAGGGTATATCATTCTTACCCTGGGGCCGGATAACCCGAAAAATATTTTCGATCTGAGTAAAGAACATATTTTCGCAATTACTAAAGTGTTGCGTACTAACATGGGTTCCCTTGTATCGATGGATGGTACTGCGGTTTATCCGTGGTTTACTGATTTCCTGATGGGCCTTACTGGTGGTTCTCTGGGCGGTGGTGGTTGTGCATCACGTACCTACGGAATGAACGCATACGGCGCGGATATGGGCTATTTTACCCAGATGATGAGCTATCAGCGGTCAATGCAAGATCTCCTGTCTCCGCTTCCGGATTACTGGTATAACGACGACACAGGACAGTTTGCAGTATACGGAACCGTTAAAGATGGTGATATTGTTGTTATCGAAGCAATGATCAGATCCTTTGTTGATGTACCCAGTATGGTCGGTAACGTCTCTGGATACGCTACAGCGGGTTCTGATGGCGAAGATAAGCCAACTATAGCAGATATATACAATAACCCCTACAAAGCCGTCTCAGGCGGTGTGAAGGCTGGTCAAGGTACAAGCGTTCAGGGTTCATCCTCTGCGTATAACAACCGTTGGGTGAAAGATTACGCAACTGCTCTTGTTAAAGAGGTAAACGGTCAGGTGCTGGCTAAGTTTCAGGGTATGCAATTACCTGGTGGTGTTGCTCCGGATGGAACCCGACTGATTCAGGAAGCTATGCAAGAAAAAGAAAACCTCCGTCAAGAACTTCTGTTACTGTCTGATGCACTTCCAGTGTTGATGATGTAAGGAGGAAAAATGCAAAATTGGGATGAAAGTCTGTTTGCACAGTTAGAAGATGGTTCCGGCGTCGATCGGAACCTAAGACAAGAAGTAACAAACCCGTATGTTAACTGGTACAAGTATAACCCTACTCAACAGTTACATGATTCACTAACAGCCGAAGCAATTCAAATGAAATCTCCGGATATGTATTACGTCCGTCGAGAATTTGTTAATATTGATAAAATTTTGGGTGAAGACCGTGAATCGAAGTTTACAAAATCGTGGAAAATTGCAGCATACATCGATTCGTATGCAAACTACGAAGGGCAGAGAGACTTTTACAGTAAATTCGGTATGATGTCAAACGACGAAATGACACTTGTGATCAATCCTCGTTTATTTGCACATCAAACTGATGGCGGGATCCCTGTTCTGGGAGATTTGATTTATTTCCCTATGGATAACAGCCTGTTTGAAATTACATGGATTGAGTTTGACCCGTTCTTCCAGTTCGGCGATCGTCCTCAACGTAAAATCAACCTCGTTAAATTTATCTATACTGGTGAAGAATTGGATCCTAAACTGCAACGAAATGAAGGGATTAACCTTTCCCCCGATGCCGATCTGGATCTCGAACCTATTCGAAATCTTGATGGGTTGGCGGATACCAATATTGAACAATACGAAGAAGATCAAGCCTTTGAAGATGAAGGCGATGAATTCATTGAATCGTTTGATGTTGTTAACGGGCGCGGATCACCGTTCGCACAGTTCCCATAAATATAACCAGGGGAAACCCTATACATGTAGGGTATAGGAGAAATCTTATACCCGCTTTAACCCATACAGGAAAAATAAAATGTTTGGATTTTGGTATAATAGTTCGCTGCGAAATTATATTGTCTTGATGGGTTGTCTTTTCAATCACGTGCAAGTTAAACGCGTTCGCGGCGAACAAGAAAAATTTATCAAGGTTCCGATTACCTACGCATCAAAAGAAAAATTCCTGGCATCCATGAACAAGCTGAACTATGCATACAGTCAGGAAAATGTTGCTAAAACGGAAACAATTTTACCGCGTATGAATCTATCCCTCGTTGATTTGCAGTATAACGCAATTCGTAAAACTGGGATCGCGGTAAACCAAAAAATGACGCAGTTACGCGCACCTGGAAAAACAGTAACGCAGTTTAACCCTGCTCCGTATCGTCTCATGTTCGAACTGGGAGTGTATACCCGTTACGAAGATGATGTGTTTCAGATTATCGAACAAATACTGCCATATTTCCAGCCGCATTTCAACTGTCGTATTACAGAATTACATAAAAACGACATTAAAATAGACCGAGATATTAAAATATCTCTGCAATCTGTTTCCCCTGATACATCGTTTGAAGGCGATGCAACGACACGGCGACACATTGAATGGTCTTTAATGTTTGAATTACAGGGCTACCTGTATCCGCCTGTTAACGAGATTAAAGGCGAGATCAGAACAGTATACACGGATTTCTTTTCCAATATGAACCCGTTGGACAAAGACAATTTCGAATCCGTTGATGCTCAGGTGGATCCGGCTGATATGCCTATACAGGATTACACGGGAGAAGAATACATTCAAACGTATGCTAATGATATCCCAATTCCTAGCGGTGATCAACCTCCTAAACCGAGGGGCCAATAATGGAAGAATTTAGCGTAAAACAACTACTTGATCTTGAAAATCTCCCTGGTGCTGAAACTGGGGAAGAAATGGTTGTATATGAAAAACTCGAACTCGTTGATGTCGAGTCACACCCAGCAGATCGAAAACCTGATTTAGAGGAAGACTATGCACTTGCGCGTAAAACCGCGCATTACATGAATCAGATGATCATGGATATGGCACAAATTGCCTTGCATAACGCTAAAAACTCTGAATCTCCGAGACACGTTGAAGTTTTTACAACCCTGATGAATCAGTTAAACAATTCTAACCAGGGATTGATGAAAATTCATAAAGAAATGCGAGAAATTACCGAAGAAACAACAAAACCAGGATCTGAAAAAGGTAATGGCGGCGGTAATGAAATGAACATAGAGAATGCAACTGTATTTGTTGGTTCCCCTACGGAATTAATGCAGAAATATGGTAGTGCATACGAACCAAAAGAAGGCTTCATTAATGGTGAAGCGGTAGAGGTAAACCCTGATGGAAATGGAACCGACGATCGATCCGAGTAAGGAATCAGATCACCCAATCGGATTAATGCATCCCGATTATCTGAAAAAGAAAATTGATGAATTTGGGATGGAGTGGACGCAAAGCGAACATGATAAAAAATGGTATCCGACAAAGTTTAGCGATTACCTAAAAATTAACGGTATCCATAAAGTTGATATTCAAGCAAAAGACAGTTCAAACTTTGCGACGTATAAAAACAAAGGAAACAAGAAAACTCGATATAACGGAAACCCAAACCTGAAACGCGCGTACATCCAAACGAAATGGACGCAACAGATGTTGATGGAGTGGGTTAAATGTCGTGATGATATTGTTTATTTTGCTGAAACATATTGCGCGATCACCCACATTGACTATGGTACAATTAAGGTTCAGTTGCGTGACTATCAGCGCGAAATGCTGATCGAAATGCATAAAAACCGTATGGTTGCCTGTAACCTGTCTCGCCAGTTGGGTAAAACAACCGTTGTTGCTATCTTCCTTGCACACTTTGTGTGTTTCAACGAGGATAAATATGTTGGCGTTTTGGCTCATAAAGCCTCTATGTCTGCGGAAGTTCTGGATCGTACAAAACAGGCGATTGAACTTCTCCCCGATTTCTTGCAACCTGGTATCGTTGAATGGAACAAAGGTTCTATTGAACTTGATAACAAATGTAAAATTGGTGCGTTTGCATCTTCTCCCGATGCGGTGCGTGGTAACTCCTTCGCAATGATCTACATTGACGAATGTGCGTTTATTCCAAACTTTATTGATGCGTGGTTAGCGATTCAGCCAGTAATTTCTTCTGGTCGTAAATCGAAAATCCTTATCACAACGACACCTAACGGGCTTAACCACTTCTATGATATCTGGAACGCTGCTATAGAAGGAAAATCCGGCTTCGTACCATACACGGCGATCTGGACATCGGTTAAAGAGCGTTTGTATACAGACGGTGATGATGGCGTATTTGATGACGGCTATTCATGGTCTTCGAAGATGATCGCCAGTTCAAGTAAAGAAGCATTTTTACAGGAACATTGTGCTGAATTCATGGGAACCAACGGAACCCTGATCGCTGGCTGGAAATTGTCAAAACTCTCATGGGTTGATACTGATGAAACGGAAACTAATTTTTATCAGTATAAAGCTCCTGTAGAGGGACATAAATATATTGCGGTACTCGACCCAGCCGAAGGGCGCGGTCAGGACTATCACGCGATGCATATTATAGATATTACATCTATGCCGTTTGAACAGGTTGCTGTATATCATTCAAACAAAACATCGCACCTTATTTTGCCTGATGTCCTGTTACGTTATCTTATGATGTACAACGAAGCATGGGTTTATATCGAGCTAAATAGCACAGGCCACTCAGTGGCTAAATCTTTGTTTTCTGAGTTGGATTACGATAACGTTATTTGTGATAGCTATAATGATTTGGGGATGAAACAAAGTAAACGATCGAAAGCGATTGGATGCTCAACCCTAAAAGACTTGATAGAGAAAGATAAACTCATCATAAATAACAAAAAGACAATACTTGAATTTCGTACTTTCTCAGAAAAAGGTGTTTCGTGGGCTGCGGAAGAAGGTTTCCATGACGATCTCGTTATGGCGCTGGTTTGCTTTGCATGGCTAACAACACAAATGAAATTCGCAGAATTTTGCGAGAAAGACGATTTGCGGTTGGCAAATGAGGTATTCGCACGTGAGCGCGAACTGCTTTATGAAGATATGTTATGTCCTGTTATCGTAACGAGTGGCGACGAAACAATATCTGTCGGCCAACACGGTATTTCGTTTATATAAATTTAGAGGAAACTTAATAATGGCTTTAATCTCTCCAGGCATTGAAACTAAAGAAACATCGGTACAATCTACCGTTGTTCGAAATTCAACTGGTCGTGCTGCTATTGTTGGTAAATTTTCATGGGGGCCAGCTTACCAGATCCGTCAGATTTCTAACGAAGTCGAACTGGTAAACTATTTTGGCTCCCCAGACAATGACACCGCTGATTATTTCATGAACGCTGTAAACTTTTTACAGTTCGGTCAGGATCTGCGTGTTGTTCGTGTCGTCGATAAAGAAGCCGCAAAAAACGCAACCGCGATCTATAATCAGATCAAAACCACGATCACCGCTGCTGGTTCTAACTATGCAGTAGACGATCAGATCAAAGTTAAACACAATAACGTTGTTATTGAAGAAGATGGTGTTGTTACCAGCGTTGATGATCAGGGTAAAGTCCTGTCTGTGTTCATTCCGAGCACTAAGATCATCGCACACGCTAAACAGGTTGGTGTATATCCGGATCTGTCTAGTGGCTGGACTACAGAAATCGTTTCCAGTTCTTCTGGTGTTTCTGCTACGATTACAATCGACGGCGTAGAAGTTGATCCGGGTATTACTCTGCTCAACCTTGACACCGCAAAAGAAACTATTCAGGCAACTGCTTTCCAGAAACTTTGCACCAAATACAAGCTACCGTCTGTTATTGCAATTTATCCTGGCGAAATGGGTAGCACCGTAACGGTTGAAATTCTGTCTAAAGCTGCATACGATTCTTCGGCTGTCATTAAGTCTTATCCTTCTGGTAAGTCTGGTAAAAACAGCGGTCGCAGTTCGATGAACTTTGGCCCTCAGAATGATAACCAATACGCGTTTATCGTTCGCCGTGGTGGTATTATCCAAGAAACGTTTATCGTGTCAACCGCTAAAGGTGATAAAGATATCTACGGTTCAACGATCTACATGGATGATTTCTTTGCAAACGGTGGTTCGCAGTATCTGTATGGTACGTCCCTAAACTGGCCTGTCGGATTCTCCGGCGTTCTGGAACTGGGCGGCGGTACTTCTGCAAACTCCACTGTAGGCGCTGATGAACTCATGGCTGGTTGGGATATGTTCGCAGATCGTGAATCTCTGCATGTTCCTCTGCTGATTGCTGGTGCTTGTGCTGGCGAAACTGCCGAAATTTCGTCTACTGTACAGAAACACGCTGTGTCTATCGGTGAAACCCGTTCAGATTGCGTTGTATTCGTTTCTCCGCCGCGTTCTGCTCTGGTTAATATCCCACTGGCTCAGGCCGTTGATAACCTCGTAGAATGGCGTACAGGCTACAAAATCGGTAATACTACCCCAGTTGATAACAACATGAACGTAAGTTCAAGTTATGCGTTCATCGACGGTAACTATAAGTTCCAGTATGATAAATACAACGATGTTAACCGTTGGATCCCGCTCGCGGGTGATATGGCTGGCCTCTGTGTTTATACCGATCAGGTATCGCAACCGTGGATGTCTCCGGCTGGCTACAACCGTGGTCAACTGCGTAACTGCATCAAACTGGCTATCGAACCGACTAACGCGCATCGCGATTCTATGTACCAGGTACAGATTAACGCGGTTACTGGTTTCTCTGGTGGTGCTGGATACATTCTGTACGGTGATAAAACCGCAACGACTGTTCCAAGCCCGTTTGACCGTATCAACGTTCGTCGCTTGTTCAACATGATCAAGAAAGACATTGGCGATAACGCAAAATATAAACTGTTTGAGAATAACGATGATTTCACTCGTTCTTCCTTCCGTATGGATGCAGGACAGTATATGTCTAACGTTCGCGCTCTGGGCGGTGTATACGATTACCGTGTGGTTTGTGACACTACGAACAACACGCCGGATGTTATTGATCGCAATGAGTTTATTGCATCAATCTACGTCAAACCAGCACGTTCTATCAACTACATCACACTGAACTTCGTAGCAACCTCAACTGGTGCGGATTTCGATGAGTTGATTGGATCAACGTCAGTATAACATGTAAGGGGCTGAAAAGCCCCTATAAATACACATAGAGGTTAGAAAATGCTTACTGATATTGTACGCGCCTTTGAATCCGGTGATTTCGCACGTCCGAACCTGTTCGAAGTAGAGATCCCGTACCTGGGCAAAAACTTTAAATTAAAATGTAAAGCCGCTACTATGCCAGCGTCTACCGTTGAAAAAGTTCCGGTAGGTTACATGAACCGCAAAATTAACGTTGCTGGTGACCGTACCTATGATGACTGGACAATCACGGTATATAACGACGATGCACACACAACCCGTGATGCAATCGTAGCATGGTCAAACATGCTGCATGGTATGGGTGAAGACATTACAGGGGATATCCCTGCAAACTACAAAAAAACCGCTACGGTTAAACAAAAAAACCGTAACGACGAAGTAACCGCCGAACATACCATTTATGGCCTGTTCCCGACCAACGTTGGTGAGGTTACTTTAGACTGGGATAGCAACAACGAAGTGAGCACTTTTGAGTGTACTTTCGCGCTAGACTGGTGGGTTTAAACGCTATAAATACAGGGGTAGCAATACCCCTTATCATTATTTTTCGGAGTTGTAAATGAACTTTTTTGGATTAGACAATGTGTTAGGGTTTTTCAAAAATTTCGCCAAACAGGATGAAATGGAATTTGAAGCCCAATTAAAAGATGATACAGGTTCGATTGCGCCTCCGAAAAATAACGATGGGGCGCACGAAATCGAAACGGACTTATCAAACCAGCGTTATTCTTCTGTGTTCCAACAGTTCTATTCCGGACAGGATCCGCGAATTCAGAACAAAACACAGCTAATAAATACATACCGTGGTATCATGACATATCCGGAAGTGGAAAACGCTGTTTCTGAAATCATTAACGAAGCGATTGTTAATGAACAAGGAAAAGATATTGTTACGATGGATCTTACTAAAACGAATTTTAGTAAAAATATCCAAGATAAGATCATGGAAGAACTCGATACCGTAATGAATATTCACGATTTCGATAACCGAGGATCTCGTTTATTCCGTGATTGGTATGTTGATTCGCGTATCTATTTCCATAAAATCATGCACAAAAATGAAGCTGACGGCATCAAAGAATTGCGCCAGTTAGATCCCCGTTGCATGGAACTGATCCGAGAATCGGTTACAGAAACCCTACCCGGTGGGGTTAAAATTTTCCGTGGCTATCGTGAATACTTCGTATACACCGCACCGAAAAACGGTTATAGCTACAACGGACAGATTTATAGTCACAATGACAAGGTAAAAATTCCTCGCTCTGCGATTGTTTACGCTCATAGCGGCCTTGAAGATTGCGACAACAACATTATAGGCTACCTGCACCGCGCTGTCAAGCCAGCTAACCAGTTGCGTTTGCTGGAAGATGCTATGGTGATTTACCGCATTACCCGTGCGCCTGAACGTCGTGTGTTCTATATCGACGTAGGTCAGATGGGTGGCCCTAAAGCTACACAGTACGTAAATAACATTGCACAGGGCTTAAAAAACCGTGTTGTATATGACGCGAGCACTGGTAAAGTTAAGAATCAGCAAAATAACCTGTCAATGACAGAGGACTATTGGCTGATGCGTCGTGATGGTAAAGCAGTTACCGAAGTTTCAACGCTTCCCGGTGGCACTGCCTTCTCTGATATCGACGATGTTAAATGGTTTAACCGTAAGCTGTATGAAGCGTTACGTATTCCGTTAAGCCGTATGCCTCGCGATGATGGCGGTATCCAGTTGGGTAACGATGGCGGTATTACCCGCGACGAATTGAACTTTAGCAAATTTATTCGCGAATTGCAAATTCAATTCAACCCTGTTCTTGCGGATCCGTTAAAAACTAACTTGATCGCGAAGAAAATCATTACAGAAGATGAATGGGATGAAAACGTAAGTAAGATTGCTTTTGTATATCAGCAAGATTCTTACTATTCCGAAATCAAAGATATTGAGATTTTGGAACGCCGTTTAAACCTGATGGGCCAACTTGAAGGGGTGGTCGGCAAATATATCTCCCATAAATACGTAATGAAAGAAGTTCTCCGGATGTCTGATGAGGAAATTCAAAGCGAAGCCAAACAGATAGAAGAAGAATCAAAAGAAGAACGTTTTAAAAATCCAGAAGCGGAAGAGGAAAACTTTTGATGAAAGAATTTATCGAAGCAATCAAAAGCGGTAATCTGGTGGAAGCTAAAAAAACTTTTTACTCCATCATGGAAGACCGCACAGAAGCGCTTCGTCACGAATTACGCGTTGAACTTGCCGAAGCTGTACGCATCGAAGGCGAAGAAGACAAAGAAAAAGACGACGAAGGCGCTGATAAAGATGACGAAAAGGGCGATAAAAAGCCAGCCGAGGATGATAAATCCGATAAAGATGATGAGTGAGGTGTGTAAATGCAACTTGACATCGAAATCACCGCCGAAGATCTCCAGGAACATTTAGACGAAGCGAAAGCCCGTGTAGATATTCTGGGTATCGATGAAGGCACGGTTAAAATCATCGAAAATTTGGCGGTCACCGAACCAAATTTAGCCCTTGCTATGATGGCGGTTGTTGAAGGTTTAACACTTGATGAGGTAATTGTCAAGCATGTTGATTCCCGTGGCAACGTAGAACGCCTCAAAGACAGGAAAACCCGTGAGCGTAATGCGTATCAGACTACCGGATTAACTAAATCCCAACGTCGCCAGATCGCGCGTCGTGCTCTCAAAACAAAACGTGCTAACCCGTCAATTGCTACTCGCGCACAACGTAAGCGCAAGAAAGCATTGCGTAAACGTGCTGCACTGGGGCTATAAATATGAATGAATCCCAAATCAACGAAAACGGCGATATGCTTTTAATCGAAGAATGGGGTTTACCTTGCGGTGACGTTTCAGAATCTATTTTAGAATCTGTTGGGGAATCAAAAGACGGTAAATTGCGGATCGAAGGTATTTTCCTTCAAGCCGAAAAGGTTAACCGTAACCGTCGTTTGTATCCTAAAAACGTACTTGAAGAAGCAGTTAACGATTATATTAGAACTCAAGTTAACACCCGTCAAGCATTAGGTGAAATGAATCACCCTCCGCGCCCGAATGTGGATCCGCGAAATGCTTGCATCCTGATTGAAAAATTGTGGTGGAAGGGTAACGATGTTTGGGGCCGCGCTGTTGTTGTTGAAGGCGACGGTGGTGATGGTGACAAACTGGCGGCGTTGATTCGTGCTGGTTGGGTTCCTGGTGTTTCTTCCCGTGGATTAGGTAAGCTCTCCGATTCCGGCAAAGGCTACGGCGTTGTACAAAAGGGCTTTAAATTAGCTGTAGGCGTTGATGTCGTCTGGGGGCCAAGCGCACCTGATGCATATGTTAAGCCTATAGTGGAAAATCAGCAAAGCAAACCGCTTGTTGAGAATAATAGTGCTGATGACGCTTTTCTGGCATTGTCCGAGCGTTTGAAAGGTCTATAAATACATTAAACAAAACAACAGGAAAATCAAAAATGCTTAAAGAACAACTGCTGGCGGAAGCCCAGAACCTGGATACTCCGGTCGAGTTAGACAGCATTTTCGAATCAGTTGAACTTTCTGATGACGTGAAAGCGACATTCACCACTGTATTCGAACAAGCTGTAAAAGCTGGCGCTGCAAAACTCGCTGAATCCCACATTACCCAGATCGCGGAACGTTCCGACGAACTGGTCGAAGCTCAGGTAACTGAACGTGCCGCTGAAATCGAAACTAAGCTGTACGAAGATGCTGATAAATATTTTGCGCACATTTCCGAAGAATGGCTGAAAGAAAACAAAGAAGCCGTTTCCCGTGACATCAAAGCCGACCTGTTTGAATCCCTGATCATGGGCCTCAAAGAAGTTCTGGTTGAACATAACGTTGTCATTCCGGAAGAACAGGTTGATGTAGTCGCCGAACTGGAAGACGAACTGACTGAGAATCAGCAGGAAGTTAAAACCCTGTTTGAAGCGAATCAGGAACTGACCAAAGAAATTTCAGAAATGAAACGCAATGCAGTAGTTTCAGAGAAAACTAAAGGTTTGACCGAATCTCAGGTCGAAAAAGTAGAATCTCTGATTGAAGGGCTGGAATATTCCGCAACCTTCGAAAATAAACTCAGCGCAATTGTTGAAATGGTAGCAACCAAAGCTGAAAAACCCGTTGACGAGTCTGTAAATACTCCGCAAACGAAAGATGACTTTGTTCCGGTAGTCGAAAGTGTTCCGGCAGAGAAATCCAAGATCAATAAATATGTACAAGCGGCAAAAGCCCTTTCTTAATTTCAAAAGGTAAGAAACAATGTCTAAGAAAAACGAATTGATGGAAAAATGGAACGATCTTCTGGAGTCTCAGGAAGGCTTACCGGATATCGCTACCAAATCCAAAAAACAACTGATTGCTGCCATTATGGAAGCACAGGAAAAAGACGCAGAAGTTGATCCGGTTTACCGCGACGAGAAAATCGTCGAATCCTTCGGTGGTTTCCTGGCGGAAGCTGAAATTGCTGGTGACCACGGTTACGACGCAACCAAAATCGCTTCTGGTAACTCAAGCGGTGCTATCACCAACATCGGCCCTGCTGTAATCGGTATGGTTCGCCGTGCGATTCCTAACCTGATTGCGTTCGATATCTGCGGTGTTCAGCCTATGACTGGCCCTACTGGTCAGGTGTTCGCTCTCCGCGCAGTGTACGGTAAAGATCCGCTGGCTTCCGGTGCTAAAGAAGCATTCCATCCGATGTTCTCCCCGGATAGCATGTACTCCGGTCAGGGCGCGGCTCCGAGCAACGGCTTTACCAAACTGACTTCTGCTCAGGCTATTGCTGACGGCGCTATTGTGTTCCACGATTTCGTTGAAACTGGTCGTGTGTTCCTCCAGAACGTTTCTGGCGCTCCGGTTACTGTAACTGGTTCTACCGACGATGCTCTGGATGCTGCTGTTATCGCCGAACAGGAAAAAGGTACTCTGGCTGAAATTTCTTACGGTATGGCTACCAGTGTAGCAGAACTGCAAGAACAGTTCAACGGTTCTACTGGCAACCCGTGGAACGAAATGGGCTTCCGTATCGATAAGCAGGTTATCGAAGCACGTAGCCGCCAACTGAAAGCACAGTACTCTGTAGAACTGGCTCAGGATCTCCGCGCTGTTCACGGTATGGACGCTGACGCCGAACTGTCTGCTATTCTGGCAACCGAAATCATGCTGGAAATCAACCGCGAAATCGTTGACATGATCAACTATACCGCACAGGTTGGTAAAACTGGTTTCACTCAGACCGTTGGCTCTAAAGCTGGTGCGTTTGACTTCCAGGATCCGATTGATGTTCGTGGCGCTCGTTGGGCTGGTGAAAGCTACAAAGCTCTGCTGATTCAGATCGACAAAGAAGCAAACGAAATCGCACGTCAAACTGGTCGTGGTGCTGGTAACTTCATCATCGCTTCCCGTAACGTGGTTTCCGCTCTGGCTCGTATCGATAGCGGTATCACTCCGGCAGGTCAAGGTCTCCAGAAGACTCTGAACGTTGACACCACTAAAGCAGTATTCGCTGGTGTTCTGGGTGGCGTGTATAAAGTATACATCGACCAGTATGCACGTGGTGATTACTTCACCGTGGGTTACAAAGGCGATAACGAAATGGATGCTGGTATCTACTACGCTCCGTATGTTGCGCTGACCCCGCTGCGTGGTTCTGATCCGAAGAACTTCCAGCCAGTAATGGGCTTCAAAACTCGTTACGGTGTAGGTATCAACCCGTTTGCGAACTCTCGCTCTCAGGCTCCGTCCGACCGTATCACTTCTGGTATGATTACCAAAGAAATGTTCGGTAAAAACGCATACTTCCGTAAAGTATACGTTAAAGGGCTGTAATAGCCAACTTTTCCAAGAGGGAACCGCAAGGTTCCCTTTTTTATTACATAAATAAAGAAAAGTTTGTCAATAACGCAGGAACATAAAATGAGTGAAAAATTTTACACAATTAACAAGCTGGTGCGTCAGTCACAGCTACCGCCTGGCCTGTCTAAAAAGGTTCTTGATGAGGCAACCGGAACAGAAACAATTAACGTAGCTAATACCCGTCCGGATCTGGTATCTCTTACCCGTGCGGTAAACAACCTGATCTACGGTGAACTTGTAGCGATTCAGGAAACTAATTTACCTACCGCAACTCTGTTCGGTGTGCGTTATCGTAACCCTAAAGGCGATATGACGTTTTCCAGCGCTGCTACATATTCCGGTAAGTATGCAAGCCGCGATAATATTTCAAATGGTGCGGTTGGTACTGCCTACACCAAAGGCCAAGTTTTCAAACACCCGACAAGTGATGTTGTATACGAAGTAACTGATAGCGTAACTCTCGCAGGTGCTGATATTAATGAAGCGATTATGGTCGCATTATTCAGCAATAAATTACGCCTGGCAAGCGAAGCCGCGCCAACAAGTCAGTATGAAACCAGCGAAGATATTAGTACAACTTCTTTCGAAATGGATCGTTGGAATATCAACGTTCGTTCCCGTAAATTCAAAACTGAAATGACCGTGGAACTTATGCAGGATCTGGAAGCAAACCAATTCAACGCAGAAAATGTGATTGAAGATGTTTTGGGTACTGTTGCCAGTGAAGAAGTAAACAAAGATATCATTCAGACTCTGATCAACGTATCAAATCGTTACAACGTTGATGGTGTGATCACAAACGGCATTTTCGATGCTACAACCGCATACACTGCAAAGGATGCTCCGGCTTTAGGTCGTTTCTTGTATCAATTAGTGTGTGAAATGGGGCAGGAAATGAATAGAACGACTTCATTTGAAGCTACCTATGTCCTGGCCTCTTCTCGCGTTGTAGGCGTTCTGGCTGCGTCTGGTTGGATGCATGAAACCGATGAAACCCACCCGTTAGCGACAGGGCGACTTAAAAACGGTTATTATGTCTATACTGACACCAATACACCGTTTGATTACCTGCTGACTGGTTGCAAGTACGATCTGGGTGAAATGGATCATGTTGGCTCTCTGTTCTATACGCCATACACAGAAGCTGATCAGGCAGGTTCGATCAAGATTTCTGTTGATCCTCAATCCTTACAGCCTAAAGTTGCTATTCTGATGCGCTACGGTTTATCGGTTAACCCGTATACCACTGCTGCTAATGAAAGACTTGTGAAAGGTGATGACTGGGTAAATCTCTCAGGCAAATCTAAAATGAGTCAGATTGTGGGTATCAAACTTCCTAAACTGGGTTGATAGTATAACCCAACGGGGATAATATTCAATAGGTGGAGTAGGGAAACTTACTCCATCTTTTAATAATTATTATAATTAATATTAAATTAGATCTTGAATTTATAAATGATTTATGATAAAATTTATTAATTATAATTATTATAGATCAAATAATTTTTGAAATCAAGTAAAAATAAATTTGATTTTATAAATTAGATCATGTATAATTATTCTTTTAATAATATATTATATTAGATCAATTTAAATTTGACTACAAATTAATATAGTATATTATAGATCAACTGGGTAAATTGGTGAGTATGTTATGAGTTTGAAATTAGAAGATCTGCAAAATGAACTTGAAAAGGATATGCTGATAGATCCCCTCAAGTTGCAATCAGAATCAGCGGATATCCCTAAGATTTGGGCTAAATGGCTTCGTTACCATTCAAACGCGAAGAAAAAACTGATCCAACTTCATGCTAAAAAAGAAGCTGATGTGAAGGATCGTATGTTGTACTACACCGGAAGACATGACAAAGAAATGTGCGAAGTGGTGTATACTGGGACTACTGAAATCAAAATCGCGATCGCTGGGGATCCGAAGATTGTAGAAACCAACAAGCTGATCCAGTATTATGACATGGTGGTAGATTTCACCAGCAAAGCACTGGATATCGTCAAAAACAAAGGATACTCTATCAAAAACATGTTAGAGATCCGTAAATTAGAAAGTGGTGCATAATGTCTACTGAAAATGAAAAATGTGTAGTGTGCAAGTGTCCGGTTCCTTCTACTGGTTTTGTGACTGAATCCGGGCGCGTGTGTAGTACTATCTGTGCTGACTACATCGCAGAAAAAACAAAAAACGGCGAGATCAACGAATCCGATGATCTGAATGAAGTTCAAATGTTGCTGTAGGAGAATCTTATGATTGGTTACGGTGAAGGAATTACAGATCGTGATGAACGTCCAGATCTCTTAGAATCTGACGAACACCCTGATTTTTAGGGTATAAATACTAGCGTACCCGAAAGGGGCTTGATAAAAGAATGCTGGATGATAGGCGTACTCTTTTGCGCCGTCCGATGGAGTTTACCTTCGGCGGGGTGATTGATAACATACCTTCGATCAAGGGCATGAGTAAAAAAAAGCCAGAATAGTACCTCACTGGCTATAATCAAATGTACGTGTTGGGCTGATTGCGTCCCAAAATTAAAAAGCCCCTTCCTTTCGGTTGGGGCTTTTTTTAGAACTTTTCTTCTTCTCCGCTTTCGAGTTCGGCCTTTAATTCTTCGGCTCGACCTTTCAGCGCATCGCGCATAGAAATATCGTCTGACGGCGCAACATCAACTTCTTTTACACGATTTTTGTAATATTTTTCAAGCTCTTTAAGGCCGTCCATAGTACGGCAAGAGGCGACCTTGCTCATGAAATCATCAATAGCCGCCTCATAAAGTCGAAAATCGTTGAAACTCTTCATTTTGACCTCTAAATTTCGATTTGTTTGATCACGTAGTCAAACTTTTCTTCATTGTAAATGCGTACTCGTTCGATTGCGTGTTTCATACCATAGTTTTTGTATGAATATTTATTTTTAGCATTTTTGGACTTTGCCAGCGTTGCTAAGTTATCAACCAAATCCCAAACAGTAGCAAGAGATTTAGAATCATGTTTACGCAGTACGCGCCCAATTGACTGTTTGACTATAACAGCAGATTTGCAAGGATGTCCGAAGATGATGTGATGCAGGTTCTTGACAGAAATACCTGTACTCAGTACACCAATAGAACCGATTACGATCAGCCCCTTCGTTGATTCCGCGATCCGTTTCATTTCGTTTCGCTCATCAATCCCCGTTTCCCCAGAAATGTATACAACGTTGTCATATACCTTTTTGAGTTGCTCATACAGCCATTTACCATGTTTGATCTGATTGAACATCACAAACACGTTTTCATCTTTTTCCCTTGCCAGTTTCAACGCCAGCTTACAGATCCATGCGTTACGCCTGGTATGCGATGTTATATACTTGATTTCGCTTTGGTAATCTGCCCCCTTCATTTTCTTAATCTCATCCTCTTTATATCTCATGAAGATGGTATTAATTCGAAGGTTGGTAACTTGACCTTCCTGCATCAACCGATTTGTATCAACTGGCTTGAAGATTTGACCAAAAGCGCCAATGTATTGCATCATGTTTGCTTTGCCTTCTTTCAGAGAACCAGAAAGGCCAAACTTGAAAATACACTGATCCATTGTGTTGATGATCTTCTGTATGCTTTGTCCGGTTGATTTGTGGCATTCATCCACCATCAAACACATGAACTGCTGAAACCACTCAGGAGGCATTTTAACAGCCGATTGCCACGTAGACACGTAGATCAATGCATTACTGTTTTTAGCAGTTCCTGACCGTATTCCAAGCATTGCCTCGCGAGGTAAAAGGCGATAGTTGACGATATCACCGATCATCTGATCAACAAGGGCAGTTGTTGGGACAATGATTAGTACTTTGCCTGTGTAATTTTCCAGACACCAACGAGATATCAATCCCTGAATAAGAGATTTACCCGCTGACGTTGGGAGGTTAAGCACAGCACGGCGTTTTTTAATCGCATGAAACACCGATTGTTTTTGATACCAATACGGATCAATTTGCTTGTTTCCGTCGTATACTGGGTGTTCTTCTAACCACTTGTCAAAATCTGGCTGGGTAATTTCTTCTGTTTCGTGGATCTTAGGATCCATCCAGATAGAATACCCGCGAGACTCCGCGAATTTTGTTACAAGATAGGCTAAACCGTAGGGCAGTTTCCCGTTATAGTCCATCAAGTATATGTAGCCGTTCCATCCACCATATTTGTATTTTGCCTGGTACTGATAACCTGGCGGCTGGAAGCTGAAATAGTCGCGCAATTCATAGACTATGTTAGCCTCTGCCTGAATCTGCACATGACTAGTGTTAAGGAATTTGACTTCGATATCCACTATGTGTATCCTATATACGGTTTATATGAATATTTATAGGCTAAATAATGATAAACATTGGAGAACTACAATGAGTATTGATTACGAAAAGGTTGAAGGTTTCAAAGCCTTAGAACAAAAAGAAGCCAAATTACAGCTTGCTACCTACGCGCAAGAAACGTTTGATGTCAAACTGAACCGTCAGAAGTCATTCGAAAATATGCTTGCTGATCTGGAAGCTGCCGTACCGGAAGAAAAACCGGAACTGTTGATCGACTCCCCTGATCCGGAAATTGTTACATACGAAGGTGAACCATCTGTTCCTGATGTTGCTCCGGAAATTGCCGACCAGATTGAAATTGTTCCCGACGCTCTACAAGCTCCTATAAGCGATTCTGAGACGGTTTCTGATGAACTGGCATGGATGGAAGGGTTTACCCCGTCTATCATCATGATGGGCCGCTCTGTTTCGAATGCTGGCTTTTATACGTGTCCGTATTGGATCTATGATTGGATGAAACAAAATCCGGATTGGTATAAGCACCCTGATGGTTGTCCTCATTATTCAGCGCGTCAAACCCTCAAGTCACTGGCATGGTACATGCACCGTGATGGGATGGTTACTGTACGCGAAACCAGAAATAGCCAGTTCGACACGTTCAAAAAATAATTTTAAAAAGTAGTTGACCTTACCCTGCTGTTCGAGTATATTGTATTCGAAGGCGGGGGAATGGCTCTCGCAGTGAAGAAGGAAATACAAAATGAACATGATGAAAAATGCTTACTACCCAGTTCTGTTTGTTTGGACTAATGGTGAAGTTAAGAAAATCGTCAATTCTAAAGCTCCTTATTACACTGTAGGTGAAGCACTTCGCCACGCTGCGGAAGCAAATTATCCTGTTCATGCCGAACCTGGTTATGCTCGTTGGAACGGTTCTAAATGGGTTGCTGATACCTGGGACAACTACGAAGAAGAAAGAATGGAGTGTGATCCTGATTACGTATCTCGTCAAATGGAAGCTCATATGATTGCAGATCGTAGACTGGATAATGAAGCTCGCGGATTCTATTGATTAACAAGGGGCTACGGCCCCTTTTCTTTTAGGTGAAATATGAACTTAAATCACGAATGTTTAAAAGATTTGAGCGATGGTAACGAGATTGGTAACGTTATTTTTCTTGATATCGATGGCGTTCTAAATAATATGCGGTGCATGAAATTTGGTGAACATATGGACATCGAATGCGCACGACACTTACGCCGGATAGTGAATCACGCTAATTGTGATATCGTCATTTCCTCTACGTGGAGAATCGGCAACAGTACCCATAATCTACGTGAAATATTTTATCCGTGGGGATTGTATCGGATCATTGGTAAAACTTGCACTAACTTCCCTCATAGTACTGGAATGCGTGGTGATGAAATCAAGGCATGGATCGATACTTTCGGATGTAAAAACTATCTCATTCTTGATGATGATACCGATATGCTTTCTTCACAAAAAGAACATTTTATTAAAACTGATGGGTTTGTTGGGTTGACCGAAGAACAATCCACTTATGCGATCCGTAACATTTTCGGGGTTACTACTCCGTTTTGTCCTGAATGCAATGGGTATGGACGTGTTAACGGCTACGACAAATGCGGAACGTGTAACGGTAAAATACTCCGGCTATAAATACCAATAAACATAAGAGGCTAAATTTATGGCAATTCCTTCTGTAACAATTAGCGCCAACAAAAACGAACTTTTGATTGGCGAAACTTTGACCTTAGAGGTTGAAACTACTGAACTAGATCCTGGTGATGTGTTTCTGGCCTATCGTTGGCAAAAAGACGGTGTAGATATTCCAGGCGCAACCGCCGATACTTACACAACTACGGTTGACGGTACAACTGCTGGCGATTATACTCTGATCTTAAAACACGGTGCTGATGAAGAATCAGCAACAGAAACCACGTCTGATACAATCACCGTGACCACTTATTCTGATGATCTTGTTTCTAAATGGACGGTTCACCCGATTCCGTGGCGTGATACCAGCTTTACCCCGATCGGTTATTGGGTACTTGATGAAATTCTGTATCAAAAAGCACAGGGTAAAGATTGGAAAACTGATTATGCTGATTACAAGTATAGTGAGGAAGTACAAACGATCCTGAAAGCGTTCATGGAAAACGGTGAATGTGAGATCCAAGATTCACGAAACGGCTATATTCATAAAATGAGTGAAATCTAAGAGGCTTTAAATGGCAACTGAAAAATGGACTACGGTTCATCCTATTCCGTGGAGAAATACCAGTTTTACATATCTTCCATACTGGCTATACGATATTATCGTTGATGCTTTTGAGAAAGGCGACGACTGGCGCGATTATGCGGAAGAAAAATATAAATTAGAGTTTGATACTCTGAAAGAGGCGTTTGAAGATTATGGTGATATTCATGTAATCGAATCTCGTAATGGTAAACTGGTTAGTCTGTTGTCATTGACTCCTGCTCCTGAACCAGATCCTGACCAATAAAATAAGGCAAACAATGAATACACTTCTTTTTGATTTCGACGACACTTTAGCAGAATTTTCTCAGACTTTTTATGATAAGTTCGGTGTACGTCCGGAAGGAACGCCAAAGGAACGATATGATGAAATGGCGGCTTCTTTGGTGCGTACTGATTTTTATAAAAACCTTCCCCGTATTCAGGCTGGGATTGACCTCCTTCAATGGAGTTTCCAACGCCGAATCGGTGATCCTGCTACTTTGCTGCTTCGCGCGGAAGCGGTCAGCCCTCTTTGGGTTATGAAAGAAAAACTGAACTATACAGATAAGATTTGCGCTGAACTGGGGATCCCTCGTCTCGATTTTAGTCGCATTGACTATCCGGAACAGTTCGCAGAACATGCCTATCGTGGTGTTCTGATTTCCCGCAACCAGAAACATCTTGAAATCTGGAACAATTCTCATCTAGCTAATAAAGTTCCTGGTATTTTCCTTGCGGAAACCCTGGAAGAAAATATTCAGCTAGTCACGGAAGCGCTTGCAAAGGCTAATCAATAACAAAAAAGGGAACCGCAATGGTTCCCTTTCTTTTACAATCTTTTTAATTCATCAAGCGCTGTTTTCTTATCACCAACAAAGAGGATCGCTTTACCTCCTGCTTTTCTGAAAGGCAACACCGCTTTTGCCCGATCGTCAAACAGGATTCCTTTACCAGCGAATGCTGCTTTTTCATGGCTACTTTTAACGTAGTGGAATTCTGGAACGTAACCCAATACTTTTTGCAATGCTTTACGTTTTTGTTCGGCAACACCGTCAGAATTGAATTTACCAACACTGGTTAGTATTGCTACATCACCAAGTGTTCTTAAATGATGGAATAATTCAAATCCTTCTTTGATTGGTTCCAGATTTTCGTAGAAATCAGTTTTGGCAATTTTTGCTTTGCACTTTTTCAACTCATCTTCTGTCATCATAGAGGGTTCGCCATACATTGGCACAAATGAACCTTCCCAGTCGAACAATACACCATCCATATCAAAGAAAAACTTATTCATATCAATTCCTCAGTTTGTGTATGCATACTATAATGTTTAATCATTAATGTCAACCCCAAGTGTCAGTTTTCGGTGCGTATGCTGCAACTTTAGCCACAATTTCCTTATCCAGTTCAGCTACAGATTTCTGAGGCTTACCACGGGCTTTAACTTTGATGTAGTTTGACTTAACAACAAACATCCCTTTGTTACTTGATTTCTTGATCTCGCTATCAACACCAACTTTGTTAAAGCTGATCCAAATGTCGCCGTCCATATACTGTTTAAGAGAATCACCCATGTTCAGGATCTTCGCCATAGTAAGGGCCGCGCCTTCGTGGGTATCCATGAGAATTTCTTTAGGAACTACACGATCGCGTTTCTGGTTCTGCTGCATAGCAATATGCACATCGTTCATAACCCATACGATATGTACGTTTTCTTTTTTGTATCCCAGCGTTTCGACATCACGCGCGATGCTTGCCAGCTTGCTCATGCCTTTTAACGTTACGTCAAAGATGAGGTTAGGTTTACGATCTTCTGGTGCTGCCATAATACCGGAATAAACACGGTTTTGGTTTTTGTTGGAAATGTTGAAAACGTCGGCGATCACATGATGGAGGGTAGATACGTTTTCTGGGTTTTTGAGGTTCATTGTTTTGACATCATGACCCGTTTGTTTCTTGATCTCTGCTGCGAGTTTATCGCTACCCATTACAAGTTTTTTCAGGGCGTCAACGTCCAGGGTAATACCTTCGATGCCTAGCAGTTTTTCCAGTGTGAACCCTTTACCTGAACCAGCACCGCCAGCAAGAATAACAACCTGACCGAACTTAGGATAAGCACGGCCTCCGAAGGTGATCAGCGCTTCGGTTAAGGTGCTTTCTGTGAATTGTTTAAATGACTTCATGTAAAATTCTCCAGTTTATTTTCTATTATTTATTGACATGCTTTCTGACAGTGGTGTATGGTTATGGTGTTCGACGGATAGGCCGGAAGAACTTTAAACCATAAGGTATATGATATGAAAATCAATTTACATCGCTTCATTGTAGAATTTTCCCGCAACCGTGACATGGACTCTTACAACTATTACTCCCGTGAGATTGAAGATCTTTTTGCGGCTCACGTTGGATTCCTTCGCCACCATACCCCTAAAATGCGTCCTGACCACGATCCGATATATAGCCCTATTACATGGCAAGCCCCTATCGATGGTTACGTTGAAGGGATCCGGATCATGACGTTTAACGCGATGTATGGAAACGCGTTGATCCATATCGCACGTGAGAAAAGGGCCGAATTCCCTAACGGATGGCGTATTGATGAAGTGATTCAAAACCTTATGCAGTTACGACGTGAATACAAAGCGGGTATGTGTCTGCGTAATGAACAGTATCAGATGTATAAAACGTATGCATATATCTCTAAGCACCTAATTAATTCCATGTTTTACATCGTTGGTAATCATGGTTCCGCTATAGATATCGGTTCTTATGAAATCGTGGCTTATGCTCGCGAACAAGGAAAGGCCGCTGCACTGAAAATCATTGAGTCTGGTGCTATCATTCTTAACCATCGCATTGATACTATTGCTTACTATGGTGATCAGGTTGAGGTTGAAGGCGTACACCATGAACGATTCAACAAAGCCGTATTTACTAAAAATGGTTATGCGTATGGTAATGACATTATAACTTCTGCGGTTCCTTTCGTTCGTCTAACTGTTGAAGGATTTGGAGAAAGGTTGCCTTATAAACCGTCAGAAGCTCAAATGTGCGCGGCTGCTGAAAGAATAGCCAGAAAGCGGAAAATGTATACCGATGAATACCTGGCGTATGTCAACAAAACAAAAGAAGATGTAGACCGAGAAATTTCTTGCATGGATTTATCCATTTGATATAATGTAAGCATCTTTTTAAGGGAGGATACATGAAAACGATACATTGCAGAAATGAAAACGTTGTTTATTATCACGGTTCGTGTACTGCTGCTGGTATTGAAAGCATGTTATTGCCTCCCTGTGATTCTGATACTCTGTCTGAAAAGGGCAGAAAGAAAAATTTAGACCGTGTTTTCTTTACCGCTGATATCGGGTTAGCTCGTATATATGCTGGAAGGGCCGCACGTTCTATAGGTGGGGATCCTGTTCTGTACAGGGTTGTGTGTCCGGTTGATGTTGTATGCATGAACGAAGACAAAGGCGCGAGCGTTTACCATGCAGCATGGGCGTTTTGTGAGGAATTATGAATGATAAAGTGTTGGCGTATCTCGTTTTCTTGCTGGGATATCGCTTAGAAGTGATGGGCGCGTATTCATCAATGTATGGTGATTTAACGGCTATCTGGATGGTCGGGTTAGGGGTTGCTTTTACATTCCTTTCCTTTGCAATTGTTAATGAATCGGAAAAGGATATTGTATGAAACTATATCATGTGATCTACTCTGGTGTTTTAGGCATTGACAAACAAATGTTAGTTGATGTAATGTGTAAAAAACTCGATGAACGAATTGGAACCAGATACAAAAATCATGTATCGGAAAGTGTTTTCATCAACGTTGACCATCCAAATGACATGGAAGAAATGGTCAATACTCTTGATGATCAGCAGATCCCGTTTGTTGACAATTTCAACATGAGCGCTGGAGTGTATACGGTAGTAACTTTTGTTCTAAAAAATGTTGACAGCCGAAACGATAGCGTGTTGAATGTAGTTGCAAAAATCGATTCTACCAAAGGAAAATAATATGAAAATTGTACACCGTAGCATTTCCGAACTGTCTCAAGCCGAAAAAGTGCAAATCCATTTCAAATTCAATGATTTGCGTAAAGGTTATGCCGAAATTGCCCGTGAACATGGGTTAGATAACGGCGATATTTACCAGGTAGTACAGGAAATTGAACGTATCCGCGCGTTCCGTTCTGCAAATCTACCTGTTAAAAATGCAATGCGCCGCGAAGCGATCGAAATCCATCGTAAGCGTGTGTACAATTTAGAACGTGCTAAACGTCCGATGAAGAAAGAAAAGAAACCTCGCCCGTTTAAACGCGAACATCTTAACACCTCTATGGCGCTGGCGTTTCAAGATGCGGGGATTATCTGATGCGTAAATCTGCGATGGATCGTTGGGCTAGTATTGCTACTTCAAACGTAAAACCAAATCAAGCCGCTCCTGATGTAGAAGCGGTTCGTAAAGCAAAAGAACCTGAGATTGTGGCCCTTAGCCCCGAACTCATTGAGCATCGCCGCCGTGCGTCTGCTATTGAACTGGATCTGCGTATTGCGCGTTCATACAATCTCAAGCATGAACACGCCGCAAAGAACAACCATTCTTTTGACCTTACTCTGGAAGATTGGAAAGTATTGATGACAACTGAACGTTGTCAGTATTCAGGCAAGATGTTTAGCAATAAACCCGGTAGCCCGTATGCCCGTACAATGGAACGTATTAATCCACGTCTGGGATATACACAAGAAAATACAATAGCGGTTATCAATGCTGCTAATGCTGAAAAATCAAATCTAGATGCATTCGTTAAGGGTGATGTCATTCTGGATGAAGTAAAAGTGAAGTTGCTGCGTAAAGCACTTTATCAAGTCGAAAAACGTGTGAAAATGAAAGGTTAAATTATGTTTAAGAAATATTCTTCTCTTACTAACCATTATGAAGGTAAGTTCATCAATGGTGTAATTATGAACGGGCTTACTGGCGGTGTGTGGGTTGCGCGTGAAAAGATCCACGGTGCTAACTTTAGTTTTATCACCGATGACGGAATTACCGTTACCCCCGCAAAGCGTACTGATGTTGTGAAGCCAGCCGAAGATTTTTATGGCTGTTCAGCAGTAGTTGCAAAGTATTCACCAGGGATCCGTAAGATGTGGGAAACCCTCAAAAAGACCGGAACGTATGATGATTTGGTTATTCAAGTCTACGGTGAATTTGCGGGGCGCGGTGTACAGAAAGATGTTGATTACGGCGAAAAAGATTTCTACGTATTCGATATCCGTGTAAATGGTGAATTCCTTCCGGATAACCTGTGCTCGCTGATCTCTCGATCTCATGGCCTGAAAATGGCCCCGCTGTTGGGATACGGTACTTTTGAAGAGATCAAAGAACTGCCGATCACGTTTGAATCTGTTGTGAATAAAGCAAATAGCGGCATTGGTAGCGATAATACAGTATATGGTGAATTCGTATATCCTATCATGGACGTTGAAGAGGGCAACATTGCAGAAGGTTTTGTAATGAAACCTGTTTCACCTGCTTTTATGCCAAACGGTGAACGCGTTGCAATCAAATGCAAAACAACCAAATTCACTGAGAAGAAAGCGAAGAAAGCAACCCGCTTTAATGCTCCGGTTTCATTGTCAGAAAAAGACAAAAACCAACTCGATGAGTTTGTTTGTTACCTTACAGAGAACCGTGTGAAAAACGTTCTTTCGAAACTGGATCTGGCTTCGATCACTGCGAAAGATTTTGGTCGCATTATGGGCTTAACTGTTCAGGATGCTATCGAAGAAATCAGCCGTAATCACGGGCCTTTCCTCGAACAGTTCGAAGACCCAGCAATGGCTAAGAAGCTGTTTGTAACCGAAGCCCAAAACATGATTCGCCCTGTATGGGGCAAAATCCTGAACCATGAATTTTAATCAGATTCTGGTTGATGCAAAAGCGGCTACCCTGATCGGTAGCCGTAAACCTCCTGAACGTATCGCAAACATTGCTGTTAAAATCGGACGTGCTTTGAACGAACGCGGGATCAGGGCTTATTCTGGCGGCGCTCCTGGTATGGATAGTCATTTTCTGTTTGACTATAATCCGGATAACAGATGTATAATCCTTCCTGAGAACGGTTTTAACGGCCTTTTCGCAAACGGAAAGGATATCATCGACTTTCAAGATTTAAACACACAGAAAGCCGCTGACGAAGCCAGAAAGGTAGCAGGTAACTTCGATACACAGAATGAATACGTTCAAAGAAGGTATGCGCGAAACACGATTCAAGTTCTTCGTGAAAATCTTGACAATCCAACTGATTTTGTTTTATTTTGGGCGGAAGAACGTGAAGGATGTGTTAAAGGTGGAACCGCGATCGCTGTAAGATTGGCTAGGTTGTACAGGGTTCCATGTTTCAATCTCTTCAAAGAAAGTGTATTGAACGATGTGTGTGATACGTTAGGGATCAATATCAAACCCCCAACGTTGGATTTTTTATGGTAATTGAACATGCGCCCTTACTTCGTGAAACATACGAAAGATGGGCTGTTAATAACGCAATAGGTGAAAATATGATTCATGTACGTAGTATCGGTACTGACGGCGAAACTCCGGTAGAAGGCCGATCACCCACTCTCGCAGAACGAGCAAGAGAAATTATCAACGATCAGAATACTAAGATGATCGAACATGCGCGGGATACAATCACAAAAGGTGTTCTGAAACACGCGACAAAACAAAACCTTATCTATGATATGAAGCACGATATCGGCTCTTGTCTGGGTATTGAATGTACTCGCTATGCATTCCAACGAGTTTCTGAATGGTTGGAAGAAGAAGGGCTAAAATTCGATACAGAAGAAAAACGCAACGCCGCTAAGATCACAAATTCTCTGGCTAGTAAGTACAATCAAACGTATCGAAACCAGGAAGAACGCGAAGTTTTCGGTTTCAACATTCCTGAAAGGAAAACAGATCGCCGTGTAAGTGAATTCACTTTTTACATTAGTTGGTAAAAAGGTGTTGACGGGGGTTGGTTATAGTAGTATTCTAACTCCCGTAGACAAGACACTAACTCAGAAGGATAAACATCATGGAAATCGTAATGAAAGCAACTTATGCTGGATATTGCCTGGAAGCAAAAGGTGTTGCTAACAACGGTAAAGGCTTACGGGCCAATGTTGAAGCAATGCTGGATGAATTACATGCAATGTACGAATACGACAACGTAGCGGGTAGCGTTCTTATCCAGGCGTTGGAAGTTGATGGTGTTGATTGTGCTGGTTGGTGGGATGCTTACATTGACTACAACGATAACCGGGTTTACCTGTTGAGCAACAAAGATTATTTCTAAGGAACCACTATGAGCGATGAAGCTGAGGCTTTAGAAGATTGGGCTGATTTTGATGACGAAGAAGACGGTGAATATTTCTGCGTTAATCGTGGTGCTTATAAAGACCGTTTAGAACTCCGTAAACTTTTATCGGGTTCCTCTCAAATATCAGGATCCAAACGAAAAAGTAGTAAACAAAAAGTTCAGTATAGTGATGGTTCTGTACGTGATGAAACTGTTGTTGCTGAATTCCGTGGTCGGGTTATCACAAAAGAAAGACAAATTGATGTAAAGAACTTGTATGAAGTGGCTAAGGCTGCTAAAATAGGTTCTGTGATTGTTTGCCCTGTGTGCAAAGAAAAACACACAAAGACAACGTATCACAAAGTTTTCTGTTCGAATGGCAGAAAAACCAGTAAGGATTGTAAGTCTAAATATCACAATACAATCCATCCCGAACGACTGGATCGGGTATTTTAAAATAAACCTAAAACGTGGAGTACGTTTATGAACAACAAAACTTTCGAAGAACTGAACAGCATCATCACTTCCGTAGATTCCTATAAGGTTTCTCACTGGTCGCAATATCCAACTGGCTCCGAAGAGGCGCTGTTTTATATTGAATCTCGTGGTGGTAAATTTGATCAAGTAGTTACGGCTGGCTGTAACCGCCTTGCGCAAATCCTATCACGTCCGGTGACTATGGAAAACGTGGATTTTGCTAATCGGTTGTACAAAATGCACTTTGGGCGCGAAATCTTCAACTACAAAGGTTGGAAAGAAATTGCAGAACTGGGTTACATCCCTCTTGAATTCAGAGCGATTCCGGAAGGAACCCCAGTAGCGGTTAAAAATCCGGTTGCAACTTTCCATGCTGGGAAAAATGCGCTGTGGTTAGCAGGACACGTAGAAACCCTGGCGATCAGGGGAGTATGGTTCCCTTCAACCGTAGCAACTCTATCCCGCGAATGTAAAAAAGTGTTGAAGAAATATCTCAAGAAAACCTCCGATCTAGAAGGTGAAGCATTTGATATGGTGTTACGTACCCGTTTGCATGACTTCGGCGCACGTGGAACCTCTTCTGCTGAATCCGCTGGTATTGGTGGCCTCGCGCACCTGTATAACTTCCTCGGTACTGATACCGTAGAAGCGCTGATTATGGCTATCTCTCTGTTTGAAGATTGTCAGAAAGCGTTTGATGATGGTGAAATGGCGGCTGGTATTTCAATTCCTGCTCGCGAACATTCCACTACCGTTTCTTACGGAAAAGAAAACGAAGACCTTGCGTACAAAAACAGTATTGAGATCTTCGGCGAAGGGATGTATGCATGTGTGTATGATTCCTGGGATTTTAAAGCGGCGGTTCGCCGTATCGCAGAATATAAAGATTCGATTCTTTCTAAGGGCGGTACTCTGGTAGTTCGTCCGGATTCTGGTGATATGGTAGACAATATCATGTACGCTCTTGAAGAACTGGGCCGTATCTTTGGCTATACAGTGAACTCAAAAGGGTATAAAGTACTACACCCAGCAGTAAGGATCATTCAAGGCGATGAAATTCATGGCCCTGAAACAATCAATCGGGTGTTGAACTGGATGGAGTCTAACCGTTGGGCGTCTGAAAACATCGCGTTTGGTATGGGCGGCGGATTGCTTCAAGAAGTTACCCGCGACACTCAAAAATATGCGATGAAAATGTGCGCAATCAAAATTAACGGTGTGTGGACTGGTGTGTATAAATGTCCAAAAGGCGCTGAATGGAAAAAGAGTAAAAAAGGGTTGTTGATGACTATCACTGATGGTGTTAACTTTAAAACCATTGATACTCTGGAACAGAAAGTGCCGGAAGGCTGGAAAGATGCTATGATAACATACTATGTCAACGGAAAGATTACTTCCCGTGACACTTTAGAGGAAATTAGGAACCGTGCCGGGATTTAGTATCCGCAAAAACAACAAAGGAACCGTGATTTTCTATGACAACATTCCCCTTGTAGCTCGCAAGGGGCTTTTTGCTAAAATCGCTGGGTATTCCTTTAAACTGGAAGAAGTCAACGACGAAACACTAAAAGAGATCGTAAGAATTGCCTTACAATTAAGAGGTAAGAAAGACGAACAGAAAGCTATTGACATGATCAATAAATTGGGTGAAACTCAATGCTTTATAGTGAATCGTGGTTACAAGTACGATACCATTGCAAAATTTGAAAAAGGGCTTTGTGAATTATGAGTTATTATGGTGTGATCCCATACACAGGAAACAAGCAATCGCTATTACCTGAACTATTCAAGCTGTTCCCCGAAAGAAGTTCATACATGCGTTTCATTGATTGTTTTTGCGGTGGCCTTAGTGTGTCGCTAAACGTCCCTAAACCCGTTCTAAGCAACGATTATGATAAGACGCTGATTGATATGTATGAGCGTCTTAAAACGCTTCCTGACCTGTCTCCGGTGCGAGAATTGATTGCATCGAAGGGGCTGGGGAAAGACAATAAAGAAGAGTATCTGAAATTCCGTGATGAATACAACCAGAACAAAGATCCTTTATGGCTCTATGTCCTGATCCTGCATTCATTCAGCAACGTTAACCGGACAAACGACAAAGGCGATTTTAACGCTGCTGTAGGAAAACGAACCCTCAACTTTATGACAGAAAAACGTTTCGAACATTTCAAAAAGAATGTGACAGGAATTGAATTTCGTTCTGGTTCATACTCTGATATTGAAATCAACGATAACGATTTTGTTTATTGCGATCCTCCGTATCTGATCACTGATGCGGTGTATAACAAATTCTGGAACGCAGATCACGAACGCGAGTTATATGCTTTCCTTGACTCCCTGCATGAGCGGGGTATCAAGTTTGGTTTATCAAACGTGACACATCATGCAGGAAAGCAAAATGATATCCTGATCGAGTGGATGCAAAAATATAATGTGCATAACCTCGATAAAAAGTATCTGTTAGGCCAGCATACTGATTCTTACGAACAAAATAAAACGCAAGAAGTCTACGTGTGTAACTACCAGAAACGCGACGTAAATACATACCCTGAAACACTGGATGACTTAATGTAAGGTAACATATGTTTAAGATTTTTGGTTATATCCCTTCTGTTTATAATTGCGCTCCATGCCTGAATTCAAAGCGTTTGCTGGATGCGAAAAAGCACCCATACGAATTCGTATCTGTTGCGGATTCCGTGGAAGACGGTAAGCCTGTGCTGAACGAAGCGGTGATCGATGAACTCGAAGCCCTGGTTGGTACGCGCCGGATGACCATGCCTCAGATTTTCCATGACGGTAAACATGTAGGCGGGTTTGACCAACTTCGTGAGTATGTCCGCACCCTGTAATAAATAATGACACCTTACTGAATGGTGTTATTATGCTGACGAAACGAATTACCAAAAAAGACTACCCCACGATCAAACAAGCTCTCTTTGAAAAACAAGGGGGCTGTTGTGCTCTGTGCAAGCGCCCTTTAGAGGGTGAGATCGAAAAACATCACCTCGACCATGACCATGCTTTAGACGGCGAAAACGCCGGACGTGTGCGCGGCCTACTGTGTAACCTATGTAACGGTACAGAAGGTATTGTGAAGCACAAATTCAACCGATCCGGTCTTGTGTCCCGTGATGTTGACTACATCCACTGGTTAGAAAACCTGCTTGCATATCTGAAACAAGATTATTCCGAAAACCGTATTCATGACAAATTCATACCAGATAAGGTAAAATGGTTTTCAAGACTTACCAAACCTGATATGATTGCCGAAATGGTTTCTATGGGCTTCGAGTACGCCGACAAAGACGAACGCAAAGCCTTAACCGCAAAATATAGAAAGCAATTAATGAAGGCAACGAAATGAAATATCTAAACGCTCGATTATCAACGCAACAGAAGAAAAAGCTGATGATGTTGATATCCTCCACTGACAAAAAGATCATATCTCTACATGATTGGATGCTTGGAAGGGGTGACTCTGATTTGTGTTATGTCAAACCGAAAGACCGAACGATGTTTGATGATCGCGGTCGCACATTGACTAATTTTTCTCCTATCACCGTTATTGATATGTGGGAACTCCTTGAGATTGTAGGACGGGATATACCTGTTGACGGGGTTGAACTGATCAAATATCTTAACGAGATTGGACACAATTTAGATATTATCCATAAGGCAACGAAATGAAAGTAGAAAAACGCGACGGCAAAACCGTCGATTTCGATCAAGAAAAAATTCGCAATGCTGTGTATAAAGCTGGCGGTACGATGACGGATGCTGACTCCGCGATCATGCTTGTGTTGCGTAGTCAGATCCGCAACGATAAAGCAATGAAGATTTCACAAATTCAAGAACTTGTTGAAGAATCTTTAATGAAGACAAATCCGACTGTTGCCCGTGCATATATCGAATATCGTCATGATCGTGATATCGCCCGTGAACAAAACGGAAAATTATTCCGTGATATCAAGGGTTTGATGACTCTTAGTAACAAAGAATTAACCAACGAAAACGCAAACAAAGATTCTCGCGTATTCCCGACTAAACGCGATCTTCTGGCTGGTATCGTTTCTAAACATATGGCGCGTAACCATATTCTACCGAAACATATTGTTGCGGCGCATGATTCCGGTGATATTCATTATCACGATCTTGATTACAGCCCGTTCACGCCATACACAAACTGCTGTCTGGTGGATTTGAAAGGTATGCTGGCTAATGGCTTCAAGATGGGTAACGCAGACATCGAACCCCCGAAATCAATCGGTGTTGCGACGGCTCTCATGGCACAGATCACCGCACAGATTGCTTCTCACCAGTACGGCGGAACTACCTTTGCTAACGTCGATTTAGTATTGGCTCCTTATGTGGAGAAGACATTCGCTAAACATGTACGTGATGCTCGCAAATATCAAGTAGCATTAGTAAAAGATTATGCTATTTCAAAAACAGAAAAAGACGTATTTGATGCTTTCCAATCGTATGAATACGAAGTTAACACGCTGCATACTGCCAACGGACAAACACCTTTCGTTACTATTACTTTCGGTACTGGTACGGGAATGTTTGAACGCATGATCCAGAAAGCGATTCTGAAAAACCGTATTCGTGGACTGGGTAAAAAGGGCATTACCCCTGTATTCCCGAAACTGGTTATGTTTATGGAAAAAGGAATTAACCTTGATCCAGAGGATCAAAACTATGACATCAAACAACTTGCCCTGGAATGTTCTTCAAAGCGTATGTATCCGGATATTATTAGCGCGGCTAATAACCGTCGTATTACTGGTTCTAGCGTTCCTGTATCTCCTATGGGTTGTCGTAGTTTCCTTAGCGTGTGGAATGATGAGCACGGTAATGAAATTCTTGATGGACGTAATAACCTGGGCGTTGTGACGATCAACCTTCCTCGTATTGCGATTGAAGCCGAAGCACAGGAAGATGAAGACGCGCATGATGCATTTTGGCGTATCCTTGATGAACGTCTGGAACTGTGTTTTGAAGCCCTGATGACTCGTATTGATAGTCTCAGAGGTGTTAAAGCCAGTGTAGCCCCGATCCTTTATACAGAAGGTGCGTTTGGTGTACGGTTGAAACCCGATGATGAAATTCTGGAACTGTTCAAAAATGGGCGTAGTTCTATCAGTCTGGGATACATCGGATTGCATGAAACTTTGATGCTTTTCGGATCTGGACAACACCCATTCGACCGGATCGGTTCTCAGAACATGGGTAGACTGATTCTGGAATATCTACGCGCTGCGACCGAAGCATGGAAAAAGAAAACCGGATTTGGGTTTAGTCTGTATTCAACCCCTGCTGAATCTCTATGTCATCGTTTCTGCAAACTGGACTATGAGAAATTCGGAAGTATCAAAGGGATCACAGATAAAGGCTGGTACACTAACAGTTTTCATCTGGACGTTGACCGCAAGGTAACGCCGTTCGAGAAAATCGACTATGAAGCCGATTATCATTACATTGCAACTGCTGGACATATCAGCTATGTAGAATTCCCTGATATGAAAAACAACCTGGAAGCCCTTGAAAAAGTCTGGGATTATGCAATGGATAAACTGGACTACTTCGGAACTAACCTTCCGGTTGATAAATGCTTTGAGTGTGGCTCTGATGATGAATTTAAACCAACAGAAGACGGTTTTCATTGTACCCATTGTGGGAACCATGATCCGGAAAAAATGAGCGTCACGCGCCGTACATGCGGCTATTTGGGTGCTCCCGCTGTCCGTGGGTTCAACGAAGGTAAGAACAAAGAAATGATGCATCGCACTAAGCATCAAAATTAATCAAAAAGCCCTTGACTTCGGTTGAGGGCTTTTGTTATATTGGGCCTATCGAAAAAGGAGACAGATTATGAAACTGACTAAGAAAATGACCGATGTAGTAGCATGTGCGTTTGCATTAGGCTACAAAGTTGAAAATCATCCAACTCGCGTTGAAGTCATCAACCCTATCAAGGGCCGTCCTGGTTTGGTTCTGTGTGAAGACGGCACAGCATATCGTAATGATGTCTCTTTAGAACTGGCAACTACTATCCGCACCGCAAAACAAATGAAAGATGTTCTCATTAGCGGCGCAAAATTGAGGGATTTATGATGTATTGGACAAAAGATAAATTTGTTTTTCGTGATGATACGTGCTTTGGGACTGCATACCGAAACTTGGCTATTCGTGGCGGTTCGTTTTCGGCTAATGATTTGTCTAAGGTAGTATTTCCTATTAAAGTTACTGAGTATGACGTATTCGGTGTTAAAGGGTTTACTGATTACTTTGGTACAAAGTTTGAATCAGAATCTTACATTTTTACTAATAGCGATCGTGAATTATTCAAAAAACACGTTGTTGTTAAAGAGAAACCGTTATTACCAAAAGAGGATGAAGCAAAGGAAATCTATGATCTCCTGAACATGCTTGACAATCTCGGTACTTGTCATCTGTTCGGTAAACGCGCCCGTAAAGCGAAAGATGTTCTCAACTTGTTGCGCTCTCGCCGGAATTACCTGATCCGGGAAGCTGAACGCAATCTGAAAAATTCAGAAAAACAGGCTGAAATCCATAAATCCACCCTTGCGAAACTAAAGGCTTTGTGATGTTTCCGTTATACGCTAAAGTGCGTCGAAATGTCGGTAATTCATATCAGGAATGGAGTGAATGGCTACGCGAAACGAAGTCATTCTACATTTCAAAAGCCACTGATATGAAAGGCCGTAACATTCGCTATCGTAAACCCAGTGGTAAACGAGTGAATGGGATAGATTACATTGTTCTTGATTCGATTCGGGATGATATACGATAATTTAACTTTGAGGCAATATTATGATTTTCAACAAAACAAATTCACGTAATTTGAACTATCTACGCTGTGAACTGGAAGCTAACGAAATTGAACTGTTTTTCTGTGGGGCTACAGATCCGGAACACAAATTGCATTGGGTATCCGGTGAGATTGTAAGCCTAACCGATCAGATTGTCGAAGAGGCTACCCGCCGCGATGCAATCGTTAAAATTGGTGCTGTTGATGTGAACTACGAAGGACATCCTTCATTTTTCATTCAATATTATCCATAAAAGTATTGACCTGTATATCTGAATGTAGTAACATCCTTCTTGTCAACTAAGGAGGATGTTATGAAAATCAAAAACACTGCTACTGAAACTCTTTGCAACGAAATTGCAGAAATGTACTGGAGTAAAGGTCACTTAGAGGCTATGAAAGAGTTTCAAAAGTGGTGTGATACCCAAAAGTTAGCTAAATGGGAATACATCGTTATTGTTGAACGGATCAAAGAACTGATCCTCGTGAAGAAAGGTTCATTCTTGCTGTCGCGGTGAAATAAAAAGTTATAAAGGCTATACATGGAGATTTGAATGAATTATATTAGAATTTATAACATGGATGTGGTCAACGGAAAAGGGATCCGTGTTGTTTTGTTTGTGGCTGGATGCAATCATAAGTGTGATGGGTGCTATAATCGCAGTTCATGGAACCCTTGCAACGGAACACCGTACACGGAAGAGACAGAAAACCATCTGATTTCTCTGTTGAGTAATCCGCATGTTGATGGACTTACATTAACTGGCGGCGATCCGCTTTACCGTGACAACTATCCTACTATCCTAAAACTGCTTGAGCGCGTTTCTAAGGAACTTCCAAAGAAAAACGTATGGTTATGGACAGGATATACCCTGGAGGCTTTACAGGCCGACCCAGAACGTTCTAAGCTACTTCCTTACATTGATGTTCTGATTGATGGTAAGTATGAAAAAGATTTGCCAACGAAAAAGCCGTTTCGCGGTTCAGATAATCAACGTATGATCGAATTCGCTAAAAATTCGATAGAAATTAAAAATATTGCTTGACCTAATGTGTAACTATGGTAATCTTACCACATCGTAAATGACGATTAACTTTAATTGAGAGATAATATCATGATCCTGAATTTCAAAACCCGTAAAGAAGCACGTAACTATTGCTGGAAGTGGAACATTCCCCTGAAAACCATCCGTAATACAGGGCGCGGTTCTTGCCCGTGGACAGTTCAAGCAAATGAACTGAAAACGTTCGTGGTTGGTAAAACTTACAAACTGGTTGACCGTGAAGGGTTTACTACCAATTCACATGGCGGATCTAACATAGCAAACACTATCCAGGCGAAGCAGATCGAAAAATTCCTGAATAACGAGGTAAAAATTATCTCGAAAACCCATTCAGATACTTTCAAAATTGATCATCCTCCTGAAATGACTTATATCTCTCTGCGTTCGTGGGAAGCTCGTTATTTCGTCGAAGTTGGCGCGGCTCCAGCTAAGAAAAAGAAAGCCAAACCGAAAAAAGCCAACGTTACGGCTCCGGTTGCGCCTGTTGCACCAGCAACCGCAGATCTTGATCAAATGCTTGATGGCGGTTCGGCAATGTCGGTTGAACTGGATCCGACTAAATTTGTTGAAGGCCGTTCGTATGTTCTGGTTAAACCGCAGCAATTTAAAAATCGTTGTGGCGCTAACCCTGGGATCAAATCATATACCGATGAACATAGTAATGGTATATACACCGTTTACCATACGAATTCGCTCGGTCATCATCAATTGAGCAAAACGGTAGAAACCATTGATTCCCCGACCGGAATTGTTGGTTACTATCTGCTTGATTCTGAACGTTCGTTCTTCCGTGAACTGGCAACCGGAACTGTTGATGAACCTGTTAGCGTTTCCGGTAATAGCGCTATCGCTATCAATGTAGACGAAGCGGCTAAGAAAGAAGAAATCGCAAAAGCAATGGTACAGCTTGAAGAAGCGGTTAAAGCCCATGAGGACGCGCTTCAAAATCTGCGTACTGCTTCCGACCTGGTTCGCAAAGCTGCTCGAAAAGTAGCAGAAGTAAGCAAGTAAATTAAACTGGGTGCTCCGGCACCCTTTTTATGAGGTGACACATGGAATTATTAGAAGGTAAATCTTATACCCTGAACATCGACGCTAAAGAATTTGCAGAAAAAACCTGGCGAAATGCTTTAGCTGAATTGATCAAAAACAACGGCTATATTACAATCGATCGTATTGCGATTGGGGATACTGAGGACATTGCTTATGTTCTGCAAGATGATTTCGAATATGAGATCCCTAGCCATATCTGGAAATACTTCAAACCATATGATTTACCGGAAGAAGAACCGAAGATTGCTACTAAAGAAGAAATCGCCGCGCCTGATTTAAATTTCGTATCTTCCGATCCTAAAATGTGGATGACTGTAAAACCTGTTCAACAAGATATCAATGATCTGCGATTTGATTATCCTTTTGTCAAGCGGATCACTTCGATTTCTGTACTATCAGCGCCGACGGATTCACAGGCACTTGAATTTGCATTACAGCATGTTTTCGGTGATAATAAGCTGTACGCGATTGACAAGGAAGCTGCTATTGATGAACAGAAAAAGGAAATCATCAACCTTCTTTCTCTGCATCAACAACTTGAAGCGGTGGAATTGATTGAGCGTATGCTTTCTGATACAAAGAAAGATATCATTAGCAAAATCACTCCGGCACGAAGGAAAGCAATTGATGAAAATCGAGATTTACGGTATTCCCGAATCGCTTCATAAATGTTATGGTTGTATTGAAGCTCGGAAATTACTTGATGAGCATGGATTAGAATACGAATTTTATTCTGTTCTAAAGCCAGCAAATAACAGTGTGGGGTTTGATTACGATAGACCCCGCATTGAAGAGTTAGCGAAACGTGTTCGTAGTCGAAGCATGGCATTTACTTACCCTCGGATCTTTGTAGATGGTAATTTTATTGGCGGTTATATGCAATTGAAAGAGTATTTGGGTGAAGCATGAATAAAGAATACATTCGCAAAGTAGCAAACGCTATTCACGCAACAACGATTGATTTTCTGGAAGGGTTTGATCATATTATCCATCCTGAAACGCTGGATAGTTGGGAAGCCAAACTGTTTAAAAGTATCAATGAACAGTTTCCGGAAAAGGTTAAGCGCTGGTTTATCAGACAGGAAATCGTAGCAACGATCCTTAATGAACGTGGTGTTGAGGCGTTCGGTGTAACCCCTCTATATAAGCGAAACCAGATTACAGACGAAACAATCAAGAAATATAAAAAGATGGTTCGGAAGTAATAAATAATCAGTTAAATGGCCTTCGGGCCATTTTTTGTATATAAATATTGGTATTGAATACAATATAGGAAAAAAGATAATGGTAGCTAAATCATTCCGCGCACGAAGTGGCCTTGATGCTGCTGGTGAAAAAGTTATCAACGTTGGGAAGGCTGATCGTAATACGCTGAGTGACGGCGTTAACGTTGACTTTTTCAATGAATTTAACGGAATCCAGCAGTATGACCCGACCCGTGGCTATTCTCAAGACATGGCGATCATTTATGCGCGTCGTATCTGGTACGCAAAACAGAATATTGCTTCCCCTGCTGGGGCTTTCGACGAATCCAAATGGATCGCAACTCGTAATGACCCGAAATGGGTTTATAGTAACGTAACCACTCCAGACGGTAGCATTATTGAATCTGGTAGTTACATTATGGCTGATGGACGCTTTACTGAACTTCTGTACCTGCTGCCGGACAACCCGACAGAGGGCGACGTAATCACGTTTAAAGATTGCGGTGGTTTAGTAGGTGTGAACAGTATCCTTGTTAAGTCTAACACCCGTCAGATCCGTTTACGTACTGTACAATCAGCACAGTATCGACTGACCCACCCGTACATGATCGCAACGTTTATCTATAACGGTAACGTATGGCGTGTTGCTGAAACTCTGGATAACCGCGATTCTGAGATCGTGAACGCAACCGGAACAGGTTCATTCCAGTTACAATCTGGCATGACAGTTTTCCGTAACAGTGCTACAGGTAAAATCACTCTCCAGTTGCCGAAATATGCAAATGATGGTGATGTGATCACAACCTATGACGCTGATAAAATGAACTCTATCAACGTAGCCGTTTTGCAGATTTATCCAGGTAGTGGACACACTATTTCTGACGGTGCAATTACTGGTGTTACTTCTGTAACTAGCCAGAAATCCGGCTTTGGTATGTTCATCTTTGATGCACAGAATAGCCAATGGAAAGTATATGATGCTGATAACCGTGTTCGTCTGCGTCGTATCTATAGTGATTTAAACGCAGTTCCTAACGATTACGTTTTTGTTACTGCAAACCCTTCTGGGACTATACCAAACGTTACAGTTACCCTTCCAACTGATGTTGCTGATGGTGATCGCGTTTACGTATCCCTTTATATGATGGGTAAAAACCAGAACTGTACAATCAAAGTTAAAGATGGTACAACGGACAAGATCCGCACCAACAAAAATATGATGCAGTTCCCGCAGCGCAAAGACTATCCGCCTGATGATTGGTTTAGTGTAACTTCATTAGCATTTAATGCTGCTAGTGATTACCTCCCGTATATCGAGTTTTCTTACATGAAAGCTACGAAAGAATGGGTTGTTGCTAATTATCGTCCGATCGTTGAACGTGTTGACGCAACTAACAGATCGCGTACTGGTGTTATTGCTCTGGCTGCACAGGCAGAAGTAAACAAAAACTTGGAAGACAACCCGAACGACGAAACTGCTATTACTCCGATGACGTTAGCAAATAAAACTGCTACAGAAACCCGTCGTGGTATTGCACGGTTAGCAACAACTGCTGAGGTTAACAAACTTTCAACCGATACCTATCTGGATGATGTGATTGTTACCCCTAAGAAGCTGAACGAAAGAACAGCGACTGAAACCCGTCGTGGATTGGCAGAAATCGCAACTCAGGCAGAAACAAACGGAAGCACCGATGATATTACGATTATAACCCCGAAAAAGTTGCATAACCGTATTGCATCGCCGACCTTAACTGGTATCCTTGCCCTTGTTGCTACTGGTGGTACTCCTAACACCAACACGGATCGTGCTCAGGCTGGTACTGGGGTTTATGATCATTCAGATTATCAGAAAGCGGTAACGCCTAAAACTCTTCGTGAGTATAAAGCGACTCAGTTACAATCTGGCGCTGTATGGCTGGCTTCTGAAACCGAAGTTATTAACGGTACTGTTGCAAGTGCAAACATTCCGACCGTAGTTACTCCGGAAATGCTGCACAAGAAAACCTCTACTGATGGTCGTATTGGTTTGATCGAGATTGCAACTCAGACAGAAACAAACGCTGGTACTGATTACACGCGAGCGGTAACACCTAAAACGCTTAATGATCGTGCTGCAACGGAAACGCTGACAGGTATCATTGCAATTGCAACCACTGCCGAAGTATCAGCGGGTACTGTAACTAATAAAGCGATCGTACCGTCTAAACTGAAAGGTTATCTGGACGATACAAGCCATATTACTGTTGCTACTGCTGACGGGTTAACTCAATCTGGGACTATCTGGACTACGGTTAACATCGGTATTCAATCAGCAACTGAAACTCAACGTGGTACTTTACGCGTCGCTACACAGTCTGAGACGAACGCAGGGACATTAGATACAGTATTTGTCACCCCTAAGAAGTTACACGCTAAGAAAGCGACTGAGAGCGCAGAAGGTATCATTCAGGTGGCTACGGCTACTGAAACTACTGCTGGCACCGTTGCAAACAAGGCTGTTTCTCCGAAGAACTTGAAAAATACAATTCAGGTTGATACTTCATGGCAAGCTACCGATCTGGTACGCGGTACTGTGAAACTGTCTAAGGGGCTTGGTACTTGGTCTGGTAATGATGTGGCTGGTTCTACTCTTCCGGATGATGGTTACGCCTCTGTAGGTGTTGCTGTTTCTCCTTATGAATTGAACCTGACGCTGAAACATTATCTACCGATCGGTGCTAAAGCGGTTGACGCTGATAAACTGGATAATCTGGATTCTTCCCAGTTCATTCGTCGTGATGTTGATCAGACGGTTAACGGGGCATTGACTCTAACGAAAGCAACCACTGTACAGGCCGACATTAATTCAACCGCTGACGCAAGTTTCCGGGTAATGAATGTTAGTGGAGATCTGAACGTTGGTGATGGTTCGTCAATGGGTAAACTTCGTTTGAATGGTGGTTCATCTAACGACTGGTCAATTCAAGCAAGTTCAGCCTCTGGGCGTATTGCAATGATCTCAACGGGCAACACTGGCACAGTTCATCTTTCTGTGTATAATGATACTCGCGGCGTTGTAGCTAACGTTAAATTCCAGGCTCCTGAAATTCAGGCGATTAGCAAAGTGACGCTGGGTAATGATACCGTGATCACGGCTGCTGGTTCTGTTCTCTCTATGGGTACTAAAAATAAGACAACTAAGATCCTGACTTCTGATGCTGGCAACATCGTAGCGGAAGAATCTGCGAACTCTTATAAAGTCTTTACTGAGAAGAACGCGCAAACCTTGCTTAACCCTACGTATGTACGCAAAGCAGGTGATACGATGTCTGGACGGTTGACAGTAAACAACAGTTCAATTATCATCGCAGGTCAAGCGGCTTGGTCAACGCTGGATGCAGTAACAGAAGCATCTAGGGGCAACTGGACGGCTGAGATCACAGCATCGGCACAATACAACTTGCTTCCTGGTTATGCGGTTCCGGTTCTTGAACCAGATCCGATTAATCCAGAAATCATGATTGTGACCCGTTATACCTATGTTAAAGCACCGGGTACTTTAACGCAGTTTGGTAACGGAACTGCATTCACTTATCAGATTTGGGCACCTCGTCCGACCTCTGGTACTGGTGTTGATGCGCTGGCGCAATCCTTCTGGATCCGTCAAATGAACCCAATCACGGGTAAATTTGATGGTTGGGGCCGCATGTATACTAGCAACAACCCGCCTACTGCTGGTGAGATTGGTGCAACGTCTGCTGTTGGTACTACGGTTAAAAACATGACTGTTACCGATTGGATCAAAGTTGGTAACGTTAAGATTTACCCAGATCCAGTTACTCAGACAGTTAAATTTGAGTGGGTGGCATAATGTCAAACTTAATGGCGGGGTTCGGCCCCGATTTTGTAGAAACGCAAATTCTATCGGAAACAAACAGCGTAACTTACAGAATAACCGCAAAGGCAACACATCCCAATGCGGTTCCTAATCAGTATGAGTTTACACTAAATCAAAAGGCGGTAGGGACACCGCCTAGTGTTGGGATCAACGTATGGAGAATTAACAATGCTGTAGTTGACCCAATTAAAACCTTCACATTATCGAATGATAATTCAGCAACTGCAAACAAAGCGTTTGTTGAATATATGGATGCTCAACCTTCTGGGCTGTATTTGATAATGACTAACGGTGAATACAAAACAAGCCAAATCGTTGATGATTGGTTTGCTAAAAACAGATCCGTTATGTGGCAAGGCGCTGATTTCGCTCAGAGATTCCCAAATTCTGCATATGTTGCATTGTATGGGGCTTCAAAATCTCGTATACTGATTGAATCGTTTTACGCTAACGATGGAATTTTAAAAGAAGATTCACGCGCATCAATCGACCTTGTCTATGATAACGTTGGTGATGTTGGTCGAACTGGTGTACCTTTCAGATCTGTTGAAGATACGGAAGAATACAATTCAACCAATGGATCTGAATATAAAGTATATCCTGTTGCAAACCCAGTGATCTCTAAACTAGCTGATTACGGTATGGCTCCTGGATTGGCTATGATGATTACTGGTGATTTTTACGCAAGTAAAGCATTATTGGATGCTGGATCAACAACAAGGGTTACTGTTCGATGGTTTACGGGTACTGCTCAAACTTCATCATCGGTGATTGAAGTTCCTGCAAATAAACCTGATGAGTGGTTACGATTTGAACAGTTCTATACGATCCCTAGTGGTTGTGATGGATTTAACGTTGCTGTATCTCGTTATCCTAAACCCGCTACGGATAGTTTATCTGCGATCCGTAACTTCGTGATGGTTCAGGTATCTGCTGCCGAAGCCGATCAAAACTTTGCTGCACAGTTTGGGGTTAACGGTATCAGAATGAACAACATGATCGATGGTGGAACACCGTATATATTTGAATTGCCGAATACTAAGGTTTATCCTGGTGGCGATTATTCTGCTTCCGAATTCCGTGAAGTTGATGCATAAACAAAGGCCCGGATCATCGGGCCTTATAAATATGTAAAAAGGGGTTATTATGGCAGATTTAAAAGCTGGTTCTACAGTCGGGGGTTTACCTATTTGGCACTCCGGCACATTTCCGCTGGTTCCGGTTGGTAATACTCTAACCTATCGCGGATATAAGGTTTATACTGAAAACGATAAACCGCAAGCATCAAATAACGACTTCGTTTCTAAAGCAAGCGGTGGTCAATACTTGGGTGTAGTTGCCTTTAAACAGGGGCTACAAATTAACGCTACTTTCACAGGCGGAAGTGACCAGAACGGTTTATATTCTGGTGATGGTGATGGCGCGACATTATCAAAAGCCAACATTGATCTTGTATCATGGTATGGTATTGGTATTCGTTCATCTTCTGGTACTAATGGTCGCGTATTAGTCATCAACGCTCGAAATGGTGATTTAAACACTCAGGGTAATATTACGGTTGAAAAACAAATCAGTATTACAACCGCTAACCCTACTGACGCAAGTCATGCAACACGAAAAAGTTATGTTGATGGACAGATAAATAATGTCACAACAAATGCTAATAGCAGGGTATTACGCGCTGGCGATACAATGACAGGGCTGTTAACTGCCCCGCAATTCGCGAGCACAGGCGCGGCTTCCCGTCCCGAACACGTACCACGGCTCGACCAGGTAATTACTAAAGGGACTATCATAGATTTTGGATCTTATTAAGGTGAAACATGGCTGATTTAGAAAAAATTCAATTCCTACGTAGCACAGTTGCGGGGAAAACACCTACTACAAGTCAGCTTGCAGATGGTGAACTGGCGATCAACATGGCTGATTATGCCATTTACACGAAAAATGGTTCTTCGGTCGTTCAGTTAGCGGGTAAAGGTATCCCAGAAACAAATACCAAAAAATTAACAGTTGATGGGCCTAGTGCTCTTAATGATACCGTTACCGTAGCGGAAGGTAAAACTATTACTTTCACCAACGAGAATTTAAGTGGTGAAATAACTCGTCATATCGTCGGTAAATGTGCCAGCAATGATGGATGGTACATCGGTTCCGGTGGTACAAGCAATAACGGCATTCTTGAAATCGGTACTATTGACGATGGTACTGAAACAATCCAGTTTGTACAACGCGGTGCTGGTAACGTTGAAGCCCGAAAATTGGTCTTGCTTGACGGCTCGGGTAATACCACTCTTCCTGGTGATTTAAGATTAACCACCAATAAAGCTGTTAAAATTTCGAATGGAAGCACTCTTACACTAGAAATGGGCGTAGGTGCTAACGATGTATACATTAAAAACCTGAAAGGCTCTGGCGTTCTTCAATTAACTAATGACGGCAATCTGACATTCAGAAATTCCCAGGTTTATTATGCCACGGATGGAAGAGGCCCTGGTAAAGGTGGCACTCTTCTGACTAATGTAGAAAACGCGCGTCAGCTTGAGCAAGATAATTTCCCTGTAACTACAGGCACCGAAACTCGTTGGATTAAAGTTGCTCTTTTAAAAGACCCTGGATCAAGCCAGAGTCGTCTGCAATTAATGGTGACTAATGGTGGTAACTATGGCAATACGCACAGTTCTATTGACTTTATCGATTGTAGCGCTAGAAGCATTCCCGCAACATTAACAAGCGCAAACATTAGTTCTTATCTGCAAATTCGTCGAATCGGCGATCCTGGAATTGATAACACTAACCAAATGCGTTATAGTCTGGTTCGTACCTCTGAGGGTTTAGAACTGTGGTTTACTCAACGCGCGTTTATTGGTGGTGTTAAAGTTGCTCTGCTGTCTATCGCTGGTTATACTGAGTATTATCTGCCTAACGGTTACACAACTTCTGCAACTGCTCCGGAAGGTTTAGTTGAGAGTGTGGCTATTCGTATCTATGACGAAATGAATAAACCTAACCTTGACAATGGTACTGATGGTATTCTGTCTATTGCTAAAGGTGGTACAGGCGCAAGTACAGCGGATGCTGCTCGTACAAACTTAGGGGCTGTTGCTCGTGCTGGCGATACCATGACCGGTAACTTGACTATTAACGCTAACTTAAAGGTCGAAAATCCTAATGGAACGATGGTTGATTTAGGTTCAGAGAACTCAGACAAGTACAGCAGATTAACCCTTGCACGTAAAGTTGGTAGCGGTGCTACCGTAGCAATGCTTAAAGTTACTCCTGAAGGACACGTGCAATTTGGTTATCAAGATGCAGTTGCTACTCCAGCTCCTAGTAAATATATTCTAGTTAAATCCAGCGGTCTTGAGGTAGAAGGGGATTTAGTTTTTAATCAGACCTATCGCGGCACCGAAGAGGCAGTTGATATTACTGATAAGACTGTTGACCTTAATGGTCTTGTCATTAAAGGAACCGACCCAGGTACTCGTCAGATGTATAAATGCTTCTCATCTGGTGGTGGTTCTAATATAGCTAATAAACCTACCTCTGATGGCAACTTTGTTCTTGAAGTTTTATCTTTGCGTAAAATTTCTGATACTGATTGGACGTGTAAGCAGACCTTTACTACAAAGAACGGCGGCGTTGAAGGTACGTATGTTCGCTACGGACAAAACGGCTCATGGTCTGCATGGAAAGAAGTTGTTGCTGGCGTCCAACCAATTAATTTAGGTGGTACTGGTGCAACTTCTGTAGCTGCCGCTCGTAATAACCTCGGTGTTGGTGAATGGCAATCTGTGGCATTTGGTGTATTGAATGTCAACGGCGTTAGTAATGCAGACCCGGCCATCACATTTAAAAATGGGGCTATGGTTCGTGAAGCACAAGGTGGTAGTCTCGGTGCGTTAATCCTGTCAGCTTCTGCTTCTGCTACAGATTCGGCTAAATATATTGCTTTTCGACCCTTCGGTGATTCGTCTGGTACTGAGATTAGAGTAAAAGCCAACGGGTACAACGAGCCTTCGCTTGAATGGTCTTATGGCGCTGGCGTTCGTTCATCCGCTGTAGGTGCTTTTGTGATTTATGCAAAAACAGGTCAGGCACTCCATTTAAGACCGAACGGTGATAATTCCGGCCAATCTACAGTTATTGATCAAAACGGTAAAATGACAGTCGGTGGTGAGTTCGAGGCGCAGAACTCGAAAATCACAGGCAACTTGAGCGTTTCCGAAGATAACAGAATGATTGTTCTTGGCAAAAACTCTGATATTGGTTTAGTCAAGAAAAGTGGTATGTCAGGAAAAATGGCTATTAGTAAATCTAACTCGTTTACTATTATGGTATCAACAAATACCAACAACCAAATTAATCCTGCTGATACGTTTAATGATATATTCAAAGTAGATGCTGATGGAAACCAGACTGTTTACGGAAATGCCCAGATTAACAGACAGCTAACAGTTTCTAGTGCAGCGACTGTTAATGGTGTTATTAATGCTAATGGCGGTATCATTGTTCCTACTACCAAGTATGTACAAATTGCCGATGCTCCTACGCAGAATAACCAAGCCACCAACAAGAAATATGTTGATGATAAGGTTGCTTCTGCTATTAGTAATGCTGGCGACACGTATCTTCCGTTAGCGGGTGGTACTGTAACTGGGCGGTTAACAATTACAGGCGATCAGTTAAAAACTACATCACTTTGGGTTACGGGAGACGCTGCTGTTAATGGTGTTTTAACTGTTGATGGAAGGGCTAGATTTAATCAAGAGTTCATTGTATCAACTTCGGTTAACGTCCAGAACACTGGTAACAGTCATTTAGTCTTCCGTAAAGCAGATGGTACGGAAAAAGGCCTTATTTGGGCTGATGAGCCTGGTAGCGTTAGTATAAGAGCTGGTGGTATCTCAGGGAAGACGTGGAATTTCTGGAACAGCGGTTCTTGTCAATTCCCAGGTGCTATTAGTAACTTTAACGGAATTAGCTCAACTACTAATTATCCAGCAGGACAGCCTAACGGTACGTACAGTAATACCGCAGGATTGGTAACTAGATTTAGTAATGGTGCTTATGCTTCGTTATATTTCCAAGAGTATGTAGGAAATTATCACCAGGCTATTCTTAATGTTAACGGATTCAATAGAGATGACAATTTCTATTTCAGGGCCGGCGGTGACTTCTTCTGTACTCGTAACGGTTCTTTTGATAACGTTGAGATTCGTTCTGACCGTAGAGCTAAATCTGATATTAAAGTTATTGAAAACGCTTTGGAAAAAGTAGAAACCTTATCTGGTAATACTTACGAGCTTCATAACACTTCTGGCGGTACTACTCGTTCTGCTGGGTTGATTGCTCAGGAAGTTCAAGAAATCTTACCGGAAGCAGTTACTCAAGATAATGAAGAAGATGGCGGTATGCTTCGTCTGAATTATAACTCAGTAATTGCACTTCTCGTTGAATCTGTTAAAGAGCTTTCTGCCGAAGTTAAAAATCTTAAAGCAGAAATTGAAGAACTTAAATCTAAATAATGCATGGGGCTTCGGCCCCATCTTTTAGGAGAAATAACTATGGCAGTAACAGGGCCGTGGGTCGGAAGTTCAGCAAAGGCTGAAACTGGTGAGTCGTGGATGGCTCAAGCTGGGGCCAAATTAAGAATAGGGACACCGTTTTGGATGTCTAATATGATTGGACAAAGCGTATTCCATTTAATTTTCAGAATTAACTATGCACAGGGTTCTTCTGGTGATCCATCTAGATATAGAGGATTCTTTAAAAGAGGGTTAGCAGTAAACATAGGAGACTCTGCAAACCAACCGACGCTGAATGCGTTCCCTGGTGGAGATGTGGGTTCACTAGTAGCTATTACAAATATCAAAGGCGACCCTTATTGCCTTTCTATTTGGAATGGTCAAGATAGGCGAGTTAAAGTGTCTATATTTAATGCATCCGGTGGAGACCAGTATGATGTTTATTTCAGCGGAACTACTATGAGTGATGGTTGGAGAAGATATAGATGTGAAAACGCTGGCGGTCTCAATGGGTATTTTGAGGCTAGAATGGATAACCAGTTTGGTGCTTTATTAGAATACGTTTGATAGATAAACCAACAAATTCACCTCATAATATTAAATAGATTAAAAGGCTACCTATATGGTAGCCTTTTGTTGTATCCTAAATATACGTATAGTAACCTAAGAAGAGTCTTATAAAAATGGCTGAGAGAAATCCCGTGGATAAACTAGCCTTATTTGATCGGGTAATCTCGTTTGTGATGGGTGTGAAAACATGGAAACAATTGCTGATAAAAATAATTCTAATAATGGTTATGTTTCTTATGGTAGTAACTTGGTACAAATGGACTGATATATTCCCGATGATAAAAGGTGCCCTTGTAGTCGATACAAGGGCTATCGAAATGGAAAGAACAGAAAAGTTTAATCAATCCGCGTTGGAACAGTTGAGCATAGTTCATCTTACTTCCAACGCGGATTTTTCGGCGGTACTGGCATTCAGACCAAAGAATATAAACTATTTTGTTGACATTGTAGAATATCAGGGAAAATTACCATCCCAGATCGATCCTAAAAACCTCGGCGGTTATCCGATCGATAAAACATCCGAAGAGTACACGAATCATATAAATGGCTTGTATTATTCATCCACTAAAGCAAGTTCCTACCTACCGACGCGTGATTTTGTGTCAGTAGCTTATACTTTTAGTTGCCCTTATTTTAATCTTGATAACTACTATTCTGGATCGGTTTTGATGGAATGGTACGCAAAGCGGCCTAATATACCAGATATGAAGCTAAACATCATATGTGGACAGGCCGCGCGTATTTTAGGTCGAGTGAGGTGATTAACGTAATGCTGGTGTTAAATTGTGTGTTCTTCCAATAGCCCGTTTGATTGCTTTAAAGAAGTTCATCACCGGGCTATTTTTCTCGTAAATATCCCAAACTTTCAATTTGTCCCACGGATCCGGAACATAATCTTCATTCCTTGCCGAAACCCCCAACGTAACCCGCCTGTATCCAGCGCTGTCGTGATAATACACGAAGAATGGCCTACCTATTGGCGCAACTTTACAACCTCTCTTAGCGGCTCTCATAGCCTCATCGAACGTCATTGATACCCCCAAAAATTTCTATGCATGAATGGTCGAATTCCGATAGTTTCACTCAAAATGAATATCGGATGATCTAGCTCATCGTGGTTTTCTTCGTCAATGACGATATCCCAATCAGTAGCCTTTTGTTCTTCTACCGTGGCAATGAATACCTGGTTTACTTCACACTTGCGGTGTGTACGTCTGATGATTGTATCCCCTTCACGAAACACAATCATATCAGGGTTGGTAGTGCGGTACGCGGTTTTACCCGCGCACACTTCATTAAGCATATCTTCGTATGTCATTATAAAACCTTTACACGTTGAACGATGGTTTGTTTAACGTCTTTGTATTCTCCGTGCTCTTTAACGGTTGCTTTGAAAGTGATTTCATCACCTTCGTTTGCAATGTTATTACCGAAGTAAACAACAACATTACCATCAACATTAATTTTGGTCATAAATCTTTCTACAGAAGTGTAGTAAGAAACTTGAGTATATCCCAGTGAAATCACTTTCTCAACGGTTCCGGTCATTTCCAGACGTTGTTTGATTTCACCGATGTGGTTAGCTTTAGAAATGCGTTCCTGGCGCTCTTGTTCCCACTGTTCGCGGATTTCTTCGCGTTTGGCGATATAATCCTTCTCCAGTGCAACACCCATGCAGTAAGCGCACACGGCGTCAAATACAGGGCTGTTTTTGTTGTCTTCTTTAGACTGGTCAGCCCACCAAAGAACAGTAAACATTGGCATTTCTGCAATTACTTCGCCTTTACGCTTGCCAATCGGCATGATCCCTTTTTCCAGCAGTTCCAGTTTTTCAGTATCGAACACTGACAGTTTACCGCGACGTTCGAACAGATCGAAATCTGCAAAGCCCTGGAATACCATTTTGAAAGTATCAGTTTCAGTTAAACGGGCTGAAACACGGTCGAAATACTCACGCGCTTTCGCTTCCGCTTTCTCCGGATCGGTAGATAAGTTGCAGATATAGTTATCAGAAGTATAACCGCCACCTCTACGCTCAACACGCAAGGTGTACATTGCATTTTTACGACCAGAAGAAATGAAGTAAGTGGTAGTAACTACGGTTGCGTTAGTCATGGTATTTCTCCTTAAAGGGTATCTCGTTTCGATATGGCTAATATAGCAAAAGCCCCTGACCGAAGTCAAGGGCTTTTTCATCATTCATTCGAATCTTTCATTGTTTTATGAAGATGAATATCAAAAATTTTCCAGTACGCCTTTCCGCGAGGATAAATTTTTGCTTTGTCAATATCGTTGTTGCTTCCCCATGTGTTGTTTGGGCCACGACATCGATTTTTTATATAATCTGTATGCCAGAATAAGCGCTGAACCGATGATTCCGTACCTAATGGATCTTCTTTACTGAACAGAATTTGTATACTCATAAGAAGAACCCTGTTCTAACTACTAAATCGATCTGTTTTTCCGGTATCAGTGGCACATCTGCATCAACGTTGCACTGATAATACATCCCGACATACTCATGAGGAATGTTGGATTCACTCGCCCATGCCAGGTTGTCGTCTGTACGCGGCCCTAACATGAGGTTAACGATATCGACAGCGCGATCCTGTTCTGGGGTGTTGTTGCATCCGTTCACATAATGCCCGTGAGCGGTTTTGAGGATTTCAATGATATCTTCGTCGGCTTCAACGAGATACAGCCCCGTGTTTTCTGGGATTTCCTCAAGAATAATCAAAGCGGTTTTCATCACACTTACCTTTATGTTTCTGCTTACGTTTTGCTTCTTTAAGTGCTCGCTTGCGATCGCGGTGAGTAGAAGCGCGGTTAATCCATGCATGTTTCGCTACCAGATTGTTCATCGAGGATATAATGGCACATGATGTTGAATACTGACTTCACCATACATTTTTACGATAGTTAAGCTATCAGATCCTTTAACAATTCTGTATTTTTCTGGAACAACGCGGTCGATTTCTTTTTTGACGAAGTTAAGCAATCCGAAGTCATCTATATCTTTTGGTGCTTTGGAAATAGAAGACAGTGATACTCGTTGACGCGAATCATAGTACGAAGAAATTACAAACATATATTATTTTCCTTATTGGGGCTTTTCAGCCCCATTTTAGAGAATTAATCCAGCAATTTGCGGATCTTGTCTGCGATACGTCCGGCACGGGTTGCGCTTTCGGTATGATTGCTTTCTTTGGTAGCCAGTTCAGCCAGCTTACGCTGATGTTCTTCTTCTGCTGCTTGGCGATCTGCTGCAACCTGTGCAACCTGCTCATTATCGTGAGCAATACGCGCTTCCAGTTCAGACAGGGTTTTGTCGAAAGTTGCTACGATTTCATCTACAGAACGAATTTTATTAAACAGTTTCATAATTTATCTCAATTGGTTAGTTTTAATCAGTATACATCAATACGGCTGGAATTCAAAATCATAAATGTCATTCAGTGCGCGGTTCCACTCGGTGTAGTTTTCACCAGCACCATAACGCATTTGAATAGCACTTTCGAATGTTGATCCGTTGAGGTTCGGGAAACCGAACAGGTTTTTGATTTTGTCATGTGCTACATAGTACAAAGAAGCACTTTCCAGCATCGCAACCATCGCAGACGGTTCGTGTTCGCGGCGCTTGATACGTAACAGAGTACGACTAGCACCAGTTTTACGGCGTTGATTTGGTGCTACGTAGAAACGGAATACTACGCGCCCTGTTTTATCATCAACTACCAGGTAAAACCCGTTTTCTTTCAGATCCACGCCTTCGAATTTCTTGAAGGTTCCGCGTTTCATGTCACCAATTTTAATTGCATATTTGTGAATGTCAAGTCTTGTCAGAATTCTTTTCATATTTTTTAGATACCAGTTTGCCTAATTTTGTAATTTCGCCTGTTTTTACGTTAACAAACAAGGCGATGCTCAGAAATGGGATGCTAATCACTACGCTGATTAATGTAAACAGAAAACGTATCACAAAAAGAACAGCACGTTCAAGATATCGTTGCATCCACGCGATTCCTAAACAACTATACCCTACTATAAAGGTGGTTGCAACATAAAATGCACCAAATCCTTTACGAAATACGTAACCTTTCCCGGATTCTACCCGGTCGTCGGCCCACATTTCACGGGCAGTTTTCAGAATAGATTCACCACTAGCGCGAGTTTCGTTAGCCGAAGGCATGTTTTTAAATTTCATGATAGTCTCCTATGCGCCCAGAACTCTCCAGGCGCGGTTGTTTAGTTAGTAATGGCTAAAACCATATGTAACATCAATCATGACTTTATAACGGCATACACGCATTTTTGCGTTATTGTAATCCACTGGGATCGCTACCACGTCAGCAGGATCCACCTTTACCTGAATGACTCTACCAACACCGCCCCCGTAGTGTGGAAGGTATGATTTAGCCGCAACGTGTAGGCCAGTAGAACAGGTGCGCGTTTTATCTTCGTCTACCATGTTTCGAGGCATGGAGACAGTCACACCAGGACTATTATCAAATTTGCCAGTAGCGAGATCTTTATAGTTATCGCGTACACGTTTCCAGGCAAGAAAACAACCATCATCGGTCAGTTCAATGTCATTATGTACAAGGAACCCGTAAAGCTGGTATACCGCATCGCGTGAAGGGTTTCGCATCAACCGTTCAAAGAAGTTTACCAGGTGTTCATACGGACGATCGTTATACATTTCGCGAATGATTCGTTGAGTGATATCAGAATCAAACACTACATCTTTATATAGAAGCTGATGACCAATGATTTTAATGTTGCCTTTGCTATAGGTTCGGATCGCTTCTTGAGTATCCAAACAAGTTACAGCACCTTTGACATCACCAGCTTTCAGCATTTCATGCGCTTTCTTAAAGTTCGGATGTGTTTCACCCGCCATGAAAACGCGCCCTTCGTATACAACCGTAATGAACGATTCAGATCCGATCATACGCGGTACAGTGTCTGATACTTTAGGCTTTTGTTTTACATCCCTTTTCTTAGGGAATTCCGCTAACTTGCGGTTGATAACGCGTCCAATGGTTCGGGCGCTTACGTTGAACTGTTGGGCCAGTGCTGTTTTACTTGCCCCCGTCAACCATCCATTATAGATAGCTTTCTGTTGTACTTCGTCAAGAATTTTGACCATTATTTCCACCGTATTAATTTCTTAAACTCACTGAGATTCTTTTCGTTGTTGTAAATCGGACGAATTGAATAAGAATCGCTATGTTCAACAAGTGAAGCCAGTAACGGGTTTAGTGATTTAAAGATTTCCCATGCCTGATCAACACGTTTTTTCATATTGCTGCGTTTAACGCGCATTGATGCTACGGATTCACGCAGAATCGGACAACGCGCCCTGGAAAGATTTTTACCATCTTTCTCATACCCTTCCAGACACACTATACGTTCGAGGGTATCAACAATCTTATACAGTTTTTCATTATATCGGTTTTTCACAATCCGATCAAGCGATACACCAAAACGGCTATGCAATGCGTCTGTTTCTGTTGAGTGTTCCTTACCAATCCATCCAGGCAAGCAATTATCTTTCAATGCCTTTTCGGATTTAACATACTGCTTGCACAGCATGTCATCAAAGCATACCAGATTTGAATCTGGGATCCACTTCCAGAGGCTGTTACGGATAGCAAACACAACAGGGATCCCAGTATGGCGCATGATACGCGATAAAGTAGATTCTTTCATTGCTGAATCCATAGACAACCTGGAATTTTCACCATCTAAGCGGCTATATTCATCAATACCATACAACCGAACACCTGGGGCTTTATCCAGTGATAAAAACTCTGATTTTGTCATAAACAGAGAAGTTTTTGTCAGATTGCCGTTACTATCCAACTCATAACGATATACGGTCGGGGTTTTTGGGCGCGGTTCTGAATTTTTCGGTGCATATAGCGCTTTTGATTTTTCGCGATCTGCATCATAGATCTCTTTTTCTTTTGTCATTTCACTGGTACGGAGATACACAATTTCCGATTCATCAAAATGACCTTTCCGAACGATATCATTAACAATCTCACGCTTTGAATCACTATCGTAATATGCAACAAAGCTAACACGGCTTAGGTTATGCATTTTAGCATACCCGACGATATACGGTTTAACCGTGTTGGTATCCACTTTTAACAGAATGAGTTTCTTCTGTTTCCACGGATAATAAATGCGTGTGATGTCCTGGCGTTTGGTTGTTTCTGGCTTATACTTGCTCCAGCGGCCTCCGCTACCCGTTACCTGATACCATGCATCTTTACCGTCGTATTCGTTCGCCCAATACCCAGCAACATAATCATCATTATATTTGTTGGGTTTGACTAGTTCGCTATGGATCCAGCCAATAGAATCACCGTTGATGCGAAAATTAGCATCTTTACCAACAAAGTTTTGTACCATTGAAGGCAGAGAATGGAACCACGTCAGTTTATCACGAACGGTTTGTAACTTATCGAATTCTGATTTAACTCGATTGAAATACACCCGGCTGATTTGTTTCAGACGTTCTTTAACAATCCCTACTGTCATTTTATCCATACTCAACTCTTCGCGAGAAGGCATGAAATCAAGTTCACCGATCGGGAAGTCAATAATATACGTATACTGGCTTTCTGTATAGCAATAGAACATCGAGGTATCATACAAATCTTTATCCAGAGGATAAATGATGTTACCCATGCGAGTATATACACCGCTAGTGTATGCTGATTTATGACGGATCACCCCACTATCGTTGGTTGCTTCTTTCGGCTGATAGTTGATTTTGAGAATAGAAGCACCAACAAAGTTAGGACGAATATCAGTAAATGATTCGTATACCCTTGCTGCTTCGTTTTCCCATTCTTTGATATCTTCAACCTTAACCGGAACAGTGATAGTAACCCCGTTAGGTTCATCACTTTCAATCTCATACAGAGGATCGCAGAACGGTTCCCCATCATCCATATAGATTGTGTAACCGCATTTGATACCGTCTTTTACAGATTCAACTGTGAACGCATCGGCATAGCAAAGCGGAGATTTGCAACCCAGACCCATAGAACCGATCAGGTCGTTTGAATCATTTTTAGTTGATTCGAAGTAAACGGTAAACGCATCACTAACGAAATCAGGAGACATACCGATCCCGTAGTCACGAATAACAAAACGAGGATCAACAGCAGTTGGCAACTGGACATCAAACGGGTTCTGATTTCCCGCTTCTTTGTGTCCATCGATCGCATTACAAGACAGTTCGCGAATGATTGCGCGGATCTTGTATTTGTATACTGTCGAAGAAAGGATCTTATACGCTTTCTTGTTTGCGCGTAGAGATAGTTTGTTTCGTCCCTTGCTGGTATCTGTACCAACTCGGTAGATTGTTTGCGGTGTATCTTCGCGTAATTTCATTGTTTATTTCTCACTTAACATTAAAAATAACTTGGTCACAAGAGTACTTCGTTGGCTTTTTGTTCAGGCCATATTCTACTACTTCGCAATATGTGTCAAGGAATTTTACTAATTTTTCTTCCTCGACCTGCTGTTTCTTCATATCAAGTATACCCCACACGATAGCCCCGATAATGATAGAAAAGAACGCACAAAATCCGAATATGGTCAGATATTTTCCCAACTTAGGCGCATTACAACGTGTCATACCTTACCCCTCTTTGCGAATGTATGCAAGTTCTTCATGGGTTACTGGACGGATATACAGACGGCCTTTTGTATATGCCTTGCGCCCACTGATCCAAATGTTTTTCATATCCTTAACACCGTTCATCACATCGTTGTAAAACTTCTTATCAGCTTTAGCCTGATAGACTTCACGGCCTTGATAATCTTTCATGAACAAACAGTAAAGGATCTCATTCTTATCAACCAGATTAGCATCCTTTGTAGTTGTTTTACTCGGTGAAGGTTTAGCACCCAGGCGCAAGGCCATAGCTTGCCACACTTTACCATGTTCATAACCTCGCCCGACAAGAGCATGAGCGATTTCGTGTAAAAGAGTGTCTAAAATATCCTCGTAGATATCTTCCGCAACATGACGACCAGATAGTTCGATCAGTTTTTTGGTATAACTGCAACGGCCCAGAGTTTTTGTAATGCGTCCATTGATCCGGAATGTCCAACCATTACTGATCAAACCGTGTTTTTCCATCATGGTACGCGCCCAGTGGGTTACTTCCATTGCACTACGAGTTTTCAACATTTTAGAATCTCCTTTGCTTGGTACAAAACCAATATAGCAAAAAGCCCCCTGCATTGCAAGAGGCTTTGTTATTATTTCAACTTCTTAGAAAGTTCTTTTAAATCATTGAGATACTCAATTTTAGGGGTTGTTTCTTCCCAGTATTTCAACTGTTTCCGCAATTCTTCGGCTTCGTCTTCCAGCTTTTTGCTTTCGTCCGTGGTTAGATGGTAGATGTTCATAGCCACTAACATTTCGGCATGATTCTCGCAACCTATCCACGTAGACACGAATTTAACCGCTTCGCTGCGACTAAGGCCACGCAGAGAATCAGGAGATTCTACCATTTGAGCAATAAACGCAACCTTTGCCAGTGCTTTATCTAACGCTTCCTTAGTTTCCTGGATACGCTTATTGATACGCTGTTGATATACATTCATACGAATATCAACGAAATCCTTTAGAAGCGTTTCAGGGCGTTCATATGAGTATAGTTTGCCCTCAAAGATAACGTTAATGTTTGGGTTTGAATTTTCAATCAACCCGAAATCTTTCAGGATCTTTTCGCGGGTTAACCCATTGGCATACTCTCGCTTGAGCGTTACTTCATAACGAAAATCTTCTTTCGATAGATCCTTGTAGCTAACGATAACGCCTTTTTCTTCCAGCTTGTCAAGGATTGCAATGTATTTCACACGGTCATACTTCACTGGGATCTCGGTGATCACCAATTTGGTTTTACCTTGCAATTCATACGTGCCGTAAATTGTCCCGTCTGTGATTTCACCTTTAAAGTAAGGATATTTCAGATCCAGTGTGAAATCTTTATCATTCAGATATGCAATGCACCCGTTAACAACCGATTTAGGATCATGAGGCGGAATGTTTGTTGCATATGCTTTTGCAATCCCGCTAAACCCGTTAACCAGTACCATCGGGATGATCGGGAGATAGTAAGCTGGCGGCACATGTTCCGGATCTTCATGAACTGGCGTTAAATCACCATCCATATAAATTGCTTTGAATATTGGCGATAGTTTGCACTTGATGTAACGAGGTGCGCCAGGTTTCTTAACCAAACGGGAACCAAAGAACCCATCACGGTCGAATAACGGAATGTTATTGCACCAGTGCGCCGCCATAAGGGATAACGCTTCTTCTACAGAGGTTTCCCCGTGGTGATACCCATACATAGCAACACCGCCAGCGATAGAAGCTACTTTCTGAAATCCCGTTCCGCCCTGCATAGCAGAGTGAATAAAGAAACGGTGAACGGGTTTAAACCCGTCTACCAGGTGCGGGATCGCACGTGAATAAATCGTGTAAAGGGCAAACGTTAGTCCTTCCACCTGTACAACATCTTTAATACTTCTTTCCATTAGTCAACCTTAGAAAATTTGTGTTTTCCATTAACCCAATCTTTACGCGGATCAGATTCGTCGCCGAAGCATAGTTCTAACACTTCTTTGTATTCGTCGTCAAGTACGATGACATCATACTTCAACTGATCACCCAGAACACGATCGTAATCTTCTTTGCGTAAAGAACCCAGCCCCTTGATATATCGTACATCTTTTGCTTTATCGCGGAACGGTGCAAACTCATCAAGAGAATAGAACCATTTTTCCTCGCGCCCAACTTTAGCGATAACGATCGGGGTTCGAATATATCGGATCCGTTTCTCTGTGAACAAAGAAGGCCAACGACTAAAGAATGCAAGCAACAGGGTTAAAATGTCGCCGCCGTCAACGTCAGCATCGACCATGATACCGATATTATCATAAGTCATTCCGGAAGTATCACCAGGATGAATATTGAGGATAGCCATTAGCTCAAACAGTTCTTTGTTTTTGATAATGTCTGTAAAACTCATACCCCATGTATTCAGAGGCTTACCACGTAGCGGGAAAGCGCCTTGTGTTTCTTCATTACGGCATTCGATGAACTGACCAACAGCGGAATCGCCTTCTGTCAGAAACAATGTTGTTTCTACCCCAGGGGTATCAATACCGGAAGCCGGAACGTGTTTAGCAATTTTTGCCTTTTTCGCTTTCTTTTTCGCTTTGGTGATCGCGGCGGCTTCTGCTGCTTGTTTACGAATCAATGCGGATTCAATGATCGGAGTAATGATTTCTGGGGTATCCATAATCATTTTTGCGATCTTTTTGTAGTTCAAATTCGCATGATTGTTAAACTCACCTGCTGTATTTGCTAATCGCTCTTTTGTTTGGCTATCGAATGCAGGTGCATTAAAGTTATGCAGGAATACCACAAGAGTTAAGCATTCTTTTACACGTGCTTTCGGGATCTCGATACTATGCTTTTTCTTGATCATCGGTTCAAGTTCAGAATAGATACCATCAATCATACACTCAACATGAACACCGCCGTTTTTCGTATCCAGACCGTTAACAAAGGATTTCTGTTTAAACCCGTCCTCAGTGCTCGCCAGAATGAAGCTGAGGCGATTATTTGTCTGGACAATGGTTTTATCCCCATACATGGAAGCGTACAGCGGGAAGCGATTAGAGAGCGTTTCGCCGTTATATGTGAATTTCACAGACGGGAAAGCAACGGCAAGGGCCATTAAGCGATCCTTAATCACTTCTTTGGTTTCTTCATCGATACCAGTTACACCAAACATAGAGAAGTCTGGAGTAAACTTAACAGTAGTACCCTGTTCTTTACTGGGGCTGGTTCGGTAATCGATGTTCTGTGCGCCGTCCGTACAGTTAATGGTTACTTTGCGTTTCCCGTTTGCAGTCTCGCCAATAAAAATCGAGCTATAACAGTTTGTCAGGAAAGAACCAACACCATTCATACCCATCGTTACGCGGTTTTTATCATCGAAGTTAGAACCCGATTTTGCCATAGTCCATGCCGCAACTGGTTTAGGAACTATTTTCCCGTCTGGGGTTTTTACATCATCCTGGGGAATACCGCGCCCGTTATCAGAGATTTTAACCAGATTATGATCAATGGTTACATCAATCTTATTAGCATGTTTGAATTCAGTTCGGATCGCTTCATCAATCGAGTTATCAAGGATTTCGTTGATGATTTTAACCAACCCTTCCACGTACTCAACCTTGCGATATTGGCCCATTATGAAACGTTCATGCGCTTCTTTGTTAACCGATCCGACGTACATATTTGGACGCAACCGAATATGATCGCGATCGCTCATACAAAATGATTCGTCAACCTTTGCGCCTTTTTTGGCTGGTTGTGGTTTCTGTTCTGGTTCATCATCTGCCAGAAGAAAATCTAAACTCATATTCACCTCTTTGTTTAATCACTGACATTATATAGGGTTCTATGAAAAAGAAAACCCCTTTCGGGGTTTACTTGTTATAAGGGAAACCATCCCGAACCATTTGCGGTTTGTCCACCGTTCGTTTTGCTTCGCCCCCGCAATCACACTCTTTCGGTTCATCACGGGTAGCAATGCTTGCCATTTTTGGAAATTCTTTATTACACTTGGTACATTTATAGGTATAGGTAGGCATTAATAAATCTCTTTTAAACTTAACATCTTAACTAAACGGGCTTTGTCTATGTCAAAAACACATTGACGTGCGCCCGGATACAACTTTTCAACTTCGTATACCATGCAGACGAAACCAACATTGTGCATGTACTCGCGTTCATATGCATTGAACCAACGAGAAAGGCGCTGTATTGACTGAAAACCAAAGTATAACCCAGCCGCTTGAAAGTCTATGTTATCTTTTTCAAGGTTGCGCATCAATCGATTATCGTCATCCGGCGCTGGATGTCGGTTATCATCCATATCAATATAGATATCAGGATTCATACAGAATTGATCCAACCATTCAGCAGTATCCATTGACACATAACGATTGACATATGGGCCGCTTTTTGTTTGCCATTTTTCTGTACAATCATTCCAGAAAGAACAAGAAAATTCCACACGATATACGAACATGATATAATCCTCACAAGTAAACTCAAGGTTTACAAGTACGATACCACTTATCTAATTTTTCTGCAAGCATTTCGTTGATAATTTTTGCAATTTCGTACCGTCCGTGAGTAGTACCCAGTTCCAGGTAAATCACATCAAGTGCGCACACAATCGCATCAACACTTTCTTCAACGATATTACCGCCGCGTTGAGGCTGAATGAGGCATTCGCTGATCTCGCCAACTTCCGCTGATAGGTGATGAACCACATCACTCTTCGTGCGTTTCTTCACTTTATGAGCGATTTCGAAAAACTTATCAAGTACGATCGCCGTTTCTTCTCGCGTTGCAGTATTCTCGGATGTCGTCTCCGTTTGTTGAACAACGTATTTTGTAAAATAGTTTTCAAACACGTTGAAAGGGATCACATGAGGAACACCATTCAAAAACACCCCTTCTTTACAAACATAATGGATTTGGCGCGGAATAGACAACCCGCCGCTGCGTTCCAAATGTCGTTTAACGCTTGCTACAAAATCGAACTCTTTCCCGTATCCAGCCGACATACTGTGATACGTGAGTAGGCCAAATGCAGAAACATAGAGATCATTTTCTTTATACAGATTCATTTACAATACCTTTATGGTAGCCAAAAATATAACAATCAATTGAAGGACGTTCACCAGGGAAGTGAATGCATTGCATGATGCGTTCAGCCATTAGATCTTCTCCCATGTATACCGAAGTAGTTTCTTCGTTGTAATGGGTATCATACGACGTTTTAAGCGTCATGCCCGGAAGCCCTGCAATGTGCATGAATTTAGAATTGGTGCAAGGTTTTCCTACTTCACCGTTAATCATCAACACTGCATTAGTTTTACGTGCTTTTCTCATTTGAATTTCACCCCGATTTGCGATACGTTCCATTCTTTTACTTCATCAACAATATCATAATGGTTGATGTATGGTAAAGCAATTTTTAAATTACTCGCGTCTTGAATGTTGCGTAAGAAACGAGTAGGAGAAAGAAGACACAACCGCTCGGATCCGTTGTTTCCTTTAGCGGCAAATGATAGGGTTTCTCCCCCGTCAATCTTCATATCAACAGAAATCGTTTTGAATTCTGGTGCGTATGACGTGATTTTGCCGTTGTCTCTCGGCGTACTATAGAAACATACACTTTGTGGGACATTATAACGATCTGTTTCAATGTACATGTAATCGCCGTCAGTCATTCCCCACGCGGTATAAAGGGATCCGGTATAGTCACCAAAGGAATTTTTAAAATCTTCCTTCGTGGTATATCCCAGCGAGCGCAATTGCATAAGCTGGTTATGCTGTTCGATTGCGTCGGCTTTTTGTTGTTCCTGTACTTGCGCATCAATCGTTTCTTGCCAGGAATTATACGCATAGTAACCCACAACAGCGATTACAGCCATAACCCCTACAGCTTTCCAGATTTTAGCGTCTTCGTTTTTGTTACTCATGCTATATTCCTTTTAAGAAAAAGGGCCGAAGCCCCTTTGTTAACGAAGATAAACCACATAACCGCTTTGGTCAATCGCGCGGTCTGCGTCATTGAAGATATTACCACGAATGCCTTTTGCTGGTGCTTTCCAGCTTGCAGGTTTCAGGATATTACCATCATTATCGATGAAGGCGGCAACAGAACGCTGATTGAACATTTCACCAGTTTCTTTGTTGCGAGTATCCTGAACAACGCGATGATATTTGCGGCCTTTCTCCAGAACGAAAACAGTTTCGAAAGGAGAATCTTGGAAACGAGCGTTACGCGCTTTGTACATTGCTTCCATGAAAGGGGCTGCTTTTTCTGCGAGGATTTCGAAAGTGTTCATGGTATATCTCCTAAAGTGTGTTTCGTTTCGATGTAAGTACTATATCAAAGATGGTTATTCTATGCAAGGCTTTTTTCGTTATCCATCAAATATTTTAAGTGTTCTTTTAATGCAGGGAGTTCGTTCAAATGGCGTTGCTTAACTTTCTCGTACTCTTTGCGTTCCCAGTTTTCAAGATTGCTTGCCAGCGCTTCATCACAATAAGCGATCCCGCGTTCTGCATCCTGAACTTTCTGTTTCCATTGTGCAACTGCTTGTTGATAAAGAGAACCGTTAACCATCATAATAATTTCCTCCCTTGTTTCGATGGGGTAACTATACCAAAGCTACCCCAGAATGTTTTAACAAAAAGTGCTATTAGTAGGTATCCAGTTTATACATTTTGCACCAGTTCATGAATTCTTCGAAAGTCTGAGTATTAACACGTTTTTCCTTCTTCACTTTCTTAGTGATTACAGGACGGTTAGTAAAACGTTTTTGCATTTTCACAGTGATTGCTACTTTATCGCCCAGGTCTTCTACCTTTTCAACCAGCGCCCACTGAGAACCAATTTCAGCACCGAAAGTTAAACCAACAATCTCACCTGCTTTAACGTGTGCTGCATATTTTACTTTAACCATTTTCGTATTCCTTTCTCTGTTTCGTTTCGATGAATACAAGATACCAAAAAGCCTCCCGCAATGCAAGAGGCTTCTTTAACAAAAAGTGCTATTTTATTTCTTTGAGCAATTTACGGATCCCGCCGCCCTGTGTCTTATCAAAGATTTTCTTTGCATCAATAACAGAAGTGATTATGTGGTAGTTGTTCCCTTTTCCGTCAAACTCAAACTCGACCTTGTAGTCACTACGAAATTTCACAAAAACAAATTCACCTGCAAAGTGCTTACGGAACTGTTTTTCGTTAATGTCCAACCATTCCTGTGTATCATCTAACTGATACATGCGACAAAACAGGATCGAACCCATTACAACAACCACGACAAGGATAGCTAACGCGAATTCTGACATCATTTACCCCTGTTTACTGATTGACGGTGCAATGATTTAGGCACAACCGGATTTCGGTATGGTTTGACTTTATGGATCGTGGGTTCTTCCCCAACCAAATTAGGAAATTGGTTGTTCCATTCCATCGAAAATGGATAGGGCGATGACTTTAACTCTTCGATCATACAGTTTACTAAACGGTCGCCGATTACACCCAAAGCCGCCCCAATAATCGCTATACGCATAAATCACCCCTTAATTGTGTCAAGTACAGTAAACCAGTCATGAAGCCATATCGTTGTTCTTACAGCGATATACGTTAACAAACTAATCAATGATACCGCTCCGCAAAAAGCCAGCGTAATCAACAACCGGATTTCAAATTTAGTAAAATTCATATCAATCTCCTTTCTGAGAACCCAATATAACAAAAGCCCTCAACCGAAGTCAAGGGCTTTGTTTTAAATTTTTACCAGTTTTGGCAATCGAAGAACTATACCAGGATGGATCAGACGTGCATCCGGAATAGAATCACGGTTGATTTTGGCGATATCAGGCCAAAGTTCACCAACACCATACAGTTTCTTTGCTATAGAATATAGGCTATCACCTGGTTGCACGACATAGCGATCAGATTCAATCTTAACCAGATCCTGGTTAATGATATCATCAAAGGCTTTTGCTTTCGCTTCGTTAATCGAGTTCCCGTAGTAATGGCGACCCATAATAGTTAATGTGATCATCGTTTCTTTCCTATGCTGTTTTCGTCTGTCTCTTCTAAGGATGGAGGTTCTTCCAGCCCCAGAGCATAACGTTTAGCATAGATTAGCATCAATGCATCTTTAGCGCAATCATGAATCGAATCATGCTGAATGAATCCATCTAACATGCCTTTACGCAGTGGACACGTGGTCACTCCGCGAGTCAGTAAACGGTTTTCAATAGCTGTACGCACATCACGGCTATTCCAGAACACGGTCGGCATATCTTCGAACGTGTCAAGTTTCCCTGTCATAGTTCGTACAACATCGGTTAGCATAGAACGATCGAATTCAGGGCCGCGAGTATAATCGTATGACTGCCAACGACTCACACCGTCAGCCGCTAAATCAGCAAAGAATTGTCGATGACCTTCGTACAAATCCATGTCAATATCGGAAGGGAACAAAACCCTTTGCGCTTCTTTAGATTGCTGTTTCCACCATTCGATCGTTTTTTCATCTTTGATGCGTTCTGGTTGTTTCCGGATGTCAAATTTGTACTTTCTTCCTTTAGCAATCAGTTCCTGAAAGGTAGGCGGATCATAAGGATCATCAACAAACGGAACATAGCTAAGTTCAGCTAGTTTTCCTTTTGGAAACGGGCCAATACTTTCATAATCAAATACAAAATCTACGGGTAAATGACTCATTCGCGACCCCGCTTATACGATTCCATGAAATAGGCCAATGATAGCGCGACTTCCGGAGTAACATCAACGGATTCGATCATGCCTGGAGTTACCGCCATCATACCGAACTGACGAAGCCCACAACGAGCAATCGATTTTTCCAGTCGGATCATGTTTTCTACAGCCTCTGCGAAATTGTCCAGATGTTCCCAATCGTGGTAATCTTCCATTGTAGAACGATCACTTTTCAAAATCAGATCGGCAACCAATTCAGCATAAAGGCGCGGAAGGTGAATATTCATTTAAAACCCCTCAAGCATGTTTTTGTTTTCACGAATGTTACGACCCATTTTCAAAGTATCAATGATCACTGCATACTCTTCAAAAGTGAATTCGATATCTTGTGAAATGTTTCCCCACGTGTAGGTCGGCCCGTTAGGACAGTATAACCCAACTTCTTTGTTTGCGTTGACAACGCAGCGCAATTTTGCAAACAACAAATTGATATCGATAGAATTGAACCCTTCGAGATAATCAAGCCCCTCTCTACCAATACGGTCAACTTCTCGCAAAATCTTTTCTACATCTTTGACTTTAACAATAATTTTCATAATAACCTCAAAGGGCCGAAGCCCTTAGACATAATCAACAGTGAATCGTGCGCGGGTAGTTCCTACATAAAGCAACTGCTTACACAATTCATAATCGGCGTATGCGTATGCATCGCGCGTATACATGTATGAATGATCATACGTGCTTCCCTGACCTTTGTGATACGTACAAACCGGAAGCGCCTTAACCGTCTGGAACTTGTTTTTGATTTGCCAGAACGAATACCAGGGGGCTTTGTATCCGGTTTCCTGTTTCATCTTTTTATACTGAAACGCGACGTAGTTCAAATAATCGCCTAAACGTTCCTGCATAACCGGATCCGCGATAACCTGAATATCCGCTTTCGTATCCTCGAACATCGATTCTGTTTTCATCAAGAAATAATCGATTTGCACCGGATCGCATCGGTCAGCTTTGATAGTATCAGAACGCGGTATGATTTCAAGGATTTTAATTTGCTCGTTGTTGTTATAGATAACTTCAACAAACGAAACCCCATTCACACGGCCTTCTGTCACTAACGGTTCTTGCATCACAACAACTTCACCAACAATGAACGGCTGATCAGTTTTGTACAAGTGTTTACGGATCACTGCGTTTAACTTGTCTACGTTTGCGTTAGTGTAAGCAAACATACGGTTATTGTTCAGGTCATCCGGAGTCTTAACACGGCTAAAATAACGTCTCAGGAAGTCGCCAGCGTTTTCGTGCTTCATTACCCCTAGTTCACCATTCATGAGGGGCATTAACGGCTTACCGTCGCGTATAGCGCGTGATACCTGGATGATTGGGTTTCCTTCTGCCTGACGCATAATCTTATCCATGCGAATGACATCAAAAATTTCCTCATCAAAGAACGGTGAAAGCTCGGTGATCCCTTCGGTATTAACAGGACGGATCTGATCCTTATCACCCAATCCCAGGATCACCGCACAACTCGGAATAGTACGCTTGATGATACGGAATAGTTCTTTGTCAACCATCGATACTTCTTCAACCACAAACACACGACATTCAGACAGATCAGCGGCCTTTTTGCCTTTTTGCTGTTCAAATACTCGTAACTCTTCGTTGGTTACGGGGCTGATTTTCAGTGCTGAGTGAATGGTCGTTGCATCCATACCTACCGCCTCAGAGAGAACGTTTTTAGCCTGGTGTGTCGGCGCTGTCAGCCAGATCCCACTAATACCCAGTTTTTTCAATGTTTCAAACACAAATTTTACCAGAGTAGTTTTACCAACACCCGGCCCACCTGTGATAGTAGTATGGATTTTGTTTCTGATATTTTTAATCACTCGATCATGTGCATTTTTCTGGTCTTCGCTCAGATCGTCAAAAGTTAATTCGCTCATACTTTAATCAATACCCCTTGAATACTTGCGTGTTCAATAAACCAACGCATATCTTTCTTTTTCTTTTCGGTTACGGTTTCAACTTCTTCCTTTCGAAAGAATCGGCTAAGACCACTTTGTTTAACTGGATTCATCTTATCATGATATTCTTTGATAATCGAATTTTTATACTCGTTAGCATCGTCCGGAGATAGAAACAACAAAGGTGTTAACTCTCCTTCCTTAATGAAGGGAATTTTAAACCCGTCTTTATCCTTACTAACGACGATATAATATTTTGTAATCATTCTCGCCCCTCATAACAAACGTAGAATATTCCAACAAACCAAAACACTGATAGTATAATCAGTAAAAGTTTTCTTTCAACGCCATTTACGTGAAACACACACCAACCGAAAAGATATGTGATCATCGCGCAAACACCATAAGAAAGAACCCCAACAGCTACTAGCGCGATGATCGGATCCATTAGTAGTTGTTAGCCCAACGGCGGAGGTTTTCGGCTTGTTTCAGTGCATACAGTTTGTAGATGGTTTCCGCATCCATACCCAGCGCCAGGAATTTGCACATAAAGAAATGCCATTGATCGATAAGTTCAAACAGAACTTCTAAACGATCCTCTTCACTCAGATCCGCAAATTTAGTATTGCGCAATTCCTGGTGATTTGCTTTCCACGGTTTCCAAACACCGGATGCAGGTTTAACACCGCGAGACATTCCACCCAGAGCGGTATACAATTCGCGGGTTTCGTCGGCGATCGCGTCGTCTTGCAGTTTCAGCCAATCAAGGATTTCTCCGCAAGTTTCCAGATTATCAGGACGCGGAACCCAATGCAGGGTATCAGACAGGCTTTGTTGCGCATGGTTTTGTAAATCCAGCATGGATTGTAAAGGATCGCCATTACGGGCCAGAACCTTTTGATATTCGGAATCTACAAATTCCAGATCTTCCGGGTTAACCAGGTGCGCACATGAATTAAATACAGGAGTTTTATCAGTAGTCATATCAATCTCATTTTTTCGGTGATTTGTCCCACGACTTAAATCGAAGTTTTGCCGTGAGTCCAGAAACAGTATTATCTTTCAAATACTGCATAATTTCAAGTTTAGTTGCGCCGTCCGTTTTTATCATTTCGTTGATATCTTTGGAAGGCCACGGGCATTTGTCCCACATTACAACCTTTTCTCCAGCCTCAATCAATTTAAAGAGGCGGTGAGTAGTATCCGGATGACGTGCTTCATTGTCAAGAACCCAGACACGCATATTTTTATACGGAACCTCAGAAAGTGCAAGCTGTCCACCAGTGATAGCGCCAGCATTATCAACAAACAGGCTATCTAATGGCCCCTCAAGAAGATAAACCGTTTTTAGCGGATCTATCGTATCCTGTCCGTAAATCTTAGTTGATTCCTCACAGGCTTTGATTGTGATATATTTCGACTTAGCACCATCACGTAAAGCACGGCCCTGGAAAGATTCAATTTTACCTTTCTTATCGAAGATAGGGATCACTAATCTCGGTTCTGGTTTTGCAATCGGATAGGTATCCGGATTCACAGTATTAACCAGTTGTTGCCATTCGCGAGTAAACCACAACCGATCCCACTTGTCACGGGGGATACAACGATTCTGCACATATTTTATGATCGGATGTTCATCCGGCAAGGTATCTAACCTTTCGCAGAATTGAAGAGTAGGAATAAATTTCTTCTCTTCCTTCGGTTGTTCTGTATGCGTTGGCTTTAACGAATTGCGATCCTTAAACGATTCCATGAGATAATCACGGTAATCGTCTGGATAATATTCTTTCAGGAATACGCTAAACGGTACACCATAACCACAGTTAAAACAACCACAATTCATATGATCACCCTTTTTAGAAGGGTAGATCCAAAATCTTTTTTTGTACTTGTCTTTCATTGAGTCGCCGCAAATAGGACAACGCGCATTGATGCTTAATGCCCCCGATTTACGAACGATTTCGCTTTGAGGCAGTGATCCCATGATTCGGGTTGCAAATTCTATATCAAGATACATTTCTTACCTCAGTTGACTATCTTTAGATCCTCGTCGATTATACCCCGCGCTGATCATTTCGTCATGTTCTTTTTGGCATTCAATACAATAACGGCAACCCTTCACGATAGCCCTACGTTTTTCGGGTATCGGATCCCCACAATCAAAACAATGCGTTAATGATTCTCCGTTTCTGATTTGAGAACGTGCAAAATCTATCGCATTGTCTATTGTTGCCTGGATGGTATCTTGAACACCGTCAGCAGGGCCAAATCCAACCGCCATTGTAAATCCTCCTAATCAAATGATTTCAATATCATAGACTAAGAGGATTTTTCTGTCAAGAACTTACTTGCTTTTCTGTTCCGTCAAGCATTAACTTCCAACCACGAAATGCCTGTTTAAACGAATAATTTATTGCAATATCAATTTTATCAGAACCTTTTCGACGATTCTGATAAACGGTCGCGTTGTCACTCATATACATGATACAAATTGGAAACCATGTATAATCGTTAGCAGTAGCCCAGATAGTGATATTCAGCGGAGGAATTATCATTTCTTTTTCCTTTTCCCTGCACGGGTAACGCCTAATACTTTCGGCCCGATGTTGGTTACTGCTCCAGTAGTCACACCAGAAGCAATCTTTTCTGTATCGCCGCCAGAATCACCCGCGACCATATCCTCTAACATGCGCCCCTTATCATAATATTCTTTGAGGCGTGGAACGTTCAACATGATTTCTTCATGCTCTTGTTCTGTCAGATTGTAGCGATTGCGTAGGGTATCATATGAACTGGTTAAGTTCATAAACCCACTCATATACGGAACAGCATTCATTCTACGCTTGATATGGCGTACTGAACGATGAAAAGGAGAATACGCTTCTAACTCTTCTTTTGTTTTGGGGTTGCGAATTACTTCGCCTTGTCCATCAAGGATCCCCAGCTTGTAAGCAGTCCATTCAGTCCAGGGCTTTTTGAGTAGCCGGATCATCCGGACGCTATATGTTAAATCCATATTTTTAACTAATTGATCACTCATGATTATTACTCTATTGTGAAAGTGAATAAATCAGATTTGGTTTCAGGTTCAAACTCCATACAAACAACCTCGCATAGTGGTTTAACCCCTTTCCAATCCTCCAGGTAATACCCAGTATCTATACCGCATCCAGGATTCATAACGAGGCCAGTTTCATCAAGAAACTTTTTGCATTTACTTGATGTGGTGCTGTCATCTTGTCGGAAACAGTGTGTTTTCGAATACCGGAAATTTGCAGACATTTGAGGGATTATGAAAGTTCCCTGACGCGCGATCTGTGATGCACGTTCGATTACTTTATACTCAAATTCCGCCCCTGTATACTTACCCTTAAAATCAGATGTTTTGATTTTACCAAAAGGCGGATTACTGATCGCCATATCAAACACCTGATTAAATTCAGTTGTTAAGGCGTCTCCATGCACCCAGGAGGCTTCTGGTACGATACGCTTACCTAACTCATAGTATGTGTGATTTAACTCAACACAGACGATTTCACGCGGCGTATTGTACATCATGTAATGAACCATAGCGAAAGATAACCCACCGATACCAGCACACAGGTCAATAACACTTCCACCTGTGCAAGCATCGATTGTGAAATCGCGAGCAAGTCCAATAGGGGTAAAGAACGCCCCTAATTCAGAATTGTTTGTAAACGCGCCTTCATGAAAGTTTTCAATAATGAACAACTTCTCTTCGTAAGTTAGCGCTTTGTCAGAGTGAACCAGATCCATTATCTGATTGTGTTTCTTGGTTTCCGCTTTCGTTAACTTTGCCATTTTCCCAGCTATACAATAATGTTGATTCGTTAGGGTAGAATTCCCATCCGTCTACATATCCGGTTTCCCAATCAGTAGTTTGTTCAAAACCACAGATCCATTCATATACACCAGGAGGCATTTCGACGGAATCAGGAAGCCCGATATCTTCCGCGCTGCGTCCACATTCAAAGAATGCATCATGAATGAATGGTCGAGATAATACCGTAACATAACCTTCATCGTCAACAGCTACGATCCAGCGCGAACTGTGAGGACTATCGAACTTCGGTTCTTCTTCGTCTGCGTCAGCTTGCATTTCTGCCTTACAAAAATCTAAATTTATCATTTCAAACCCTCTTTAACACCCTCTTTCATGGCTTTCCAGGTAGAACCTGCTTCACCATTCAGGGCGGCGAATACAAATAGTAAGATAGCAAGGACAAGATTCACACCAGCAATCACCATGATTTTGCTATACACGAAAATGTAAGGCATTGCCACCACCCACCAACTAAAAGAATTACCAGTTACGATGTTGAGTGCTGCAAGTAAGAAAGTGATAACGAATGCGATTTTCATAATGTCCTCCTTTGTTATGATTAAGGTATCATCTTTTGCGAAAGAATGCAATACCTACAGATACAAAAAAGCCCCTTTCGGGGCTTAATTTTTATGCGTTATTGATGAGATACCGAAGAACGTTTTTCGCTTGTTCCTCATTACAACCAACTTTGAAACCGGGTTCGATAGGGAGGAAGTTCCAGAGAAAATCAACACTTCCTTCAACGTCATCTTTGCCTTTTTCCAGCATCGCTAACAGCAAACCTTTGTTTTTGATGCTGTTTACGATTGCGTCAAAATAACCATCGCTGAAATCAACATTCGGGTTCAGCATTTCGTTGTAAGGGTTGTTGAATACGTTCATTTTGAATCTCCTTTGTTTAACTCAGTATCTTGTCTACGTGAGTTATATTACCACAATGGAGATTCAGGTCAATACCTTTTTACGATTTTTTGAAAAGTTTTTCGTATTTGGCTTTTACCCAGCGATACATATCTTCGGCCTTGTCACTGGCAATCAGTGAGAACAGCAGATAGATCGCAACACCCACCAACACAACGCCTACTACAATGTAGACGGGTAATAGAACTGGGAAGAGAACCCAGAACCATGACATATGCGAGAAGCCAAATACTTTAGCCGCTGCAAAAATCAGTGTCAGTCCAGTCAGAAGTTTGATAGCCGGAATCGGGATCGTTATAGTCTTAGTCATTTCATTACCTTACATTCTTTATGGGGCTATTCGCCCCAGTCAATTAAAATTGAATGTCAGATTTTGCAATCTGTGCCATTTTTTCACGTCGGGTAGATTCAGCCTGTTTAATCATCGGGCCTTGTGTCTGTTCTACTGTTTTAGGCATAGTATTGCCGTGGTAGTCAGATTTAAACCCGTATTCGCTGTTGTCGGTATCCATCCAGCGCTGATTACCCTTGCGAACTTCCAACTTGAACTTGTTGAAAGTGTTCTTATCACCATAACGGGATTTGATTTGCTTGAACAGTTGCATACCCTGATCAGCTAACTCTTCCGTCTCGATTACAGCTAACATAAAATCAGCCGTAGCAGGTAAACCAGCGGATTCCGCAACATCACCCATACTCACATCCGAACTATCCCATGCAGAACGCCCAACCTGTGCGCCTGTCCACATCACGGTATTAGTTTCAACAGCAAGACCGCGTAGTTCTTCGGCAATTGCTTTAACCAGAATATAGGTATTTTCAGCACCTTTAACGCGGGTTGAAGTACAGATCCCCAGGTAATCGACAATGATCACATCCGGCACAAACTGTTTCTTCAATTTAAGCTCTTTCACAAGCGCTCTAAAGTGGTTTGCACCTGCACCCGATGTAGGGTACTGCTTGACCACCAAACGCCCAACCTTACCCGCTTTAAGGCGCTCCATTTTGTTCTTATAGTCTGCGTATGTAATGTTCCCTTCGTCGATGTCATCCATAGTCACATCAAGAAGGTTAGCATCGATACGCTTAGAGCAAACATGCTCTGCCATTTCCATAGAAATGTAAAGAACGTTTTTACCCTGTTGCAGATAATCAGCCGCAAGAGAACATAAGCCCAGTGATTTACCAACGTTAACACCAGCCATGATGATATTCAGTGTACCACGTTCCGCGCCGCCTTTGGTGATTGCGTTCAGGATCGGGATACCAAACGGAATTTTCATCGCCTTCGATTGGTAAAGCATCCACCGTTTTTCATAATCTTCGAAATAGTCATGACCTACTGAACTATCGAATGAAATTGCTAATGCTTCCTCCATGATTTCAGGGATAGCCCCAACACCAGGAAGTTTCTTGTTCTGTTCTGCCAGTGGTTTTTCTGCGTTAGCCTGGATCTCGATTGCGCGAGAAAGAGCACGATACATTGCTTTGTCTTTGCAATATGTTTCCGTTTCCTTCATTAGCCAATCTAAATCTTCTGGCGCATTTTTCAGCGACTGAATCGCCTTTTTCGTGTCTTCGTAGACTACATCACTTAGATTTCGTTTGTCAAGCGCAACCTCTAAAGCAGTTTTTGACGGAATACCGTTGAATTCCTGTACATGTTTATCAATGAGGTCAAACAAAACTTGTGCATTGCCTTCAAAATATTCCTTTTTCAGATGAGGCCATGCTTGGACAAAATACGTCCCGTTATAAATCAGGTTAGAAAATATTGTATCAACGATCATTGTATTGCCTTATACCAGGTTGCTGAACATCATGAAAAAGTTGTAAACCTTTTGTTTGAATACATCCCATAATGTCAGCTTAGGCTTTGGGACAACTGAACCCTTTTCAAGCTCTTTAATCTGTGCATAAATTGCATCATGCACCAGCGGGATCAACGCTTCTTTGTCTTCGTCTGGGGTACTGAATTCTACTTTCAGACCATGATCCCAAAACACCTTATGAATATAAACCAGATGCGCAACACCTTTTTCATCGTTAATCAGAAGTTCCTGAATAACATCTTTCATCGCTTCATCAATATAATTCTTTGCTTTGCTCTCGATATCCATACATTGCCTCGGTTATGGGGCCGAAGCCCCATATTTTATAAAATTTCGTCGTTTTCTTCGATATCATCAAATGATTCTGGGATATCGTCATCACCCAGATCAGGATCTGGGATGCTATCAGTGCTGTATAAATCTTCCAGCGCGGAACCATCACTGATTTCACGATCAGGGATCTTATACTTTTCTTCGATAGCTTTCAAGAATGGTTGATGAGTAAACAGAGGACGCCAGAATTCAACGCTATTTGTTTCTGACTCACGCCATTTCTTTTCTTCAACTTCGAGTTCGCCAGTCTCGGTATTCAGGAAAGCACGGTTGCGCCAGCCTTTGGTTACGGTCTGTACAAAGTTCATTTCCATTGCCAGATCCAGAAGGCCAGAATACATACTAATACCGCCTTCATAGGTAACATGCAGCGGGAATTTTGATTTCTCTTTCACGAATCGAGATTTTTCGATGTTCATGATGAAATCATAACCCACTACCTCAGTACCTTCTTTCACCTGTTGTTTACCCAGGATGATCGCGGTATCAGCGGAATACATTAAACCAGTACCACCGGAAATAACTTTCTTGCTGTACATTTCTTGTGTGTCATAGGTATGACAGATACAAACCATCGGGATATCCAGGTCAGCCAAATAAGGCGTAACCATACGGAACATACCTTTTAATGCTTTTGCTCGCGTCATATCCTGTTTATCGTTATCAGACAGCGCGTCAGCAAGTTCTTTTTTACTTGCCGTGTTGCCTACTGAGTCAACGAATACAATCACCTTATCACCGCGTTCAAGCGCGTTAAGCTGGCTTACAACGTCATTACGCAACTGCTCGACCGTCGTGATACGAGTATACACAACACGATCCGGATCAACACCCATTGATTTCAGATAGGATTTAGTAACACCTTTTTCTGAATCGTAGAACAGGCACACAGCATCTTCATACGTTTTGAGATAAGCCGCTACAGTCAGCAAACCTAAGTTGGATTTGAAGTGTTTGGACGGGCCAGCGAAAAGGGTAAGACCAGAAGTTAGGCCACCGTTAAACGCACCGGACAACGCCAGATTCAGAATCGGCACACGGGTTCGCGTGATGGTAATATTGTTGAATACGTCGCTTTCAGAAAGTACAGATGCAGTTTGGCTATTCGAGTTTTTGATCAGTTTTTTTAGTAGTGCTTTGTTTGACATTTAATTTTTCCGATTTATTCATTCTCATTCTATATATCTCACTAGTTAATGAAAGGGGCCGAAGCCCCTAGAGTTTACCAGTCACCGAACAGGTCGTTTAAACTGGCACGTTTTTCATAATCAATTTTACATACTTCCGTGATATTAGTCAATGGACTAATAACATGTTTTTCAAACATACCCGGATAATCTACCCATGCCAGAATATCACTTTCGATCTCTGACGGTAGTTTATTTCCGGATTGCCACGCGATGCAATCGGCTTGCCACGGGTTTTTATCCCTTAGTGGTAGAACCATTACCTTTTCACCTTCCATGATTGGCGTAACACCATCAATACCAGCAGTGAAACGGTTAAAGAACAGCACCCCTTTAATATGGTTTGGTGTTCCCTTGATTGGATAGCCAGCCCCATCACGATATTTCGAAATGTTGTTAGCAGATGATACACCAGCAATTTCCCTGTAGTCAAGTTCCTTATATTCTTCTTCGAACTTTTTATAATGTTCGTGCAAAGATAATTCACCTTCTTGCAGGATACGGCGGATCGCTTCTTTCAGGAATACTTTCACAGAGGTCGGAGTACTCGATCGCTGTGTTTCCATACCCATGATTTTCAGTTTCGGTTTTTCATAGCGGGTTCCTTCGGAGTCCCACACGTTAGCCGCATATCGTTTTTTAGCAGTCCAGAAACTTCCCAACCCTTCGGAACCCAACGGAGGCCCAGAAATGATTTCACGATCCATAAACATCAGGTGTTCCACGTTGTTCATGTATTCGCAAAGTTCACGATACCCTTTATCGATCATCGGTTCCATTCTTTCTTTAGCAAAGCGATCCAGGAAGTCAACCCAATGGTTATTATCCTTAAATTTAGCCTCACCACCAACTTTTGCAATCACGTTATCCATGCAAACATAAATGGAGTCAGTGTCACAGTACCGAACATATGCATGATCCGTAGTACCGCACAGGTCGTTAAGGTATTCGTTTACCTTACGTTCAATCCACTGGATAGCCAACTGCCCGAACATGGTGATCGCGCTGGCGTTTCGCAGATCGAAGTATCGGAAATGTTCATTACCCAACGCACCATAAAGGGAGTTGATAGAAATCTTACGGTTAAGCTGTGCTGTGTTCGCTTGTGCGATCTTCTTCTCACACACGCGCTTAACTGCTTTAAGCATTTGTTTTGTAAGAGTTTTCAGAACTGCTTTCGATTCATCACTGAAATCTGTATAGAAATCAAAGTCAGGATCGAACATTTGGTTATGTGCGTCTGTTAAGTGTTCGAGTTCGTGCTTGATGAGTTCAAGATTTCGCTCACCCGCCATCATTCTTTTTTTCCACATCTTACGCTGATCAAATACTTTCTTGATCTCTACTGGGATCACGCCTTTGATATCACGGCGGAACATCCACCCGTTAGGAGAACAGCTAAATTCATCGCTAGGGCGCGGCGCGGTCTTATTAATATACTCTTCAAGAGCACGTACCGCAAAACTTCCCATAATCGTTTCAGGGCTTATATTCACCTGTCGGATGATGGAAGGGTACAGGCTTGTTAAGTCAAACGATACCATGTATTTGTAAGGCCCAGGAACTGGATCCTTCACAAATGCCCCAGGGTAAGGGGTTTTAGTATGGCGTCTGTTTTCCGGAATAACAACCTTATCTTCACGCAGAGAGTTATAAATGATCGCGTCCCACGTTTTCAGCGGAGACATAACCCCTGGGAAGTTAATTTTTGCATAGTACGCTACAGACAGAACCAGTTCAATAAAGTTTCGTTTACCGTCGATATCAAGTACGCGGATAACGTCAACAATGTTGTACGTGATGTACAGTTGGTGATCGCGCTGGCGTAGTTCAGACAGGGAACCTTCATACTCAACTTTATTTTTACCAGTTTCGTATTCCGCGATCGCGTCCAGACGGTAAGACGGTTGCGGGGTAAAGCTGAATTTCTTATACAGCGCCATACCATCCATTTGAGCAACGCCGAAAATATCATATCCTAATTGTTCGTTGCCGTAAGCGTCAGTAGTGGTTCTGGCGGTTACTTTACCAAACGGGCTAAAATGCCTTACCACGTTTTGACCGAAAATGTTCAGGTATCGCGTGATGATATATGCAATATCGAATTTGTCAGAGTTCCATCCGGTTACAATAACAGGGGTTCGCTCTTTCCAATCTTTGATATACGCAGACAATAACGACTTCTCGGTCTGGAAAGACCGATAAACAATTTTGTTTAAATCTTCTTCGCTAATGTCTTTGCGATCAACGTTTTCCGCGCACCATTCCGCAAGGCCACCCTCAACCAGATCGTATACATAGAATTTATCTTCAATGCTATCGTAATGGGTGATCGCATCGATTGGATATTTTGCTTCACGCGGATCCGGAAATTCTGGAGCGGTCACCTCGATATCGATAGAAGCAATGCGAATGTGTTCGCGGTTGTATTCGATTTCATTCCGGTACATGTCAGAAATGTAAGCCAGTCGGTAATCGTCCATACCTAGCGCTTCCATCCCAACATCGCGCATACGCTGCATCCAGTTTTTAGCTTCTTTGATGCTGTCAAACTGTTTTTTGAGGCAAGGCTTGCCGTAAATGTCTTTGTATGGGGTTTCTACGCCATTCATAGCGTGTTGATACATTACGGGCGCATATTTCGTCTTACGTACCTGTTCGGTGCCGTTAGAGTCAACGAAGCGCTCGTAAATGGTATCTCTCATTTGTTCAACTGATAGGTAAAATTCATTCATTGGATCTTGTCTTCTCCATTAATATAATGTTCCATTGTAACACCACCTACAGCAAATTCAAGTTTACTCGATGTTCTAAAACCAACAACCCTTCTGCTAACAAGTCACGGATCTTTCTCAGTTGAACAAGCTGGCGTTCAAGTTTAAACCCGTCGAATAACATGCTAAAAATACTGGAATTGATACTATGATATTTTGCTTCTGCAATGCCCTGATTAACCATCATGATAGCTTTGTTAACCAGTAGTTTCCTTTCCGTTACTGTATGTTCATCCAGTTGACAGGTTGCAAGGGAAACCAGATCATCATAAGCACGTTGATCAATAACGTTATCCATACGGGCCGCGAAAATTTTATTCATGTAAGTGCGGATCATTGCGCGTCCTCCATTCTTTTCATAAAGACTTCTTTTGCTTGTTGGATCAAGTCCAGAGATTTTTTAATACGCTCATAGAAATGAGTGGTTTCAACTTGATTGCATAACAATGTGTACTCTGAAATGTTACGATCGTAAAATCCAGGAAAGTAGTGTTGTGCATAGCTGTAAGTGCGGGTATCTGACAGATTGCAAGTTAACGATAACAAGATGTCATCTTTTACAATCGGGATGATCAAAGTTTCGTTGGATTTGATTGAATCCATGATTTCGTTAATAGTCATAATATATCTCTCAATGGTGTACACCCAATATAACAAAGCCCCTGCACGAATGCAAGGGCTTTTTGATTAGTGACCGATCCGGTACTTGTACTTGAGGATCCAATCTGCTTTTTGCGAGTGAGTCAGTACGCGGAAGTTGTTTTCTTCTGCAAACTTCAACCCAGGGGTTACGATCTTAACCATGCCCCACTCTTCGAGAAGTCGCGCAATGTTGTTCCGGCGTAGTTCGTCTTCTTCCGTCATATCGACTTGACGACCATCGAGTTTCAACAGTTCTTTAAAATGCACGATAAAATACTTACCTTGCTTTTTCAGAATGTGGCACGATTGCCAGAGCATTTTCTTTTTGTTGTTTGCAATACCAATACGGGTTAGCGTTTCACGGATCTTTAAAAAAGAATCGTCGCTGATTAGTTGAATTTCTAACATACATCACCATTGTTTAATCAATTTTTCCAATTTCTTTTGTTCAGCTTTGTTTTTCACAATACCCAACAAAGACAGAGCGACCTTTGCGTGTTTTCTTTTCCAATCCTCGAACATTCCGAGGTCTTTAAGTTCCTGCAAATATTCCATCGCTGTACGTGTATTTACACTGTATTTTTCGCGAAGGATTTCGATAATAATTTTCTCTTCAAAATCTTCCGATAGTTTAGCCCATGCACCGAAGCGTTTAGCCTTCCTAACAGAGTTGAGATAATAGTTATAGTGCATTTGGTCAGAGATACTACCGCCTACCAGATTCATCACATACGCGTTGTATATCGTGTCTATGTGCTGGCTCATTGCGTTGTCTACAAAGTACTTATCATACACTTCATCGATAACCAACGGCGTTTTGCCGTTGTTGATTTCGTCTATGATGTTAAACAAGGTGTTTTCTTTATCCTTGCCGTACTCTTTGACCAGTTCTTCAACCTTATCCCAATCTTTAGAAAGCCAAGCGGATTCATGCGGGGATAACTCTTCTTCATCCAGAAATTCCGCCAGGCTCATGATTACGCCTCCCAGACCATAGAAAGCATCAGGTTCATCAACAGATATTGCAGATGAATTTCTTTATTCATCGCCAGCCCGTATTGCGCGTTGTTTTCGCCTACAATCTGAATCAGTGCGATTTTAGAATCCTGATTCACGATAGGATAAATCGTATCAGTCAATTTTCCGATAAAGGTATCGTATTCTGACGCATATTTAATAACCTCAGAGCGCAACCCTTTATAGTTCTTTTCTTTCAACAGGGTAATGATATGAGACACATCAGAACCAACGATCTCATTTAGGATCCCCGCATCAATTTCACCACGTTTCGAGTAGAACCCAATCGCTTTGATAATAGAACGCGCATCCGGATAATGCTCTTTAACAAACGCTGCAATGACTTTAGGATCATACTTGATATTCTCGATTTCAAGGATACCGAAACAACGCTTGATTAACTGTTTCATCAGTTCGATACGTTCAGCATCAGACGGAACACCGAATTTAACAGGAGGACAACGAGAAAGCAGAGCACTATGCACACCGTTAATGTTGTTCGCTGTTACAATAACAGAAACGTTTTTACTGTATGCTTCGATAAAGCTACGCAAGTGTTTCTGTGCTTCCGCCATACCAGAACGATCGAATTCATCAATGATGATAATCTTTCCGCCTGGTTTCTGCGTCATTGATGAAGCAAAACGATCCAGTTCATTACGAATGAAGTTTACACCACAGTTCGAACCGTTGACAAAGAACACCTCAGCATCAACCTCACGGGCCAACACAAGCGCGAGGGTCGTTTTACCAGTGCCAGGGGAATCAGATACAAGGGTCATGTTCTCAACACGCCCAGATTTGATTATGCCCCGCATAGCGGCTTTGTCACCAGAAGGTAAAATACACTCTTCAATCGTTGTTGGGCGATAGCGCTGATCCCATGCAAATTCATCAGGAGATCGAGAGATTTTACCGTATTTGGTTTCGATGATTTCAATATTTTCACTAAGTTCCATAATATACCTTCAAAATAAATGGTGTAAAAGAAAGGGGCCGTAGCCCCTTAAAACTATCTTACTTGAATGTGCTACTTGCTTCAAGTACGACGACGTAAGCAACGCCGTTATCAGAAGAGAATTTTGCGGCCCCTTTGGAGGAAATCTCTACTTTGTAATCGCTGTTGATGAACTGCATGTTATCAATCTTCATATCAAAATTGAAAACATTGTCGCCTTCATACTCACCGACTTCAACGGAGAAAGTTGATTGACTTTCTTTGCTTTTCGCGGTGATGACCAGTTTACCATCAATCGGTTCAACGGACAGGTCGGTCAGTTTCATCATGCGAGACGCTTTGATCAGTTTTTCGAAATCGTTAGAGGTAATCTGGAAAATCAGATCTGCTACTGGCATCACCAGACGTTTTTTCGGTTTCGGGATCGTTGTTGCGTCTGCTGAACGTTCGATGATCTTCATCTTGTCGCCGCGAATCACGATTTCACCAGTGGAAATATCATGAGTGATTTCCGCGTCAGTGCCGACGATGTTCAGCATGTTCAGGAATGAGTTGAGATCGTAGATACCAACATCTTCATCAATCACATCAGCAATTTCAGCTTCTGCGTATACAACGCTGTTGATTGATTTCGTCATGATGAATGAACCTTTGGTCAGCATGATCGAAGAGTTGATTTGAGAAAAGTTTTTCAGGATATCAATAGTTTGTTTAGAGAATTTCATATTCAGCCTTTAGTTTTCAATAAGTGTTACTTAATAAGTGATTTTACAACGGTTTCCGCTGCTGTGTCAAGCATATCAGCCATTTCTTTAACGGTTGTACGCTTCGGATCTTCGCGGCGTTCGCTGGTAAGTTTACGATGTTCCGCAACCACTTTTTCATCAATGTCACGATAGTGTTTAAAACGTTCCTCTTGAGGCATAGCCTTAAACAGTTCTTTTGTTTCGTCCGAGAGTTTAGCAACCCAGGATTTACGGACGCGGTTCATGTAGTCAACAAAAACATTACTTTCATTCATATATTTCTTCTCTAACTTAGAATTCTTTGAGTGGGGGCCGAAGCCCCCGCTTGTATTACATGTCTAACAGTTTATCCAGGTCGTCATCACCGGAGGTATCAGAATCATCCAGGTCGAACGGTACGCCGTCATCTTCGCCTACCGGAACCGATGCAACACCACCAGATGATTTCACATCAGATGTCTGATTGTCAAACTTAGCCATTTCGTTATCGAAGTTGCTCAGTTCGCTATCAAGGTCAGCGGAAGCGCTGGAACCAGCAGAACCGATCGAACTACCCATAACTTTATTGAAGCGAGTGGTCAGGTCAGCCAGCGGTTTGAATTCGCTTTCGGCGGTGATTGGGCGAAGATCGCTCATACCTTCGAAAATTGCTTTCTGAACTTCTTCATCGTCGATGTTTTTGATCTTAGCCGGAACACCAAACGAGCTATCGTCATAGTTAGGCCAATCACCAACTTTTTTCGCTTTCAGGGTGAAGTTAGCACCATCAAACGGACAGGTTACAGCAATACCCGGTTCATCAAGTTCTGGATTACCGTTAATTGCGGCGGTGATCTTGTCCATGATTTTCTTACCGAAGCGGTATTTGAACACCTTACCTTCGTTTTCTGGAGCGCCTGGGTCTTTAACGACCAGGACGTTAGCCCAGAAACTTTGTTTACGACCGATCTGGCTCAGTAGCTTATCTTCTGGCCCGTTTTTGTTGGCTTTAGCCTTCTCATACAGATCGTTTTCGGAAATGTACTTACATGCAGGACAGCCGTCATAATCGCCGTGGGTAGAGGAACAGTTCTCAATGTACCACTGGTTGTTTTTCTTGAAAGAGTGGCTCACGATACGGACGAACGCCAGTTCATCATCGGAACGTGCTGGGAGGAATCGAATAACGGCGGAACCGTTTTTCTGTGCGTCCAGGGTCAGTTTCCATTCTTTCTCATCTTTCTGGAAGCCGGAACCACCTTTCAGATTTGCTACCTGTGCCTGGAGTTTAGCGGGATCTTGACGTTTAAAAATGCTGCTCATATTCTGTTTTCTCGTTTAGTTTAGTTTGATTAACGTTTGTTTCATTAAGTTTCGATATTTTATGATATCTTTTTCAGTAAGGTCAAATATTTTTCTGTATGCCTTTAACTTAATGCTAAAGTCAGACCAAATAATATCATCAGCTACTTGATCGTGTTTATTTATGATACCTAAAAATGAGTCAAAAATCAAAAACGATTCGTAAGATATCACATTTGACAGGACAAGTTTGCTTATGTAGGACGTTGATGATTTTTCGCTGTACTTGAACACCAGAGACACGGGGATCTCTTTCATTTTGGCGAATTCGTACACGTTTTTAACGTCATCCACAAACACGTTATCTAGTCTTTGTAACTTTCCTATGTACTGCCTGTAAAAGACAATACTATCTTCATCAACATCGCCTACCCAGAAATCCGGATTGGCTACGAAGTTGGAGAGGAATATAAAATAGATTTCTTTGAATGTAAAGCGTTGAGCTAATTTTACAAAGAAATATCTATCCTTTCGCTTGTTAAAGGCGTTTTCACTAACTTTGATCTGCCAGTTGTATTGAAGGACATCAAAACGCCCCTGGAAATGAGTTTTCATCGCCAGATATAACTTGTATACAGACAAAGGCACAAGCCGTGAATTCGCCTCGCTATCAGCAAACGGAGCTTTGAATCTCACATGAAGCCGTCCAGAGTGGTTGATGAACTATGTTCAAGCGCAACCGATGGGCGAAGCATGTTTCCTTTGATCGCTTCGTCGCTAATCTTATCAAGGATCGCGCGAGGAACCGTTTTATTCAGCATCGCATAATCAATAGAATTTTCATCCATCCATTGTAGCGTTGCTTCCATGTAGGTTGCCCCCTCAGAGGCAACCAGATTTTCGATATACAAACCGACTTCGGTCTTATTTCCGATCATGCTTTACGCCTTATCGATCATATCATACAGTTCGATCAGTTCGTTGTTTTCTTCTTCGAAAGCGGTACGGGCCTGTTCGTGATACAGTTTGAACAGTTTCCCGAAGGTTTTTCCATCGATACCGAAATCGGTTTTCGCTTTGGATTTGATATCCTTGAACGTGCCGTTGAAGATCTCAACTTGAGTTTTCACGTTGGATGCTTCTTTGATCAGTTCTTTTACCTGTTTTGCTACATCAGGGTTTGTTTGTAAAAATTCTACACTCATTTTGTTACCTCAAAAATCACTCAGTTTTTCGAACATACGGGAAAGTTTGTTATCCATGAAGTAACGTTCCATTTTGGCTTTACTTCCGGATTTTGGAGTATTATACGCTTCAATAATCGAATTTTCAATATCTTTTGGTATAAATTCGAAATCGCGTAGTTCCTCATTTTCTTTGTAACGTGCGGCCCATTCAGGGGTCATCAATGTTGTCGGATCGTCTGCCTCCAGCCATGCCTCTAACTCAGAGGATTTTACCGCTGGGGCGCGTTCACCTTCAACCTTCGTCACAATATAATCATTTCTAATTTTAATGCAAGCGATACTATCTTTTTTATCGCCTTTGATATTTTTGTATCGCAGATCGTTACGTGGCGAACCGTACTTAGGCGTTACCCATTTTTTCTGGGGAGGCGACCATTGACGAACACCGTTATATTTCTGTAGTTGTGTAAAGTCGCTATCAGCAGAAACCACTAATACTCGTCTACCTTCACCAACAGCTTTTTTCGTAACAACAGCAATTATATCATCAGCTTCCGCGAATTCAACCTTTAATCCGAGATAAGGCATATTCTGACGGATTTCTTCGAACACAGGATTAAGGAAGTTGTTCAGACGATCCCAATCCCATTCTGATTCTTCGTGTTCGATCTGACGACGTTTTTTGTAGTACCAGGCTTTTTGCCTACGCCAGTAATTTCTGTCATCGAAGGCAATCACGATTTCTGGATACTCACCTTTAAATTTTACAACGTTAAACCGTAAAGTGTCAAGCACCAGATGACGAATCATTTCGATCGTGATGGATGCTTGTTCCTTTGGTTTGAAGTTGTTCATCAGTGTAGCGATGGAAATGTTAGAGATATCGATGACCATAGTATCATCGGGTTCCCCTTCATCTTGCATCAGCTTGTTCAAGTTAAACATGCTTGCAAAACTGCTCATACATACCTCAATTTTTCAAAGAACGGGGTTATTGTAGTAACTTACGAAATGAAGTCAATACAAAAGACCATAAAAATTTTGATCAATAATACTTGATCTGATCAAATTTATGATCTATAATTTATTAATTAATAATTATTTTACTACAATGATCATTGTAGGTCAAGTACTAAAATCAATAAATTTTATATAATTTAGATCTGATCTATAGATCATTAGATCTACTTTAACCTTAAATAATATAGAATGAAATTTGATTTTGTCTACAGTTATTATATAATATTCTTAACTTCAAAGAGGAAATATGAATACTATGACTAAAGAAACAACCAATATCTACGCAGACAATGAAAAATTATACCCTATCCTCTGTGCATGGAAAAAGCAAATCGCCGAAACAGGTGATCGCAAAATGCCTAATGAGTTGGGGGCTGCTATTATGGATATTGCAAACGGGCTATCACGTCGTTACAACTTCAACCGTTATTCCGAAGATTGGAAAATGGATATGATCGATGACGGAATTTCCGCTGCAATCTCAGGACTGCATAACTTCGATGAAACTCGTTATACCAACGTTTACGGTTACATTAACAAAGCATGTTGGCAAGCATTCGTAACACGTATTCTGTACGAGAAAAAAGAGAACGCGAAGAAATATAAATTCTTCCTTGAGCACGTTTACGACTGTGAAGATTCAGATATGGTTAGTATTGCAGACGAAGGTTTCATTCAAGATCTACATGACAAACTATCTCAGTACGAGGCTTCCGCCACCAAAACCAAAGACAAGGAAGCGGAAGTATTCCCAACATTGGAAGATTTTCTATGAAAGCAATAATTGACTTAAACAAAATATTAACTGATATCGATTACGAAATTGACTTGCTACCCTACTTCGTAAAATTAGAGTTGCAAAACGTGGGAATCCCGGTTATCATCGATCCAACTGACGTAAGAAACCCCGATTTCGAAGTAGAAGAAGGGGTTTTGTCTTATATGATAAACGCCGAAACTATGATCATGGAGATCACTTATGATTGATGAAGAGAAAGAAGTACTAACCAGTGTGGAAGAAGTGGATCCAGAAGAGGAAATTCAACAAAAGATCCAGGAACGTGTAGAAGCCGACGCATTGAAGCGAGCACAAAAATTCATTAAGAAGAACCGGACTGAGATCAAACGCCTCCGTAGACATGCAGAGGAAGCCCTATTCAGGGGTAATAAAGTTCAGTATGTGTATGCGGTTAAGAAACTTCGTGATATGCTCAAACAGCCGTATACAGAGGATTTCATTGATACGATGTGGAACACTTCACTAGCATCAATTCGAAATATCGTAGCTTCACAACAGAAGCACTAACAAACAAGTAGCCCCGAAAGGGGCTATGAGGGTCTTATGAGAAAGTACTTAATGATCGGGGATACTCACGCTGGCTTGCGTCAGGACAACCCCTGGAATGAAGAAAACCTATACAATGTATTCGTACAAATCGTAGAACACTGCAAAGCAAACGGCATTACCGAGGCTTTCCATGCTGGTGATTTCTTTGATGTGCGCAAGGCCACCACACAAACCACGATGAAATTCATTCGTGAACGTATTGTGCCACTACTGGAAGAAGCCGGATTACATATCTATGTTCTGGTTGGGAACCACGATTGCCAGTTTAAAGACAAGATCCGCCCTAACTCACCGCGAGAGATTCTTGATCAGTATGATTGCTTCACGGTTGTTGATGAACCGATGACAGTAAATCTTGATACTTCTCCGCTGCAATCAATCGATTTGATCCCGTGGATTTGTCAAGAAAACACACAGCAGATTTTTGATTTCATCAAAAAGTCAAAATCTCAATACTGCTTAGGACACTTTGAACTGTCCGGATACTATTTCTATAAGAACAGTAAAGCTGAACATGGGCTTGAACCTGATTTCTTAAAGAAATATGATATCGTGTATTCAGGCCACTATCATCACGCTAACGAAGGCGCTAACGTTTTCTATATCGGTACACCTCTTACCATGAGCGCGAACGATGAGGACGAAACCAGGGGCTTCTATGAGCTATCTTATGGCGACGGTAAACGTGAATTAACTTTCATTGCTAACCCAGTATGCCACCATCGCCGGATCACCTATCCGGATCAAAAAGATGTTGATGTTGCAGATTACAAAAATTGCTCTGTTCGCTTGATTGTACGCGAAGTTGATAACGATTTGCCTAAGTTTCAAACAAAACTGGAAGAAACAGTTTATGAGTTGAACATTGTCGATCGTGTGATCACTGATTCAGAAGTTGATACTGACTTTGAAATCAAAAGCGTATCTGGATTGATTAGTGAGTACATCAACAACATGCAGATCACTCCAGAAGAAAAGACCGAAGTATCTGCAATAATGAGTGCATTGTATGCAGAGGTTACGAGCAATGGAAATAGTTGATTACGTTAATATTTTAAACGAAGAAGGGCGATATAAAGCCCTTTATAAAATGTTTGGATTTGATGTGATTGTTGCAGTACAGCAGGATTCCTATAACGAGTATGTGTCATTGGGGTTCACTCTGATTAAAGACAACTATCACGAAACAAAGGTTTGGACATTTACTGTCCTGAATAGCATGGATGAAGATTCCGTGATATACTGCTTTGATAGCACGATTACAAACATGATTAGTGATATATCCCAAAGGATAATTGATGAAACTCAAATTTAAAACATTGACTTATCAAAATATCTTGTCGGTTGGTAACGTACCGATCGTCATTGATTTTGATTCAGCAAAGAAAACCCTCATTACTGGTAAAAACGGCGGTGGTAAATCCACCATGATCGAAGCGCTTACATATGCTCTCTTTGGTAAGTCATTTCGCGATCTGAAAGTCGGACAACTGGTGAACAGTATCAACAAGAAAAAATGTCTGGTTGAACTGTTGATCGAATACGGCAATGATGAATATAAAATCATCCGTGGACAAAAGCCGAAAGTATTTGAGATCTGGAAGAATGGCGAAAAACTGCCGGAAGATTCAGCCGCTGGTGATTATCAGTCACAGCTTGAATCAATGTTGAATATTAACCTGGTGGGCTTTAAACAGGTTATCGTTCTGGGTACTGCTGGTTATGTACCTTTCATGGAACTGAAAACACCAGATCGCCGTAAACTGGTTGAAGATTTGTTGTCTTTGTCTATCATCAGTGAAATGGACAAACTGAACAAATCATACATCCGTGGTGTTAACCGTGAACTGGATACGCTTTCAATGCAGATTGGACACGTACAACAGCAGATCGCAACACATCAAAAGTTCATTGACGAACAACGGGCAAAAGCAAATCAGAATACGGCGCGTTACCAGGATATCTACGATTCCCACGTAGAAACAGCAAAACAGATTAAAGCGCAATTAGTTGAACTTCAAACCCAGATCGCAGAATGTGTGATCAATGGTGAAGACCAAACAGCAAATATTCAAAAACTGCGTGATGGCTATACACGCCTCTCAATGAACGTAGAACAGTTGCAGCGTCTTGAGGTGATGTATCGCAAGGGTGGTGAATGTCCGGCCTGTAAACAGCCAATTAGCCCCACTCCTGAACGCATGGAAGAGATTGCCGAGAATATTAAAAACGGTACTCAGAAACTTACGCTGATTAAGAACAAACAAGATCAGCTACAGAAAATCATGGATGATTTACTAACACAACAACGTACACTAAATGGGCTGAAATCCAAATACGAATCACTACGCGGTACACTTCAAAATGAAGTTGCAGCGGCTAAACGTGTTCGGGCTGTCATGGATAAAGCACAGGAAGACGTGGTGATCGACGAATCCCCAGTTGAAAAACTCCGTGAAGATGAAAAGGAACTTGATTCCAAACGTTCTGGATTTGTCAAGGAAAAATATTTCAGAGGTATTGTTACGGATCTGCTGAAAGATTCCGGCGTTAAAGCGAGCATCGTTAAACGTTATATTCCTTACTTCAATAAACAGATTGCGTACTATCTGGATCTGTTGGGTGCTGATTATCAGTTCACTCTGGATGACGAATTTAACGAATCGATTAAATCGCTGGGTCGTAATGATTTTAGTTACGCATCGTTCAGTCAAGGCGAAAGAGCACGTATTAACCTTGCTTTATTGTTCACCTGGCGCGATGTAACCAGTAAAATTTCTGGTGTTGATTTATCCCTTCTGATCCTGGATGAAGTGTACGATGGTGCAATTGATCGTGATGGTAGTTTTGCCGTAAAAGCACTATTGGATGGGATAAATGGTAACGTAATTGTTATCAGTCATCAGGATCTGGATCCGCAAGATTTCGATCGACATATCACCATGCAGAAAGTTGGACGGTTCACAAAGTGTACTATCAATGATCGAGGTGCATAATGTTAGAAAGAGAATTTGAATTAGAAACCGCTCTGGAAATAGAGCGGTTTTATCTCCACAACAATTTTCTTGAAGAAAAACATATAGTTACTATGAAAGATGTTGAGGAAGCATTCAAAGATAACCCTATAGAGTTGACGCGAATCAAGAACAACAAAAGTTCTGTTTGGTTCCTCGAAAAAATCTATTGACCGAAATCCATAAATACAGTAAAGTAGCCCATGTAACGAAACGTGGGCTTTGTTTTTATTTGAGGAACAATAAATGATCACTGAATCCAAAATGACTTATCAGGAAGCACTGAAAGTTTTGGGCGCAACTGGTAGCGAAACCAGCGCCGAAATGTCCAGACTCTTCAAACGTGCATCCTTACGCAATCACCCCGACCGTGGTGGTAGCAATGAATTAATGCAGAAAATTAACCAGGCTTACGACGTAGTTACAAAAACTGGGCCTAGTGGCGCACGTTCTGAGACTGCTGGTGATGTTCGCGCACGTTATGCACGTCAAAAGAAAGAATGGGAAGAAAAAGTTGATGCTTACTTTGTAGTGGCGAAAAACTATTTCAGCACCAAATTTAACGCACAGGAATTTGCGGAATACTTCACCAAATACACTGGATTGCCTACCACTTTCAAACAGGAAGTAACAAAAGGTAGTCACGGTGTTTATGCTTCGTTCCGTTTCACTTCTGGTGATGCTTACTTTGATTTCGGTTTCAACTGCACCCCTCCGAATGGACAAGGGTTAGCCGCTCCGGATTCATCTGCACTGGGTAACGTTTCTGTTAGTACCTTTGTACTGGTTGGAACTAAAAAACATAAAATGGCAAGCCGTGATTATCAATGGGGCAAAAACCCAGATAAGATCACTCCGGAAAGCCTGTTCCCGTCTAAAAAACTGGAAAGCATTTTCAGCCCTGTACAGAAAAATATCAAATACAAACGTGCTGATTACCTTGCATCATTCCGTAAGCTGTTAGGCGCTGACATTAGCGGAAACGATATCTTTGTTGAAGTTGGTACACTGAAAGTTCGTTTCTATCGTCATGTAATGATGCGTAAAGGTGCGTATGTGTTTAGCGCGGTGTATGATCCTGCTGTATCTAAGTATCGTCCGGCTGCACAACTTCGCGGAACTATGTTAGAAGACGAGGACGGCGCTTGCCTGGATATGATCGTTGATACGTTCAAAGAGTTGCAGAAACTGAAACCGAGTGTTCAAGGCGTTGTGAACGCGATCGATAAGATGAACGCAGAGTTTGCAGCGGGACATCGTTCAGCATCTTTTGTTAAACGTGTAGCTGCTCAGGAAGCCGCGCCGAAGCCAGAAGAGAAGCCAAAACGCACTGTTAATCGTATCGGTAAAGAGGAATACTTCGCAGCACTAAAAGATATTGGTGCTCGTGTAATGCCTACCAGCGGTTATGTTGAATTTGATAACGGCGCTGGTGTTACTATCAACTTCAAGCGTATTGTTGTAAACCGTAAAGCATACTACTCATTCAGTAGCTTTGATTTCATGTACTCTGGTCAGAAACACATTGAGTGGTTGAAAGGAATCGATATCGCAGAAGATACCAAAGGCGCAAGCATTAGCCTACTCACTGATACTCTGAAATCTTTACGTGGGATCTCTGACTGGAACACTGTTAAGAGCGCTTTAGATCAAATGAATTCTAACTTCAAGGCGGGTAAATTCTCCGCACCTCATGTGAAGAAGGAAGCAGAGCAAAAAGCACCGAAACAGAAAGACGAAATCGGCGCACAGCCTACCAAACCACAGGCGGCTAAGAAAGATACACCGGAAGTGGAAAAATCACAGGCTGTTCATGCAGCACGTGAGAAAGCGAATATGAACAACACTATTCGTAAAATGATGACTATGTTAGTCAAAGCACAGCGCAAAGACACTCCGGAAGATATCAAGAAGGAAGTTGATGCAGCAATTCAATTGTGGCGCTTGACTTACTAATCAAATGAACTATAATGGGAACTGTTAACGCAGTTCCCTTTTTATTTGAGGAAAATATTATGAGTTGTCCAACATGGTTACGTTTGGAAAATCTGAAAGAAGGTACACAAAAACGGATTTATATTAATCTTGGTTGGGTTCCTCCTACCGATTTTCAAATGGCTGAGATTTTAATCAATGCTGTTAAAGAAGTAAGCGACACTTACGAATGGGAAAGGATCTATTTTCCTTTGATTGGTTTGTATATGACGCGAAATAAATTTGAAGAAATGAAACTTGCTGTTATTCGCGCTACGATTATTAATTCCCAACAAAGATTTACTTTGAAAAATGCATGGAGTTCTGAATGATTATTCAAGTATCTGTACAGGGTGACACTCTGACTGTCACCGAATCCATCAATACCGCTCTTGCTGTATGTCGTGACCATATCTCACAAAATCCTCCAGTGACTGAGATCCTGGAAATTGATGTTTGGGATCAGATTGGGATGATCGACGCATCATATGGATTTACCCCGCGAGATGAAGAACTATCTCGTATCGAATCATGGCTGAATGAACAGGAAACGGAATGAAACTCCCTAAGAACACAACACTACTAACCCGCGAAAAACTTCACTCTGTTGATTGGTGTCCTCTGGATATCATGATTTTTGATATTGAATCTCGCGTGATCAATGCAAAATATCAGGGGTGTAGTATTTTCTCTGTTGAATTCGAGAAGATTCGCGGATATGATGAGAAGTACAAAGAAAAACTGAAAGTTATGATTGAAGCATTAGGCTATATTGTAACTGTTGAAGACAACAAAATGTGGATCGCAATATGAGCATAGTAAAAGCGGTGTTTGCGCTGGGGCATGATATCTACCACGATGATTTCGCTTTTGGATATCAGCAAGGCTTGCCGTGGGGCCACTGTAAAGAAGATTTACAGAACTTCAAAGAAGAAACCGCCGATAGCGTTCTGATTATGGGTGCAAATACGTTTACCTCTCTTCCGGGTAAATTGCCTGGTAGAATTCATTGCGTTCTGTCTGGTTCCGGTAGTTTTTTGAAAACCAAAAAAGGCGAGGTTGCTGATTACGTGATCCACGGTGGCGGGTTGTCTGCTGCTATTGGTACAATGCAAGCAACACACCCAGATAAAAATGTGTGTGTCATTGGTGGTAAGGGGTTGCTTTTAGATTCAATCAATAATAAAATGGTTGATGAAGTAGTTTTGACACACATTTACGGACATGATGTATATAATGCCCCCGCATTTAAACGCGATGTTTCGTTTACTGCTTCTGAATTGGGTGATGCATTGTTAAAATATGAATTTTCTGATTTCGAAACTCAGTACATCAAAGAACATGAACGCATTGAAAAAATCATAGTCGATCGATATAAAAAGGTATAAAATGAAACAATATCTGGATATTATTAAACTTGTACTTGATAACGGTGTTGAATCAACTGATCGCACTGGTGTAGGTACTATTCGTATTTTCGGCGCACAAGCCCGATGGGATCTAAACAGAGGTTTCCCCGCAACTACCTGTAAAAAACTATTCTTCAAACCGTGCAAGCATGAATTGCAATGGTTCCTGTCCGGTTCAACCAACGTTGAAGAACTTCGCCGGATGACCTGGGGTGAAAATAGCGATAAGCGCACAATCTGGGATGATAACTATGAAAAACAAGCTATTGATTTAGGATATGATTCTGGTTATCTGGGGCCAATCTACGGTCATCAATGGCGTTCGTTTGGTTCTCTTTATGGGGATGATGATAGTTATTATGGCGGTAGTGGTGTTGACCAGATAGCAAAAGTCATTGAACAACTGAAATCAACCCCAGACGATCGTGGGATCATCGTTTCGGCATGGAACCCCGTTGATCTTGATGATATGGCATTGCGTCCGTGTCACTGTTTCTTTCAGTTCGTTGTAATCAACGGTAAACTGTCTCTACAGTGGTATCAGCGTTCAGTTGATGTCTTCTTAGGGTTGCCGTTCAATATCGCCTCCTATGCTCTCCTGACGCATATTATCGCTGATATTTGCGGGTACGAAGTGGGCGATCTGGTTTGGACTGGTGGTGATGTCCATATCTATAAAAATGCGGTTGAACAAGCAAAAGAACTTTTACAGCCTAACCGTTCACCAATGCCATTACCGATTCTAAAAATGCCGAAGGTAAATAGCTTACTTGATTTAGATCAAGAATTCTTTGACTCGATAACCTTAGAAGGGTATCATAATCACGGCTCTCTAAAAGCTGAAATGGCAGTATGAAAAATGGGGCTTCGGCCCCTTTCTTAACAAGGTAAGAGAATGAATGACATTAAAGTAGTAGTAAAATCCTCTGGTGTACGCCAGCCGTTTGACAAAGAAAAAATATACAAAGTGCTCAAGTGGGCCTGTGATGGTCATAATATCGATGTTCGTGCATTCCTTGAAAATGTATTAGAACTGATCCGCGATGGTATGACTACCAAACAAATTCAACGTATCGCTATCAAGTATGCAGCAGATCATATTTCTGTTAAAGAACCGGATTGGCAATACGTAGCATCGAATCTTGAAATGTTTGCATTGCGTAAAGACGTTTACGGTCAGTTCGATCCTATCCCGTTCTACGATCACATCGTTAAAATGGTTGAAGCGGGGAAATACGATAAAGAGATCCTGGAAAAATACAGCAAGCAAGATATTCAAGTTTTCGAACGTGCAATTGATCATGATAAGGATTTTGAATTTTCGTATGCTGGTTCCCAACAGTTAATCGGGAAATATCTGGTTCAGGATCGCGATACTGGCGAAATCTTTGAAACCCCTCAGTATGCGTTTATGCTTATTGCGATGTGTCTGCATCAGGAAGAAACTGGGTTAGCACAGGTTACGCATATCGTTGATTTTTATAACGCAATTTCCGATCGCAAACTGTCTCTACCGACTCCAATTATGGCGGGTGTACGTACTCCTACGCGCCAGTTCTCCAGTTGTGTAGTAATTGAATCGGGTGATTCTCTTGGTTCTCTTAACGCTGTAACCTCTGCGATCGTGAAGTATATTTCACAACGTGCTGGTATTGGGGTTAACGCGGGACATATTCGCGCAATGGGTTCTAAAATCCGTGGTGGTGAAGCTGTTCATACTGGTGTGATTCCTTTCTGGAAACATATTCAAACCGCTGTTAAATCCTGTTCACAGGGTGGCGTTCGTGGTGGTGCTGCAACACTGTATTATCCTTTCTGGCATCTGGAAGTTGAAAACCTTCTGGTGTTGAAGAACAACAAAGGCGTAGAAGAAAACCGCGTTCGTCATCTTGATTATGGTGTACAGCTTAACCAGTTGATGTATAAACGCTTAATGAATCGTGATTACATTACGCTGTTTAGTCCGGATGTTGCTAACGATCGTCTGTATGATCTGTTCTATGAAGCTGATCAGACTGCATTTGAAGAACTGTATGAAAGCCTGGAAAAAGATCCAACTGTTCGTAAGAAACGCATCAAAGCGGTTGACCTGTTCCAACTTTTAGCACAGGAACGCGCACAGACAGGACGCAAATACATTTTCAACACTCATCACGTCAACCAACAGGGTAGTTTTACGGTTCCTGTTCGTATGTCTAACCTGTGTTGTGAGATTGCGATCCCAACGTCGCCGCTGGATGACGATGATAAAATGGCTGGTGAAATCGGATTGTGTACGCTAATGGCTATCGTTCTGGATAACGCTGATATCAGCGAATTCCCGAAACTCACGCGTATTGCAGTACGTGCGCTTGATAACCTGCTGGATTACCAGAACTATCCTGTAAAAGCCGCTCTGAAAGCTAAACAGCGTCGTTCTCTGGGTGTTGGTATCACCAACTATGCATCATGGTTAGCAAGCAACTATTGCGACTACTCAGAAGCGTATACCGACAAAGTTCATGAGTTAATGGAAGCGTTTCAGTTTAACCTTCTCGTTGCTTCTATGGAACTGGCGAAAGAACGTGGTGCGTGTGGATTGTACAACGATACCAAATACGCTCGCGGATTACTGCCTATCGATTGGTATTGCAAAACTGTTGATGAACTGGTAGCACCTGTTTATAATTGCGATTGGGAATGGTTACGTAGTCAGATTAAGAAATACGGCTTGCGCAACTCTACTCTTTCTGCTTTAATGCCTTGTGAAAGTAGTTCACAGGTTAGTAACTCTACCAACGGGATCGAACCTCCGCGCGGTTTAGTGAGTATCAAATCTTCGAAAGAAGGACACTATAACCAGGTTGTGCCTAACCAGAATAACCAGATTGATTTCTATGATCTGCTCTGGGATATGGCTAAACGCGGTAACAAAGGGTATCTGTCTCATGTAGCAGTTATGCAGAAGTTTGTCGATCAGTCTATTTCTGCAAACACCAACTATGACCCGGCAAACTATGAAGACGGGAAAGTTAAAACAGAAGACATCATTGATGATCTGCTGTATGCTAACTACTACGGTGTTAAAACTCTGTACTATCATAATACGCGTGATGGTGCTGGTGATGAAGAAGAAGCCGCAGAAGATTGCGCGGGTTGTAAGATTTGATTAATGCCCCTTCGGGGGCTTTTTAAAGGTAAAGACATGTTAACAGTAATGAATACAAACCCAGATCATAACCACTTAGAACAACCTATGTTTTTTGGTGAAGATACTGGTGTTGCACGTTATGAATCGCAGAAACACAAAGTTTTCGAAAGCCTGACGCAAAAACAGCTTTCTTTCTTCTGGCGTCCGGAAGAAGTCGATCTGTCTACTGACCGTATGCAGTATGCAAAACTTCCTGAACATGAAAAAATCATTTTCGATTCTAACCTACAGTATCAAACCCTGTTAGATACCATTCAGGGACGTGGGCCTAACCTCGCATTTTTGCCAATTGCATCCGATGTGAGCATGGAAACCTGGATCGAAACGTGGGCGTTTAGTGAAACCATCCACAGCCGTAGTTACACGCATATTCAACGTAACTTGCACATTGATCCTTCTGTACAGTTCGACCAAATCCTTCGCAATGAAGCGATTATGAAACGTTCTGCATCAATGACACGGTATTATGATACTCTGATTGATGAATGTCATAAGCTGAAAACCATCATGATGCTACAGGAACAGGTTAGCGGCTATAAACCAAATGATCCGGCTGTCGTGTATTATAACGAGCAATACACTAAACAGGCCACTAAGTGCAAAGAAGCTCTGTACCTGTGTATGCACGCTGTGAACGCTCTGGAAGCGATCCGTTTCTATGTGTCGTTTAGTTTCACCTTTAACTTTGCTGAACAAGGCAAGATGGAAGGCAACGCGAAAATTATGCGCCTGATTGCGCGTGATGAAGCATTGCATCAGAAAGGTACTCAGAGTAAAATCCGTTTGTGGCAAATGGGTAAAGATGATCCAGAAATGGTTGAAATCTCCCGTAGGCTGAAAAAAGAAGCAACGGCTATCTTCCTGGAAGTATATGAACAGGAAAAAGAATGGGCTGAACATTTATTCTCTGTTGGTGATGTAGAAGGTGTATCGCTGAAAAGCACTATCGCTTATATTGAACACCTTACAGATCAGCGTATGCGAGCGGTAGGGCTTGATTCGCCATTCACCCCGATCCCTAACCCGTATCCGTGGATGAATAAATGGCTCAAAAGTGATAACGTACAGGTTGCCCCGCAAGAGGTTGAAGTAAGTTCTTACCTCGTCGGAAACTTGAATACTGAAATCAGTGATGAAGCGTATGCAAAATGGGCCAGCAAATACGCGTGATTGTCGGGTAGTAAACAAGTACAAAACTGATTGGGATGTCGATATTCAAAGAGGTACGAAGTTCGGCAACCCTTATCACACAGGAACCAGGGGAGAAAACATTTTAGCGTTTATCCCCTGGTTCCAGAATCAGGTTCGTACTGGGGCGATCACGATTGAAGAATTGAAAGAACTTGATGGAAAGAGGCTTGGTTGTACCTGTGCGCCTCTTCCCTGTCACGGTGATTACATCGCGCATGTGGTTAATGTTTTGTGTGGTAAGAAAAGATCACTTGACTTTTTGGATATATAATGTATGAAATCTGAATTCAACTTAACCCTTGATAAATGTGGTCGCATCGATCGAAGTTTTGTTAAGTGTGGTGAACTTAGGCATTGTGTTTATTTTATTGCAATTAACGATGAAATAGTATATGTTGGTAAGTGTAGGGATATGTGGAAGCGTTTAGACACATATCGCAATGCAAAGTATTGGAGAGAAGCCAACCCCAGCAACATCTTAAAAACGTGTCGATTGGAAATGGCTATCAAAAAACGAAAAACTGTGAAACTTATCGTGACTACTCACGATGAAAATACATATCATGATTATGAAATCAACATGATACGAAAATACAACCCTGAATGGAATAAACAGCACTATGACAAAGGCACAAACTAAAATTATCAATACCCTTTACAAACAACTCATGCAGTTGTGTGGTGAATCCGAAACATTTTTCTTCGTTGATCAAGTAACCGTGATGGGTACACCTGTTCGAATCTTTAACTATCGCATGGCCTCATATACAGACTGGCTAAAGCCTTGTGCTCTGGAATGTCGCGGTATCATGTTTGAAATGGATGGAGATACCCCCGTATCAATCATCAGCCGCCCTATGGAGAAGTTTTTTAACTATGCCGAGGTAAAGGCATGGGAAGCGCTTAACGAGTCTCCTATTGAATTAGGCGAAGTTTTAGACGTGATGATTAAAGAAGATGGTTCCTTGATCTCAACTTTCCTTGACGGTGGATTTCTGGCGGTCAAGTCTAAAGGTTCGGTTAAATCAGAACAAGCTATGGATGCGCACAGCGTGTTAATGGCAAATCGTGAATTGCTGACCCGCTTAACTGAGATCGCTAAAGAAAACTATACGGTGAACATGGAATACGTTTCCCCGAAAAACCGTATTGTCGTTGGTTATGATTCTCCTGATCTGCGTATCCTGAACGTTCGTCACAACATCACGGGTGAATACATCCCTTATGATGAACTCTTTGCTGACGCGCTGTTACGTGCGTATCTGGTTAAGCGTGAGAATATCGAAGTACTGGATCTGGATGCATTCGCAAAAGAAGCATATCAGAATGAAGGATTCGAAGGCTATGTTGTTCTGACAACGAAAGGGTTTGTAAAAATCAAAACAAACTGGTATGTCAACCTGCATCGCACAAAAGATAGCATCACCAACAATAAGGATCTTTTCCTAAATATTGTTGAGAATACGGTCGATGACCTGAAACAGCTATTCAGTTCGGATCTGGTCTCTCTGAAAAAGATTGACGATTTCGAAAAACTTTTCCTTGATAGTCTCAATCGTTTGAGTGCAAAAGCATTCAAAGCTATTGAAGATAACAAAGGGAAATCGCGTAAAGATTTTGCTATCAGTCTAAGCGCGGATTTGTCAAACGACGGTCGGATCATCTTCGGGCCTCTTATGAAGTACTTCGAAGAAACCGATCCACAAAAACTGGTCGATCGCATCATTGAAATGATGGTTAAAAATTACGACCAGTTCATTCCTGGAGAGTACAAGTGAAATCATTTGGCGCATATAGCCGAACGATAGAACAAGAAAAAGCAGGGATTGATTCCCTGCTTTCTTTCGTTGATGTTTTCCCCGAAACTGGAAAAATTTACTGGAATGATAAAGCATATCATAAAAGTAAGAGAGGAAAAGAAGCGGGTTCTATTGTTTGTGAAGAATACCCTTATACGAAAATAAAGTATGCTGGGAAAAATTACATGAGGCATAGAATAATATTTTACTATGTTCATGGTTACTTACCAATCATAGTTGATCATAAAAATGGTCTTGATTTTGGTGATTGTATTGATAATCTTCAAGAATCCGATCCCGTTCATAATATATTGAAGAAAAACAAAACCAGAAAATCTAAAACTACCACATCAAAAGGGGTTGACTATCGTTCTTCTCGTGGAAAATATAGAGCACAAATACGGATTAATGGTAAAACGAAACATATAGGATATTATGATACAGAAGAACAGGCGTCTATCGCATATGAGGAAACTTTGAATGAATATCAAAAGCATCTTGGGTATGATTAATATAAAATCGTGGATATGGCCTATTATTGTTGCTTGCTCCCTAATAGCCCTTTTTTACATTGCAGTCGATACCAAAATTGAAAATGCATCATTACGCAAGGATATAAAATCTTTGCAAGACGATGTGAAGAAAGTAAAAGAGACAAATACAAGCAATACTGTGATCTATGTCGAACAAAAAGGTAAGGATCAGCAGTTGGTCAAGGATGCCGGACGTAAAGATCTGCTGTTTAAAAAACCAGGACTGATCGAAATCAAGATCAACAAATCCTTCGAAGAGTATATGGCGGAATACGACAAATGAAAATTGCAACGTTAGCCCTTGTTCTGGGCGTTCTGTTGGTCGGGTGTGCTGAGAAGCCCCCAGAAAAGATTTTGCCTACGCTCCCCGCTAAGGTGAATCCGGTGAATGTGAAATGGAAAGTGGTTGCAGAAGTCCGAGAGATTGACGGTAAAAAATACCTTGTAATGCCCTATGACGGAAATCCTTATGTTGCATTATCATATCCAGATTCATTGATTTTTCGTAGCTGGATGAACGACGTTAAAAGACAAAAGGATCAGACCGATAATGTTCTGTGTACTTTGGGATACCCTGAGAAATGCAAATCAAAATAACCAAAACATTTTTTCGTGACATAACAGAAGGAAAAGTTTATACTGCGAAAAAGGATAAAGAAGGTCTATGGATAGAAAACGATTGGAATCGTGATATATGGCTCAATCTGACGAATGAGTATAACAAAGAACTAATTGAATATGAGATAGTGAAATGAATCTGTTTATGACTATTGGCGTTCCGGGTAGTGGAAAAACTACCTGGGCGCATGAGAAAGCCCGTGAATTGGGTAATACTGTTACGATCTCTCGCGATGATCTGCGTAGCTCTTTGTATAATGCGGGTAAAGGTGCTGGCGGATACAAATACACCAAAGCGAAAGAAGACATGATTGCAGAAATGCAGGATCACGTTGTTATCTCCACTCTGAAAGATGGTAAAAACGTGATCATACACAACACACATCTGAAAGAAAGTGATAAAAATCACTGGCGTGAAATTGCGTTGGAACACAAAGCTGATTTTCATATTGAATATTTTGATGTGTCTATTGTTGAACTGCTTCGCCGTAACCACAAACGCGGTCGTGATGCATTACCCGTTTCGCGTCTTTGGGAAATGTTTAACCAGTATCGTAAGATCCGTGGGTTCGTACCAGCAATGGAAATTGTTAATCCCCACAATCAGAAGTGTGTGATCTTTGATGTCGATGGTACTCTAACCAAAGTGGGACAACGTAGCCCGTATGACTTTACCAAAGTGATCAATGATCCGCCAAATATCCCGATCCAGCAACTGTTTCACCTGTACAAAAATGCAGGGTATAAGTGTGTTGTTGTGTCTGGGCGTGAAGGTAATCCGCAATGCGCACATGATACATGGGTTAGCCTGTTGAGTTATGGCGTTGAACCGGATGAAATTTTTATGCGTCAAGAAGGTGATACCAGGACAGATTTTGAAGTAAAAGAAGAAATTTTGTTTGACAAGATTTTAGATAAGTATTATCCTGTTATTGCAGTGGACGATAGAGACACTCCGGTCGGAATGTGGCGAGCAAACGGGATTCCGTGCTTACAAGTCGATTATGGTGATTTCTGATTGACATATAATGTGGGTATGTTAAAGTACCCACACAAAAGAGGATTATATTATGAACGTTATTCGTGAAGATAAACACATCATGGTTGAACTTGGCGATCGCATTCGCGTAGAAAATCTGGGCGATTTTAACCAAAAAGTTCGTTTGTTGTGCCAAAAAATTGCTAACAAAATTCAGGAACAGGGTAAAGCTCCGGGCGGGTTTGAAGTTAGCGCCACTCCGGTTTCTCAGTACTCCTATATTGTGTATATTCATGACGTGGATACTAACAGCACCCAATCTTTCGGGCTGGTGTTAAATCCTATTACTGGCTACGTTACATGGGCGGCTGTATTATGAACGTAAAAATTATTGATAGAGCGGTAATTACGGACGAATCTGTATACCCGGATCCTCGTTATTATGGCGGTGTTTTCGGATACATCAAAGGAACTGATATTGATGTAGTAACAAGTCCGATTGCAGAATATGATATCAACAAAAATCAGACAGAAGTTCGCGTTACTACAATCAACGGTTCAGAATATATCGTTGAAGCGACTCCTGATTTTATCAAACAGCTACTAAAGGTGATGAAAGATGCTTGATCATCCTGGCTCTATGAGTATGGTGCTCCTGGAAGCATTAAAAGCATATGATATCCCTTGTCATTTCGGTGAAGTAACTGTTAATACTATCATTGACGAAATCGACAACCCAAATACTTTCATTGCTTGTCTTGTTCGAAAATTTACAAGTTGTTTTCGACCGAGTCCAGAAAAAGTAGTAATCAGTTCTGTTTCTGCTCATCATCGAGTGTTAGATGATGGAAAGATTCAACTTTACTGGAAAGTTCTTTATCACGTGGTGTATCATGAAGATTGATGATATTATGTTTATGCTTAGAGCAATAAGCGCTTCTAAGTTCTCTCAATGTGTCTCTGTTAATGTCGGTGCTGCATTGAGAAATGGTAACGGGCGTGTGTTTGTAGGCGCAAATAATACGGTTGATCCTAGTCATCGTTGTACAGATCAGTGCAATCACTTATTAGATGATAACGGGAAACTGAGTGAAGAAAAGCGCCCTGAACATTCACAATGGTCAGATCGCAACGAAGTACACGCAGAAATGCGCGTTATTATGCTGGCGGCGTCTCATGAACAAATCAAAGACGCAACTTTGTATACAACTCATTCCCCTTGCTCACAATGTGCGAAAAATATCGAATTTTGTGTTGCAACAGGTATGATTAAGCGTGTAGTATATCTACATAAATACGATCGTGGTGGCATCGAGTGGATATGGCGTCTACAGCAATACGGTGCCGAAGTAGTACAACTTGACCCCGAAGAAATGAATAAACATTTCCGGATCAAATAACAAATGAGTAAATGTATGTCTGAACTGAGTGTAAAAGCATCCTTTGAATATGTTTTGATTGAAACCAACGCTAAAGCGGCTGGAACTGAAATTGTATCACCTTCTGGTATTGTGACTGGTGTTCGTCAACACGGCGAGGAACCGATCTACGGCACAGTGTTATCATGTGGGCCGGATGTACCGGAAGAATATAAAACCCTGCTTATGGGTAAGCGCGTACCGCTTCCTCATGCACAAATGGCAAACGTGCCGGATCCTGAACTGATTGCAGGAAAGGCAACAAAAGAAGAAGCTCGCAAGTATCCGGTTAAATATGTAACCGCACACTATAAAGCGATTCAAGCAATTTACGAATAAGAGATCCAACATGGCTAAACAAATTCAAGCAATCATCGCCGATACCGTCGCAAAATCTAAAAAACTTTTCGACAAAGGCGACATCCTCGAAGCACCGACCCGCATCGATGTAATGACTTCAATGATCATTGATGCTCACCAGGGAAAACTAAATTCCCGTGCTTCGGAAGTAATGGAATACATCGTACAGTTCGAGGATGTATGCAAATACGCCAAAGCTGTTGATCCGGCTGTTCGCGAAATCTACCGCAAACAGTTCTAAAAATATCGGCCCCTTAGCTCAATAGGTAGAGCTAATCACTCATAATGGTTAGGTTCCCGGTTCAAGTCACGGGAGGGGCCACCAAACAAGGCAAGGCACTTAGAGAAGCGGGAGGAACAGAATCTGATTCTGTTGGTTGTAGGTGCAAATCCTACCCTTGCCACCAAATTAGGGTGCGTAGCGCAATGCCGTTAAATGGTTCGGAATATGCAACCTTTCTCACGGAGAAGGCTCTGTTGGTATCCGGTAATAGGTTCCCCGGAATGCGGGGTGAAGTAAAGAAACTCCCAGCCCACTAATTTTAATGAGGTTTATATGAAATTTCGTGAAACTGTGAAATACCATAACGCGGTCGAATATACACAGATTTTTGTTGATATGTCTCCCGCAAAATTCAAAGAACGTTATGGCATGACATTTAATGAATGGAAAGATGGATTGCCCGATGGGGACTACCGAAAAAACTTCAAATTCAATGAATGTTATGTGGATGATGATCCTTACGATCTGGATATTTTTGGTAAAACAACGCCTCTCATTGAGAATTCGCCAGAACAGCTTTACGAATCTTGTATTGACTCTGCATACGAAATTTAAAGAGATAACATGAAAAATTTACAAAAACTGTTTGAAATGTCTCCGGCAATTAGAAAAATCATCGGAGAAAATAGCAATCCAACGAATCGCAATAAAAAATTGATGGAACTTTTTGCAAAAGAGTTCGATGATTTTGATTCTGAACTTCATAAAGCGCTTGAGGCATATTCTAAACAAGGGTTCTTTGCATCGCCGCAAGTAAATAGCAAGAAAGAGTATAGCGAACGATTCTTTGATTGGGAGATTGTCAATCTCGTTCGTAGAACAAATATATCTCCTAGCAATCACCAATTGATTTCTCTTGATACTTCGGTATTCTTTATCCAGTATCTTATCAGCGGTGGTTTCAAAAATCCTGAAATTCCGTTTACAAATGAAGCGGTTAGCAGTGAATTTGATGAATCATTTGTATACATCAACACAAACAAATAATCAAATGGCTATCTTCGGATAGCCTTATTTTTGGGGTGTCTATGCGCTTTTTAAAGTATGCAAGTTGGATCGTACTCGTCCCTCTTGACATTATTACTGGAGTATTAGCAATTCTGTTTGCCCCGTTTGTTGTACCGTTCTACAACGAGAAAACAGGGCATCTTCCTAAAGGCTTCCGGTGGATGGAAACCTTCGATAATCCTATTGATGGTGATGGTGGACATATCCGCCGTTGGGCGTCTATACGCTATCATCTGGGGGATTTTGGGGTATACATGCAGCGTGTTGGCTGGTTGTGGAGAAACAAGGCTTATAACTTCGCATATCACGTTTTAGGACGTGAAGCGACAAGCAAATTCAACTGGAAAGGCAACCCAAAAACAGAAGGTGGGCCAAACCCCGTAAATCATGGCTATCTGCTCATGTGGAATGAATCAGCATGGGGTTTGTACGTTTACAAACCGTGGCTACAGATCCACAAAGTGCAATTCTGTTTGCGCGTTTATGCTGGATGGAAGCTGAAACAAGAAGTTAGCGACCCAGTTAACCTAGATCGTGCAATGCTGGCGTTTCATTTCAACCCGTTCAGGTATTATGTAATCAAGTAAAGGTAATACAATGAAAGCATTTCAAATTTTAGAAGGTTTGCATACTGGTACGATCTATCTGGAAGAAGGTAACGACGTTCGGATCGTAGTATCAAAAACATTAACTATGGATTCTGTGATCGGTAAAGCTCGCGTTACTCCGTTTGCAAAGCGAGAGATTGAGATCGAATATCAGCCAACTGTTAAGGTGGAAGGTGGACAACATTTAAACGTAAACGTGTTGCGCCGTGAAACTCTCCTGGATGCGGTTGAACATCCTGAAAAATACCCACAGTTAACGATCCGTGTTTCTGGTTATGCAGTACGTTTTAACTCACTGACCCCTGAACAGCAACGCGACGTTATCGCCCGAACCTTTACAGAGAGTCTATAATGGCAATTGATGATATCAAGGGTTATAAACCCCATACTGATAAAAAAGTAGAAACGGTAAACCGTATCAAAGATGCTGAAAATGCATTAGGTGCAATCCTGGAAGATATCGAACAGCGACTATCAAATTCAGATATTGATTCACTGATAGAGGAAGAATTAGATGAGGTGCTTGAACGTATCCATCAAATTCAACTAGCGAAAGACCGACTGAAAGAAGCCTCTATGTGGGCGTGTCGTGCGGTGTTTCAGCCTGACGAAAAATATTAAAAATCAAGCCGTTGCCGAAAGGTAGCGGCTTTTTCTTTTTTGGTGTAAAAAGTTGTTGACTCCCTTCTCACATTCCCTTATAGTTAATCCCGTAGACAAGAAAACACTTTTATGAGGATGACATTATGAAACGCTCTTACAACATGAATGAACTGGTTTTCTTCAAAACTCGTCGTGAAGCACGTGCTTACGTTCTGGCGGCTGGTAAAAATACTTCTGCTGCTATCGATATGGGTACTGATAAAGCTGTTGGTGCTCGTTGGGCCGCTGTTATCGTTATCGCTGCTCCGGTTACTCCGGTTAAAACTCTGGTACTTGGTGCGCGTCACGCCGAAACTCTTAACACTGCTGCAAGCGGTAGGGGCCACGAAGTTAAAGTGTTCAAGAAGCGTTCTTATCTTTCATGTGCAAGGGGTTAACTATGGCACGATTCATATATAAAGTGGAATACGAAAATACTGAGTTATCTGATACCTTTTTGAAGATGATTCGTGATCACGGGCAACGTCTGGAAAGAGTAACGATTGATACTGCGTTTGATTGTCCTGTTGGGTTGGTTCTAACATTATCTTGCAGCCCCGCAAAAGAATCAGCCCGTGTCGAAATGTTACATAAACTAAATGCATTTTATGAAGGTGGTAGTGTATGGCGAGTATTGTAAAATTTTTCACCGACTCAGTGAAAGAAATTAAAAGCGCTCTGGAACAATGGAACACTCGTTGTGATGTATCCATTAAATCAGAGTACGAAACAACTTATGATCGTTATGATCCGGCCCGTGGTTTGCACAATAACCCCCATGAGGTGGAAGTGTGAAATACTACGGATTCAAAACGAGTCATTTTGGTAAAGCGTATCGTACAGAAAACATCGATCGCAAACGTCCGTACTATGATTCTTTAGTACGAGCGGGACGCAAACGCGCTCGCCAGGAAGGGAAGAAAGAAGGTGAAGATCGTGGATAATTGGAAAGCGTGGATATCAATTATTGTTGGTGTTATCATCGGTCGGGGTTTGTATGATTTAATCTTTTCGGCGGAGGTTCATTATGGACATTGGTTCGGGTAGCCAGTACCCATCATGCGCATTGAGCAACTTTGCTCCTCATCCATTCACGTTTGACGGGGTAGAATGTGCATCAATGGAGGGCTTTTTGCAAAGCCTGAAATTTAGCAACCCAGATATGCAAGCCCATGTATGTACTCTGGTAGGCAAGGCCGCAAAGTTCAAAGGCAAAAAGAAAAAATGGTGGACTAACCAGACCTTATACTGGAAAGGTATCCCTATTCATCGTTCCTCTGAGGCGTATCAAATCCTGATTGAAAACGCATATAATGCGTTATTCCTTAATGAAGGGTTTCGCCGTGCGCTGGCAGCAACCGGAAAAAGTACCTTGACACATTCAATGGGAAAGAATAAGATGAATGAAACGGTGCTCACTGAACGTGAGTTTGTCCGAAATTTAACCCGATTGAGAGATCTGTTATGAGTGAAAAAGAAAGAGTAGAATGCGTGTTCCTGTTCAAAGGCGCGATTAATCCATTAGCGTTACTGTATGCACAACATGCATTACGTTCAACGTTGATTCAGAGTGTTATCTATAAAGCAGGTGTGTATTATGTTACCATCGGCGCAAATAACATGGTTGTTATTGAATCCTATGTTAAGGAATGTGCATCAAACGGCGTTGTCTTTGATAAAGTCGATTTTGATGCAGGGGTAGATGCTGTTTATATGTATAAGGGTTGATATGAGTTACATAGTTTATTTCGATTGTTCGGATCTCGATCCGTTCGTGCTTCAACAGGCAAAGAAATATCATCAAGATGTCGTTGGCATTGGTGTAACAAATGATGATATGTTGTGCATCGAATTTGAATATTATCGGACATTTGAGCGTGAACAATTCCTGGGTGAATTGAATGCATTCAAAAGTACCCTTTTCTTTGATCGTTATGAGGTTATATCTTGAAACCTGTTATTCTTACCGATATTGACGGGATCGCCGTAAAATGGCAAAGCGGCCTCCCGTTCTTTTTGTCTAAGCACAACATGCCTACTGATATTGCATTAGAAATGGTTACAGATGAAAAATTTCGTGATATGACCGAAATCTTCGGATGTGATCAGCAGTTGGCTAAAATCCTTATGGAAGAATACAATAACAGTTCTTTCATTCGTTATCTGAATGCGTATGATGATGCATTGATTGTGATCAACCGTCTGAAAACGCAGTATGATTTCGTTGCTGTTACCGCTCTGGGAACAACACCAACGGCAAGCCTTAACCGAATTGCTAACCTGAATACTCTTTTCCCGTCTGCGTTTAAAGAGGTGATGGTCGTGGGCCACGGTGAAACAAAAACTCATCGTTACCTGGAAGCAAAAGCAAAGTATGGTAATCGTCTGGTTTGCTTTGTTGATGATCTCGCGATAAACTTAAACGAATGTCATAACGTCATTAGTCAGTTGCCGTTATTCCATATGTTACGTGGTGAACGTGAAGAAACAAATGCACCTCACCAGTTAGTAAAATCGTGGTTTGAAATTGAAGAGAAACTAAATGATCTTGTCAATCCTTAATGAACTTGCGTCTACTCTGAAAACCAAAGAGAAAGAAGCAATTTTAAAACGTAATGCCGATAATGAATTATTGAAAGAAGTTTTCCGCATTACGTATACAAAACAGATTATGTTTTATGTGCGTCAATTTCCTCTGGTAGAAGGGAAACCAGGTACAACACCGCTTTCCGATGCAATCAAAGCATTACTGGAAGATTTAGCAAGCCGGAAATATACAGGCAATGCAGCGCGTGATCGTTTACTGGATATTGTATCATCAGTGAACATTAACGATCGTGAAGTGCTACGCCGTATCATTAACCGCGATCTGGAATGTGGTGCTGGCACAACCTTACCAAACAGGGTATGGAAGAAACTCATTCCTGAACAGCCTCAATGCCTCGCTACGCCGTTTAGTGAAAAGGCTTTACGTCGCATCATTTTCCCTGCTTACTCGCAGCTTAAAGCCGATGGTGCGCGTTGCATGGCTGATTTGCTGGAAGCATTAAACCGTAAGGTATCGAGAGCGGGTAACGAGTACGAAGGGTTAACTCAGCTTGATATCGATCTGAAAAAGATTCGCGATTATCTGGGATATGATGTAGTTCTGGATGGAGAATTGATTTATGTTCCTTCCGGAACCGTACCAACATTACCTGAACCTGAAACAGACATGCCTTTTTCTTTATCTGCTTTCATGGACGATGATGATAACGACATTGCGTTATTTGCGGAAGAAGTTCGCAAAGTATCGACCCCAGAAGAAGAACAGGCCGAAGCAAAACGCGAAGAAGGGAACGGGATCGTAAACAAATCTCTGAAAGGGACGATCACCGAAGAAGAACAGCGAAACATTGTTTATGTTGTTTGGGATATTATTCCATATGAGGTGTATTACGGCGAAGCTGAAAGTGTTCAGACTTATGATGAGCGGTTTAGCCTGTTGCGTGATATCCTCCTGGATCTTTCTCTGCCTTCTGTTCGTTTGATTCAGTCTAAGCTGGTTAATAACATTGCAGAAGCGAAGCAGGACTATAACAATTACCGCAATGACGGTAAAGAAGGTTCTATTCTCAAAAACAGAAACTTCAAATGGAAAGATTCGCGAGTAGCCGATCAGGTTAAGCTGAAAAACAAAACCCCGATTGAACTACGGATCATTGATATCTACGCGCACACTAAAGAAGACCATAAGGTCGGCGGGTTTGTGGTGGAAGATTTATCCGGAATGGCTCGAACGAATACCGGATCTGGGTTAACTGATACCGATTATCGTTACGATGATGATGGTATTACCCGTGTATACATTCCATTAGATGAACGTGGTGAACTGGATCGCGAATACATCATGGCGCATAAAGATGAATACATTGGGGCCATTGTAGAAATGGAAGTTGACGGCCTCCAGAAGTCGAAAACGCGTAAGAAAGGGGAACCGGAATACAGTTTCTTCCTTCCTATTATCAAGAAGATAAGACGCGATAAGACCGAACCCGACGATATTCATATTGTCTTTGCAGATCTATTTTAATAAAAAGCCCTTGACTCCGGTCGGGGGCTTTGTTATATTGCATATCGAAACGTAAATCACTAAGAGAATATATTATGACTAGTAGTTATCAGAAACACAAAACCCTTATGGCAAACCTGTCCGGTAAACATATCGACGAAGTAAAATCTCTGCTGACAGTGACCGAAGGTTCCCGATTCGAAACAAATCACATTATCAAACCTTCTGTGAAGAAAGTACTGAAAGTGATTTACCGACATCCGGTGTATCAGTGCGTTCATATCATGAACAGCAACGCATTTATTTTCGTATATAACGAATCCGATGATAAGTGTGTTGGTATTTTCCGAAAACCTAACTTTGAATGCATGAGCGAAGCGGCTGTTGCAACCCCGATCGTTGAAGAATATCCGGATTATGTTCAACGCAACATGCGTTATGTGCAATCCCGACTTGATTATGCATACGATTTCAATTCTGACGCGGTAGAAGCGCTGGCGGATATCCTTTGCAAAAACCAGAAAGATCGTCAAATGACAAAATATCTGACTGATCCAACACCGCCAACAATTCGAATTTCTGTTGAAGTTCCGTTTGAAAATCATTTCATGGCAGTTGAAGCGCTTGCTAAACTTGGTTTAGAAGTGAAAACAGAAGCCGTTTAATAGCACTTTTTGTTAAAGAAGCCTCTTGCAATGCAGGGGGCTTTTTTGTATATTACACACATCGAAACGAAACAGACAAAAGGAACATCCCATGCAAATCACTAAAGAACTCGAAGGCAAAGTAATCGTTCTGGTAAATGAAGACCGTTTGGCACAACTGGGTAACGGTGGTGAAAAACTGCCAGCGGACGCACTCGAAAGCCTTTCTAAAATGCGCGTGATGCGCGTTACTGACGGTTGGGTTACTTGTCTGCCTCTGAACGACGAAGACAAAGCCGTATACGATGCACAAGCGGATTCATGGGATATCGAAGTACCTCTGGTAAACATCGAAGTTGAAGAGTGCTACGAAATCGAAAAATAATGCTTGTGTTCTGGGTAATGTAATGGTACATTACCTACATCGAAACGAAAGGAGAAACATCATGAAAGTTATGCACACTGCAAATCAACTTCAAAACGGCAACTACGCTATCCACGATGCTATCGGTGCGCTGGTTGGGGTTTATCTTCATGGTATCAAACTCCTTGAAGTAAGTGGGAATACCTTTTATGGTGTTGAAAACATCGAAGCAGCGATGGAAATTATCGGTGACCTGAAATGAGTAAGAAACTCGAAATATTCGAAACTATCAGCGAAGACCCGAATCTTCGCTGGTGCTGTGCGAAAACTGGGTTTGATGCTGCATGGGGTGATACTCCAGAACAGGCGCGTAAAAACTGGGAACACCAACAATTGTTTTTTGCCTGTCGGGTTCCTACCAATTATGAGGGGAGTCAATTGTTAGCATGAAAAATAAAGAATATGACCCAATAGAAGTTAAAGAGCGGTTATCGGTAGCAAGAAGATTCCTTGAATCTATCGACCCTGATAAACTTGGAAAATGCCCTGATACGATTTGCCTTAATTGTGGGCGTTCTGTTCTTGTTGGTAAATGCTGCGATAATCCAAATATAGTTGTGATGGAAAAGGAACAAGTATCCCCCGAAACATGGGATCAGATCCAGGAAATCATTAAAAACCCTCCAGCGCCAACTAAGAAATTACGTGAATTGATGACAAGGAAAATGAAATATGAGCAAATTTAAATTGAGTGCAACCGTTCGCCTTATTCGTTGGAATGGTGAAGAGATCCGTTATGATGACCCTGAATTCGCCCATGAAATTCTTTCGCATCGTTTGGGATTGAAAAACGCGTCATTGGTTCAAACTGTTAAAACATCAGCAGAGCCGGAAATTTGGCGTTGTGTTATTCTGGATCTCGATAACAACATTGATTATGATGATCCTAAGAACTATCCGCTTCTGGAAGCACAAGTTGAGAATGCTCCAGAAGACAGACAGTGTTTTTTGGTTGAGTTGCCACGCGAACATTACGAAAACATCATAAAGGCCCGTAAAAAGGTCAATAACAATGTTTTCGATCTCCACCTCGGATTGTTTGAGGATTAAGTACTGCTAGTTGTGTTCGTAGTAGCGGCGCTGGTAGGTTCCCCCACCTGTATACATTCAAGTGTTTGCAGGTGGAAATCTTTTGATACGTCTCGAACACATTCAACGATCAGATATTTTCCTGCATACTCTTCCCCAAATACCTCAATGATTGTCCCTACCTTAACATCTAAACGACCCTGCTTTATATCGAATCGGATCCGGCGTTCATAGCTGGATAACAATTGCATTTTAGACGCCTGGAAAGGTTTACCTTCTGAATCTGGGTTCTGAAAGTTGGTATCATAGATTGCATTACGGTTTGTGAAGATCCATGTATTCTCTGTGTCTGTATCAGCCAGTATATCACCGTACATCTTTTTATCAGTCAATGACAGACTAAAGAAACTGGCGTCTTTAAACAGCGTTGTGTTATCCTTATGGGTAATGTACTGGGCTTCTGTGAATATGACAGTATCGCCAACAAACACGTTATCAACGTTAAATTTGTATGCTGGGATCGGTGTCTGGGCCAGAATGTCAGTTGAACTTTTAAGGAAAATACCGGAACCATCTTCCCACAGATAACAGAAGTCAGAAGAAACTACACTTTGCCCGTTGTCCCTGATATAATCAAATATATCCTGATATGTACCATTTAGACATCCAGGAGGGATACGTATGTTACCGCCGTCAACTTCGGGGGTAAGTAGTTTCATTTTGCTATACAGTGCCGTCATACACTCTGTAATCGTCTGTACGGCGTTGTTACTAAATGAACGGGCAAACTTACGTCTGAACGTTTTATGCAGCGGAGAGAGGTTCATACGCAGCACAGAGCGGTTTTTATCGTCAGTATCTACGTTAGAGTAAAGCAATCCGTAATAATGTTGTTCCTGTGTACCGTTATACTGGAAAGATACCTGTATGATCGGCTGGATAAGTTGCTGATAGATTAACTGTGCGTCGTATATCTGCATCAGCGTTTCCGATGAGCCGTTAATCATCGTCTTTTCACTAAACGAGACAAGAGCGGGTAGCAATTCAGTATATGCGTTATCAATATATTTTTCGTATGATGTATATAATTTAATCGATGTTATTCGATTGACGATTTTTTCAGCCATAAAAATCCCTCCTAATATATCCTATTTACTAAATAGTAAATAATGACCCAGGTTCAATTTGAGGCAATAATGAAAAATAAAACTCTTGATAAATTTATGACTACACGGCTTGAAATCAAGAAGACTAACGTTAAAACCGTTCATCTTCCGGATGGAACAGCCATTGAGATCCCTAAGATGTCGTATCGTCATTTTGTAAAGATTAAGACTCTGAAAGATGACCCAGTTGCGATCATGCGATTCATCATTGATGACATCAAACCGCGTGAACTGACAGCAGCGGAAATTGAATTTGTGTTGATCCATATGTATGCACACAATAACGCTGATTATGCCAATACGCTTAAAGAAATTGGGCTAAATCTTGATGACCTCAAAATCTCCGAACCTTGCTATGATTTTACGTTTGACAATGTGCGGTTAGTCTTTGACAAACCCAGCCTGTTAAATGCTCACCTTCCGTTCCTCATCAAAGAGGCATATGTTGACGGTAAGCCAGTAGAATTAACTGAGGATAAACGAGACGAATTAATTAATTGCCTGTACCGATTCGAATATGATCAGGTATCGCGTGGTGTCCTCCAGGAAGTATACATTATTCATGAGGGGAAAACCATCAAAGGGCTTAACATCATTGGTGAATGATAATGGCTAACTCTTATTTCAACGAAGAACAAAAGAAAAAGTTTCTGAACAGAAACAACAACAAACAACCAGCGGTCACCAAAGTAACAGCCTCCCTTGATGCTGAAAGCGCCCGTGACCTAAAGGAAATCAACGATAACACCCTTGAAAGTGCAATCAATACTCTTGATATCAAAGAGGGGTTGAAATCGTTCGAAGAAAAATTCCGTGACAAATTCGCGGGGTTCAAAGAACAATACGAAGAGGATAAAAAGGAATCATTAGCCGAACAACTACCTGATTTCGTTGGCCCGATCCGTCCTATATCCTTAACCGATGATAACTCAAAAACTGTTGACAATACAGTAAACGTTAACCAAAATGGTCAGTTCGGTAAGCTGGAAGAAAACACCGAATCTATTTTTCATGCTATTAACAAACTTGTTGATTTATATGAAAATACTGATAAGCATAAGCCTCTTCCTGAACCAGTGGAAGAACCTGATCCGTATGTAGACACTAAGAAAAAACGCATCATTGATGATGAAGACAAAAGAAGCAAAACTCTGGATAGCATTGCTAAAAGTCTGGTTTCTATTAAAGGCTTTACATCGCAGATCCTTAGCCGTTTCATTGGTTACTCTCTGGAAGCAATGGCAAAGTTTGCTAAATGGACGCTCCTTATTGGTTCGTTAATCTTTACATTCGATGTGTTGCGCGTCACAATACGCAAATGGTTCGAAGATATCCTGAAAGAAGGGGAATCCTCAAAAAAACTATTTGGTACATATCTGGGTAACGTAAAGGCTATCGTAACAAAGATCGAAGAAGGTTTGAACAACTTTAATATGAACAACTTAGGCGAATCACTTCGTGACTTGTTCGTTGAGCCTATGAAGTTATTGGGACAAACTGTACAAACGGCAATCACTGAGGGTATCGGTCGTCTTATTCAATCATTGGGTGAATCAACTGGTATAGACAGCATTACCAATGCCGGACGCGGAATGCAGATCACCGCTTTACGTGATAAACAGAAATTTGGTCTTGAATTGACTAAAGAAGATATTCTTATGATCAAGAAACAGGAACTAGAAGACCAAAAAGCGGCATTAGAAAAAGAAGATAAAGCTATTGCAGCACGTCATGCATTAACAATAACTCCTTCTCAAATTCCTAATGGTTCTATCTATAAAGTTGCTCCTACTGATTATCAAGAAAGAAATCAGAAAACCGTAGATGCTGATAAAGAACGGCTTGATAATATGAAGAAAGCAACGGAAGAAATGCAGAAACAATACGATTTAGCTAAAAGCAGCGAAGAGGAAGCACAAAAATTAGCCGATGAGGAAAACAAACGCAACCGCGCACGTATAGAAGAAGCAAAAAGGTTAGAACAAGCGAGGAAGGAAGGAAAACAGCCGCCAGAAGGTGAAGAGAAAAAGGGTGATGATCTGTTGGGTAAAGCAACCAACTATGCTAACTCTGAAAATCTGGATGCAGCCGATATCAAATACATTAACGATGAACTGTTGGATCAGCTTGAAAAACGTCGTAATGAAGGTAATCTGGACGATGTACAGAAGGATAGAATCTCTGACCTTATCGAGCAATTGCAAAACAAGATTGCAGCCCGTACAGAATCCAGCACCCCGATCGACGCACAGCCACCGTTAGCAGCAAATAAACCGGATGCTGATAAAGCAAGCAACATTCAGGTTAACAACAAAACTGTTAACAACAACGTAACTCATTCAGTACAACGCACAGAGCATAAACCGCTCGTAGCGCTGGCATAAGGAACATATAATGAAGTTTTCTATTATTGATGACAGTATAAACACTCTCAAAAATATTAAAAATCGCGGTATCCCCTCTGGGGGTGCCGCAATCACAGAATCAGTATTAAAGCAAACTATCGTTACCGCCGAATTTCCGGCCCAACGTGCAGCAGGTATCGATAACGCTTATAATGCTTCGAGTCTGTATAATAACGGCCTTCTGTTCACTGCATATGATTTTAATGGTGTTGGTAGTAAAGACAACTATCGTTCATTACGTCAGGCAGCACAGAACCCAAAACAAATACTATCATCTGCGACGGGTAATGTTAAGTACAAACAAGTGTTGAATAGTTCTATTGGTACTATGGAACCTGTTTGCCAGATCCTGCTACCGCGAAGCCTGAACGATAACGAAGTAAACAGCCACCGCTATCAAGATGCAAACGATAGTTTCTTAACCAAAGGGTTGAGCCGTGTTGTTTCAAACATGGTATGGGGCGCTGTAGAATCCATTTCAGGCGGTATTATGGCAGACCGAAGAGAAGCCCTTGATGTTGGTACTAAAGCCGCTTTCCAGGGTTCTGACAAGCGAACAAAGATGTATTACAATACATTCGTGATCGAAAGCCGTAATGATTTGCTGGAACTGATTAAAATCTACTATCTGTTTACTGTTCTGGGATATGGTACAACTTCTGGCGGTACTGCTAAAGAGGTTGCTGCATTGGTTAAACAGTATTACGGTGTTCTGGGTGCTAAAACCGCTAACGCAATTAGCCCTTCCAGTAACCCAGTAACAGCGTCAGATTTTGATAATAGTCTGGGTAATGACGTGGTTGATTTCATTTCAAACGTAGAGGTTATTAAATCGCCTCCTGTCTGGTTTATTCGTGATTTCCAGTCTGGGGATTCCTTGCGTTTACCTCATTCAACCTTTGGGCCAGCAGGTATTACCAGTGTTCGCTTTGGTCGTTCTATTGATAATATTGTAAATACATTAAGAGAATCACCAAATACCCCGATCTCACTTGAGGTCGAAATTCAATTTATGGAACTGATCGATATGCGTCAGGATTCTATTTTTGATACAAATTACTAAGGAGATATGATGTTTTACAACGTAGATGAATTTTTATCAGGTATGGCTAATCGCGATTTTCAGCGTAGCAACCTGTTTAGCGTTGTATTTGCAACCAGCCCTGCATCACGTATCCTTGACAACACGATCGGTAGTATTCGAGATACTTTGATTGATGGATCTATTAGTTCTATCAACGCAAACAACCCGAACGAATTCATTAATGCTATCACTGGCGGTGTGAGTAAATTGTTTAGTTACACCGTCGATAAGGCGATTATGTCGCTGAACAAAACAGGATTTAGCAAAATCATCGGGGCAATTAGCCCCCGTTTGATTACTTCCCTGTTTGGTGATAGCATGTATGGACAACTGCTATCTGAATTCCGTGATGAAATGATGTATAATATGGGTTTAAGCATTATGGGAGTTAACCTCCCTGGTAAATCCATTGGGTACGAATACGTTTATAATGGTGGCGTACCTCAAATCAGATTCACTCGCCCTGAGAATGGGGAATTGTCATTGACGTTCCGCACCGATTCAGAAGCCCGTAACCTGAAAATCTTTAACGAATGGATTTCCGCTATTCGCGATGATGTAACAGGACAATACGCCTTCATTGATGAAGTGACAAGTACTATTCAGGTTAACTTACACGATCGTGATGGTTCACCGCATACAACATACGTATTTCAGAAGTGCTTGCCCGTCAAAATCAGTAACAGTGAATTGAGCTATGAGAACAACAACGAAATCTGGACATTTACTGTTGATTTTGCCTATAAAACATCATGGGTTGTTGAGGCTGATAAAGAAGGCTGGGAAGGGTTCAAACAATCCGTAGAGGAAGGTTTAGCCATTGCAGCACGTACCGCAATTACAGGACAATAAAGGGGCTACGGCCCCTTTTGAGGATCTTATGTTTGATATTATTCGAGTAACATTACCATCAGGGATCAAACGATTCCCTATGTTTACAGTTAAAGATCAGTTTAAATTAATGCTGACCCGTATTGATATGGAAGGTCGGCCCCTTAAAGAGCAACAGGAAATACTGGATGAAGTGCTGGATCTGCTTTATCCTGGGTATTCCAAAACAGAACAGGAATACATTTTCAGCCGGGTGTATTGTGGTTCGTTCGGTAAAAACGTTATCAAGGTTGTGATAGGCGGTAAAGGTGGGGGCCACTCCGAAGCCTTCATGGTGATTAATGATATTCAACTGGAAAACGAATACAAGCTGAATGATGAAATCACATTAGGGTTTAACTTCCCCCGTACACGCAATACAAGCGAAGAGTTGTTTCTTGAATGTATCAGTTATGTAATATACAACGAACAGCGCTATGAATGGACATCACTAACCGAAGAAACGAAAGAGAATATTCTTGATATAGTCGAACTTGATGATGTCGAAAAAATAGTTACTATGCTAACGAAATCGGTTGATGTGTCTATGCGCGGTAAATCATTTAGTGGTATGTTAACCCTGTTCAAGATCCTGTTTAGTCGCGGGGATCTGGATGAATTTGTGAAGACCAACTATCTGCTAAATAAAAACGGCCTGAACCTGGAACCTATCATGAATAGTAGCCCAATGGAAAGGCAAATTTATACTGCATTGCTTGCAGAAGACTTGAAAAAACAAGGTGCTGTTAAATGAGAAAGCATGAATATAAACACGTTGAGAAATATAATGTTGATTATCGTCCTCTGACACATACAGAGTTTACCCCCAATGCAGATTTTATCAAAGGGGATGTTTACCTGTATCAAAGAGAATATCTTTTCATTCTGGCACTTCTGGAAAGTAAAAATATTGATACCCGTCAACTGTTCATCAACTGTGAAGAATGTCAGGAAAGAATAGAATTCCAGCTTAAACGCAATCAAATCATGGTTGAAGATTTCGACGATAAGCTATACGGCAATGACGGAATCGCGCTATCTGTTCACCCTCGTAAGACTGGTGATGAAGAGATCCCCGATCTTATCGATTACGTAATGATAGACGGCGAACAGATCATGTGGAGTGATTGTAGCGACAAAGATAAAGAAATGGTGTTGGATGCAATCGACTATGCAACCTATAAATCGATTTCTACCGCCCTGGATAAGCCAGCAGTGGTCGCAAACATTCCGGTAAGGTGTTCGTGCGGACATAGCCATATCGTCTCTCTGAGAGGCTTACAGCAATTTTTAAAGGTGGTCTAAATGGGTGTAAATCTGAGGTTGCTATATAGCGATATAGAACCTAACATGCAACGAGATTGGAATAATGACGTAGCGGCTTCAAAAGGGGCCGCAGCAGTAAGAAATAGTTTGATTGGTATCGTAACCACGATCAAGGGTACACGTCCATTTGATAGTAACTTTGGTTGTGCTATTAGTGATATGCTGTTTGAGAACATGAACCCTCTGACAGCGGAATCAATTAGAACTTCTATCGTATCTGCGATCCGGACATATGAGCCTAGAGTATATAATCTTTCTGTTGAAGTTATTCCACAGTATGATGATAACTCAGTAACAGTAACCATCTATTACAGCATCATTGATGACCCGGATGACGTAGAGCAAATCAAACTACAGCTTTCCGCATCATAACAAAAAGCCCCTTCCTTTCGGTTGGGGCTTTCTCTTAGAATTCAATGAATCCCATTAGTGTTTGATATCGCAATTCAAACGGGGAGATATAACTTTGCATCTGGTTTTGATCGGATACGATGTAATAATACACCTCATCATTATCATCGTATAGTGCTTCTTTGATGATGCAATATCGATCGGTTTCCACGTTCACATAAAGAGTATCCATGTACTTTGTAACTTTGGAACCCTGTGAACTGATCTCGTGAATAGCGTTATCTATGAACAGTG